>Ga0187771_10001895_pt1 | contig 14374 bp, 12 predicted proteins | sample 0116_SJ02_MP15_1_FD_133139 | JGI IMG/M metagenome (GOLD analysis project Ga0187771, IMG submission 133139) | Tropical peat soil microbial communities from peatlands in Department of Meta, Colombia - 0116_SJ02_MP15_10_MG | ecosystem: Environmental > Terrestrial > Soil > Wetlands > Peat | place...
AAACCTGCAGCAGCTCATCACCGAGGCAAAATCAACCATATTCGAAGGCGTCCGCTCCAACCAAGTCACAGCCTTCCTCAACGAAGCCATGCCCGACTTGACAGCCAAGGTTTTCAGAACCTTCCATGCAACGAAAGTGGTCAGCGAATACTTGGGCAAAGCAAAAGTTTCTGTCTCAGAGCCTGAGTTCATTAAGAAGCACGTTGCTATGGAAGCCAACCTGCAAGCGGCCATAGTCTGCAATCACAAGCGCAAGCCGCCGAAGACTTGGGAAGAATCGTTGGCTAAAAAGATTGAACGCCTAGAAAAGCTGAAAGAGGCAGACGCGGCCAAGATGACAGAGGCAAGGAAGAAAAACCTAGAGAAACTAGAGCTGAAAATCGAAGAAACACGCGAGACAAAAGAGTATAACCTAAGGACTTCTCTGAAGAGCTACATCGACCCGCGCGTGTACTACAAATGGGGCAAAAAAGTTGACTTTGACTGGAAACTCTATTATCCGAAAACGTTTCAGCGCAAGTTCAGTTGGGTTGAGCCTGGTTTGAAGTGCAAGTGAGTTAAGCCTTCTGAAAGTGTACGATGTAGACCAAGTCGTTTTCGTTCCATTCGCCATGAGTTGTCTTCCACCGTTTTTTGAAGTCTTCTAGCGACTTGTCGCCCTGATTCTTGGCGTCATCCTCTGTCAAGTATTTGAGACGCTTTCTCTCTACCAAGACTATTCGCAAATCCGCCAGATGCGGCTCGAACACTGTGGCTTTTATCGTGGCGCCCGGTTTTATCCTCGGGTCTGGCGCCGTTTTTTGTATTATCTGCGTCTTCGAACCCTTGAGCACCTGTTCCGCGTCTGCCAAGCGAAAGGTCAGCTCAGTAGGTGCTTCGGTGACTTCTCTTATGATTTCTTCAATGGTTTTTTTGGGTTCTTTGGCTATTTTCTTGACGACTTCGCGGGCCTCTCTTCCATAAACGGGCTTTTGCGCGATTTCTTTGGCTATTTCTACTTGCTTTTCAGGTTCTTTTATCTGTCGTGTTATGGTCGCGGCAGTGGTGTAGTCTATTTTGCCCAGTTCTCGTGGGACCCCGGCTTTTTCAGTCGAGGCGACGAGTTTTTGGAGTTCTTCGGGTGCTTCGGTCAGTCTTAGCCATGTGCTGATGGTTTCTGGGCTTATGCCTATTCGTGTGCCGATCGCTTGTCTTGACTTGTACTTTTCAGGGAATTTCTGCAGTAATTGTTTGCAGCAGTTGCCCTTCTCTACCGCTGTTAATTCTTCACGCTGAACGTTCTCAACTAAGTTCAACTCGATAACTTGTTCGTCAGTATAGTACCGTATTACAGCAGGAACAGTCTCAAGCCCTGCCTGCTGAGCAGCACGATAACGACGCTCGCCCACGACAACTTCGTAACCATCGTCTACGGGGCGAAGGATTAAGGGCTCTAAGACGCCAACCTGCCTTATACTCTCTGCAAGTTCGTTCAAGCGTTCGATGTTAATGTCCAAGCGTGGATTAAGCCTATTTGGACGAATCTCTTTCAACTCAACCTCACGAAGTTCCTGTTCCACCATAAACGCCCCCAAATCTGAATGATACCAGTTTCATAATCCGAATTTGTCTTTATAACTACTTGCCTCTACCGGCAAAATCTAGGCGCATGGTTGTTCCCAAATTCGTCTGCGAGGTTGCCCATATCGCCGCTGGTACTTGTCCAAACATATTTGGATCTTATACTCAACCGTGGGGCAGGCTCTGTGCACACACACAGCATAGGTCGAGGCGCCAAGAATTTCCTCTCAAAAACATGTGATACCAATGTCTAAAACGCAGGAATTAGCGCGCGCGATGTATGTACGTGGCCAAGATGTGATGAAATCACGTGTGGAAAGGATTAAAATGCTCTTGGTCTTAGTGTGTTTTAGAGGTTGTTGACTTGTCTGAGCCGATCGTTACTAAGCTAAGGCTGGTTAAGGGTTACCGTTTTAGCGTGGAGTTTGATTTGAAGGACATGCCGAGCCTAGTCGTGGATGAAACAAAGCCCATAGGCGACAATCTGGGTCCAAATCCTACGCGATTGTTGTCTGCGGCTGTTGGGCACTGTCTCAGTTCGAGTCTGCTTTTCTGCCTGAGCAAGGCGAAGATATGGGCTAGGAATATGGAAACCACGGTCAAGACCAACATTGCCAGAAACGAGGAAGGACGCCTAAGAGTACAGAGCATAGAAGCGCAGATACGCTTGGACGTGGATGAGAAGGACAAGCCGCGTCTTAGCAGATGCCTAGAAATCTTCGAAAACTACTGCACAGTAACCGCCAGCGTAAGAAAGGGCATAGAAATCAAGGTAAACGTTATGTAGGCTTCATGCATGTGCGCACACATCTCTCCCTAATCTAAGGGGTTTTCTGTATAACTCAATGTTATGATTATGAGTCTAACCAGAAAGTGCGCGCGTTTGTTTATGTCGTTGGGTATCTTAATAGTGCTGCCGTTCCGCCTAGCGCGTGTAGTTTCTCGCCTGCTTCGTGCTCAGCGCTGACAACAAATATCTTTCCACTCTTCTCTTCCACGCTCTTCATAATCTGCTCCAAGGCTAATCGCTTCTCATCATCCAAACCTCTCAACGTAGAATCGGTCACCACTAAGGTCTCAATGGCACCGTACGTGTTCGCCTTCCGAACCTCATCAAACCCATAAGTCACATCCCGCCTGTCCGCGCCCAAACGCTTCAAAACCTCCTCCACCACCACTGTCTCTTCTGCAACACGCGCATGCTTAAACGCAGCAGCTAAGATTCCAGAACGCAAGGCTTCATGTATTCCAGCCACACCACTACTATGAACGTTCTTAACTTCCACCACTTTTTCAGATACATCAGAAGCCTCTTCACGCAAAAACCGCACAAACCCATCCTTAACGAAACCCAAACCCAGAACAACTATAGGACCATGCACGCTCTCCCAAACCCCACGAACCGCACCTGTAGCATCCTGAAAAGCCCTACGCAAAGCCGCCTCCCTACCTTCGGCTTCGCGCTTGCCAGGAAGCTTAACCTTCTGCTCGACTTTAACGTCCAAGCCGAACTGACGCATCACAACCACACAATACTCCTCATCGTCTATAGAAACGATAATAACAGGCGCTGTAGCCGTCTTGGCCGCCCGCTCCAAACGCTCCACCATATGCCTCGCCCACCCCTTCTTTTTCACAACAGTCAAAGAATCGCCTATGGCAACGTTCAGGGTATGCCAAGAGCCTGCGCCCGCCACATCTTCAGGCGTGTCAACCAAAAGTCCGTGTACACGAAGACGATTCAACGTCTTATCCCAAGCAACATCCTTGGCTCTGACACCCAAAACAAGCAAGATGCGCCTGCCCTTCTGCGGACGCCCAAACTCCGAGTCCGCTTTCACTTCTCGCGTCGTCCGAGCATAAACAACATCATCAGCATAGATTAGATTATACAAGTGCCACAGGTCGTCCAAGTTTTCGGGCACCAGTTTGACCACGCCTTTCTTATAATTTCTGTCTAGAATCTTCAAATTACTTAAATCCTCAGCGGATACATGGCGGTTAAAAAGGTTAAAAATGTATTGCCCAATAGACTATGCGTACCGGGGCGTAGACAATTGAAAAGGACCTTCTGGCTTTTAGACATTAACTACGAACTCCGTGGCGATAAGCCCGAATTATGGATGTGGAGCATAGACGCCACGGGAAAACGTGTGCTAATCATCGACAAAAACTATCAAGACTACTTCTACATAGTCCTAAAAGAAAACGCTAATCCTGAAACTGTAATCAAACAAATACAAAAAACTGAATTCCCATATATCACAAAAATGGAGCCAACGGAAAAGAAATACTTCGGCAAGTCTGTTAAAGCGATTAAGGTTTGTTGCCAAAACCCAGAAATCATGCCAAAATACGCCAAAGCGCTACAGACAATAGAAGGTATCCAAGAATGCCTCGAAGACGACCTGCGCTACTCCATGCGCTACTTAATCGATAATAGCGTGGTTCCGTGCGGCTGGCACGAAATAGACATAGAGGCCCAAGAAAGTGAGCAAAAAGTAAAAACACAAGTAGACGCAGTTTACGAAGCTAAAACGGCTCCAAAATACATACCAGACCAGAAACAACCCAAACTGCGTATTCTAGGCTTTTCTATGATCTGCTACAGCACGAAAGGCACTGCGAAACCCGACGAAGACCCCGTGGTCGTCATAAGCATAGCCACAAACAACGGCGAGCAGAAGCAACTTGTCGCAGAAGATAACAATGACAAGAACATAATCATATCTTTAGTGAAATTCATCAAAAAATTCGACCCAGACTTAATCGTCGGATTTGGCACCAATAGCCACGACTGGCGATACTTAACCACACGCGCCGAAAAGCATGGCATAAACCTCTACGTCGACAGAACCAACACCACGCCGCACACGAGCGTGTACGGACACGTCTCACTAACCGGTAGAGTCAACATAGACTGGTACGACTACGCCGATGAGCTCCCGGAAGTCAAACTCAAAACACTTGAAAACATCGCCGACTACCTAGACGCGATTAAGCTCGAGAAACGTACACTAATAGATGAAGCCGACATACCAGCCTACTGGGAAAACAAACAAAAACGCTCAATCCTTGTCAAATACTCAGAAGAAAACACGGCTTCTATTATGGGCATCTCCGATGCCATGCTCGACTTCGCCGTTCAACTCTCCAGTTTAGTCGGCTTACCACTAGACTACGTGGGCACGGCAGCTGTTGGCTTCCGCACAGAGTGGTACCTAACACGCGAAGCCTACAAAATCGATGAACTCATCCCCAAACGCCAAGAACGTCCATACATACCATACACGGGAGGCACGGTAATAGCACCCAAGCCAGGCATGCACGAAGATGTCGCCGTGCTCGACTTCAAGGCCATGTACCCTAACATCATGATAACCTACAACATCTCACCAGACACCTACGTGCCACCAGGAGACCAGGAGCCAAAAAGCGGCGTATACACGGCGCCCGAGGTGAACCACAGATTCCGAAAAGAACCACCAGGTTTCTACAAAACCGTGCTCACCCATCTCATACAAGTCAGAGACGAAATACGCCTAAGGCTCAAAAAGCTGAAGCCTAAGAGCGCAGAATATCGCGCCCTAGATGCCCGCCAGAAGGCGGTTAAGGTCATAACGAACGCGGCTTACGGCTATACAGGCTGGATAGGCGCACGATGGTACATCAAACCCGTCGCCGAGGCAGCAGCCGCCTGGGGAAGAGATACCATACAAAACACCATAAAACTCGCTGAAAAACTAGACCTGCAAGTAATATACAGCGACACCGACAGCGTATTCGTCAAGAACGAACCATCAAAAATCGAAAAACTTTCACAAGAAATCGAAAAAACACTCGGCTTGGAGATAAAGCCCGACAAAATCTACACGCGAATTTTGTTCACCGAAGCCAAAAAACGCTACTGTGGACTGTTACCTAACGGAGAACTCGACATCGTAGGCTTAGAAGTCGTGCGCGGAGACTGGGCAGCAGTGGCAAAGAACCTTCAAGAAAGAGTCCTAGAGATTCTGCTAAAAGAAAAATCACCACAAAAGGCGACGGATTATGTACGCGAGTACATCATGGACGTGAAGACTGGCAAGGTTCCGTACAGGGAGTTTGTCATCTGGAAAACCTTGACCAAGGCGCCTGAGGAGTATGCGGTGAAATCGCCGCATGTGGAGGCCGCGAGGCTGTTGAAGAAAGAGGGCTTAGACCTGACGCTGGGCGATAAGATGGGCTACGTGATAGTTAAAGGCGAGGGAAAACTCTACGCCAAAGCCAAGCCATACGTGCTCGCTTCAGAGAAAGATCTGGACACTGAATATTACATCACCAATCAAGTTGTGCCCGCAGCCGCAAGAATCTTAACTATGTTCGGTATAAAAGAAGAAGAACTCTACTCGACGAAAAAGCCTAAAACTAACCTCACCGAATTCTTTGCAGAAAGTAGGGAGTAAAGTTATCCGAAGAGCGGTTTTTCTTCTTTGGTTTGATGACGACTTTTCTGGTCTTCTTCACTCAAATTTAGCGTGCCTTGAACAGTGTCTGCGTCTATACGCTCGATGGTAAAGCCCATTTTCTTCATAAGATTAATGGCACGATAGTTATCTGGCAGCATTATACCGTAGACGGTTTCGAGTTTTTTGTCCTTGCAGATTTCAATCATGAAATCGAGCATTTTTGAGCCCAAGCCCAAGCCTTGCCACGGGTCCGCTACGATGAAAGCGATTTCGCCCGCCTTGCCGTCGGGTTCTATGATAAGCCTCACTACACCTAAGATTTTTCTGCGTCCTTCTTCTGTCATTTCAGCTACTATGCCCAGTTCTCTGTCGTAGTCTACGTTGCAGTATCGCACTCTAACCTCGTGTGGCGTATCTTTGATAATCTGAAAGAACCTGTAGCGTATAGATTCTTCCGAGAAGTTCTGGAACATTTCGAGCCACATGGGTTCATCTTCGGGTTTTATTGGTCGCAGAAGGACGGATCTGCCATCGCGAAGTTTCCACAGGGTTTCATACTTTTTAGGATAGGGGCTGATGACCAAGTGTTCGTGAGGTTCAAGTTTAGTGAACACACGTTCTTTGTCGATTACTATACGCGCATCCAGAGCGAAGGCTTCCTTCTCGTTGACGAACAACGGATTGATGTCCACTTCTTTCAATTCTGGGAAGTCGACGAGCATCTGTGAAAACAGCACCATGAGCTCTTCGAGAAGTTTGAGGTTCGCAGCAGGCATGTTTCGAAAGCCCTTTAGAAGCTGATAGACCTTGGTTTCTTCCATGATTCGTCGTGCCAACGTCTGGTTTAATGGTGGAAGTCCGATGGCAATGTCTTTGTAAAGCTCTACGCCTATGCCCCCCATGCCAAACAGTATTACTGGTCCGAAAAGCGGGTCGCTTTTGGCGCCTAGAATTACCTCGTAACCCCTCTTTTTGACCATAGGCTGCACGGTAACACCTTGTATCTCAGCGTCTGGATTGTATTCATTGGCGCGCTGCATTATCTGGTCAAAGGCTCTGCGAAGTTCCGCTTCCGTGGTTATGTCGAGTATCACGCCGCCTGCCTCTGTTTTGTGAACGATTTGGGGCGAAAGAATCTTCAACACCACTGGGTAGCCCATGTGCGACGCCATTCTGGCTGCTTCGTCACCGGTTTTTGCGATCAACGTTTTGACTGTTGGCAAACAGTAGTATTCTAAGAGTTTTTTTGCTTCAGTTTCAGTTAATATTTCGCGGTTTTCTCTCACCGCGTTTCTCATAATCACCGTCAGAGGACGCTTAGGTGGAACACTATCCACAGGTAGCTCTTCAGGCGTTTCATAGAGCAACTCTAAATTACGCTTGTACTGGTACATATACATGTACGTCGCAACTGCCTGCTCTGGCGTAGAATATGTAGGAATGCTATTTTCAGTGAGAACGCGGTTGGCTTCTTCAGTCATTTCGTAGCCCATGAAAGACGTCAAAATAGTCTTGTGTGGCATCCTAGTCTTACCCAATTCTACGATACTCTTCGCGATTTCGTTCGGCTCAGCCACGCCTTGGGGCGTGTAGATGATTAGCAACCCATCAACGTTCTCATCTTTAAGGCACAGGTCCACTACAGCCCTGTACCTTTCAGCATTAGCATCTCCCAAAATATCAACAGGATTCGCTCGACTCCAATAATGCGGCAAAATACCATTTAAGGCGTCCATAGTTTTCTGATTCAATTTCGCCAAGTTTCCGTTCCTAGCAATTAGCGCATCTGTCGCCATCACACCAGGGCCACCAGCGTTGGTGATTATCACTAGATTTGGTCCATTTGGTAATGGTTGCATGCCCAGAACTTCGGCGCAGTTGAAGAGGTCGGCGATTTCTTCAACGCGCACTATGCCGGCGCGTTTGAATGCGGCGTCGTAAATCATGTCGTCTCCTGTTAGTGAACCTGTGTGGGAAGCCGCGGCTTTGGCGCTCTCACCGAACTTTCCCGCTTTCACTACAATTAAGGGCTTTGTGCGTGCAAAGTGCCTTGCGGCGCTCATGAAGTTTCTGGCGTTTTCAATACCTTCGATGTACATGAGTATGCTTCTCGTCTTTGAGTCAGTGCCGAAATAGTCTATCAAATCGCCGAAAGCCACGTCAATCATCGAACCCACAGAAACAAAGTTGCTAAAACCGATGTTCTCATGAGTTGCCCAGTCTAGGATCGCTGTACCAAGTGCTCCACTTTGAGAAATGAACGCGATGTTGCCAGGCTTCGGCATTTTCTTGGCAAAGGTCGCGTTAAGGTTATTGCTGGGTCGAATTATGCCTAGACAGTTCGGTCCGATTATTCGAAGATTGTACTTCCGTTTCAATTCGACTATTTTGTCCTCTAATGCCTTACCCTCTGCGCCTATTTCTTTAAATCCAGCAGAAATAATTATAATACCGATAATTCCAGCTTTTCCACACTGCTCCACCACGTCAGGAACAGTTTTTGCAGGTGTCGCGATCACAGCCAAATCTGCAGTTTCAGGAAGCTCGCCCACGCTTTTGTACGCCTTTAACCCCAGAATCTCGTTTTTGTGAATGTTAACAGGGTAAACCTCGCCCTGAAACCCTAACTGAGTTAGATTTCTTATCAGCGCATAGCCTACTGTATCTTCCTCGTCACTCGCTCCTATCACGGCGACGCTTTTAGGGTTGAAAATCTTGTCAAGGTTTATTGTAACCAAGACGAAATTCCTCGGGCAAATGATTATCGGAGAAGCAAATCTATTTTCCTTATTTATTAACTTCTCTGCTTCTCTTTTTATTCAAACACAAATCCTGCGACGTATCTTTTCAATACACCGAGACTTTGACCACGCCGTTTATTTTTAGAAACTTAGGAATCAACTCGCCTGGAATCTTCTTCTCTACAATCAAGGTGAGCTTCGGCTCAGGCGACAAGTCAGGGTCATCCACGATCGCCTGCCTAATGCTGAGGCCTCTATTGGCCAGAATCATAGCCGCGTTAGCCAAAATACCCGGTGTTCTGGCGTTTGTGGGCGTTATTTCAACCACGCCCAAGTTTAGAGGCTTGGCGATTTCCTTCAATGAAAGCCCTGCGGAGCGCATGCTCTCAAAGATAAGCCGGAGTTCACGATTAGCGTTGATAGCCTTCAGAGTCTCAATTACGGTGCGTCTGTCAACACCAGCCACACGAGCCACGCGCACAGGCGGAACCTCGATATCGTTTAAATAGATTTTATCATTCCTAACGCTAAGGCCGTTTTCAACGAATATACGTGCAACTCTTAGCCTTTCAGGATAATCTTCAAGGGATTTTCCTATGTTGCTCCACATAGCGCCCCGATTCCTCATGTACATTTTTATACAATAAAGTATAAATATGTTCCTGCAGCTCTTAAGTCTATTAATGCACACATACGAACGAAAATAGACATGGAAGAAAACAAAATGACGCTGAAGAATAGAATGAAGGAATATTTTGTCACACTGAGCATAGATGAGATCCCTACGTCTTGGTACAACATTCAGGCTGACCTTCCAGAACCATTACCGCCACCTTTAGACCCTTCGAACGGAGAACCCATAAACCCTGCTTTTTTGGAGAGAATCTTCGCTAAAGAACTTATAAGGCAAGAGGTCTCCACCGAACGATACATCAAAATCCCTGACGAAGTTCTTGAGGCCTATCTGAGGCTCCCTCGCCCTACTCCGCTCTATCGAGCGAGAAGGCTTGAGAAACATCTGAAAACGCCAGCCGAGATATACTTCAAATGTGAAAACTTCAGTCCCACAGGTAGTCACAAGACCAACACCGCAATTGCACAGGCGTATTATAACAAGAAACAGGGAATGCAGAAACTCGCAACAGAAACGGGCGCGGGTCAGTGGGGTACTGCTTTAGCCTTGGCAACTCGGTTGTTTGACATGACATGCCGCATATATATGGTCAGAGCGAGCTATCAGCAGAAGCCTGGCAGACGCATAATCGCACAGTTGTACGGCGCCGAAATGTTTCCTTCACCAAGCGACCAGACGAACTTTGGCAGAAAGCTGCTTCAAGAAAATTCTAACCATCCTGGAACACTGGGTATAGCTATTAGTGAGGCTATCGAAGACACGGTGACGCATGATGACACTCGCTATTCACTGGGCTCAGTTCTGAACCACGTGCTTATGCACCAGACTATAATTGGGCAAGAAGCGAAGAAACAATTCGAACAGATAGATACCTATCCCGATATGGTTTGTGGCTGTATAGGCGGCGGCTCCAATTTTGCTGGGTTCTGTTATCCATTTATGATGGACAAACTCGAAGGCAAGAAAGAGACGGAGTTCGTTGCTTGTGAGTCTAAGGCTGTGCCCCACACAACAAGGGGGGTTTACACCTATGACTTCGGCGATACGGGCAAAATGACGCCACTGCTTAAGATGCTCACAATAGGTCACGATTACGCTTGCCCACCTATACACGCGGGCGGCTTAAGATACCATGGAATGGCGCCCAGCTTATCGTATCTAATCTGTAAGGGCTTGGTGCGTTCAGTCGCCTACAATCAAACAGAAATCTTCGAAACTGCTAGGATACTCGCCAAAACAGAAGGCCTAATAATCGCGCCAGAAACTACTCACAGCCTCAAATTCGTGATAGACGAAGCCCTAGAATGTAAAAGAACCGGCGAAAAGAAAGTCATCGCTATGAACTACAGCGGACACGGCCTGCTCGATTTAACTGCTTTTGAGCAGTTCCTCGCGGGCAAACTCGTGGATTATGAACCTGTAAAGATTGAAGTTCCGTCTTTTGGCTACTGAAAAGGCGAGACAAGTGACTATTACCATTTTAACCGAGAAGTCTAATCAGAAAATCATTCTGATGCCCATCGATGAGCTAAAGCCTCACGAGCAGGGCTCGCCTATCTATCTAGAGTTACTTAGGGATGAGATTCTCAGAGATCAGACGTTGAAGTACCCAATAATAGCTGACGAAAAGACGGGCGTTATCTTAGACGGAATGCATAGGTGGCTAGTGCTTAAGAGTCTCGGCTATAGGTTGATTCCAGTCCTACTCGTCGATGCCTTCCAGAACCCGAAGATCCGCGTTGGCAGGAGGCGAATTCACCGTTATCTAAGCGATTCAGACAGGGAGATACCCATCAGCGAAGTCATCGAAGCAGGCACTAGCGGACGGTTGATGAAGCCTCGCTCAACTCGACACTTCTTCCCTTTCTCAAAGTTTCAGTTCGTTAACTGTCCGCTAGACCAACTATTGAAGAGAAAGCCGCAGGATGTTTCAAAGTACCTGGCCAAAATGTCTGATGAAGAGTGTGAGTTAGCGATAGAAGATTGGTTCAAAGAAATAAAGGAAGAGCTGGAGTTTCTCATCAAAAGAAAGAGAGAAGTCGAAAGCGAAATGACTGAATTCTTGCGCGCCCTTCGGACAAACGGCAATACTTCTAGATATTATCATCCTCGAAATTAATGCGATTCTTATCTTGCTTCTTGACGACCAAAGTGATTCCCAAAAGAATCGAGATAGCCCCCAAAACAAACAATACACCTGGAATCTCGTGGAATATCACTACCCCTAGGAGTGTCGCCCCAATGGGTTCGAGTAAGGCCATAGTCGCAGTTTCGAACGATTTCAAGTTTGAAAGTGAAGAAAAATAAAGCGTGTGCGATATGGCGGTAGGCAACACGCCCAAACCGATGATGAAAAGAATTACGTCAATGCTGTCAGGAACTGCCAGAGAAGCGCCAACAGGCACGCTTATGACTCCCACGATCAACGTTGAGAACAAGTATATTGGAAGCATTGCAGAAAGCAAAGGCATTTGACTGCGTGTCTTCCTGCCAAGATTCAGGTAGAAAGCCTCGAGGCCCGCGGCTAAGACCGCCTCCATATCGCCCTCCAAGTGTAGAGAAAACCCGAGAGGATGAGATCCAGCAAAGGCATCTGCAAGGGCAATTATGCAAATACCCACGAAGGAAACAGTTAAGCCCAAAACTGCTAAACGTGAAGGTTTGGCGTTGAAAAGGAAAGTGGAGACAAACATCGAAAAAATGGGTGCGGTGTTTACAAGGACAGTGGCGTTGAGAATGGTGGTATTCTGCACTGCAGAAGCGAAAAATATGAAGTGAAGCCCAAGAAAAACGCCCAAGACCGCCAAATCCTTCAAATTCTGTTGCAAGAGTCTGCGGTTGAGGGTTCTTCCAAAAAAGAGAAGAATAATGGCCAAAGCAATTGATGCAATCATGAGACGCCAGAAAGCAATAGAAAACACGTCAACCCCTTTCAGAAGCCTTATGAAGATGGCAGCCGTACCGAAAAACGCTCCAGCCGTCATGCCCTCCATTAGGGGAATTTTTCTAGTTCGTTTCTGCATCTAAAAGTTTGCCTCGATAACCATATTCTCTAAGACGCCGACCCCCTCTATTTCTATTCTCACCACGTCGCCTTGTTTGAGAAACTTCGGCCGTGGCTTCAACGCAAAACCCACGCCCTTGGGAGTGCCTGTAGCGATGATGTCGCACGGTTCCAAGGTCATCACTCGGCTTATATGATGTATAATTTCGTAAACATTGAAAACCATGTTTGCCGTAGATGAATTTTGGCGGAGTTCATCATTAACCCACGTCCGAATATACAGGTTTGTCGTATTTTTCAACTGGGTTGTCGTTGTTATGCACGGTCCTGTCGGAGCGAAAGTGTCAAAACTTTTTCCTCTCACCCATTGTTTGTCTTTGAATTGAAAATCTCTCGCTGAGACGTCATTCAGAATAGTATACCCGAAGATGCAGTCTTTGGCTTCAGAAACCGAGACATTTTTCGCTTTTCTGCCAATAACGATAGCTAATTCGGCTTCGTAGTCAAGTTGCTTGACAAAGCTTGGCTTAAGAATGTTTTCTTCTGGTCCGATTATTGCGGTGTGAGGCTTCATGAAAATTATGGGTTCTTCTGGTGTACTGGTGTTTTGTTCTTTAATGTGATCGCGATAGTTCAGCCCTAAGCAAATAATCTTCGGAGGACGGGATATCGGTGCTAGGAAGTTTTCTTCTCGGCATACTGAGGAAAATCGTTTGACATCGTTTTCCGTAGCCTTTTTAAGCAATTCTTCCGCTGCTTCAATGCCTCTCAAGCCTATACCAATAAATTCGTCCAATTTTTCTGGTAGGGTTTTTCCAAACTGCTTTGCTAAACTAGGCAAGCATATCAGTTTGTTGTCTACCCAAGCATCGTAACACTCTTTCCTTTTGCCACGACAACGAACTAGTCTCACTTTATTGTCCTCTTACTATTCAACCATACTTGGCGAGTTCATAGTTAAAAAAATAAGGGGTATCTTAGCGCGTGCTAAGCGCTATTCTATTCTATGCCCCAGCGTTTGGTAATCTTCACTATCAGGAAGATCACGAGAGCGACGATTATGAACGTTATCAAAGCGCCTAAGAATTGTCCATAAAGGAACTTCTGGTTCGTGTTCGGGATTTGATAATACGCATCTGCGAAATTCACTCCACCTGTGGCAATACCAATGATTGGTAGTATAAAGTCTGTGACTACCGCTTGCACTAGGAGACCTAAGTAGACAGCCATAATGAAAGCGACAGCGAGGCCCATGATCTTATACTTTGAAAGAAAGTCCATGAATTCCTTCCACAAGCCCTTTGGGGGCAGTGGCGTTGGCGGAGCAGGTTTCGGTTCTAAGAGTTCTCTGATGCGGCGTAGTTCTTCTAGCACCCTATCATCTTTCGACATTGTCCTTCACTGAACACGTTTTTGATTGGATTCAATTTATAACTTTTTAGAGAAGAGAATCAATGAACTACTACTATGTTTATTTTGGAGCGCGCGCCACAAGCTCCTTTTTCTTCGTTTCTAAAAAAGTTGAATGCGCGTGCTAATAGCTTAACTTTATTACCTCAGCTTTGTATACGATTAGGTGATTTGTATAGCGCGCGCTCAGCATTAAGATCATGGCGAGAATGGCGCTCATTTTATTTCCTTTCATTTCATTTTCACCTTCTTGCACTTTATTTTTTACTTTGATTTTATCCGGAAGGGGACTTTGCCCCAGCCGGTAGTAGTAGTTTTGGAGTTGTGCTTGTCTGCTTATGGATGGATTGGAGGTGGAAGCGTTGGGGGCGGAGCTTTGATGTTCCATGTTTGTAGCCATTCGCTTGTAATGTATGTGAGGTCTTGCAGGTTGACTTTGCCGTCTTTGTTGATGTCTGCTCTGTGCAACGCGTCTGTTGGATCAAAGTAACCCGTCCACGGAATTCCGTTTTTGAGCCAGTTGGTAGTGACTACAGTGACGTCATAGAGGTTGACTTTGCCGTCTGCTCCCCAGTAT
>Ga0187771_10001896_pt1 | contig 14370 bp, 13 predicted proteins | sample 0116_SJ02_MP15_1_FD_133139 | JGI IMG/M metagenome (GOLD analysis project Ga0187771, IMG submission 133139) | Tropical peat soil microbial communities from peatlands in Department of Meta, Colombia - 0116_SJ02_MP15_10_MG | ecosystem: Environmental > Terrestrial > Soil > Wetlands > Peat | place...
ATCCCTCCCTTGGCAATTGTAACGGTCTGCTGTTCCATCATCTCGTGCAGCGCAGTCCTGTCCTCCGGCTTCATCTTCTCGAACTCGTCGATGGCGGCGATGCCGAGGTCCGCCAATACCACGACCCCCGCTTCCAGCATGAGGACGTTCTTCTCGCGGATTACCGCAGCCGAGAGCCCCGCCGCCGTGGTCCCTCTCCCGCTGGCGTACAGGCCCCTGGGCGCCACCTGAGAGGCGAACTTCAGCATCTCCGACTTCCCGGTTCCAGGATCACCCACGAAAAGTGCGTTTATGTCTCCCCTCAGCTTCGTCCCGTCTGGAAGGATAGTCGCGCTCCCTCCTGCGAGCAGCAGCAGAATCGCTTCCTTCTCTGCCTGGTGCCCCAGTATCACCGGGGCGATAGAATTGACGAGCCTGTCGTAGGCGTCAGGGGACTCCGCGATTTTCTTGATCAACTCCTCGTCCTCCTTGGTGACAAGCACCGCTTCCGGCTCCTTCCCCTTCACCTCCACCTGGTTGCAGTCTATCTGGGACCTGAAGAGCCTCGTCTTGACCTGCCCTACCGAGTAGTCAGGCACCGCCCTTACCACCCCGGTGAGGACCACCCTGTCACCTGGCCTCGCCGTATTTACTATGTCTCCCTCCACGTTCACATCGAAAAACTGAGGGAGCTGACCTGGCGGGAGCTCTTCCGGAAGCTCCTGGACCCTCACGACCTGGAAGTCGATGAACCTGCTGTGCTTTCTGTCAAGCTCGAAGTTCCTGATCTCGCCGCAGAGCTCGCACCTGGGCGGCCTCTTCAGCGCCAGATCGTCCTGCTCCTCATAGGTCAGGTGGCCGCTGGGGCAGACCCATGCTGCCTCAGTCATGAGCGGCCTAAGCTCCGAGGTCCTCACCACCATTCCTGAGATGGCTATCAGGTGGTCGATGTAGGAGGTGTCGACCTTGCGCAGTGGGACCAGGTCGGGGAGCCCCCTCAGCCTAATGGTGAGTTCTCTCTTCACCCTGTCTGCGTACAGGGCGTTCTCGCTCCTCATGGTCTCGAAGGCCGCGATCTTGAAGGAAGCCAGGGAAGAGTCCGGCTCTAGGATCACTCTGTTGGCCAGGTCATTGTTGTACCTTAGAAGATCCCCAAAGTCGACCACCAAGGACTTGCCCTCGCTCGAGATCAGCTGGGAGATCTTGGTCCTGTAGACCGAGCTCCCAGTCCTGTCCACCACAGACTTCAGGAAGTCCTCAAACTGTTCAGAGAGCTTGCCGCTGGCCAGCGTGGCCATGTCACTGGCTTCCTCCCAACAGACCTGCCTTCCACTCCTTGGAGAGGGACTGAGACAGAGCGAAGAATGACGACTCCTCGGGGGTGAGCCTTTCGCCCAGCGTCGAGGCCGGGGCTGACGAGCTTGAGAGCGAAAGGAGCTTGCTCAACCTGATCCCCACCAGGTCGTAGCAGACAGCCCTGAGCCTCTCGAAGTCTGCCTGCTTGGCCTTCCCCTCCTTCACGCCGACGGCCAACGAACCTAGCCTCCGCCTCATCCGAACGTAAAAGTCAGGAGGGAGCGTAGACAGCTGCAGAGGCCCCATCATCTTTTCCTTGCTCAGTGCGTTGAAAATCTCGTTTTCAAAGGGCGTCTCGGTGGTTTCAGCCATCCCCTGTCCGACGAGCTCATCAGCCACCCACCTAGGCAGCTCTACCGACTCTCCCTGTGCCAGCTTCTCGATGTGGAAGTCCCCAACGTCGAGGTTCTCTACCGACGAGCGCATCTTTGCCCTTGTGTTCCCCAGGAGATACTCCCTCTCTCTGCGCTCGAGCATCTGCCTTAGGGTGATTTGCTCCTCGGACAAAGCGGACGTCGGGAATCACGTCTCGATAATAAACACTTGCGCCAATTTTCTCGCTTTCCTGTCCGACTAACTGCTTGTGTGTCTCTTACTTCTTACCTTCGGGACTGGACGAGGCAGCCGGTTCCGGCCCCTTTCCAATGATTCTGTCGGCGATTTTTCGTAGCTTCGCCTTTGACATGGCGAAGGTTGGGCGCTCCCTAACCAGTCCCTCTGGCCTTATGAGGAGGACAGCTAACAGCAACCCGCCGATTATCAGGTACTGGAGGGAATTAATGAAGTCATCCAGCACACCTGCCGGGACCCCTGGTATTCTTACCGTCTCCACAAGGCTTGGCAGCGATACGGTCGTACCCACGTACACTACGGTCAGGGTGGCCGCGCCGATGATGACGCCAATGTTGCTGGCTACTCCTCCCAGTATAACGATAGTGAACGGATAATATGTGTAGAGCAACCTTGGAAATGTGCCACCTACATCCCCTCCGACCAGCCCTCCCTCCTGTGACCAGTAGATTACCCAGAGTGCGCCGGCTATCCCGCTCAGCACCGAGGCAATCACAAGCATTTTCCGCCTGATTGTGATGTTATCCTTCCCCAGCGCCTCGGAAGCCACCTCGTTATCCCGTACTGCTTTGAGGGTTCTTCCCAGAGGGGACCTAAGGACCCGTTCAGAGTAAACGAAGACAGCAGCGGCATAGACTCCGAGTATGGCCAGTATCACGTACTGCTCGTTACTTCCAAAGCCGACAAGCACATTAGGGATCACTACGTTCTCAGGCCCGCCCACAACCGGCGCGTAGAATGCGGTGATTGAACTGAAGAGAACCCCGCAGCCTAGCAGAAGCATCCCGAGATAGTCCTCCCTCAGCCTGATTGCCGGATATGAAGCAATGTATCCGAGCGCGCCAGCGGTAAGTCCGCCCACCACAACAAGAACAATTGCAAGCTCGAGGGCGACAAGCGGGTCGGTTACAAGGTGTGCTTGTATCTTCTGGGCAAATATCGGGCTTGATTCGAAAATGTCATTTGAGTGCAAGCCGTAGATGTAGAGAGACACCCTGTACATGACGCTGGCCCCCAACATCCCCCCGGCAGCCACAAAGAGCACCTTTCCGAAATTGGGGACTCCCGTCAGACCGAACTCGAGATTCAGTGTCAAACTGATGGACACATAGGTGAAGAACACAATGAGCCCGAGTATGAAGAGGTCTAGGTAACCCAGAGACTCTCACCTCCTCCATAAAGCAAGTCTCTTCCACCTTACTGCGACCAGCCCCCGTGGCGCGAGTATCAACGTGATGATGAGGATTATCATTGAGGACCCACCTACCTCAAGCACGCCAAGTTGGGAGTTTACGTTTATGGCGAGTTGCGGAATTATGTAGCTCTCCCCAAAGGATACGAGCATTCCGCCGATGACGGCTCCATATATGCTGCTGAGGCCCCCAAGTACGCTTCCAGCGAATACGTCAAGGATAAGCACGTTCTCGATGTTGATGCTGTACCCCGAGCCAATGGCGTAAAGACAGCCCGCGAGGCCCCCGAGCCCTCCTGCGATGAACCAGGATACAAGATAGACCCTGTCCACGTTAATTCCCGCGATTCTGGCAAGAGACGGGTTCTCGATTGATGCCCTCATGGCGATGCCGAACTTCGATCTCGTCAATAGCATGAACATGAGGACAGTTGTAATGACCAGCGAGACTGGAGATATCACTAGCAGACCACAGGTCTGGGGTGCGCTGCAGACGCCAGGTATCGCGAAGTCGGGTAGTGGAGGCGCATAAACCAGCGTCGGGAACCCGGCGTGCAGGAACTGACCTGCGAAAGGAACCACACCGATGTTCACTATGTCTGCGGCCACTCCTGTGAAGAAAATGTCCACCGCCAAGGAAGCCACCATGAGGATGATGATGCTCGAACCTCTCTTGATCATCGGCTTCATTACCAAGAGATACATGATAATCGAGAATGCGCCCCCGGCCAGGAACGCGATGGGAATTGCAAAGTAGGGCGTGCTAAGGTTCAACAGAACGTAGACGAAGTATGAAGAAAGCATCCCCGCCACCGCATAGTCAGCAAAGGCGAAGTTGGGAACCTTAGTAGTTTGATACGTTACGGTGAGCCCGATGCACATGATAGACAACATTCCGCCATACTCGATGGTCGCAACCAGTAGGGGGTCTATCAATGAGAGTCTATTGTGTTCCGAGGACCCGCCTCAAGCATTAAATACCTTTCTTCACCCAATCTGAAGTGAAGATATTATGAAACGATCAGGTGCATCAACCTCTGTCGTTATTGGCATATTCATCGTAGGTCTTCTAGTCGGGGCAGGAATCGTGTACGTGGCTGCCCCCTCAATAGTGTCATCTTCGGCAACCACAGTGACATCAGTAAGCACTGTAACCACAGGGACCCCATCCCTGGGAACAGTGACCATAGGCGTACTTACCGAACTCACCGGCAGCCTGTCAAGTGAAGGGCTTAGGGTCCAAGCGTACTCGAACCAAGCAGTCAAAGACATCAACTCGTGGCTGGCGACGACTCAGTGGGCCGGCAAGGTCACCTTCCAGACAGACGTCGTGGACTACGCAGGCTCCCCGACAACCGCTGATCAGGAAGTGAAGACATTCGCAGCCACTGGTGTCGCCGCGGTGGTAGGGCCGCTGAACAGTGGCTCGCTCATCGCCATCTATGGAGATGCCACGACCGGCCACGTTGTTCTGATAAGCCCCTCCTCCACCTCTCCTGCGCTCGCAGGGGTCAGCCCATACATCTACCGAACTGCTCCCAACGACGTCTTCCAAGGCGCAGCTCTGTCATCAGAGCTACTGGGCCAGGGAGTGAAGGGAGTAATCATCACCTACATTGACGATACCTATGGCAGCGGCCTCTTCAACTACACTTCGGCAGACTTCTCGAAGGTCGGTGGCTCAGGAGTCACAGTAGACGCGGTGCCGTACTCGCCCACCCTAGCGGGTGTTCAGGCGTTCAACGGCGTTGCTTCCACAATCAACTCTGACTACTCGAATCTGGTTGCGAAGTACGGAGCGGGCTCAGTCGCGATAGTCGCGATATCCTTCGAAGAATTGGGTTACCTGCTGAAGGCAGCCCAGGCCAGCTACCCGGCTCTTCTGTCGACGCCGCAACCATGGTATGGGACCGACGGGGAGCAGGGAGACACTGCTCTTACCAACTCTACATATGGGTCGCTCATGTTACAGGTCAGAATGCCGGCCTCCGTCTTCGGCTACACCAACAGCAGCAAGAGCGCTACGCTCTGCGCCGAATTCGCTTCCAACCCCAACCTCTCGTGCGACTCGTACGCTTTGGGCGGTTACGATGACACGTGGTTGGCGGCTCTCTCAATACTAGACTGCGGTGCCAATAGTGGACAGTGCGTATCAAAGGTCTTCACATCGGTAGCCGACTCATACTTCGGTGTCACTGGATGGACACAGCTTGCCACCCCGACAGGAGTTGGGGGTGACAGAGCGGGCGGTCCATACCAAATCTGGTGCGTACTCAACCAGCCTGCAGTTGGCGACTGGGTGCTTTGCGGACAAGCCAACGCCAACCCGGCAAACCCCACATCCTACACAGTCACCTGGCTACCTGGCTTACAGCCTTCGACATAAGGAGCCTCTGGGCTCCTCCCCCCTTTGTGGTTTAAATGGGTCAAGCACTCGAAGTCAATAACGTCAGGATGGACTTCGGGAGTCTGCACGCCCTGGACGACGTATCGTTTGGCATAGAAGAGAAGAAGGTCACGATTCTAATAGGACCGAATGGATCTGGCAAGACGACGCTGATCAACGTGGCGAGCGGTCTCTACAGACCAACCGCTGGGAAGGTGATCTATCACGGAGAAGATATCACCGGTCTGGAGCCTTTCAAGGTCTACAGGCGTGGGTTGGTAAGGACCTTTCAGATCCCGACCCTTTTCCAGAAGCTCGCAGTGCTGGAGAACGTGATGGTGGCAAAGAAAGACAATCCCGGTGAGGGGTTCGTGAAGTCCATGTTCAAGCCATCCTGGTCCAAGGCCGAGGAGGAAACCGCTGAAGAGGCATTTAGAATTCTGCAAACCGTTGGTATGTTGAAGATGTGGGACCAGCCCGCCAGCACTCTCAGCGGGGGGCAGATGAAGCTCCTCGAGATCGCGAGAGCGCTAATGAGCGGAGCAACGACGATGATGCTTGACGAGCCGATATCTGGGGTGAATCCAACCCTCGCCCACGAAATATTCCAGAAGATACTCAGTCTCAGGGACGAGCTGGGCCTGACGTTCCTCATAGTGGAGCATCGGCTAGACATTGCCCTGACTTACGTGGACTCTGTTGTGGCCATGGCCTACGGCAAGCTTATCGCCATGGGAAAGCCTGAACCTGTGATGAGGGACCCGAGAGTCATCGACGCTTATCTTGGTGGTTAGCATGCTTCAAGCCAAGAACATCTCGTCTGGGTACGGGAAGCTACAGATACTCACCGACGTTTCCTTCCGCGCCGAGGCCGGCGAAGTTACAGCAATAGTCGGGCCCAACGGCTCCGGAAAGAGCACCCTCCTCAAGACCTTCGCGGGCCTGACCAACCTTTACGCAGGAGAGATGACCTTGGACGAGCATTCGCTCACACACCTACCGCCTCACGTTGTCGCGCGGTCGGGGCTGGCGTACCTTCCCCAGACAGAGAGTGTTTTCGTCCAGTTGACTGTCGAAGAGAACATCAAGATGGCTGCGTACACCGTTAGTTCCGAGCAATTCCCAGCCAGATTGGAAAGTTCCCTGGAGATGTTTCCTCAGATCAGGCAGTACATGAAGTCAAAGGTCCAGAACCTGAGCGGTGGGGAGAGGCAGATGGTGGCCATGGCCATGGCGATGATGAGGGAGCCGAAGGTGGTCATGTTCGACGAGCCCACGGCCAATCTCTCACCGAAACTGGCCACCCTCGTTCTGGACACGGTGAAGTCTCTGGCGAAGGACCGGAAGCTCACGGTAGTATTGGTGGAGCAGAACGCGAAGAAGGCCCTCCAGATGTCCGACAGAGCATACCTCCTCGTCGGAGGGCGGAACGTCTTCGAAGGCGGGGGGAACGAGCTCCTCTCACACGCGGAGCTCGCCAGGATGTATCTTGGTCTCCGCGCAGCCTAGCACGGATGACGGCCTGCGAGCGAAGGTCCTGCGGACAAGCGAAAGGCTCGCCCCCGAGCTGCTGAGGTTCACCCGAGAGCTCGTCAGGGAGCGAAGCGTCACGGGGGAAGAAGGGGAGGCCCAGGGGATTGTCAAGGACAAGCTGAGAAGCCTCGGGGCGTCAGTCGACTTCTGGAGGCCGCGCCCCAGGGATTTCAGGGGGTACGAGGCCTTCATCGCCGAGGAAAGGAACGTCGGGTTGCGGCCCAATGTGGTCGGGAGGTTCAGGGGGAGCGACTCGAAGAAGGTGCTGGCATTCAACGGGCACATCGACGTCGTCCCCGAGGGGGACCCAGCGTCCTGGCACCACCAGCCCTATGGCGCAGTGGTGGTCGGGGGGAGGCTCTTCGGGCGGGGCGCCTGCGACATGAAGGGGGGCTTGGCTGCCACCATCTTCGCAGTCGAATCCTTCCTCGAGGCGGGGGCTCCCCTGAGGAACGACGTCCTCATAGAGAGCATCATCGGCGAGGAGAGCGGAGGGTCAGGGACACTCGCGACGATTCTCCGGGGCTACCGCCCAGACGCCACCATCATCGCCGAACCGACGAACCTGGAGCTGAACATTGCCCAGGCCGGATGCCTGATGTTCAGGCTCGAAATCAGGGGCAAGGCGGCCCACGGCGCATCAAGGTACATGGGTGTAAGCGCCGTGGAGAAGTTCCAGCCCGTCCTCGCCGGCCTCCAAGGCCTCGAGGAGCGGCGAGCAAAAATGAAGCGACTCGCCCTCTATGCCGGCGTCCCCAATCCTGTCACCCTCAGCATTGGCACGGTGCACGCCGGCAACTGGGATTCTACAGTCCCCGAAACACTTGTCGCAGAGGGGAGGTATGGAGCATGGCCTGGGGAACCCTTGGCCGAGGCCAGGTCCATGTTCGAGAAGGCTGTAGACGCTGCCTCCTCCAAGGACGACTGGCTCGCGGAGCACCCGCCCCGGATAACCTGGTTCGGCCCTCAGTGGGAATCCGCCGCCCTCCGCCCCACCCATTGGCTGTGCGGGCTGTTGCAGAGGGCATACCATGACGCCCTTGGCGGACGTCCGAGGCTTTCAGGGATAACAGGGGGGACGGACATGCGTCTCTTCACGGGCGTGGCAAGGAAGCCGGCACTCCTCTTCGGACCGGGGGACGATTCCACCGCCCACTTCAGCGACGAGTACGTAGAAGTCAAGGACCTTGTCCGGGCCTGCAAGGTGTACTCGATGACAGCCCTGGCCTGGAACGAATAAATATGAAGGAAACCTGAGTTTCGAAAGAGAACAGCTCTCAAAACTTCGGTGCCTTACTTATTGCCAATTGAAGATCTGATGTGGGTAGAGAAGTATCGACCTTCGCGGCTCGAGGATCTCGTCGACCAGGTGGCAATCAGATCCAGGCTCGAGCTACTGCTGAAGAAGAAGGAGCAGCTCCCTCACCTCCTCTTCGCAGGTCCCCCCGGGTGCGGCAAGACCACCACTGCCGTCATCCTCGCCAGGCAGATCCTCGGGGAGGGCTGGAGGGACTACACCCTCTCCCTCAACGCGTCCGACGAGAGGGGCATCGACGTGGTCCGTGAGCGTGTCAAGACCTTCGCCCGCTACACCGACAGAAGGGAAGGGATCCCCTACCGGCTCGTGGTCCTGGACGAGAGCGACGAGATGACCTCCGACGGCCAGACCGCCCTCAGGAGGATAATGGAGGAGAACTCCGAGCACACTCGCTTCATCCTGATCTGCAACTACTCCTCGGGGATAATCGAGCCCCTCCAGAGCAGGTGTGCCATATTCAGGTTCCAGCGCCTTGATGGGGCGTCGGTCACCGAGCACCTGAAGTCCATAGCCAAGAAAGAGAAGCTCAAGGCGACAAGCGAAGGGGTCTTCAGCGCCATCTACGATGCGACCCAGGGGGACCTGCGGCAGGCCATCAACCTCATGCAGGCGGCCTCGGCTTCGGGGGACCTAACGCTGGAGGCAGTGAAGTCAGTCGCCGGGGCGAGCGTCAAGGCCCGGGTGGCCGAGGTCATGGAGGCCGCCCTGGACGGAGAGTTCGAGGCCGCAAGGACCAAGATGGTTGAGCTCACCCGTGTCTACGGCATCCCTGAAAGGGACTTCCTCAGGTTCGCCAACGAGGCCCTTGGCTCCGCGAACGTCCCCAACATGGCGGAGGCGATCTCGATACTCGCAGAGTACGACTTCAGGCTCGTACAGGGTGCCCAGCCCGAGCTGCAGCTCACCGCAATGCTGGCTCAGCTCGCTTCCCTCAAGAGGAAGGAGGACTAGGTTGGACCTTTCGCTCCCGAGAGGAGTCGACGACGTGGAGCCAGAGAGGTACGCTCTGCAGTCGAGGGTGAAGGCAGCCTTCGAGGATGTTGCCAGGCTTTACAACTTCCAGCTCATGGAGCCGGCTTCGCTCGAGCACCTTAGCACACTCCGGGCGAAGAGCGGCGAGGACATAGACAAGGAGATCTACGCCTTCAAGGACAAGGGGGGCCGGGACATCGGCCTCCGCTTCGAGATGACTGCCGGGATCACCCGTTACGTCTGCACCAGAAGGGGGCTCAGGCTCCCGGTCAAGCTCGCAGCCTCGGGCGGGATCTGGAGGTACGATGAGCCGCAGTACGGGAGATACAGGTGGTCTCACCAGTGGGACCTCGAAATTTTCGGTCCTCCATCCGTGGAGGCCGACGCCGAGGTGATAGACGCCAGCTCGGCCATCCTGAAGAGGGTCGGGCTCTCCGACTCCACGATCAAGGTGGGGGACAGGCACGTCGTTGAAGAGTTCATCAGGAAGAGGATCGGGATCTCCGACAACGACAGGGTCTTCGAGCTCATGAGAGCCCTGGACAAGGTGGAGAAGAAGTCCCACGCGGAGCTTCGGACCGAATACGGCGGCAAGGGGTTCGATGGGAACCAGGTCGACACTCTGCTGGAGTTCGGAGAGCTCAGGGGGAGACCCGACGACGTCCTCGCCAAGCTTTCAGGGCTCAAGCTGCAGTCCGCCAACGAGCTCGCGTCTCTCGCCGATATGCTCGACGCCCGGGGGCTGAAGAACGTGGAGTACAACATGAGCATCGTTAGAGGCATCGACTACTACACAGGGATAGTCTTCGAAGCCAAGGACAACAGGAACCCCCGGCTCGGCTCGCTCTTCGGCGGGGGGAGGTACGACGCCCTCACCAAGATCTTCGGGCGCCCCGACCTGTCCGCGACTGGGGCCGCCGGAGGAATCGAACGCATCGCAATGTCCATCGCGGCTCAGCCCACCCCTCTCGGCCTGCTGGTCTATGTCGCCGTGGCGGGACACACCGCTGGCTCCGAGGCGTTGAAAGTGCAGAGGGCGCTCAGAGACAGCGGCATCCCGTGCGAAATCTCTCTGCAGGCCAGGCCCCTCTCGAAGCAGATGGAGGACGCCGGCCACATGGGTGCTTCGTGGGTCGTCATAGTCGGGGAGAAGGAGGCACGTGCAGGAGGGGTTACGCTCAGGGACATGCAGAACAGGAAGGAAGAACTCCTCCCGCTCCCCGAAGCCATCAGACGCCTGACGCGGGGCTGACCCAGGCGGCACAAGGGTTTAATCCAAGGCCCCTCATCGAGTGCGCACCGGCATGGAAAGAGCGATAGTACTCGTCAACCTGAGTCCTGGTTCTGAAGAACAGAGCATAGCGGCCCTGCGAGGGATGGCTGGTATCAAAGCGGTCTACCAGCTGTACGGGCTCTACGACCTCCTCGTCATGGTGGAGGGAGCCGACGACGCAGCAGTGAAGTCGACTATCGCTGACAACCTGAGATCGAAGCCGGGCGTCGTTTCGACGATAACGATGAAGATCCTTTCCTGAGCGGCATCAACGTTTTAACCCAATTCCGGGCGGCAGCGCTCGTTGTCCCCCAGAATCCTCGTGACTGGTGCAGCGGGCCAGATAGGGTCCGAGCTCGTCCTCGCGCTGCGCGAAAGGTACGGCGAGAAGAACGTCGTGGCGACAGACAAAGCGGTCACCCGCGCCCAGGTCGTCCCGGGGGTCCTGGAGCAGCTGGACGTGATGCATCTCTCCTCTGTCGAGCGCGCGCTCAGGTCGCACCAGATTGACACTGTCTACCACCTGGCCGCCATCCTCTCGGCTGTGGGAGAAGCCAACCCTGACCTTGCCTGGGACATCAACATGGGGGGGCTGAAGAACGTCCTCGACGCCTCCGTCCGCCACGGGATCCAGAGAGTCTTCTGGCCGAGCTCCATCGGGGTCTTCGGCCCCGACGCCCCGAAGTTGAACGCTCCCCAGGACACGGCTCTCAACCCCACGACCATGTACGGGGTGACCAAGGTCTCCGGCGAGCTCCTCTGCGAGTACTACGCCCTGAAGCACTCGCTCGACGTCAGGAGCGTCCGTTACCCGGGGCTGATCAGCAGCGAGGCGAAGCCCGGCGGGGGCACCACCGACTACGCCGTTGAGATATTCTACTCTGCCCTACAGAGCGGGCATTACAACTGCTTCCTGGGCGAAGGCACCATCCTCCCTATGATGTACATGCCTGACGCCCTCCGCGCCGCGATGGAGATCATGGAGGCAGACGCGAAAAGGGTGAAGCTCCACCGCGGGTACAACATCGCCGCCATGAGCTTCTCGGCTGGAGAGCTGGCCGCCGAGATCAGGAAGCACCTCCCGGACTTCAGGGTGACCTACTCCCCTGATTCGAGGCAGGACATCGCTGACTCCTGGCCCAGGTCCATAGACGACTCGGTCGCCCGCGGGGACTGGGGGTGGAGGGAGGAGCACGACCTGCCAAGCATGGTCACTGATATGCTGTTGAAGCTGCGCCGCCGGCAATCGATTGGGGAAAAGACGTTTAACCACACAGCGGGCCTTCGCCCACGGTAGATTTGAGAGACCCCACCTCGTTCCTCAGGCAGGAGTACGACGACCTCGTTCGCCAGGAGCTGGACTGGAAGCTGCGCATCCTCGGAGGCCCCAGCACCCCCTGGTGCGTCGTAGACGGGAAGAAGGTCCTGATGTTCTGCTCCAACAACTACCTCGGCCTTAGCAATCACCCGAAGCTGAAGGCAGCGGCCATCGAAGCGGTGGAGACTCACGGCGCCGGCTCAGGTTCCGTGCGCCCAATCGCCGGGACCATGGACCTTCACATGGAGCTCGAAAGGCGGCTCGCCAGGTTCAAGGGGGCAGAGGCCTCCCTGGTCTACCAGACCGGCTTCGCTGCCAACGCAGGGCTGATCCCCCAGCTGGCGGGCAAGGGGGACCTCATAATCAGCGACGAGCTGAACCACGGGAGCATCATTGACGGCGTGCGGCTCTCCACGGCCGAAAGGAAGGTGTACAAGCACGCCGACACGGCGGACCTTGCGAATGTCCTCGACGAGGCCGAGAAGGCCCCCCCTCAATTCAGGCGCATCCTAATCATCACCGACGGCGTCTTCTCCATGGACGGGGACATCGCTCCCCTCGACAGGGTCGCCGCCCTCGGCGCGGAACATGGCGCCATGGTGTACGTCGACGACGCCCACGGCGAAGGAGTCCTGGGGGAGGGAGGGAGGGGGATAGTCTCCCACTTCCGGCTTCCAAGGGAGAGGGTGCAGGTGGAGATGGGGACCTTCTCGAAGGCGTTCGGGGTCGTCGGGGGCCACGTCTCCGGCTCCAGGGACCTGATCAACTTCGCCTACAACAAGTCCAGGACCTGGCTTCTAAGCGGCTCTCACCCTCCGGCCGTGGCCGCTGCGTGCCTGGCCGCCGTCGACGTCCTCGAGAAGGAGCCCCAGCACGTCCAGACCCTCTGGGACAACACTAGGTACTTCAAGAGGGCCATGGTCGACCTCGGGTTCGACATAGGCAAGAGCGAAACCCCCATCACCCCCGTGATGGTCGGAGACAGCGGCAAGGCCAAGAGGCTCAGCGCGAGGCTGTTCGAGATAGGCGTCTTCGCCCTCCCCATAGTCTACCCGATGGTGGCCCAGGGCAAGGCGAGGATCCGCACGATAATGAACGCGGCCCTGATCAACGAGGACCTCGACTTCGCCATAGGCGCCTTCGAGACCGCAGGGAAGGAGCTCGGCATAATCCGGGGACGCTCCTAGGCGGGGGCCTTACAGGCAGGCGAACCATGACCTTCAGATTCCTCCCCGACGTGGCCCTGGCGGACATCGCGTTCGAAGCCGAATCGGACACCCTGGACGGGCTCTTCGCCACCTGTGCCAAGGCAATAACCGACATCATGGTGGACCCCGAAACCCTGCGCCCCTCGGTGAAGAGGGAGTTCGAGCTCAGCTCCCCCGACCTGGACAGGCTCCTCTACGACTTCATGACGGAGCTCATAATCACCAAGGACGTCGACTCCCTCCTCTTCAGGAGCTTCGACGTCAAGGTCGACCCTCGGCGCACCTCGCTCATCGCATCGGCCAGGGGGGAAGCCATAGACAGGGAGCGTCACCGGCTGCGAAACGACGTGAAGGCGGTGACGATGCACCTCTTCGGCATCAAGAAAGACGGGAAGAAGTGGAAGACCACCGTCGTCCTCGACATCTGAAACTCCGCTTCGGGTGCGGGGGAAAGAAAGAAGAGCACACTTGACCACCAGGATAGTGTAATGAATTGACTTCGTATGCTTTGATCACCGCTTCGCTGCTCGGATTCTTGCTCGGGTTCGCCGCTCTGGTCTATGGTTGGCCTCGGGCATGCCAACCAATGGTTCCCTTTTGCTACCAAGACTACCTGCCCGTGTTCTTCGGCATCACGCTCATCGTGGTCTCCATAGGTCTGATGGCCTACTCGGTCATGGGCAGGGCAGAACCCAAGACTGAATCCATCCCCCCTAGTGAAGCGTCATGACAGTCCCCCCGGAGACGAAGCAGAACCACATCTGGGCGACAAACGCTTAAAGAATCAAATCCGAGGCAGCCGAGCTTCAGGGTAGAGCGCATTGCCACTGTCCGCAGCCTTCAAGCAGGTCTCCGAGGTGTCCTGGGAGATCCCGACCTCCTACAAGCCGGGGATGAACGTCCCGGCGAGGATCTACGCCACGAGGAAGCTCCTCGAGGCCATGGACTCCGGGGTGATCGAGCAGGCGACCAACGTCGCATGCCTCCCGGGCATAGTGAGGTACTCCTACGCCATGGCAGACGCCCACTGGGGGTACGGCTTCCCCATAGGGGGGGTGGCTGCCTTCGACACGGAGAAGGGAGTCATCTCCCCGGGTGGCGTCGGCTTCGACGTCAACTGCGGTATGCGGCTCATCCGGACCAATCTCAGCTTCGCGGAGGTCAAACCGAAGATAAAGGAGCTGGTGGACCTCATATTCAAGCTTGTTCCAGCCGGAGTCGGAGTAAAGGGTTCCCAGAACTTCAACCAGTCCCAGATGGCCGAC
>Ga0187771_10001897_pt1 | contig 14367 bp, 12 predicted proteins | sample 0116_SJ02_MP15_1_FD_133139 | JGI IMG/M metagenome (GOLD analysis project Ga0187771, IMG submission 133139) | Tropical peat soil microbial communities from peatlands in Department of Meta, Colombia - 0116_SJ02_MP15_10_MG | ecosystem: Environmental > Terrestrial > Soil > Wetlands > Peat | place...
GCCGCCTGTGATCGAGCACGCACCCATCGCCACCACAAACTTCGGCTCTGCCATCTGGTCGTAGATTAGTTTCAGGCGGGGAGCGAGCTTGCGTGTGACGGTCCCCATGACTATAATCAGGTCGCAGGCGCGGAGAGAGCCAAAGGCCTCTAGGGCGCCGAAGCGCTCGATGTCGAACCTGGAACCAGCTGCAGCCCCGACCTCAACGCTGCAGTTGTGGACTACCGCGTTAGATACAAGATAGGTATTGTCAGAGGTTTCGATGTTTCTCACCTCCCCGGAGTAGGGGATCTTCGTGACTTTTCTTATCGGAACGATGATGAAATCAGATTGAATTCGGAAGTCGGCCACCTTCCTCTTCGAAGTCAGTAGCCATAGAGAATATGCATCCCTTGTCTTCACAGTCCTTCCTTCGATTACGGTTGTACCCTCGCGGGGTTCTCTCGTGACTCGGGCAAAGTAGCCCAGTCGGGCGTATGCCAACTGTATCTGCAACGCTAGGACCTTGGAGGTTGTACTCGCCCGGTCGAAGACCGGCCCCCTTTTGTCGACGGTTACGTTCCCGTCGCCCTTGTAATAACCGCCAAGGAACGACTTTAGAAGCGACTCGTTCTTGTGGTAGAGAACGAAGTCAGGAATCTTCTTGTTCTCTGCCAGATGTCCGCACCAGTCCCGAAGCGCCCTCGCTAGGATGCTCGACGAGAACCTAACGACGAGCGCCGTCTCCCTCTCTCTGATCTGCGGCGAGTAGCCGAGAGATCTTGCTAACTCGGAAATACGCTTCGCGAGACCCTTCTCGTCCTTCCCCAGAGAGAAGAAGACATCGTGATTCTTAGTGGTCCAGCCTTCGGCGACATAGATGCCCAGCAGCCATGCGGTCTTGGCAGTGAGGGGAAATTCTAACGGCGGGCTCTCCTTGCGGCCCTTTAGAAGGGCAAGCCCGCGTTCGGTGGAGTATGGGCCTAGGGGTATCCCGGTCAGGTCGAGATGTCCCTTTATCCTTGGAATCAGGAGACAATCGTGGGTTAATGTGGGAAACACGAATCTTCCCTTCACTTTGACTGGTGGCGCGCTCACCAGCTCTTCGGCCTTTTTCCATACTGTCCCAGGGAGGTACTCGCCCTTGCCGCTCTTGACTGCTCGCGAAGCTGTCAGGACCGGATGCTCAGGCGTTAGACGGATTGGGAGCATCCCGCGACCGGTGACCTCGAGTATGTACCCGCTGTATTGTCTCTGGAAGGTCTTGGTGACCGTGACAAGTCCCGATCCCGACGTCACAGAATTCCCTGGCTCGTACTCTAGAATCGACTTGTTGTCACCTAGAATGACTGTGTCAGGGGGAACGCAGCATGCCGTTTCAAGATGGACTGGCCAGAGCGAGTAAAGCCTCCCCCAGTTGGCCAGGTAACGCATGGGGTCCCCGATGGCATACTGGAGGATGTCGTCGATCTTACCGACAAGCACCTGGAAGGTCCCGCTCTTCTGCTGCTGCGCGACTACCACAGCTCGCGCCTCCCCGCCAGGATTAACGCGAACGCCATGGGAACAAAGAGCATCGCCATGAACAGGGTGACGGTCCAGTCAGAAGAGAGACCCAGGTTCATGGGCTTGTAGGCAGAGGCCCAGGCGTAGAGGAACATCCCAAGAACGTCGAAGACGATGAACATCAGGAGGTATGCGTAGTACTGCATCATGAAGTGCATCTTCCCAGCCCCCTGGGGCACCTGGCCTGTCTCGAATGGAAGGCCTTTGATTGGATTGGGGTGCTTTGGGGCGAAGAGCCGGGGGAGGATCACCACCGGCAGGGTGAACATGACTCCCACAAGACCCATGACGAATACTGTGCCTATGTCCCCAAAAAGAGGCATTGAGAAGCGTACGACCCTTTTACGCTATTTAAAATTGGTGTCAAGAGATTGCATGAAGCAGTCCCTGGTCTTTTAGTCGACTCCGTGTACTTCCTCAGCCTCGTCCCTCAGGAACCCTTCGAGGAGCTTTTTCTCTCGGAAGAAGTCGCGAATAGAAAGGACTCCGAACAGGGTCCCATCATCATTCTCGACCACGAGGTGCCTGATCCCGTTGTCTGCCATGAGGCGAACGGCCTTGGATGCCCTGTCGGAGCGTTTGACGCTGATTAGTTTCTTGGTCGCAATGCCCTCGAGTGGCGCGGTTAGAGCCGTACCTTTGGCGACGGCTCTGACGATGTCCCGTTCTGATATTACCGCCTGCGCCTTCACAGGGCTCACAGAGCCTGCGACAACCAGTAGTCCGATCTTCTCCCTGGCGAAGACTTCAGCTGCCTGGCGGATGGTGGCCCCAGAGCTTATGGTAACTGGGGAACGCCTGACCAGTGCCTCGACCCTCAATGGCTCATGACCGGGGATTGCGTCCTGTGCTCAATCGAGACGTACTCCGCCTGCGTCGGGCCGATGTACTCCGCCCTCGGCCTGATGAGCCTGTTGTCGGCATACTGCTCGAGGATGTGAGCGAGCCAGCCCGGCGAGCGGCCGACGGCGAACACGGGGGTGAAAAGGTAGCTCGGTATACCCACGTGGTTGAGAGCCAGCCCCGAATAGAGGTCGACGTTGGGGTAGAGGTTCTTCCACGTCTTCATCATTTCCTCCGTCTTCTCCAGAATCTGGAAGACCTTCCTCTCCTTGTCTGTCTTGATGAACTTCTGGGCCATGTCTTTCAGTATGATGGCCCTCGGGTCCATCGTCTTGTACACCCTGTGGCCGAACCCGGTGATCTTCTGCCTCTTGGCGAGCATTGCGTCGACGTACGATTCTGCGTTCTCCGGGGTGCCGATTTCAATCGTCATCTCGATGACCTTCTCGTTGGCGCCGCCGTGCAGAGGCCCCTTTAGCGCGCCCACGGCTCCCGTCACGGCAGAGTAGACGTCAGACAGCGTTGAGGCGATTACGCGCGCCGTGAACGTAGAAGCGTTCAGCTCATGGTCTGCATGGAGAATTAGCAGTGCGTCCATAAGCCTCTCGTCGTCCTTGGACGGCTTCTCCCCGGTCACCATGTAGAGCAGATTGGCGGCGTACCCAAGATCGTCCCGGGGCGCAAGAATCTCCTGGTTGTGCTTGTGCCTGTGGATCGCGGCGACCAAGGTTGCCATCTTTGCAGCTATGGACTGGGCTTTTTCCTGGGGAGTGTACATAGGGTCGTCATAGATCCCGAGCGCTGCGACCCCGACCCGCAGAGCATCCATTGCATCGCAGTTGGTCGGAAGGGTGGTCATCATGGAGAGCACTCCCTCCGGCACCGCCCTCTTCGCATTCAGCTCGTTGCTGAAGGTGTGGAGTTCAGACACCGTTGGAAGGTGACCGTTCCAGAGCAGGAACGCCGTCTCCTCATAGGTGGACTTGGGGGCAAGGTCGACTATGTCGTACCCCCTGTAGAGAAGTCTCCCTTCGACGCCGTCGATGAAACAGATTGAGCTCTGTCCCGATACGACGTCCTCCAGGCCCTTCGACTGCGTAACGAGGCGGTTGATCACCTGGTCTAGGGGCTCCCCCCATTTTGCGAGGGCGACGAGCTTGGCGTGGGTGTCGTCGCTTACCTTGACCACCTTCGAGGCTGCTTGCTGCTTTGCCAATTGAGTTACCAAGTTTACTCGGGTTACCCCGCTATTTGAAAGTTCCGCCTTTCCACGTCGCTTCAAACGACAACTAGAATAACGCCAAGAGTGTCGGGATGACGGTTTCCACCCCCTTGAAGCTCGCAGTGATCGGATGCGGCGTCGCTGGGGCGTACATGATGAATCGGCTCCCCACTGGCGTGGAAGCTGAAGCCTTCGAGATGAGGACAGAGAAGAATTGGTACACCGTCTGCGCCTGGGGTACGAGCCAGCCTTTCATCAGGGACATGGTCAAGCAGGCGGGGTTCTCTTTCGATGACTACGTACTTCACAAGGGGAAGAAGATGCGCGTCGAGCTTGGGGACGAGGAGCTCAGTATCAATCTGACGGGGCTGGTGACCTATGACAAGCACAGGCTGACCGAGGACATGCTGAAGGGGAAGAAGGTCCACTGGGGCGCGCAAATCAAAGAGGCGAACGGGGACTTCGCGGGATTCGACACCGTGGTCGACGCCACTGGCCTGCACAGGTCACTGCTGCCGAAGATCAAGGACGACCTTCTGATCCCATCCCTGGAGTACCAGGTGAAGTCGAAGGACCTGCCGTATGACGATTTCGTGATCAGGCCGTACCCGAAACTAACCGGTTACTGGTGGTATTTCCCGCTGGGGGATGGCATGGCCCACGTGGGAGCTGGAGACCTTCGGGGGAGATACCGCTACGAGCTGGACGACTTTGTCAAGAAATATCACTGCGATGTCGTGAGGAGGATTGGGAGGCCGGTGAGGGTGACCCCGCCGAAGTTCGCAGAGCCATTCTTCAACGGCAAGGTGGTCGGGGTGGGCGAAAGCATTGGGACGGTGTACCCGATGCTGGGGGAGGGGATAATCCCAAGCATGCAGTGTGTGAACCTGTTCGTGGATCATTTCGGAGACAGGGAGGGGTACAGGAAGGCAGTGCTGGACCACTTCGCGATTTACGCCAAGGTATACGAATTCATCAAGGCAAAGGTGGAAGACAGGTTCAGCCTCATGAGGATGTGGCCGACCCTGCTGTCGATCTACTGGTACATGAGAGGGAATGAGAGGCGATACGGAATCCAGACAAGGATGTCCGACTTCTACAAGATAATGACGAGGCTCTAGTTGAGCTCTGAAGAGACTAGAACACACTCTGGGTTGCACGTGGTGAAGGGTGCCGCGGAGCGGGTGCTGGGGGCCAAGAAGACGGCCTCGATCTACGTCTCTGGAGGCCATGGAAGGCTGACGGTGCAGTACGAAAGGAAGCCGACTGAAGAGGAGATGAAGAACATCGAGAGGGCGGCCAATGAGAAGATTGCGGAAGGAGCCGAGGTGCTTGAGTTCGAAATGGAGAGGGCGGAGGCCGAGGGGCACTTCGGGGATGCAATCTACGACCTCTTCCCACTCCCGCCTGGAGCGACTAGGTTGCACATCGTGAGGATACCTGACTGGAACATCAACTGCTGCAACGAGAGCCATGTTGAAAACACGCTGCAAATCGGGAAAATCAGGCTGGGAAGGGCGAGGTATAGGAAATCTAAGCGGGAGTTGGAAATCGATTTCGATTTAGCCGAATGAGAACAGGTAATATTCTGGTTCTTTACGGCCCAGGGCTGGGCCCGTAGCGCAGATCGTCTTCGAGCGAAGTACGGATAGCGCGGCAGACTCTCCGAGGTCGAACCTCCTATCCGTCTGGAGACAGCTGTAGTGAGCTCGAAGCTCGCAGAGGTCGTGCGTTCAAATCGCACCGGGCCCGCTTTCGATAAGCTCAGAAAAGCTCCGTTTGGCATGGGGAAGTCGGCTGGAAGAATAGGCTAGACTCACCCGTTTCAACTTCTAGTCGATTCCCTTCCACCGTGGGTCGGAGTGAAACTGCCTGAAGAAGAGGCTCGTGTCCATTTCCCTAAGTGTCTCGTTCAGCATATGGAATCCTTCATCTCCCTCGCCAAGTCCCATCAGTCCCATGATCGTCGAGCTCTTGCTCGCGGCGCGGCGAACTCCTATGGCCAAGGTCAGTGTGGCGACCAATCCATTGTGAGGAGCCGCTTCGAGCGCGTCCCGCTGGAAGCGGACCTGAGCTCCTGGTTGAAACTGGAGTTGCTCACTAAACTGCATTTTGTGCTTCGCCCTGCTCGGTTTGTGTGTGCGGCGTCGAGCACGGATGCGCGCGACGCGTAGGACTTACGCGGCTACGCTCGGTTGTGTGTCGGGCTAGTGCGAGGGAGTGCGGGCCAACGAAATTGGTGGGGTCAGGCGTGGCTCGAAAGAGGATGTCATCACAGATTGTTGGCCAATAGAACGAAGAGGGCCGAGCCGAAGAAAAGGATTGGCCAAGCAAGAGAAAACATCATGCGGGTCTGAGGTCTTCTTAACGCCGACCACAAAATAATCGAGTCGATCAGAATGAATACGGCCGAGACGCCCGCCAAGTAGGATGCTGTTTGATATGGTCCATAGCCTTGCTTTGCGATGTTTAGGAGCCATAGATACCTCTGAAAGAAGAGCAAGCCCACGGCTCCGGTGAGTAACAAGGCATGCGCTCCAATGAAGCCAAGATTGGTTCGGAAGTCGAATTGCGAAGCCAAAGCTTGAACGGCGGAGTTCGGAAGCGCCCTATACACGTTTTGCCATTGTGCCATTGAACTCCCACAGCGATTTTGGCGGGGTTGGACAGTGAAGAGGAACGACTCCCAAACCAGACTAGTACAACACCAATCGGGAACAACACCATGAACCAATACGGATGCCGTTGACTCACGCCCATACGGATGCGTCGGCCCGCATGCAAGTGGGGGTAGTAATGCCCACAGTAAGGATGGGACTGACTATCATTAGAATCAGCCCGCTGACTGTTACTCCTCCCATTCGTCTCACGTAGAAACGAGTTGCCGGCGTGGGATAAACGCCTACTCAAGAGAACGGCCTAGCGATTTCGGTGAGGTTGGGTGCTCCATTCGCAGTTCTTGTCATCAGGTCCTCGTTCAATTATCAGCGCTCTTGCGAGTCGGCCGGCCGCCCTTCACCCATTAAGCCGCCCCCCTACCAGAGTGAGGGCGGGTATGAAGGAAGAGCCTAATCGGGAATGATGAGCCCGAAGGCAACCTCGTCCATGTCAGTTCCTTCATTCACGAAGATGTGCCTTGTCTGAGTGAGCTCCATGATCCCTTCTAGGCCGAGTTCCCTGCCGATTCCGCTCTTCTTGAATCCGCCGCGTGGTGCCGCTGCGGAAAGGAAGTGGTACTCGTTAATCCACACTGTCCCCGCCTCGACTTCGCTCGCCACCCTTTTCGCCTTCTGAATGTCCTTCGACCACACGCCCGCGGCGAGGCCGTACTCCGTGTCGTTGGCTATGGCTGCCGCCTCGTCTTCCCCGTCGAACTCCAGCGCTACCAGGACCGGGCCGAAGACCTCCTCCCTGGCCAACTCAGAACTCTTAGGCACGTCCGTCAGCAGGCTGGGGGCATAGTACAGGCCTCCCTTGGGGACGGCCTGCGCCATCTGCTTCTGGTAGTACATGTGGGCCCCGCTGTTCAGTCCCCCATCAACCATTTTCTCTATCTTCTTCTTCTGCTCCTCGGTGGTTATGGCGCTGACGTCTGTTTCCATGTCGAACGGGTTGCCGGCCCTCATCTTTTCCATGCTCTCCTTCAGTTTGGAGAGGAACCTGTCCCTGATCGACGATTGGACGACGAGCCTGCTACCGGACTCACAGAGCTGACCTGAGTTCAGGTATATTCCGAACATGACCCCCTTGACAGCCTTCTCAAGGTCAGCGTCCTCGAAAACGATGTTTGGAGACTTACCCCCGAGCTCGAGGGTGAACTTCTTCACGCCTGCCGAGCCCGAGAGCAGCCTCTCCCCCGTGGCAGTCGAGCCAGTGAAGCTTACCAGGTTGACCTTGGGGCTGGAGACCAGGGTCTGGCCGACGGTCGACCCCTTCCCCGCCAAGGCGTTCAGAACGCCGGGAGGGAAGCCGACTCCCACGCTGTCCCTGGCGAGCTCGAGAGCAGTGAGCGGAGTGTGGTGCGAAGGCTTGAGGACCACAGTATTGCCCGCCAGGAGAGCCGGAGCGGTTTTCCAAATGGCCATAAGCAACGGCACGTTCCAGGGAGCAATCGCGCCCACGACCCCCACAGGAGCGTATTGGACGATTCCCTTCGTGCCCGGGAACTCGGGGTGCTCGATTTCCCGAGTTGATGGGAAGTCTTTCGTGGTTGCGAAATAGCGGATGTGCTCGATGCCGAGCGGGACGTCCATCATTGTACTCTGCCTAATGGTCTTCCCGGTGTTCATCGTCTCGATGAGGGAGTATTCTTCGGCTCTCGACTGAACCCTCTCCGCGAGCTTCAGAAGGAGTTCCTGCCTGTCATGGACCGAGGTCATCGACCATTTCCTGAATGCGTCTGCAGCTGAATCTATCGCCTCTTCCGTCTTGCCGCGGTCGGCGTATACGACGTCCGTGATGGGGGAGCCGTCAGCCGGGCTGCGTAGGGTCACAGACTCCCCTTCGAAGTCCTCCTCGCCTCCGATTACGTTCCCATACCTTTCCCTCATGGCGCTTCCTCCCCGTAGGCCTTCATGAAAAGGCTCCGGAGGTCGGACGAACTTGCGTCCTTGGGGTTCGTCACCATCCCGGTGGACTCTGAGGCGAGAAGCACGAGGTCATCGAGGTCCGCTTCGAACTCCTGTGCGTCCACGGCTGCCTCCCTGCCGCTCCGAGCCTGGCCGATTGCCCCGAGGACGTTCTCGAGGGAATCGGAGAGCCTGGCCCCCCTGAGCTGGTCAGGGACGATTCTGTTGAGCCGGTCGTACCTTTCAGGACAGGCGTCGTAGTTGTAGGCAACCACGTGAGGGAGGAATAGGGCGACGGCCTTGCCGTGCGGTGTCTTGAATCGGCCGCCCAGGGCGTGTCCGAGGGCGTGGACCAGCCCGATCTGGGAGTTGGAGAAGGCCAGCCCTGCCATTGAGGCACCGATGTGCACCCGATTCCTCAGCTCCAGGTTCTTCGGGTCGCTCATCACTCCTGCTATCCCGCCCAGAATCATCTCCAGCGCTTTCTCAGCCATGGCGTCCGAGTAGGGGTTGCGCCAGGTGCTCCCGTAGGCTTCGACGGCGTGAGCGATGGCGTCTGACGCCGTGTTCCTGGTCTGCTCGAGAGGGAGGGAGACGACGAACGCAGGGTCGAGGATGGCATAGTCGGGGATGATTTCTGGAGAGGCGAGCTCGTGCTTCTGCTTCTCCCCTTCCACGGTGAGCATGGCCGCCCACGTGCACTCCGAGCCGGTGCCGCTGGTGGTGGGTACGGCGATCAGTCTGCTCTTCCTCCTCAGTCCGAGCTTTACAAGCGGCGTGATGTCGTAGACTGTAAGGTCGGGGCGCTCGTACAGGGCGAAGAGAATCTTGGCTGTGTCAATGGCAGAGCCTCCCCCGACAGCCAGGAACCAGTCGGGGGCGAATTCGTTGATTCGGCCCAGGTGCGCTGTCATTTCTGAAAGGGGCGGCTCCTCGGAGACGTCCCCCAGGACCATCGACTCTGTCCCCGGAGGGAGAGCCTTCTCGACGAGCCCAGGGATATCCGTATGGATGAGGTTCCTGTCAGTGACTATGACGGCTTTCTTGACGTCAAGGGACGAAAGAAAAGAGATCGAGTCCTCTCCGAACACCATCTGAGGGGACCTAAAGTACCACATTTCCCGCCATCAGAACTCTGTCTGCACCATGGAGGTGGTGTTCACCATCTCTTTCGCCGCTTTGGTGAACCTCATTACTTTCATCATGGAGCCCTGGAGCTTGAACTTCCCGGTGAGTAGCCCCTGGATCGGGTCGATTTCCTTGTTGATTAGCTTCCTCCAGTTGGTGTAGGGGCCGCTGTACTTGTACTCAGGGACGGGGAGTTCAGACTCAACGAAGGAGAACTTCGCGTCCCTGCACTTGCCATGGTACAGGTCGAGGTAGATGTACGCATCCTTGTCGAGCGCGGCATCCTTCTGCACTATGAATGTCATGGCGCCCTCCCAGTTTTTCCCCGCATCTTCGTAGGCGGCGTTGGAGTTCAGCTTCTCCATGTACGCCTTCACCCATTCATCGCTCGGAAACTTTACCATACCCAGCCCCGGTCTCGCAAACAGGTCACCGAAAAGTGTGCTGGTTGCCATCGGGAATGCCGCCGGTTCGAGGCCAACCGCTCGATGACGGATCGGGTTATTTGTGGTTACAGATTTGACTTTCGTTCTGGCCCGTCGCGGCGCTCGGGTAGTAGGTGCCGTTAATCAGGACGGCGCCTTCGCCGAACAGGCAGAACGAGATGGAACCCATTGGGGAGGTGGCAATCTGCGCCTGCTGGACCTTCACTGAGAAAGTTTCGGTCAGTGTCGGGGTCTGACCAAGGGTGACCACTGGAGCAAGGAAGACGAACCCTCCGAGAATGATGGCCAAGCAAGCGAATGCAGAAACCGTTTTCGCATTTCTCGACATGGCCCTGTCCAGGATGGGGTTAGAACATGCGGCACAATCGCCGCAGAGGCACCCCTGACCGCAGACCTCGCACGTGCATTTCGCGGACAGCTGCTGGAACACCTTCATGCTCGATTACCCACCCTGTGCGCCAACACCATCCACACGGCCTAATCTACGCTTTTCGGGTGTCACTTCCACTTCGTCAGTATCTCCTCCCGCTGGAAGATGCGGGTGCTCAGGAAGAACATGCCTACCGCCAGCGCGGCGAAGATGGCTGAGATAATCAGCAGCGTGGTAGTGTCGAGAGTTATCACACCGATTTCTCCGGCCAAGTATAGCCCAATGAATGGAGCGAATATTATGCTCCCCAGCTGCGAAGCGGCACGAACATCTGTAACCTTCGACGAGGTAATCACATTCAGCTCGATGCTCAGGAGACAGGTTAGAGGAGTGAGGAGAAACAGAAGCACGACCATCTCCCAGTTGGGGTAATACACGTAACCTACCACGCTGTACAGGGTCCGATCCACGAGCGTCATGTAGATTGCCGCGCTCACATAGGTCGCCAAGATGGTGGGGAGGAAGGCGGCCAGGCTCTTCCCGAGCAGTATCTCGCCGTCGGTGACTGGTGTTGCCAGAAGAGGCTCGAGGCTCTTTTCGACCTTCTCTCCGACGATGCTGTAGGAGGCGATGGGAGAGGGGAGAGTGGCAGCGATAATCACGAACCAAAATGCGAAAGCGTCGAGCAGGCCCGCGATGTCGGAGACTCTGGTGTTGGGTGCCACCGAATACACATAACTGATTATGTACGAGAACAGAAGGGAAATGGCGAGGGGGAAGATGACGATGGTGTACAGAATCGTCCTCCTGTGCCTAATGGCCTTCAGGTCTTTTGTCGCGATGATCCAGGAGTGTTTCAGATTCATGCGTGCTTCTTCACCAGCTTCAGATAGGCCTCTTCGAGTGTCGATCCCTGCACGTTAACTGTCTGAATTTCGCCTCCCGCTTGTACTATGGTCCGGACCACTGGAGGGTTCTCCCTCTCGGGGTCAGTGACGTCAAAGGTGGCCCTCGTTCCGTCGTAGCTCAGGTTGCTAAGGGAGAGCCTCTCGATTGCCTTGACGACGGCGTCGCTCATCTGAGTTAGTTGGATGACGGTCTGTCTTCCCTTTACTGTCCGTTCGAGTTCTTCGGCGGTCCCGATCGCCATCAGCCTTGTGTTGAGGATCGATATCCTGTCGCAGATTCGCTGAGCTTCGTCCAAGTTGTGCGTATTGAGGAAGATGGTCTTCTTCTCCCTCTTGAGTTCCAGGATAAAATCCCTGACCGTCTTCGCTGACTCGGGGTCGAGGTTCGCCGTGGGCTCGTCCAAAAAGAGCACCTGCGGATCGTGGACTAGGGCGCGCGCGACCGCCAGCTTCTGCTTCATCCCCTTTGAGAAAGTTCCCGCGGCTGCGTCCCGCTTCTCCCAGAGCCCCAGCATCTTGAGGAAGTACTCGTTGCTCTCCTTCCTCTGGCTCTCTGTTCTGTCGTACAACTTCCCGTAGAAGTCCAGGTTGTCGTAGGCGGACATGCCCTCGTAGAGGCCCACGTTCTCTGGGACCAGCCCAATTATCTTCCTGATGTTGGCAGAATCAGCGTCGCTCCCCACCTCGTATCCAGCGATCCTTGCGCTCCCGCTTGTCTTGGAGATGAGGCAACAGAGCATCCTTACCGTTGTTGTCTTGCCCGCACCATTGGGCCCCAGGAACCCGAACACCTCGCCATCGTTCACTTGGAGAGTCAGCCCGTCCACCGCCACGACCTCCCCGAACTTCCGCGTAAGGCCCTCGGTTTCTATCATGGCGGCGGCTCTCTGAAGGGGCGTCCTCGGATTCGGATATAGACCCGCCGGTCACGCAGGGTGTACACTTTCACGACGCACTTCTGAATTTGGAAATCTACCGCGGCTATCTTAAATCCGAACCCCAGACGACGGTGCTGTTTGACCGAAGGGGGGCGGGTGACAGAAGGTCCAGAGATATCTTTCCGAAAGGTGATCACCGTCCGGCACGCCGTCGCCATTTACGTCAGTTCGGTTTTGGGAGCGGGCATACTCGTCATCCCAGGTCTTGCTGCGAAGACCGCCGGAGCGGGGTCCCTGCTGGCCTGGGCGCTGGTATCTCTCGCCAGCTACCCCTTCGCGTTCACCTTCTCACGACTCTCGGCCCGCAATCCGACCTCGGGAGGAATCTACGCCTTCGCGACTGAAGCGTTCGGTAAGGGAGTGAGCTCCATGACAGCGTGGCTCTTTGTCGCCTGGGTAGCCCTCGGTGCGCCTGCGATAACCCTGGCTGCCGGCACCTATCTCGCCTATGCCTTCCCAATCTCGGGACCAGAGGTCTACGCTGTTGCCGCGGGGATCCTCCTTCTCGCCTATGGAATCAATCTGAGGGGGATAAGGCTCAGCGGGAGGGTGCAGGTCGCCATCGTAATCCTGATGGTGTCCATCATGGCATTGGGAGTTGCAGCTTCGAGCCCTGGGATCAGGGCCTCCAATTTCGTACCCCTCCTTCCGGATGGGGTGGTGTCTGTGGGAATTGCTTCGGCACTGATAGTGTGGTCCTACTTCGGGTACGAGAACGTGTCAAACATTGCCGAGGAGTTCAAGGACCCTAGGAGGGACTTCGGGCGAAGCGTCACCATAAGCGTCGTCCTGATCAGCGCGCTTTACATGGCGGTGGCCATCACGGTCGTAGGGACTGGCGCCTATCGGTCTGGAGGAGGGGTAACGCCTTTCGCCGATATGATGTCGAAAGTGTTCGGCTCCTACGGCGGCGTGGTCGTTTCCCTCTTCGCCGTCCTGATCATATTCTCCACTGTTAACGCTTACACTGCTGGGATGGGAAGGGTGGTCTACGCGGCGGCAAGTGACGGTAACCTCCCCGGGTTCTTGGCGCGGCTCGACCCAAAAACTGGCGTCCCTCGACGTGCTCTAGTCGCACTCCTGGCGATCATTCTCGTTTCTCTGACCGTCTACTATCTGGTGGGAATTGATATCCAGTCAGCATTCCTTGCGACAAGCGGAGTGGCCGTACTCACGTATGTAGTCGGCTCCGCATCTGGAGTCAGGCTCCTGAAGGGAAGGGGGAGGGAGAAGGTCCTGCCGATTGTTTCCCTGGGCACCTCGCTCGTATTGCTGCCGTTCATAGGACCGTTGTTGGTGGCTAGCATTCCGGTCGCGGGGTTGGGGTTCGCCTACGGGCGTCTCAGGAAGAAGTAAGCGTCTCGAAGAACCTCGTGGGGTGTTCCGCCCTCAGAACCCCTCAGGGATTCCGTCCCCCCTCACATCACATACCGCAACGAGTCTGCGCCCCGATGCCTCAACAGCTTGGCAGACTCCTGTCCTCCCAGGCATGGAGAGGTTTTGAACCTCGAACGCGCCCCCCTGAGGGAGTTCGTAGCCATCCTCAATTATGAGCTTTCGGCCACCCTCCCAAAGGAATCGTGGGTGGGCCACGTTCTCGTCGGCCGCCATTGAATAGTCCACCGAGTTTGTCACGAAGAGGGCGTGCTGCAGAGGCCTGTAGTCACCCCCGCTGCATCCGACCGCGAGGTATGGGCGCCCGCCTCTTTCCAAGATCACAGACGATAGAGTGTGCAGCGGTCGCTTGCGGGGTTCGACCCTGTTGGGACCCTTGGTGCTGAAGCCCGAGGCTCTGCTGTTAAGGAAGATTCCGCAGTCGGGGACGAAGACGCGGGACCCAAAGTGCAGGAAAAGGCTCTGGATCCCTGCTACCATGTTTCCTTCCGAATCGGCAATGGAGAAGGCTGTGGTGTCCCCTCTTCGAATCCCACCGTCCATGGGAGGAGGCTTCTCTGCAGGGGACAGGAATGCTTCGACGTCGATCTTGCTGAAACGGGGGTCTCCAAGCATCTCATCCCTCCGCGAGTAGGCGGAGAGAGCCGCTTCCATGGTGCGCATGATCCTCTCCCTGGAGAGCGGGCCCTGTGCCGGGGGACCTCCTCGAGCGAGCAGCTTCAGGATAAGAAGGCTCGTCGCCCCCATGCTATTGGGCGGGAACTCGTGGACCGTAGTTCCTCTGTAGTCGAGCTTCAGTGGCGCGACCCACTCAGGCTTGAAGTCACCGAAATCGCTGGGCTTCCAGGGGACTCCGAGGGAGTCAAGGAAGGAGACGATGCGCTCTGCGGGCCAACCCGAGTAGAAAGCTGCCGCACCACTCTCAGAAATCTCAGTTATTACGCGCCCAAGGGCAGGCTGTCTGATCAGCTCTCCTGGGAGTGGGGGTCTTCCTCTTGGGGCGA
>Ga0187771_10001898_pt1 | contig 14364 bp, 11 predicted proteins | sample 0116_SJ02_MP15_1_FD_133139 | JGI IMG/M metagenome (GOLD analysis project Ga0187771, IMG submission 133139) | Tropical peat soil microbial communities from peatlands in Department of Meta, Colombia - 0116_SJ02_MP15_10_MG | ecosystem: Environmental > Terrestrial > Soil > Wetlands > Peat | place...
GGTCGGGCCCGAATCGCGAATGAACGGGATCGGGCGGGCGCAGCGCCGCCTTCTTGGGCATGGGTCTGCCCGGTCCGAACGGGTTGTGCATCCGGGCTGCATCCGAGGCCACTTCCATCGCCACCGACACCCAACTCCAGCCAAGCGCGAACTACGCAGCCGGGAAGCACCCCATGGGGCTGCTGGTGGTGCTGGGGCTGATCAACCTGATCAATTTCGCGGACCGGCTGGTGATCGTACCGCTATTCCCGCTGTTGCGCGACGAATTCTCACTGACGGACGCGCAGCTCGGGACGCTGCAGACGGTCCTGCAGGTGGTCCTGGCACTCGCTACGGTTCCGTTCGCGTTGCTGGCGGACCGCGCGAACCGGCGGACGGTGATTGCGGTGGGAGTGGCCGTGTGGAGCGGGGCGACCTTCCTGAGCGGGCTGGCGGCAACCTACGTAGCGCTGCTGGTGGCGCGCGCGCTGGTGGGCATCGGGGAAGCGGCTTATGCGCCGGCGGCGCAGTCGCTGATCTCCGGGGAGTTCCCGGCACAATTGCGCGGGCGCGCCTTGTCTGTGTTTGCCGCAGCGATGCTGGTGGGCGGAGCGCTGGGACAGGCGCTGGGAGGCATGCTGGGCGAAACGAGCGGGTGGCGCTGGGCGTTTGCCATTATCGGGATCCCGGGACTCGTCCTGGCGGTGGCCGCGCTGCGTTTGGACGATCCTCCGCGAGGACCGAAAACGGAAGTAGTGCCCGTGTCGCACTTGTTGCGAGTGCCGGCCTATCTGGCGCTGATGGGCAGCGGGGTGCTGGTGACGTTTGCCACCGTGTCGTTCATCACCTGGGGGCCGGACTACATGGTGCGATACAAGGATTTCAGCCTTCGCGAGGCGGGCGTGCTGCTGGGCAGCCTCGGGCTGGTGTCGCTGGTGAGCGGGGCGCTGGTGGGCGGGGCTGTGGCGGATTTCCTGCAACGGCGCATGGCGTACGGCCGGGTGGTGTCGGTGGCCATCGGATTTCTGTGCGCCGGGCCGCTGCTGCTGTGGGGCCTCGCGGCGGAGAGCCGCGACGCGATCCTCGTGGCGTTTTCCGTGGCCGGATTTTTCATGTCCTGGTACCACGGGCCGGTGACGGCGATCATGCACGACATGATGCCGCCGCGGGCTTACGCACGATCGGTGGGGCTGTACATGTTCGTGACGCAACTCGCCGGGGCATTTGGACCAACGCTGGTGGGAAACGTCTCCGACATTTTCGATTTGCAACTCGGACTGCAATTCGCTGTGGGAGTGATGGCCGTGGGAGCAATGTGTTTCTTGCTGGTGATCTTTTTCATCCGGCGGCACGGATTGCATCATCCGGCGCTTTCGAGTTATCGCGCGGCGGCGGATCCGTAAGCCAGGTGCGAGTAGGAAAGACGCGCTGGGGCATACACGGCGAGGAGTGGGGCACGATCCGCCCCGCCACGGCGGGCAGGCGCGGCGGATGCCCCTACGGACGTGCTATGCTTCCGACAGAGTTGGCTGGAAGCCTGCCATGCCGGAAACGCCTGCCTGCCCGCATCGCCACAGACGACTGATCGCGAAAGACCAGGACGCGGAATACGTCGAATGCCTGGATTGCGGGGCGGTGTTGGAAAAAGAGGAACTCGCGGAGCCGACCGGCTTCGATGAATCCCTTTCGGATGCGTAGCTAGCGTGAGGACAATGCCCCTCCTGGATGCGGTTCCCGAGCAGGAAGACTGACTTCAGGGGCTAAAGCCCCATTTTTCAAAGGCCTCCCATGCCGGAGCCTCTCGACTCCGCTCGGGACAGGCCAAAGCTCCGACCCCCTAAAGCCATTCACACGGCCGGTTCTACTGGATTTCCAGGCGGGCGATGAGCCGCAAGACGTCGTCGTGGCTGACGGTGTAGATGGAATGTTCGTCGGCCTGTTCCAGGCGTTCGGCGAGAAAAGCCGCGGCCAGATAGCTGGCTTCGCGGTCGGTGAGGTCGCGGCCAGTCCGCTCGCGGAAGGCCACAAAGGCGGTATGCGCCAGCCCCACGATGACCTTGCGGCCATCTACGAAGAAGCGCGCGTCAATGGTGTCGCTGTGGCGCGGCGCGATGCCGTTGTGGATGTGCGAAAAGCGGCAATGAAAGGTGTCGCCGGTGAGCGGCGAACGGACTTCGAATGCCGGGACGAATTCGCTCATCTTCCCGGCGTTGTAAAGAGTGGCGTCCATCGGCCTCAGTGGTGCGCCGGAACCGCGGCCGCTTCCGCATAATAGCGTACCGCGGCACCCACGCCGGCGCCGGGAGACACGCGGAAACCGTGATCGCCGAGCACCTTTTCGAACGCGCCGAGGAAGAGCAGCACGTTCGAATGCTGGCTCACATAGCCCATCAGGCCGACGCGCCAGATTTTGCCCTTCAGGGGTCCGAACCCGCCAGCGATCTCGAGATTGAATTCCTCGCGAAGCTGCGCGCGCACCTTTGATTCCTCGACGCCGGGCGGGACGGTGACGGCGACCACGGTGGGGAGCCGGTCGGCAGGATTCTTGACGAACGGATCGAGCCCCATGGCTTCGATCCCGGCGATGAGTGCCTGGTGATTCTGGCGGTGGCGCTCCCAGCGCGCCTCAAGTCCTTCTTCCAGTGTGAGGCGCAGGGCTTCCCGTAGAGCAAAAATAAGCGAAATGGGAGGCGTGTGGTGATAGGTGCGCTCCTTGCCCCAGAAACACATGATGGGCAGGAAATCGAAATACCAGCTGGGCACGGGCGTCTTGCGCGCCTTCACGATTTCCTCAACGCGGGTGTTGAACGTGATCGGGGCCATCCCCGGAGGCGCGCTCAGGGTTTTCTGCGAGCCGGAGAAGCAAATGTCGATGCGCTGGCGGTCCACGTCCAGGGGCACGCCGCCGAGAGTGGCAACGGCGTCCACGACGAGGATGGCGCCCAACTCGTCCGCCACCTTGCGGTAGTCGTCGATGTTCTGAAGAACGCCGCTGGAAGTTTCGCCGTGCGCCAGGCCTACGAGTTTGATGTTCCGCCCACGGGCGGCGCGGCGCACGTCATCCGGGTCCACGGTGCTGCCGTAAGGCGCTTCGACGCGAATGATCTTTGCCGCAGTGCGCTCGCCGATGACGGCCATGCGGTCGGAAAACCATCCGTTGGAGCACACGATGGCTTCGTCGCCCGCCTCGAGCGGATTCACCACCGCCGCTTCAATCCCGCCGGAGCCGGAGGCGGAAACGGGATAGGTCATGCGGTTCTCAGTCTGGAACACCTGGCGGAGCAGGATCTGGACGTCGCTCATCATGGCCGTGAACCACGGGTCCATGTGGCCCACAAGGGGCGTGGCGAGGGCGCGGTACACGCGCGCGTGCATGTTTGATGGTCCCGGCGTCATCATCAGCCGGGGCGGCGGGAGGAGTTCACCGATTTCTTGATTCATGGCGGCCTCGATTCGCGGAAAGTGTGGACGCTAGCGCCGGAAGGCGGAGTAGCGTCCGGAGGCCTGGGGGGTCGCTAGCGAGGGGAAGACCCCTAGGCACCTCTAGTTTGCGCACTTCCAGCCCGGCGGGTCAACCACCATTATGGTAGTGAGTCAGTTTGCCCTGGTCGAGTCCAGGACCGGCTCACTTCTTGGTCGCTGGCATGTTTTGTGGCACTTGAGCGGCGCTCAGACCCTTCCTTCGTCAGGGCAAGCACGAATGTCCGAGCTACCGGGCAAACTGCCCCCCTTCCGCTATTGTGGCCGCCTCCGGGTGCGGAGCCGCATCCGGTATGGCAGGGGCGGGGAGGCTGGGGCATGGCATGCCGTGCCCTTACAGCGCCTTAGCAAATCCCGCTACTATATCGAAACGCGATGTAGTAGTCTTACGTCTGATAGAGTAGCTCGCCCCCCGTACTGCCGGGGGGAGCGGCCATCAGCCACCGAGGGTGAGATATGGAGCGGACACCGGACACCAGTCATAAGCATGAGATCTCTCGCAGGGGTTTCCTTCGGACCGGCGCGAGCGCGGCTGTGGCATGCACGTGTATGACTCCCTCGCTGCTTCACACGATGAAATTGACGGCAAGGGCCGAGCCGGCCGGCAACGCCAAGACTTACGTTTGCCCTCCGTGCGGACTGCCCTGCGACAAGCTGACGTTCGATCAGCCAGGCACCTGCCCGAATTGCGGAATGACACTGGTCCCCGCGGATGGTGGTGAGGGCGGTCCTCCGAGAGTCGGGATTCTCCTGTTCAATGGCGCGGAACTCATCGATTTCGCAGGACCGTGGGAAGTTTTCGGCACGGCGGGTCTTCTGATCCACACGGTTGCCGAGAAGCAGGAGATGATTACCGCCGTTTTCGGCGAAAAGATCATTCCCGACTACACGTTCGACAACAGCCCGAAGGCCGACGTGCTGCTGGTTCCCGGCGGGGGAGTCTTCAACGAGGCAATCAAGAACGCAAGACTCATCCAATGGATTCAGAAACAGGCCAGTGATGCGAAACACGTCATGTCGGTGTGCACTGGCGCGTTCCTGTTGCAAAAAGCAGGGCTGCTCGCCGGCCAGACGGTTACCGCGACCTACGGCATGATCGATGACCTGGCGGCCGCGGATACGAAGGTGGTTTACGACAAACGCTTTGTGGACAACGGCAAGCTCATCATGACGGCTGGTCTTTCCGCCGGCATCGACGGCGCTCTGCACTTAGTCTCCCGGCTCCTGGGCACCGGCGTGGCACAAGCCGTGGCATTGGATATGGAATACAACTGGGACCCGAATGGAACGTTTGCGCGGGCCGCTCTTGCAGATCGTTTTTTGCCCGATGGGCTGGCCTATGCGAGGGCGAAGGTGAAGGGTCTCGAGGCAAAGCTGTTCTCAACAGCCGGGAACCGCGACGAGTGGGAGACGAAAATTCTCGTGTCGAAACCCCGTTCCTCATCCGAAGTTCTGGATGTCATCCGCAACCGAATCGCTGCCAACGGAGCGACTTCCGGTATGGTCAAGCCCGTGTCGCACATACGGGGTACGCCTCTCATAATTCCAAGCAGGGCTGGCGAATCCAAGCTGAATTGGAGGTTTACGGACGATGAGGGGTATAGCTGGCATGGGCTATGCACCGTCGAGCCCTCCCCGGCCGAGAAGGACAACTTCGTAGTGACCTTCAAGCTGGGGCGTGAACGCAGGGCGCAACAGGCTGAAAAGCGATAATCCTGGAAGGAGCATGCAATGAGCAAGAAGCGCGACACGGAATCCTATCTGCCCCTAACCTCCGCCGAGTTCCATTTCCTGCTGGCGCTGGCCGACGGGGACAAGCACGCGTACGCGATCATGAAGGACGTGGCGCGGCTGACGGACGGCGGGGTGCGGCTGAGCGCGGGCACGCTCTACGGGCTGGTCCGCCGGTTCGTGAGCGAAGGGATGATCGAGGAAAAGCTGGAGCGGCCGGTGGCCGCGCTGGATGACGAACGGCGCCGCTACTATCGCTTGACCGAATTCGGCAGGGAAGTGGCGGTGGCGGAAGCCGGACGACTGGAAAACCTAGTGGCGCTGGCCCGCGCGAAGCGCCTGCTGGCGAGGGCGCGTCCCGCGTAGCCGCGCAGGACGAGAAAGAGAGAACGGCTCATGCCTTCCGAGAAGAAGGACGCGCGCCAGGACAGGATCTTCCGCTCGCTGCTGCGGCTGTTTCCGTTTGATTTCCGTGCCGACTACGGCCGCGACATGGAACACACCTTCGCCGACCAGCGGCGGGATGCGGAGCGCGCGGGGACGCCGGGAATCCTGCGTCTGTGGTGGGAAACTCTGGCGGGTATCTTTACCACCGCGCCGAGGGAACACTGGGAGATGTTCCGGCAGGACGCGGGATTCGCAGTGCGCATGATGCGGAAGAATCCCGGGTTCACGCTGGTGGTCGTGCTCACGCTGGCGCTGGGCATCGGGGCCAACACCGCAATCTTCAGCATGATCAACGGCGTAATACTGCGGCCGCTGCCCTATGCAGATGGCGGACAGCTCCTGCGGCTGCGCCAGAACGCGACCCGGGCCGGCCTGAGCGACATCAGCTTCTCAGTGAAGGAAATCGCCGACTACACACAGCAAAACCACACGCTGGCCGCAACGGCCGAATACCACTCCATGACCTTCACGCTCTACGGCCAGGGCGACCCGCAGCGCCTCGTAATCGGCGTAGTCTCCGCGAACTTCTTCGACGTGATGGGCGTGAAACCGATCCTCGGCCGCCTGTTCCTACCGGGCGAAGACCGCGTAGGCGCCGATCCGGTCCTCGTGCTCAGCTATGGGTACTGGAAAAACGTGATGGGTGGCGACCCGAATGCCGTGGGGAAAACCTTTGAGATGAACGACCGCGTGCACACGGTGGTAGGAGTCCTAACGCCGCTGCCTGACTATCCGGACGCGAATCAGATGTTCATGCCGTCTTCTTCTTGCCCGTTTCGCTCGAACCCGAAGACCGTCGAGGATCGTGACGCGCGAATGCTGCTCATGTTTGCCCGCAGGAAGTCCGGCGTTTCGGATGCGCAGGTGAATGCCGACCTCAGCCTGATCGCGAAAGGTCTGGAGAAGCAGTATCCGGGCAACTATCCCGCTGAGGACGGTTACGGCATCGACGAGGTCCGCCTGAAAGAAGAGATGACGAGCACCGGCCGCACGACCTTTTTGATTCTGCTCGGGGCCACGGGAATGGTGCTGCTGCTCACCTGCGCCAATGTGGCAAATCTCACGCTATCCCGCCAGATGCGGCGCGAGCAGGAACTGGCGGTGCGCGCGACGCTGGGAGCGACTCTGGTGCGCGTCCTGCGGCAGCTCATCACCGAGAGCACGATTCTCGCGCTGGCCGGCGGAGCTCTGGGATTGCTCGTGGCCGCGGGAGGCACGCAATTGCTGGTCAACTTTGCCGCGCGCTTTACGCCGCGCGCCGGAGATATCCGGTTCGATTCGTCAGTGCTGGTGTTCACGCTGGTCGTCTCCGTTGCCACGGGCATCTTGTTTGGAGCGATTCCCGCGTTTGCGTCCCGGCAGCAACTCGTTGCGGGGCTCAGCCAGGGCGGGGGGCGGACCACGGGTAGCCTGACGCGGCACCGGCTGCGCAACGTGCTGGTGACGGCGCAGGTGGCCATCTCCTTCATCCTCCTGATCGGCGCCGGGCTGATGCTGCGCACACTGGTGAAGCTGCAGGAAGTGGATCCCGGCTTTCATCCGGAGAATGTGCTGAGCAGCACAGTGAGCCTGAACTTCACCAAGTACATGGAGCCTGAAAAATCGAGGGCGTTTTACGAAACGCTCGTCGAGGACCTTTCCCACCGCCCGGGGGTGGAAAGCGCGGCGGTTTCGATGACCGTGCCGCTGGACAACCAGATGGGATCCATGGAGGGTCAGCTTCGGATCGAGGGGAGGCCGGTTCCAGCGGGAGCACCCGCGCCGAAAGCGGATTTCCGGATTGTCAGTCCGGGCTATTTCCGCACCCTGGGCATCCCCATACTTCGCGGGCGTGATTTCACAGTCGCCGACAAGGGTCCGGACCACGCTGCCGCGATCGTCAACGCCTCGTTCGCCCGCCACCAATGGGGTGACGCTGATCCGGTGGGCCAGCGCGTGACCACAGACGAAGGGAAGACCTGGGCCACGATCGTCGGGGTGGTGGGGGACGTGCGCCAGTACGGGCTGAACCGTCCGGCGACCGACGAGGCCTATTTCTCCATGTCCAACAATGCGCTGCGCGAGGCGAACGTGCTGATCCGCACCACCGGCAATCCGCTGCTGATGAACAAAGAGATTGCGCGCGCGGCCCACCGGATCGATCCCACGCAGCCGGTGACGCGCATCCTGACGCTCGAGCAAATCCGCAACGAATGGCTGGCATCGCCGCGACTCACCGCCATCCTCATCACCATTTTTGCCGGGGTGGCGCTGGCCATTACGCTGGCAGGGATCAGCGGGGTGATGGCGCTGACGGTGACGCAGCGCACGCGGGAAATCGGCATCCGGATGGCCCTGGGCGCGACGCGCCAAAGCGTGCTGCGCATGGTGCTGTGGCAGGGCATGGTGCTGGTGGTCATCGGGCTCGCGATCGGCTTCGTGGGAGCGCCTCCGCTGACGCGAATGATGAAGGACGTGCTTTATGGGGTGCAATCCACCGACCCGATGACATTTGTCGCCGTGGCGCTGGTGCTTCTTGGGGTGGCCGCAGCGGCCTGCTTCATCCCTTCGCGGCGCGCGGCGAGTGTGGACCCCATCGCTGCGTTGCGCGCGGAATAACGTCGTTTGGCACCACCATCTTTCCGAGGCCAGCGAATCCAGGGCAGGTATGTTTGCCGGCGGCTGTGGCAGGAACCCTGATGGCACCCCACGATCGCGTACAATCGCCTGGCCCGTCGTGTGCGTCTCGCGGCGTGGCAGCTACTCCTCCAGGAGAGCGCGTATGCAAACCCCAGCAACCATCGCCCGGCCGGATCTTTCCTCACGCCCGCTTCGTCTGGCCTGTGAGCGCACGATGCGTGCGGCGCCGTCTGATTTGTTCCGTGCGTGGACGGAGCAGTTCGAGCGCTGGTTTGCCGCTCCGGGCATGGTGCTGATGAAAGGCGAGGTCAACACAGCCTTCTATTTCGAGACCCACTTCCAAGAGGCACGACACCCGCACTATGGGCGGTTTCTCCGACTGGAGCGCGACCGACTGGTGGAACTCACGTGGGTGACGGGGGCCACGGGGGGAGCCGAGACGGTGGTGACGGTGGAATTCACTCCGCGCGAGGGCGGTACTCTACTCCGGCTGACGCATGCGGGCTTCCCCGATGAATCGTCGAAGAACCGCCACGAGCAAGCCTGGCCCAATGTGTTGGCGCATCTCGACCAGTGTTATGGCCAACCGCCCAATCAATGATTGGGTGCCAGGGCTGCCCCTCACCCTTGCCGCGTGCTGAGAGCCCGAAACGGCACTAGAATAGAGGGCGACAGGATACCGAAAGCCCTTTCCCCACAGAAGGGAGGAATTCCCCATGACAGCCCAAATGACCATGACGGCGGCGCGAGCCACGCGCACGGAAACCGACAGCATGGGCGCCATCGAGGTGCCCAGCGACCGATACTGGGGGGCGCAGACGGAGCGCTCCCTGATTCACTTCAACATTGGCCACGACGTGATGCCCCGCGAACTGATTCGCGCGCTGGGCATCCTGAAAAAGGCCGCAGCGCTCGTCAACCTGGACCTGAAAAAACTTTCGCCGGAGAAGGCGCGGCTGATCACCCAGGCCGCAGACGAAGTAATCGAAGGAAAACTCGACGAGCATTTTCCGCTGCGCATCTGGCAGACGGGCAGCGGGACGCAGACGAACATGAACGCCAACGAGGTCATCTCCAACCGCGCCATCGAACTGGCCGGCGGCGTGATGGGCTCGAAGAAGCCCATCCACCCGAACGACGACGTGAACCTGTCGCAGTCCTCCAATGACACGTTCCCCACGGCGATGCACATCGCGGCGGCCATGCAGGTGAAGAACCCGCTGATCCCCGCGGTGCGCCAGGCAGCCGAAGCGATCGAAACGAAGGCGCGGGAATTCACGGGAATCGTGAAAATCGGCCGCACACATCTCCAGGACGCCACTCCGGTGACCGTGGACCAGGAAATGGGCGGCTGGGCGGCGCTGCTACGCGCGGACGTGGCGCGACTGGAACAGGTGCTCGACGGGCTCTACAATCTCGCCATCGGTGGCACGGCCGTGGGCACGGGACTGAACGCCCATCCGGAATTTGCCGAGCGCGCGGCCCGGAAAATCGCCGAACTGACCGGCTTGCCGTTCCGGTCACATCCTGACAAATTCGCCGCGCTTTCCGCGCACGACGAAATCGTGTTTGCTTCCGGGGCACTCAAGACGCTGGCCGCCTCGTTGATGAAGATCGCCAACGACATCCGCTGGCTGGCGTCCGGCCCGAGGTGCGGCCTGGGCGAACTGGTGCTGCCGGAGAACGAGCCGGGCTCTTCCATCATGCCCGGCAAGGTGAATCCCACGCAGTGCGAGGCCATTACGATGGTGGCGGTGCAGGTGTTCGGGAACGACGCGACCATTGGATTTGCGGGCTCGCAGGGCAATTTCGAGCTGAACGTTTTCAAGCCGGTGATGATCCACAATTTTCTTCATTCCGTGCGGCTCATTACGGATGCCTGCCACGGTTTTGTGGAATACGCCATCAAGGGCATGGGAATCGACCGGGAACGCATCGACGAGTACGTGAAGAAGTGCCTGATGCTGGTGACGGCTCTCAATCCACACATCGGCTATGACAAGGCTGCCCAGGTGGCCAAACTGGCGCATCACGAGCACATCAGCTTGCGCGAGGCCTGCCTGAAACTGGGCTTTCTATCCGGCGAGGATTTTGACCGCCTGGTGCGCCCGGCGGAAATGACCCACCCGTAGCCTGCTGCGGAGCGCTGCGGCCTGCCCGCCGCGGACAACCTTGCCGCCACACTTCTTCGCGGAGGATTGCTCCGGGGTCTTCCCATCCGCTGTTTATCCAGCGGCCGGCAGCGGGAACAGTCGAGCAATCCCGAGACTGGCCGCGGCCAGGAAAAGCGGGAGCAGGTGCCCGCACTCCGCAACATTCCTCATCGGTTCCGGCGATGCCGGGGCTACAATCTGGCCCTGCCGCCGGGACCGGGCCGGGGGCGGCGGACCGGTCCAAGGCTCAATGCTCCATGAGGTTGCCGAGGGCAGGGGAGGAAAGGCATGGCGTGGGCTGAGAAGTTCGATCTCGTGGTGATTGGCTCCGGGCCCGCGGGGGAAAAGGGCGCGGCCCAAGTGGCCTATTTCGGCAAGAAAGTGGCGGTAATCGAGCGCGCGACTCAGGTAGGGGGCGCGGGCATCAATACCGGGACGGTGCCCAGCAAGACGCTGCGCGAATCCGCGCTCTACTTCTCCGGGCTGAGGCAGCGCGGGCTGTACGGCATTGACTACTCGCTGCGCGACAATCTGAAGATCGAAGACTTCATGCACCATCTCGAGCAGGTGGTGGAGATGGAGCGGCGGAAAATCCTGAAGAACCTGGACGCGCACAAAATCGATCTGATCCAGGGCCAGGCCGCGTTCGAGGATGCGCACACCATTTCCGTAGCCATGCCCGGCGGGCGCAAAAGGAATCTGACGGCCGACGTGATTCTCATCGCCACGGGCTCAAAGCCCAACCGCTCCGCGGACATCCCCTTCGACGATATGACCGTATTCGATTCGGACAGCTTCCTGAAGATGGACCGGATCCCCGGATCGCTAATCGTGGTGGGCGGAGGGGTGATCGGCAGCGAGTACGCGTCCATTTTCCAGGCCCTGGGCGTGAAAGTGATGCTGACGGACGGGCGGGACACCCTGCTGACTTTCCTGGACCGGGAAATGTCCGACACGCTGTGCCAGCGGCTGGCTGAATGGGGCATGGAGTTCCGGTTCAACGACCGGATGGAGAAGGTGGAGCGCACCTCCAAATGCGTCCGCCTGGTGATGAAGAGCGGAGAGCTGCTGGAAGCCGATAAGGTGCTGTTCGCCGCCGGGCGCATCGGCGCGGTGGACGGCCTGCAACTGGAACGCGCCGGCCTAGGGGTGAACAAGCGGGGCCACATCGAAGTGGACGCGAACTACCAAACGAAAGTGCCCGGAGTCTATGCGGCGGGCGACGTAATTGGCAATCCGGCGCTGGCATCCACCTCGATGGAGCAAGCCCGGGTAGCCATGTGCCACGCTTTCGGCCTCACCTATAAGCAGCGGGTGGCTTCCATGCTCCCCATGGGCATTTACACGATTCCGGAAATCTCCTCCGTGGGCGAATCCGAGGAATCCTGCAAAGAGAAGAAGATCGACTATTGCACGGGCGTGGCGAGGTATGCGAATAACGCCCGCGGCCAGATTTGCGGGGATACCAACGGCAAATTGAAACTGGTGTTCAACCGCGCGGACAAGAAGCTGCTGGGCGTGCACATCATCGGGGAGAGCGCCACCGAGCTGATCCACCTCGGGCTGATGTCTCTCTACGACGGCGACACGATCGACGCCTTCATCGACCTGTGCTTCAACTACCCCACACTTTCGGAAATGTACAAGTATGCGGCCTACGACGGCCTGGGCAATCTGAGCGGGAAGAAGTTGCGCGAGGGCTGAACCCCAGGTCAGAGTTGGCGGGAGCGCAGCTTGCTTAGGTGAGTCCCCGCACGTCCCTGAATCCTCCCGAGCCGCATCTTATCTGGCGGAGGTCCGCGATGCCGCTCGTTCGAATCTCACTTCGCGAAGGAACCACGCCCGAATACCGAAAGGCGATTGCGGATGGAGTCCACCGCGCGCTGGTGGAAGCTATGGCGGTGCCTTCCGACGACCGCTTCCAGGTGATCACCGAGCATCCGCCGGGCGGGCTGGTCTGCTCGCCGAGTTATCTGGGGATTGAGTATTCCGACCGCGTGGTCTTTGTGCAGATCACGCTGAGCGCAGGACGAAAGCCAGCGCAGAAGCGCGCGCTCTACCGCCGCGTCAGCGAACTACTGGCCCACTCGCCCGGAGTGCAGCCACAGGACGTGGTGATCAACTTGGTGGAAGTGGCGTGGGAGAACTGGTCGTTCGGAAACGGCGAAGCACAGTACATGGACGGATGACCCAACCCGGAGACGCGCGGGAAAAAATCTAATTCGTGGGATTGCGCGGGAATTTGGAGAAGGGAAGCCGCACGCCGTTTACAATCTGCTGGTCGGCGCGAATCGTGGGGTCGGGCAGGTAGCAATTCGCGCCCGTGCAGGTGGGGTCGAAGTTCAGGAAGCCGGAAGCGCCGCTATTCGTTACGAAGTCGTCCTGATCCACGCCGTCGCCGCTGATTCCCAGGCCGCCCACAAGCGTCCCGCCGACGTACAGTCCCACGCTGCCCGGGAAAAACACGATGCCGCTCTGATTCGCGTTGGCCGGCTGGGATCCCTGCGTGCAGGGATTATTCGTGTCGTTCGTGAAAATGCTAAAGAAGGGGCCGGGCGAGGTCCCGTCAATTCCCGGGGGATAGAGAGGCATGGCGCCGAAGCTGATGGTCCTGTTGGTGACCGCGGTGCCGATGGGCAGCGGGGCCAAGTCGGCCATAACGCGCGAACTGCTGTTGAAGTAGATCATGTTGCGCGCCTTGGTGGCGGCCACATCCACGCTGAAAATGGTGGCGTCGCGCATGCGGCGCAGGCCGATGAGCGTGCCGTCCAGGTCGGCCACGGCGATTACCATGCGCGCGCGCGAGCCGAGCGGGAGGCGGATGACGCCGCGGGTCTGGTTGGCCGCGGACTCCGAAGCATCGAGGATTTCGGTCACCTGAGCAACAGTGAGTCCTCCGACCGGGCCGGCCGCGGGCGCGATTAAATCTCCTTCCGGCACGTAATTGCCGCCTGCTTGTTGAACGAGAGGGCTTGCGACCGGTCCCATCACAAAATTGGCAGCATTAAACGTGCCAGCGCCGAGGTTCGTGGGATTCGTGGTGTTGTTGACGAAGGGCAGCGCGATGCCTCCCACGATGACCACGCCCGGCGACGGCAGGGTCCCAACGCCGAATCCGGAAGAAAATGCGCCCGCGAAGGCAACATATTCCGACTCGTCCAGATTGTTCGGATTGGCCGGATTGGCTGCGTTCGAGGCGTTCACCACGCCCACGCCGCCGACGGCGTTGATAGCTCCCGCGGGGTTCTGCTTGAAAATGGGGACGCCTCCCGGGTTGACGGCAAACGGCTGGCTGTCCATCACGTCCGCTTTCCCGGTGACAATTCCTGATCCCGGTCCGCCGGCGAGCGCGGTGGAGGGATGGAGAGTTTGGTTCGGGAGGAAATTCGCCGGAGGGACCAAAGTGCAGCCGCGGTTGGTGTTTTCAATTCCGTACAGGTCTGCGTTCGGCTGATTCATGACGCCAGGAGGAAAATGGATCCCGCTGATGAACCGGACGGTGCGGGAAGAAAGCGGGGCCTGGTCATTGCTGAAATAGGAAGCCGTGCGCGCCAGTCCCACTGCCAGATCATTGGCAACAATTGTTTTGCCGTAATTGCCGACCGCCATTGCGGGCGCAGAAGCATTGCGGTAGAGAGCCAACACATTGCCGACGCGATCCGTGACCGCGATGATCAGCGTGGGGTCATTGACGGCCGATGCGGCCGCAGTCACGATGTTCTGTACATCGGCCATGGTCAGAGTCGCATCGGGAGGAGCGGGGGGGCCGGGGAACACCGTTCCCGGCGTGGGATTATTGGAAGGGCCGTTGCCGCCGCAACTGCTGAGCGCCAACACCCCGGCCAGACTTACGAGACCGGCGCACAGGAGAATCGCGCGCGTCCGGGGAATCCCCATCCGGCGCGACGCGGCGCGCGGGTCCGGGCGGCGGTTGGCAGGGGCCAGAGCCATTCCA
>Ga0187771_10001899_pt1 | contig 14358 bp, 12 predicted proteins | sample 0116_SJ02_MP15_1_FD_133139 | JGI IMG/M metagenome (GOLD analysis project Ga0187771, IMG submission 133139) | Tropical peat soil microbial communities from peatlands in Department of Meta, Colombia - 0116_SJ02_MP15_10_MG | ecosystem: Environmental > Terrestrial > Soil > Wetlands > Peat | place...
CGCAGCTCACCGCACTCGGCGACCGCCTCGGAGATCGACAGGCGCGAGACGCCGGGCATGAGCTCGATCGGGGCGCCGGTGCTGGCCACGAACAGCGGCGCGATGAAGTGCGTGGGCGAGAGCTCGGTCTCGCGCACCAGCCCGCGCAGCGCTGCCGTGCGGCGCAGGCGGCGCAGGCGCGTGTCGGGGAAGGGCATCGTGCGGATGGTAGCTGGCGCGGGGTCCACGCTAGGCCTGTTGCCAGTAGAGCATCAGCGAGCAAGCCGGTAGCTGCTGCAACACTTCGCCTGATGCGCGAACTCGGTCTGCCGTCGCGGCTGCGTCGTGTTTATGCGGTGGCGCTCGGCGCGACCGCACTTGCCGTCGCCGGGCCGCCGGCGTCCGCCGGAGCGGCGGCGCAGCTCGACCTGCATTCTGTGAACTGGTCGTCGGTGACGCTGCCCGCGGTGTGCGGCGGCTCTCTGCCGATCAAGCTTCACCGTCCGTCGTGGACCGCGTCGCGCAACTACGGGACGGCCGACGTCACACCGATCCCGAAGCGCTGGTCCCACGACTCCTTCTACGGGCGCAAGAGCGTCGAGGTTGACACTGGCCCGCCCGTCTACGGGTCGCTCGCGAACGGCGCCGAGGACGCCGGTCTGCGCTTCGACTGCAATAACGGGGGCGGCACGGCGGACGGCGCGCTGCTCTATGGCTGGGTCATCTTCAGCGGCAGCGGCGGCAAGCTCTCCGTCGTCGGCGTGGTGACGCCGCGGGTCCAGCCGGCGGGCGTCCTGCCGACGCTGCTCGAAATCGAGATCGAGCCTGGACGGGTCGTCGCGCACGAGTTCTATTACGGACCCGACGACCCGACGTGCTGTCCCTCCGGTCGTGCGACGACGCCCTGGACCTACTCGGCCGGGCGCCTGGCAGCCGGCGCGTCGACGATCACCCACCGGCCGACGGGCTCGACCTCGCACGCCGCGCCCCGCCGCTGCCGGCGTCGAGCGTGACTATGGCCGCAACGCGAGCCGCGCGATCGCGCCGAAGCCCGCGATCAGCGCCGCGAGGTGGCCGAGCGCTTCGAGCAGACTCGGCTGGGACTGGTTGATCGCGGCGTCCAGCGCTTCGAGCGCGGCCTTGAACGGGAAGACCGCGGAGACGATGCGGATCACCTCGAACAGGCCCGCCGAGACCGTGGCCTGCGGCACGAGCGCGAGGAAGACCAGCGGCAGCGAGACGAACAGCGCGAGCAGCGAGGCGGCGCGGACGTCGCGGACGAGCGCGCCCATCGCGACGCCGAGCGTGGCGAAGGCGATGCCGCCAGCCGCCATCGCCGCAAGCCAGAGCGCGACGCGGCCCCAGCCGAGCGGGACGAAGAGGCCGATGCCGGCGAGCATCGCGAACGAAACGGCGAGGCCGACGAGCGCGGCCAGCAGCGCCTTCTCCGAGAGCAACAGACCGGCGGACACCAGGCCGCGGCGCAGGCGCCCGAGCGTTCCCTCCTCGCGCTCGAGCGCGAGCATGCCGGAGGCCAGCAGGATGCAGACGAACATCAGCGAGACCGAGACCGCGACGGCGACCGCGTAGTTGTTGAGCGGCGTGCGCCGGCCGGAAAGCGTCTCCTGCTGCACTGCGATCGGCGCCGCGACGGCGCCGATCACCGACTTGGAGCCGCCGAGGTGCGAGACGGCGACCTGGGCGAAGCCCTCGACCTGGACGATCTCGCGGCGCGTCGGCGAGGAGGCCGGCAGGTGCGCCGCGATCGCGGCGAGCATCTCGCGCGCCTTGACGAGCCCGAGGATCTGGTAGCTCGCGCCGAGAAAGTTGAGCCGCCCGCCCGTCAGCAGCAGGTTGATGTAGCTGTCGGCGACCTTCGAGAGCTGGGCGGCGAGCAGCGCGTTCGCCTGGGCGAGCTTCGACTCGATCGCCTGCTCGACGAGCGACTGGTTGACCGCGTTGCCGTTGTAGATGACCTTGACGTAGGCGGTCTGCGAAGCGCTCGCTAGCTGCTCCGGCAGCGCCGGCGGGATGATCAGCGCAGCGATCGTGGTGCCGTTGCGGACGTCCTCGATCGCCTGCGCGACGCTCGCGACCCGCACAGGCTGGATCGCCTGGAAGAGCTCCTTCTCGTAGCGCGTCGTCTTGATCGTCTCCGAGCCGAGCTGGATCGTCGCCTGGCTCGGCGGGATCTCGTTGAGGAACGCGACGCGCGGCAGCGCGGGCGAGCTGGACAGCGCCAGCCCGATCAGGATCGCGATCGCGATCGGGTAGATGATCAGCAGCGCAACGAGCGCCGGCGAACGGCGCAGGATCCGCAGGTCCTTCCCGAGCAGGGGGCGCAGAGCCGTCAATGGCCGCGCTCCGTGAGGAAGTGAACGAAGGCGCGTTCGAGGTCGTGCTCGTGCTCGGCGGCGCCGAGATCCTCCGGCGGGCCGGCGAAGAGCAGCTCGCCGTCCGCCAGGACCAAAAGCTGGCCGGCGTAACGCTCGGCCTCCGCGATGTCGTGGGTCGCGAACGCGACGCTCGTGCCGCCGGCGACGCGCGCGTTGATGAACTCCCAGAGGCGGGCGCGCTGGCGCGGGTCAAGCGCCGAGCTCGGCTCGTCCAGCAGCAGGACGGCGGGGTCGGCGATCAGGCCGATGGCGATGTTGACTCGCTGGCGGTTGCCGCCGGAGAGGCTCCCGACCTCGTCGCCGGCGCGCGTGCGCAGGCCGGTCTGCTCGAGCATCGCCGCGACCGCCGCGTCGGGGTCGGCGACGCGCTCGAGCTTCGCGAACAGCCGCAGGTTCTCGGCCACCGAGAGCTTCGAGTAGACCGCGCTCTGCTGCGGGACCCAGCCGATGGCGCGCGCCGGCGGCAGGTGCAGCTCGCCCGCGGTCGGCACGAGGCTGCCGGCGAGCATCGAGAGCAGCGTCGTCTTGCCGGCGCCGTTGGGGCCGATGATCGCGAGCACCTCGCCGGTGCCCAGGCTGAAGCTGACGTCGCTTACCGCGACGCGCTCGCCAAAGCGCTTCGAGAGCCCCCTCGCCTCAAGCTGTGTCATCCGCTGCCCCGCGGAATATGCCACGGCTCGAGCACGACGTGGCGGCGCAGGTAGAGAATCGTCTCGCGCAGGACCGCGGCAACCGGCAGCGCGACGAGCGCGCCGACGATGCCGTAGATCGCGTCGCCGAACAAGAGCGCGAGGATCACGAGCAGCGGATTGATGCGCAGTGCGTGACTGAAGATCTGCGGCGCGACGACGTGGCCCTCGAGCTGCTGAATGCCGACGAACAGGATCACGACCCAGATCGCGCTGAGCGGGTCCTCGAACAGCGCCAGCAACACCGCCGGGATCGCGCCAAGGATCGGGCCGATATAGGGCACGAGCTCCATCACGCCAAAGAACGTGCCGAACGCAAACGCGTAGGTGCGCCCGTCGGGGAAGATCCCAAGGGCGCCATAGATCCACAGCGCGACGCCAGCGCCCGTCCCCATAGCGATGCTGAAGACCAGCTGGCCGCGCACGTAGCTCGAGACTGCTCGCTGGGCGCGCGTCGGGTAGTCGTCCTCCGGCGTGCCATCGCCCGACGGCAGCCAGCGGCGCACGAGCGCGCCGATCTGGCGCGCGTAGATCAGGAAGTAGACCGAGATGACGAAGATCAGGACCAGCGAGATCGCGGCGTTCGCGACGCTTGCGAGGATGCTCGTCGTGAACGAAAGCAGCGAGCTCGAGCCCTTGAGGACGTTGTGCTTGAGCGTGTTGAGCGCCGACTGGCCCTGCTTGCGCAGATTGACGTGGATGCCGAGGTGGTGGATGAACTTCTGGAAGTTGTCGAGCCCCTTGTTGGCCTGCGCGGTGATCTGCGGCAGGTGATGCTCGAACGAGTTGACCTGGTTCGTGATCGGCTGCGCGAGCAGCCAACCGAGCGCGACGAGCGCGATCACCAGTGACAGATAGGTCAGCGGGATCGCGAGCCCACGCGGGACGCCATGGCGGCGCAGCAGCTCGACGAACGGATTCAAGAGCAGCGCGATCAACGACGCGACGGTGAAAACGAGCACGACCTCGCGCGCCGCGCGCGCTGCAACCCAGAGCGCGAGCAGCGCGACCAGCAGCAGCACGAGCTGCACCCCGCGGGGGATCACGAGCGGAGCCGGCGCGGGCGGCAGCTCGTCGCGGTGCTCGGTCTCCTGTTCGCGATCACGCTCGGCGGTCTCGGTCGTCTCTTGCTCCTCGATCGTCATCGCCGCGATCGCTCGCCTTCGGCCGGCGCGCGAGGCTCTCCAGTTGGTCGTAGCAACGGTGATGTCTTCCCCGTCTAGACATTAGTCTCGCGGGGGTGACGGCGGATACACGGATCCTGTTCTGCGGCGACCTCGTCGGGTCGGCCGGGCGGCGCGTGCTGCTGGGGCTGCTGCCAGGCCTGCGCGAGCGCTACGCGCCCACGTTCGTTGTCGTCAACGCCGAGAACGTGGCGGGCGGCTTCGGGATCACGCCGAAGCTCGCAGACGAGCTGTTCGCCGCCGGCGTCGACGCGATCACGCTCGGCAACCACGCCTACCGGCGCAAAGAGGTTTACGCCTACCTCGACCGCGAGCAGCGGATCGTGCGGCCCGCGAACTTCCTGCGCAGCCAGCCAGGGCGCGGCCACACGGTCATCGAGCGCGACGGGATGCGCCTCGGCGTCGTGCAGCTCTCGGGGAACCTCTACATGCGCGCCGGGCGCTCCGCATTCGCCGAGATCGACGGCCTGCTCGCCGAGCTGCGCGGCGTCGAGCACATCCTCGTCGACATGCACGCCGAGGCGACGAGCGAGAAGGTCGCGCTCGGCTGGCATCTCGACGGCCGCGTCACCGCCGTCGTCGGCAGCCACACGCACGTTCCGACCGCCGACGCGCGCGTGCTCCCCCGCGGCACCGCCTACATCACCGACGCCGGCATGACCGGCGCCCGCGCCGGCGTGCTCGGCTTCGACCGCGAGCTCGCGGTCTCCTCGCTGCTGACGCAGATGCCGACGCGGCTGCTACCCGCCGAGGAGGACCCCTGGCTGCAGGGCGTCCTGATCAGCTGCTCGCGGCCCCTGTGCGCCGACGCGATCGAGCAGATCCTCGTAGCGGCCCAGTAGCGCCAGCGAGCGCGGCGCGAAGAGCCGCAGCGAGAGCGGCGAGCCGTAGTCCTAAGCGAGCGCGAAATGGGCGGCGATCAACGGCACGACGTCCTTGATCGACCACTGCTCCCGCTCCAGTTCCCCGTTGAGGCCGCAGCAGATCAGCGGCGTCAACGAGTCGCCCGCGCTGAGCGAGCCGTGGCTTCCTCCGTTCACGTGGCTCGCCCCACCCCAGTCGGTGAACTCGACGCCGGGCGCCGCCGACAGCAAGACGTCGCCAGCGGTCGGGCAGGCGACCGCGTCCCAGACGCGGCCGAGCGCGTCGGGGTAGCGCTCGCTGTGGAAGACCGCGCCTTCGATGCGAGCGTCGAGCACCGCGAGATCGCCGTGCACGCTCCAGCGCCGACCGCGCGGATCGCGCACGCCCCCGCCCGGTGTGAGCCGCAGCTCGCCCCGCTCGCCCGCGATCACCGCCTGTGCACCGTCGCGCCAGATCACATGCTCGACGCCATCGAGCCGTCGTGCACGATCGAGGACGGCGCCCTGCACGCGCGCATCGAGCACATAGATCATCGCCGAGCGCGAGTTCGGGCAGAGCGCGACCTCGGCCGAGCCCGGCTCGCGCAGGTCGGTCGGCAGGCGGATGTCGAAGCGTCCGGTGAAGTGGCTCACCAGAGACGCCGTGCCCTCCACTGGCGTGTGCGCATGATCGGCGATGACGATCACCGCGTGCTTGGCCAGGAAACGGTCGGCGCCGCCGGCGGCCGCGAACAGCCGGGCGAGCTGGCGGTCGGCCTCCGGCAGCGAGTCGATCTGCCCATCGGGCCCGTAGCGGTGCGAATGATTGTCGTTGTCGGGCAGCGAGAGGAGCAGGAAGTCGAACAGGTCGTGCTCGACGAGGTAGGCGCCGACGCAGCCCGCGTGACGGTCGCGCACGCCCGGCATCCCGAGCGTGCCCGAGCAGCCCGTCTGGCGGCTCGCGAAAACGTCCGCGTAGAAGAGCTCGCGTGGGCCGAGCACCGGGTGGCGCACGAGCGAGGCGGCCGCGATCCGCGTCAGCAGCGAGTCGCGCGCCGGCTCGTGGCGGTGGCGGCCGCGGTACATGAGATAGGTGGTTCCGGCCGTGCGCAACCCGGCGTCGTCGAGCCGCTCGAAGACGGTCAGCGCGTCCGGCGCCAGGTGGACCGCGTTCATGTTGTAGATCGTGTCGGTCAGCTGTCGCGCGAGGCCGAAGCGCAGCGAGGCGCGAAAGCTCGAGCCATACTCGACGTAGCGCCCCTCGCCGCGGTGGTACCAGTTCATCGCCGGTATGTGGTGGCGGTCCGGTCCCAGTCCGGTTGCGATCGACGCCGCACAGACCGGCGTGACCGACGGGAACACGGAGACCGCGTCACGGATGAAGCGGCCCCGTTCGATCAGCGTCGCGAGCGCCGGTACGCGCCCGGCGGCGAGGGCCCGCTCGACCATCGCGGGAGCCGCGCCGTCGATCACCGCGAGCACGAGCTTGCGTCGCGGCCTCAGGGCGCGGTCCTCGAAAGACGGCGAATGAGACGTTGCTTTGAGGTCTCGAATGGCATCGTGCGCTACCGTGGTTCGTCCGTGCGGGTGATCAGGGTCGCTACAGGTTCGCAGCGTCGCGCCGAGAAGAAGGCGAGATGAGCATCGGCGACGATATCCGCCGCCCGCGCCGCCCGGCCGCGCACGAGCTGGAGCGCTACGAGGCGCTGTTTGCCACACGCACCGGACGGATGCGCTCGTCGGTGATGCGCGACCTGATGGCGGTCACGGCCCGGCCCGAAGTCATCTCCCTGGCCGGGGGGCTGCCCGACACGACCCTGTTCGAGCCGGCGCTGTTCGCGGCGGCGATGGACTCGATCGCCGATGGGACGACCGCCGAAGCACTGCAGTACGGGCCGACCGAGGGTTTCGAGGCGGTCAAGGAGTGCATCGTCGAGGTCATGGCCGAGGAGGGGACCGTCGTCGCCGCCGACGAGCTGATCGTGACGACCGGCGGCCAGCAGGCGATCGACCTGGTCTGCAAGACGCTGCTGGACCCGGGCGACGTCGTGGTCGCCGAGGGCCCGACCTACCCGGGGGCCGTGCCGACCTTCTGCGCGTATGAGGCGCAGCTCGTGCAGGTCGAGATGGACAGCGAAGGGATGCAGATCGACCTGCTCGAGCGCACCCTCGACGAGCTCACCGCCGCCGGCCACCGGCCCAAGTTCATCTACACGATCCCGACCTTCCAGAATCCGGCCGGCGTGACGATGTCGCTGCCACGCCGCCGGCGGCTGATCGAGGTGGCGCGCGAGCGCGAGCTGCTCGTGCTCGAGGACAACCCCTACAGCCTGCTTCGCTACGAGGGCGAGGAGATGCCGACGCTGCGCTCGCTCGAGGTCCCGCATGGCTCACGCGACGGCGGCGACTTCGTCATCTACACGGGCACGATGTCGAAGATCCTCTCGGCCGGCATCCGCCTCGGCTGGGTCGTCGCGCCGCGTCCGGTGCTGGCGAAGCTCAACCTCGGCAAGGTCTCGGCCGACCTCTGCTCGCCCTCGCTCACCCAGTACTTCGTTGCCGCGTACTTCGCCGGCGGCGACTGGCGCGAGTATGTCGCGACGGCGCGCGAGGCCTACCGCTCGCGGCGCGACGCGATGCTCGACGCGCTCGCCGAGCTGATGCCGCCCGAGGCCCACTGGACGCATCCGCGCGGCGGGCTGTTCGTCTGGCTCACGCTGCCCGAGTTCATCGACACGACCGACCTGCTCGCGCGCGCGGTGCGCGAGAACGTCGCCTTCGTGCCCGGGGAGGGGGCCTACGACGACGGCCGTGGCCACAACGCGATGCGCCTCAACTTCTCGTCGGTCAGCGAGGACCGGATCCGCGAGGGAATCCGGCGGATCGCAAAGATCGTCGAGGAGCAGCTCGCGCTCTACGGCTCATTGACGGGCCGCGCTCGGCCGGCGGTTTCGCGGGCTCGGTCAGCTTCGCCGCCCGACCAGCCCGCTGAGCGGGAGCTCGCCGACGTGGTGGAGCTGCCGCGGCGCTCGGGCAAGGCGGCACGGCGGTCGCGGCCGGTGTGAGCCGCGTTGCCGTCCTGAAGGGCGGGCGGTCGCTGGAGCGGCAGGTCTCGCTCGTCTCCGGGGCACGGGTCGAGGACGCGCTCGAGCGCCTCGGCCACGAGGTCGTCGGCGTCGACGTGGGCGGCGACCTCTTCCCGCGGCTGCGCGAGACCGCGCCCGACGTGGCGTTCATCGCGCTGCACGGGCCGGGCGGCGAGGATGGCACGATCCAGGAGCTGATCGAGGCGCTGGGGATCCCCTACACGGGCTCGGGCGTCTCGGCGAGCGCGCGCTGCTCGAACAAGGTCCTGGCCAAGCACGCGCTGCGCGACGCCGGCCTGCCGACGCCCGATTGGGTCGCGTTCAGCGAAGACGCCTTCCGTGAGCTCGGCGCCGCCGACGCGCTCGAGGCGATCGAGCAGCGGCTCGAGTTCCCGCTCGTCGTCAAGCCGACCGACCAGGGCTCGGCGATCGGGATCAAGTTTGCGCGCTCGGCAGCCGAGGTACCGGCCGCGATCCTCGCCGCGTTCTCCTACGACCCGAAGGTCCTGATCGAGCGCTTCGTCCACGGTCGCGAGCTCGCAATCGGCGTCCTCTCGCGGCTCGGCGGCGGCGCCGAGGCGCTGCCGATCGTCGAGGCGATCCCCCGCGACCGCGACTTCTACGACTTCACCGCGCGCTACGACATCGGCCGCACGCGCTTCGACTGCCCCGCCGCGCTCGAGCCGGTGCTCGCCGCGCACGTCCAGGAGGTCGCGCTCGCCGCCTACGAGCTGCTCGGCTGCTACGGCTTCGCGCGCGTCGACATGATCCTCGCCGAGTCCGGCCCGCAGATCCTCGAGATCAACACGATCCCCGGCCTCACCGAGACGAGCCTGCTGCCGCAGGCGGCCGACGCCGCGGGGATCGACTTCGACGAGCTCGTCGCTAGAGCAGTGGAGCTCGCGCTGACCCGAGCCGCCGTCGAGCTGTAAGCCGACGGCGCATGCGCCGTCGGCCCGACCGGTGCATGCACCGGTCGGCCGGGGGTCGCATGCGACCCCCGGTACAACATTCAGGAGTCGCCGGCGGCGAAGTCCTCCGGCGTGACCTGGTCGAGAAACTCCTTGAACTTCTCGACCACGTCGTCGGTGTCCTCGACCTCGTGCTCGAACTCGATCGCGGACTCCGCGATCACCTCGTCGGCGGCGAAGATCGGCGCCCCGGAGCGGACCGCGAGCGCGATCGCGTCGCTCGGGCGCGAGTCGATCTCGAGCTCGCGCTCGCCGACCGCGAGCGTGATCGAGGCGAAGAACGTGTTCTCGCGCAGCTCGGTCACCGCGACCTGGGTGCAGCGGACCTCGAGCTCGCCGAGCATGTCGCAGAGCAGGTCGTGCGTCATCGGACGCGGTGTCTGCGCGCCCTGGAGCTTCATCAGGATCGAGGCGGCCTCCGGATGGCCGATCCAGATCGGCAGGAACTTGTTGCCCTCAGCCGTCTTCAGCAAGACGATCGGCTGCTTGCCGACCATGTCGAAGCTCACGCCATAGATGACCATCTCTTGCACTAGCGTGCTCCCGAGCGGCTGGGGTCGCTTGAAGTATAGGTTGCGCTCAGCGGCGTTTTGCTGCCTCGCCTGGTGGTGAAGTGCAGCGCGATCGCGCCCGCTGCGACGAGCGGAATGAAGTTCGAGATGTGCAGGACGACGGCGAACGGGAGCGCCCCGGTCTGCGAGATGCCGTACGCCTGCAGGGCGAGTACGCCGGCGGCCTCGAAGACGCCGATCGCCGCCGGGGGCGAAGGGATGATCATCGACAGGCCGACCGCGACCGTGACCAGCACGCCGGCGCTGAAGGGCAGCGCGTGGAAGGCGCGCAGCGTGAACCAGGCCCACAGCGCCGCGGTCATCCAGGCGGCGATGCTCCAGACGAGCGCCTCGAACGCGACGCGGGCGTCGCGCAGGCCGGAGAGGCCGTTCGCGAGCAGCGCGACGTGCTCCTCGACCTTCTCGCGCCGTAGGCGGGGGAGGCGCGCGAGCGGTCTCGCGAGCCACTGCAGCGGGCGCTCGCCGTAGATCGCGAGCACGCCGACGACCGCCGCGAGGCCCGCCGCGGCGACCGCTGCCAGGACCGTCGCGGCACCGAACCAGGAGACGTGCGGCAGCCACGGCGCTGCGCAGAAGAAGATCAGGAGCACCGCGAACACGTCGTAGGCGCGTTCGACGACAACGGTCCCGATGATCTCCGCTGGCGGGGTGTCCGAGCGCCGCGTCAGAGAAGCCACGCGCGCCACCTCGCCCGCGCGCGCGGGCATCACGTTGTTGAACAGGTAGCCAACGAGCATCGCCTCGGTGATGCGCAGGCGCCGCGGGCGGCGGCCGTGCGCGAACAGCGAGCGCCAGCGCATCGCGCGCATCAGGGTCTGCGCAACGAACGCGATGAACGCCGGTCCCAGCCACCACACCCTGCAGTGCTCGACCGCCACCCAGGCCTTGTGCCAGTTGACGCCGCGCACCGCGAGATACGTGAAGCCGGCGGCCAGCGCGAACGTTGCGAGGGTCGCGACGGCGCGCATGCTGGGTCGGCCGCGGCGGCGGCGCGAGCCCGGTGCCGCGAGCGCGGGCTCCTGCTCGACGCGGGTGCTCACTCTTGCGAGCCTACCGGAGCCCCAGACCAGCCGGTGGCAAAGCCCGCCGTGGAGCGCCGGGAGCAGGCGGCGCAACCCCGAGCGACTCGCAGGCCAGCACACCCGTGCGGTGGACCGGTCGAACAGACGTCCAGACTGATGGGCGGCTGCTGCAAAAACCCTTGCGCGCAGGCGCCCCGTGGCTGGCGCCGTGGCGCGTGACAGCCCTATTTGGTGGGGAATTTCGCCTGTGCGCCCAGAAATTGGGGAGATTCGTACAGGTGTCCAACCTGGTGTCCGAACGCTTGACCGGCCGCGTGGGCGCGCTGACACTTGCGCCCAAGATGATCGAACGCGAACTGGACGCCCCGACCCCGACCCGCGCCGGGCAGCGCGCTCCCGTGGCCAAGCCAGCGGCCCAGGATCGCGTGCGGCTGATCCTGATCGACCCGGACGCGATATCGCGCCACGCACTGTCCGACGCACTGCGCGCGGATGGTCGCTTCACCGTGATCGCGCAGGCCGAGAGCACGATCGAGGGTGTCGAGCTCGCGCTCCACTACAAGCCCGCGCTCGTCGTCATCGCCCACGCCGTGCCTGGCATGGACGCCGTCGGCGCGACCCAGCGGATCACGCAGGGCGCTGCGGGGGTGCGCGTCGTGCTGCTGTCGGCGGCGCGTGAGCTGGAGCTCGAGATGAGCGCTGTTCGCGCCGGCGCGAGCGGCTTCCTCGAGAAGGACGCTGCGGTCGCCGCGGTCGCCCGCTCGCTGGTGGCGGTCGCCGGCGGCGAGTCGGTCATTTCACGCGAGATGACGCGCCATCTCGTCGATCGGCTGCGGCGCACGCCGGAGGATGGCAGCGGCCTGCGGCCGGTCAAGAGCCCGTTGACCGATCGCGAGTGGGAGATCCTCGACATGATCTGCTCGGGCTCGAGCACGCGCGAGATGGCGGACGATCTCTTCCTCTCGACCGAGACCGTCAACAGCCACGTCAAGCGCATTCTGCGCAAGCTCGGCGTGCACTCGCGCACCGAGGCGGTCGCCGCCGCCAGCCGCATGCGCAGCGGCATCCTCGTCTAGCGGTCGCGCGGTTCCGGCCTTTTGGCCGGCCGCCCTCGCTGGCGTGCGGGGATCTCGTCCGCGGCGCGGCGGCTTGACAGAATCCGCAATCGAGTGCGGATCGGGAGAGCGGGTCCGGGGATGCCGCGCGCTCTGGCAGAGCGTGACTTTGCGCTGTTCGCGGGAGCCGTGCTGGCGATGGTGCTCGCCAACCAGGCCGTCGCGGTTGCGATCGGCTGGCAGGTCTACGACGTCGCTCACGAGGCGTTCGACCTTGGCCTGATCGGCCTGTTCGAGTTCGCGCCCGTGTTCGTGCTCGCCGTTCCGGCTGGCCATCTCTCCGACCGGATCCCGCGACGGACCGTGATGATGCTGGCGCTGACCCTGTCAACGGCTGTCGCGGCGGCGTTGGTTGCCGTCAGCGCCGGCGGCGCACACCGCCTGTGGCCGTTCCTCGTGCTCGCCCTGGCCAACGGGACGGCGACGGCGCTGTCCTTTCCCGCGAGCCGGTCGCTGCCGCCGATGCTCGTCGAGCACGAGTCGATCGGCAGCGCGATGACGATCCGATCGGTCGCCAACCAGGCGGGGATGGTCGGCGGCCCCGCGCTAGGTGGGCTGCTCTTCGCGCTTTCACCGGAGGTGGCCTACGCCAGCGCCTGCGGGCTGTTCGTCGCAGCGCTGGCGCTCCTCGCGCCGATGCGCGTCCGCCACATCCGCGACGCGCCAGTTCCGGAGCCGCTCAGCGTACGCAGCCTGCTGGCAGGTATCTCGTTCATCGCGCACTCGCCCGTGCTGCTCGGCGCGATCTCATTGGACCTGTTCGCGGTCCTGTTCGGCGGTGCGGTGGCGCTCCTGCCCCTCTTCGCGCAGGCGATCCTGCACACCGGCCCGTTCGGCCTCGGCGTATTGCGCAGCGCCCCCGCGGCGGGCGCCGTGCTCGCCGGCGTCGCGCTCGTGCGGCACCCGTTGCCCGGTCGTGCGGGCCCGCTCCTGCTTGTCTGCGTGAGCGGGTTTGGCGCGAGCATCATCGTCTTCGGGTTGTCGCGCGCGTTCGCGCTGTCGGTCGCGGCGCTCGTCGTCGGCGGAGCGCTCGACATGTTCAGCGTCAACATCCGCACGAATGCCGTGACCTTTGCGACGCCAAACCGGGTGCGCGGGCGTGTCGGGGCGGTCGAGGCGGTGTTCATCGGCGCCTCGAACCAGCTCGGAGCGTTCGAGTCGGGCACCGCGGCAGCGCTGCTCGGCGCGGTCCCGGCGGTCGTCGCCGGAGGCGGCGTAACGATCCTCCTCGCGCTCGCCTGGACACGCCTCTTCCCGCCGCTCGCACAGCTCGACCGCCTCGAGGATCTCGAGCCGACGAGCGTGCCGGTTGAGCAGCGCGTCTTACGCGAGCTCGCTGCGACGCCCGACGCGGGCGAGCCCGTCCGCTAGCGTCGGGAAAGCCGGCGACTGTCTGCGCCGTGCTCCCGATGGCAGCCGGGCACGTCCCGCTCATGCTGGCTGCGTGATCGAAAGGGGGCCGAGCTTGACGGTGCGCGCAGCCCGCTGGAGCGCTGCCCACCGCCGGGCCGTCATGCTCGGCTGGCTCGCTTTCGTGATCGTGGCGTTCGCGAGCGGGAGCGCGACCGGGATGGTGTCGATGAGCCAGCTCGAGACCGAGAACGGTCAGTCGCGCCTCGCCGACGAGATCCAGGCGCGCGAATTCCCGCGCGAGCGCAGCGGCGAGGAGATCCTGATCGAAAACCTGCACGGCTCGCTCGCCGGCACCCAGTGGCGCGCCGCGGTCGCGGATCTCGTCGGCCGGCTCGAGCGCGCCCGCTCGGTCGCCGCGATCCAGTCCCCGCTCGCCCCCGGCGCAGCCGGCCAGGTCTCGCGCAGCGGCCGCGCCGCGCTCCTCTTCTTCCAGATCGCGGGCGACCCCGCGACCTCGCAGAACCGCGTCGCGCCCGCGCTCGCCGCCACGGCGGCGGTGCAACGAGCCTACCCACAGCTCTTCATCGGCGAGGTCGGCATTGCGAGCACGGACAAGGCAGTGCTCGCGCTGGTCGCGAGCGACTTCCACCACGCCGAGCTCACCTCGCTGCCGGTGACGCTCGTCATCCTGATCCTGGCATTCGGGGCACTTGTCGCGGCCGGCGTGCCGCTGCTGCTCGGCTTCAGCGCCGTGCTCGCAGCGCTCGGGCTGACCGACGTGCTGAGCCAGGCGCTGCACGTCGAGCAGTCGATCAGCTCGGTGATCCTCTGCGTCGGGCTTGCGGTCGGAATCGACTACTCGCTCTTCTACGTGCGCCGGGCGCGCGAGGAGCGCGCCGCCGGTCGCACGCCGGGCGCGGCGCTCGAGGCGGCAGCCGCGACATCCGGGCGCGCGGTGTTGATCTCCGGCTTCATCGTGATGGTCGCGATGACCGGCATGTTCCTGATGGGCAACCAGGTTTTCACCTCGTTCGGGATGGGCACGGTGCTGGTCGTCGCGATCGCGCTCGTCGGCTCGTTGACGGTGCTGCCGGCAGTTCTCTCGCGGCTTGGCGATGGCGTTGACCGCGGCCGTGTACCCGGCCTCGC
>Ga0187771_10001900_pt1 | contig 14351 bp, 11 predicted proteins | sample 0116_SJ02_MP15_1_FD_133139 | JGI IMG/M metagenome (GOLD analysis project Ga0187771, IMG submission 133139) | Tropical peat soil microbial communities from peatlands in Department of Meta, Colombia - 0116_SJ02_MP15_10_MG | ecosystem: Environmental > Terrestrial > Soil > Wetlands > Peat | place...
ACCGGCGCTGATGCCCTATGTGCATCTGCCGGTGCAGTCCGGCTCAGACCGCATCCTGGCGGCGATGAACCGCCGGCACACGCGGCAGGACTATCTCGACGTGATCGCCCGGCTACGGCAAAGCCGTCCCGATCTCGCCCTCACCTCCGATTTCATCGTCGGCTTTCCCGGCGAGAGCGAGGAGGACTTCCAGGCGACCCTGTCTCTGGTCGAGGAGGTCGGCTTCGCCACCGCCTATTCCTTCATGTATTCGCCGCGCCCGGGCACGCCGGCGGCCGAGCTCGAGGATCAGGTTTCGGCAGAGGAGAAATCCGAGCGGCTGCAGCGGCTGCAGGCGGTCATCACCCGCCAATGGCGCGCATTTAACGCGGGATTTGCCGGTAAAACGCTCGAAGTCCTGTTGGAAAAGCCCGGCCGGCTCACTGGGCAATTGGTCGGCCGCACCCCATATTTGCAAACAGTACAGGTGCTGGCGCCGCGCGCCCTGATCGGCTCGCCGGTGCCGGTCACCATTACCGAAGTCGGGAGCAACAGCCTGTTCGGCGCACTCGCCGAGCAGCCCTTGATGTCAGAACTCGCCGCAGCAGGAGCCTGAAACACCCTTGCGCACACCGGATCCGCCGATCCCACCTTCCGCAGATTCCGAGGACCTCGCGACCACGCAGATCGTGCTCGCCTTCGACGACAACCGCCTCGCCTCCATCCTGTTCGGCCAATACGGGCAAAACCTTGCACTGATCGAGCGCCGCCTCGGCGTGGTCGCCGAGCAGCGCGGCAATCACGTCACCATCGACGGGGCGCGCTCGGCCTGCGAGCAGGCGCGCCGCGTGCTGGAGGGACTCTACGAACACGTGAAGCTCGGTCATGAATTGAGCCAGGGCGACGTCGAAGGCGCCATCCGCCAGGCCATCGCGCAGGGCTCGCTGTTCGACTACGACGCGGCGAGCGCGCGGCCGGCTTTCGAGGAGATCAATCTCAGGAAACGCCCGGTGCGCGCGCGCACCGCCGCGCAGGACGCCTATATCCGCGCGCTCAAGCGCCATTCGCTGGTGTTCGGCACCGGCCCGGCCGGCACCGGCAAGACCTGGCTCGCCGTCGCGCAGGCGGTGCAAATGTTCGAGCGCAAGGAGATCGACCGCATCATCCTGTCGCGGCCGGCGGTGGAAGCCGGCGAGCGGCTCGGTTTCCTGCCGGGCGACATGCGCGAAAAGGTCGACCCCTACTTACGCCCGATCTACGACGCGCTCTACGACCTGATGGATGCGCGCATCGTCGAGCGCGCGCTACAGGCCGGCGAGATCGAGATCGCGCCGCTCGCCTTCATGCGCGGGCGCACGCTGTCGAACGCGGCGATCATTCTCGACGAGGCGCAAAACTCGACCTCGATGCAGATGAAGATGTTCTTGACCCGGCTCGGCGAGAACAGCCGCATGATCGTCACGGGCGATCCGAGCCAGGTCGACCTGCCTTCGGGACAGGCCTCGGGCCTCGCCGAAGCGGTGCGCCTGCTCGAAGGCATCGAGAGCGTCGCCCATGTCGCCTTCACCCATGAGGACGTCATCCGCCACGAGCTGGTCGCCCGCATCGTGGCGGCCTACGACCGCAAGGCGCTCGCGCGCGAGGACAAGAAATGACGAGCGTGCGCAAGCCACGCCTTGTCGCGCCGGAAATCGACATCCAGGTGCAATCGGCGCCGTGGGATGCCGAGCCCGCCGCGCAAGCGACCGTGCGCGAGGCGATCGCCGCCGCGCGAGGGGCGGTCTCGGCGCCTGCCGGCGAGGTGAGCGTCGTGCTCACCGATGACGCCGCGATCCGCCGCCTCAATCGGCAATGGCGCGGCATCGACAAGCCGACCAATGTTCTGTCCTTTCCTGCCACCAAGCCGGTCGGCGCGGTGTTTCTCGGCGATATCGTCATCGCCTATGAGACGCTGGCCCGCGAATGCGCCGAGGAAAACAAGGTATTTCTTCACCACCTCGCCCACCTGGCCGTGCATGGCTTTCTCCACCTGATCGGCTACGATCACACCACCGATTCCGAGGCCGACGCCATGGAGGCGCTTGAAAGCACCATCATGGCGCGCCTGCATATGCCCGACCCCTATCGCGAGCGCGCCCACAGCCGCGATTTTGGCGACCGCCATGCCTGACAGCGACCCTCCCAGTAGCACTTCCGGCGACGGCGCCATTTACGAGCCGCGTCTGCTGCCCGTTCCGGTGCCGCAGCCGCGCGAGGAAGGCTGGCTGACGCGCGTCTTCCGCTCCCTGTTCCGCTGGAAGCCGGACGTGCGCGCCGATCTCAAGGACGTGCTCGAGGCCATGCCGCCCAGCGAATCCGGCTTCTCGCCGGAAGAAAGCCGCATGCTCAAGAACATCCTGGCGCTGCGCGAGCGCCGGGTGGGCGACGTGATGATCCCGCGCGCCGACATCGTCGCGGTGCAGCAGGACACGCCGCTCGGCGAACTGCTGCGCATGTTCGAGGGCGCCGGCCATTCGCGCCTGGTGGTCTACAACGACACGCTCGACGATCCGATCGGCATGGTGCACATCCGCGACCTGATCGCCTTCATGACCGCGCGCGCGGCGGTCGATCCGACCAAGAACGCCAAGCGCAAGAAGCCGCTGCCGGCCAATCTCGACCTCAAGGCGATCAACCTGGCGCTGCCCTTGTCGTCGGCCAAGATCGTGCGCGAGATCCTTTTCGTGCCGCCGTCCTCGCGCGTGATCGACCTCTTGGCGCGCATGCAGGCGACGCGCATTCATCTTGCGCTGGTGGTCGACGAATATGGCGGCAGCGACGGTCTGGTGTCGATCGAGGACATCGTCGAGCAGATCGTCGGCGAGATCGCCGACGAGCACGACGAGGCGGTCACGCCGCAGATCGTGCGGCAAAGCGACGATTCCTTCATCGCCGATGCGCGCGCGCATCTCGAGGACGTGACGGCGACCATCGGCAGCGATTTCGATCCCGGCGAGGTCGCGCAGGAAGTCGACACGCTCGGCGGCTATCTGGTGACGCGCGCCGGCCGTTTGCCGGTGCGCGGCGAACTGATCTCGGGACCGGGCCTGTTCGAATTCGAGGTGCTGGACGCCGACCCGCGCCGCATCAAGCGCGTGCGCATCACCCGGCTGAAGCAGGGCCGCGAACGGCCGCGCAAGCGCGGCGAGCCGGACGCGGTGCTGGCCGGCACCACGCCGCCGGTTTCGTCTGTCGATGAGCCGCCCGCATCGAAAGACGGCGGGCAATCCGGCTCCCCGGCCAGCGCGCCCCGCCCGTGATCGTCACCCGCCTCGCCTATGCGGTGGTGCTCGCCTATGGCTGGCGGCGTGCCATCATTGCTTTCGTCGTCGGCGCCGCTTCGGCGCTGGCAATGGCGCCGATCCACGCCTGGCCCATCCTGTTCCTGACGTTCCCGGTGCTGGTCTGGCTGGTGGACGGCTCCGCCCCCGGGCGTTGGAGCGGCGCCGTGACCGCGGCGCTCGCCGGCTGGTGCTTCGGCTTCGGTTATTTCCTCGCCGGGCTCTACTGGATCGGTTACGCGTTTCTGGTCGACGCCAAGACGTTCGGCTGGCTGTTGCCGGTCGCGGTCGCCGGCCTGCCAGCCTATCTTGCGCTGTTCACCGCGCTTGGTCTTGCCGCCGCGCGGTTGCTCTGGGTGCGCGGGGCAACGCGTGTGCTGGCGCTCGCCGCCACGCTCACCTGCGCGGAATGGCTGCGCGGCCATCTGCTCACCGGCTTCCCCTGGAACGCCTTCGGCTACGCGCTCACCGAACCGCTGGCGCTGGCGCAAAGCATCTCGCTCACCGGCATTTGGGGGCTTACTTTCCTGTGCATCGCCATTTGCGCGAGCCCCGCGGTGCTGGCGGATGACGTGGCCGACACCCCGCATCCGCGCCGCGTGCTCACCGGCACGCTGCTCATTCTGGTGGCGCTTGCCAGCTACGGCGGCGTGCGGCTCTGGCAACATCCGACCGAATACGCCGCCGGGGTGAAGCTGCGCATCATGCAGCCCAATCTGCAGCAGGACGAAAAGTTCAATTATTCGGCCAAGACGCAGGTCATGCAGCGCTATCTGCGCCTGTCCGACCGCGCCACCGGACCAAACTCGAACGGCGTGCATGACGCCACCGTGCTGATCTGGCCGGAATCAGCGTTCCCCTTCTTCCTCACGCGCGAGCCAGACGCGCTGGAGCAGATCACAGGCCTGCTCAAGCCGTCGACCGAATTGATCACCGGCGCGGTGCGCGCGGCGGCCGATGCGAGCCCGAGCAATCCGCGCGCTTATAACTCGGTCTATGTGATCGACCCGGACGGCTCGATCCGCGGCATCTACGACAAGGTGCACCTGGTGCCGTTCGGCGAGTACCTGCCGTTCCAGCACCTGCTCGAACGCTTCGGTTTACGCCAACTGACCAAGCAGGTCGGCGGATTCATGACCGGCGACCGGCGGCGCACCATGGACGTGCCGGGCGCGCCGAAAATGCTGCCGCTCATCTGCTATGAGGCGATTTTCCCCGGCGCCGCCGTGCCGCCCAACGAGCGGCCGGGCTGGCTGGTCAATGTGACCAATGACGGCTGGTTCGGCATCAGCAGCGGGCCGTACCAGCATTTCCAGCAGGCGCGAGCGCTGGCGATTGCCGAAGGGCTGCCGCTGGTGCGCGCGGCCAATACGGGAATTTCCGCGGTGATCGACCCGCTCGGCCGCATTGTCGCCTCCTTGCCGCTCGGCACCGAAGGCGTGCTCGATGCGGCCCTGCCGCGCGCCATCGACACGACGATCTATGTGCGTTTCGCCGACACCCCCTTTATTCTACTTCTGGTAGTAAGTTTGATATTGGTCGCGCGTAGACGAATACGCCGCTAGATTGCAACCAATTCAGCCTTGGATTGCCAAAGCATCCCGCGCGGCGTGCACGAGGTGTGGGTTCGTCGATTCCAGGAAACAATGTTTATTTTGCCGGGAGGTAAGGTGACTGAAAATCAAATGGAATTTCCGCTTCACCGACGTGCGAACCGGCGCCCGGAGAGGCAGACGCGAGTTGCAAATACGGCGGCATTCGTGACATTACGCACTGGAATATCGAATAGGGAGCCGTTATGGCCAAAAAGACGCCGAATCCGATTGACAAGCACGTGGGCTCGCGTGTGCGCATGCGCCGGATGATGTTGAGCATGAGCCAGGAGAAGCTTGGGGACGCCTTGGGCCTGACTTTCCAGCAAGTGCAGAAGTACGAAAAGGGCACCAACCGGATCGGCGCTAGCCGGCTGCAGCAGATTGCCAATATCCTGCAAGTTCCGGTGTCGTTCTTCTTCGAGGGCGCGCCGAACATGCCGGGCCATGCCGGTATGGGTGAAGCCCCCTCGCCGGCCTACGTGGCGGACTTCCTCGCCACATCCGATGGCCTCTCGCTGACCAAGTCGTTCATGCGCATCAAGAGCAGCAAGCTGCGCCGGCGCATCGTGGAACTGGTCGAGCAGATTGCCGGTGGCGACTGATTCGAGGCCAGCGCCCACTACGGTTGCCCAACGCTGCCCGCATCTTGACCTCGTTATCTGCCACTGCAAGAACCATCCGTGAGATGACGCGGCTGTGACGCCGCGCCGCGGGAGGAGTTCAAAAAGTGGCTCATACCAATTTCTTGTTTACCAGCGAGTCGGTTTCCGAAGGTCACCCCGACAAGGTCTGCGACCAGATTTCCGACGCCGTGCTCGATGCCTTTCTGGAAAACGACGTCAAGCTCGGCATTGCCGACGACAGCCTCGTCAACACGCGGCTGGGCTGCGAGACCTTGTGCACGACCAACAAAATCATCATCGCCGGCGAAGGGCGCGGCCAGGTGCCGTTCTTCCGCAAGCACGGCGACAAGGCCGTGGTCGATCGAGAGCTGATCACCAAGATTGCGCGCGACGTGGTCAGGGACATCGGCTACGACCAGGACGGCTTCTCCAGCTATGGCGCCGACGTCGAAGTACTGCTGCACGGCCAGTCGCCCGACATCGCCATGGGCGTCAACGCCAAAAAGAAGAGAGGCGCCGACGAAGAAGGCGCCGGCGACCAGGGCATGATGTTCGGCTTCGCCTGCACCGAGAGCGAGGTCTATGAGAAGAACTCGTTCATGCCGGCACCGATCTATATCGCGCACAAGATCCTGAAGATGCTGTCGGAGAAGCGACGCGGCGGCCAGCTCGCCGACCTGCAGCCGGACGCCAAAAGCCAGGTCACCGTCCGCTACGTCAACGGCAAGCCGATCGGCTGCACGAAAGTCGTCGTCTCCACCCAGCACAAGGCACAGAGCCGCAACAACAAGAGATACACGCCGGGCCTGATCAAGGAGATGATTGCGGACACGGTCGAATCGGCGCTGCCGGAGGGCTGGATGCCGAAGAAGGCGTCCGACTTCCTGGTCAACCCGACCGGCAATTTCGTGATCGGCGGCCCCGACGGCGACTGCGGCCTGACCGGGCGCAAGATCATCGTCGACACCTATGGCGGCTACGCCCCGCACGGCGGCGGCGCCTTCTCCGGCAAGGACCCGACCAAGGTCGACCGATCGGCCGCCTATGCCGCGCGCTATCTCGCCAAGAACGTGGTGGCCGCCGGCGTCGCCGAGCGTTGCACCATCCAGATCGCATATGCGATCGGCGTTGCCGATCCGATGTCGGTTCTGGTCGACACCCACGGCACCGGCAAGGTGCCGGAAAGCAAGCTGGAGAAAATCCTGCCGGAGCTGTTCCCGCTGCGGCCGACCAGCATCCGCCGCACGCTCAAGCTCAACCGCCCGATCTACCGGCGCACCGCGGCCTATGGCCATTTCGGCCGCGCGCCGGAGAAGGACGGCGGCTTCTCCTGGGAAAAGACCGACCTCGCCGCGGCGATCAAGAACGCAGTGAAGTAATGCCTCGTGTCCTGGGCGCAGCGCAGCATGATAATGCTGCGCTGCCGACTCGGGACCCAGCTTCGTTTTCGTGACATCATGGGTCCCGGATCAGCGGCGCACCGTTCCGCTTCGCTTCACGCTGCGCCGCATCCGGGACACGAGATGGGCGAGCGCGACAAAGCTGCGACGCAATCCGAACAGCAAAAACGCGCCTTCTTCGGCCGCCGCAAGGGCCATGCGCTCAAACCGCGGCAGGCCGCGCTGTTCGACACGCTGCTGCCCAGGCTCGCGCTCGATCTCGGCAAGCCGGCGCCGGCCGATTTGCGCACGCTGTTCGCCGATGCCGACGAGGTGCGGCTGGAGATCGGCTTCGGCGGCGCCGAGCATCTGATCGCGCAGGCGCAGGCGCATCCGCGCACGGGCTTCATCGGCTCGGACGCGTTCCTCAACGCCATCGGCAAGGCGCTCGCCGCCATCGATGCGCGGGTGCTCGGCAATATCTGCCTGCATTTCGGCGATGCCAGCACACTGCTCGACTGGCTGCCGGCCGGCGGTGTTGCCCGCATCGACCTGCTCTATCCCGATCCCTGGCCGAAACGGCGGCATTGGAAGCGCCGCTTCATCCAGGACGACAGCCTCAAGCGGCTGGCGCGCATCCTCAAGCCGGGCGGCGAACTGCGGTTTGCCACCGACATTGCCGATTACGCAGCTTATGCGCTTACGCGCGTGTTGCGCTCGCCCGATTTCATTTGGACGGCGGAGCGCGCCGATGATTGGCGCAAGCCGTGGCCGGATTTTGCCGGCACGCGCTACGAGGCCAAAGCCAAGCGCGAAGGCCGCACCCCGGCGTATTTTGTTTTTCGGAAACGGTAGTCCGTGTGCCGGGCGCGGCGCAGCGTGGAGCGAAGCGCAACGGTGCGCCGCGAACCCGGGACCCCGATTGGCTGAAAGAAAGCTGGGCCCGGATCAGCGGCGCATCACTGCGTGCTGCGCCGCATGCGGGGGCAGGAGTCACTCCCCGCCGCCTTGCCTGACCTGCCAGAAGCGCACGACGCGCTGGGCGGTCGCCGCGGTCAGCCGCCCGAAATTCTCGCGCGCGGCCTCCAGCGTCTGCGCCGTCGGCTTCAGGTGGGGCCGCGCCTGCATGACCGCGCGCACCGTGCGCCAGCCAAAGCCGGCGGCGCGCGCGAGGATCAGCACCGGATCGGCGCGCTCGCCGTTGACCAACCGGTCGACCACCTCGATCGGCACCGCGCTCACGGTCGCCAGCGCGGCGATCGTCTCCTCGTATTTGCCGCTCTTGGCGTAGTCGGCGATGTCGTTCTCGGTGAGCTTGCGCTCCTTGTGCCGCGCCTGCACCGCCGCGAGCGCCGCTGTGTAATTGCGCGGCGCCGCCTTGGCGGCGACCTCGTCGGTCACCTTTGCCAGTACGCGGCGAATCTCGGCCTGCGTCTCCGGCTTGGCATGCGCCAATAGCCGCTGCTGCACCACGCCGCTCGCCTGCATCAGCAATTGGCGGAACAGGCGCGGCGGAATATCCGTGCGCATGCCGACTTTCTCGGCCAGCGCGCCGTCGCGCTCGGCACGCTTGACCAGGGTAGTGAACGCGGTGTCCGACAGGCGCGCGCCGGGATTGTTGACGATGCTGCGCGCCACCTCGCCATCGCCGCGCCGCACCAGGACTTCCGACAATGTCTCGCTGATCGCCAAGCGGGTGGACAGCGCCAGGAGATGCGCTTGGCTCTTCGTCTCGGCGATATATTTGAGATCGGGATCGTCGATGCGCGCCTGCTTGAGCACCGGCCCGGCGACCGCGATATCGTTGTTCTTGGCGAGTGTGGTCACGACGCCCGGCGGCGCATTCGGCACCGGCGCCAGCCGCCGCGCCAGTTCGGCCAGTGCCTTGACTTCGATCTCTTCGATCAAATAGCCGATGACGTCGTCGAACAGCGCGACGTGCTCGTCGTTGTAGGTTTTCGCGCCGTCGAGAAACAGGCTGGTGATGCGGCGCAGCGTCGCAGCGCGCTTTTCCGCCGAGCCGTGCTGGACTACCTGTTCCAGTTCGGGAAGCAGCGAGGCGGAGACGCCCATCGCGAAAACCTGCGCAAATGCCTGCAATCTGTGATTTTACGCATTCTTAAACGTAGATTCTGAAGGAAGGGTTAGTCGGCAAAGCCCGGTTTGCCCTTGCATGCAGGCCGAAACTCGCTATATTTCCGGTTGTTAAGACACCCTCATAACCGAATATGGGTTTTGAGAGTGGGTCCCCCGGGGCCCGCTCTTTTTTGTTACCGAATGGCCGGTCACGAGGCGCATCAGGCGGCGAATGCCGCAACACAAGCGGCCGAACCGCGGCTCGTCGTCGAGCCGGGGCTTGCTGCCCGCGTCGCCGCCATCGCCGAGCCGGTGATCGAACAGCTCGGCTATCGCCTGGTGCGAGTGAAGATTTCCGGTGCCGACGGCTGCACCGTGCAGATCATGGCGGAACGGCCCGATGGAACCATGGCGGTGGAGGATTGCGAGACGGTCTCGCGCGCGCTCTCGCCGGTGCTCGACGTCGCCGACCCGATCGGGCGCGCCTATCGACTGGAGATCTCCTCGCCCGGCATCGACCGGCCGCTGGTGCGCAAGTCCGACTTCGACCGCTATGCCGGTCATCTGGTGAAGATCGAAACGGTCATCCCGATCGGCGGACGCAAGCGCTTCCGCGGCGAGCTGCTCGGTACCGAGGGCGAGGCCGCGCGCCTGCGCCACGACGAGGCGGGCGAGGCAGCGGAAATCCTGCTGCCGATCGAAGAGATCAGCGAAGCGAAGCTGGTGCTCACCGACGAACTGGTGACGCAGGCTTTGCGGCGCGAGAAGGCGGCCAAGCGCGACGAGCGCGAGGCCCGCAAGGCAGAACGACGCAAGGAAAGACACTCACGGCATCGGCCGCATCAGCCGGCCGCCAACCAAGGAGACTGAGCTATGGCAATCAGCGCCAACCGGCTCGAACTGTTGCAAATCGCCGATGCGGTGGCCCGCGAGAAGGCGATCGATCGCGGTATCGTCATCACCGCCATGGAGGACGCCATCGCCAAGGCGGCGCGCTCGCGCTACGGCGCGGAAACCGACGTGCACGCCGAGATCGAGCCGAAGACCGGCGATCTGCGCCTCACCCGCCACATGCTGGTGGTGGAGGCGGTGGAGAACCCGTCCAACCAGATCACGCTGGAAGACGCGCGCAAGCGCCATCCGGCCGCGCAGGTGGGCGACACCATCGCCGATCCGCTGCCGCCGCTCGAATACGGCCGCATCGCCGCGCAATCGGCCAAGCAGGTGATCGTGCAGAAGGTGCGCGAGGCCGAGCGCGACCGGCAATATGCCGAATACAAGGACCGCATCGGCGACATCGTCAACGGCATCGTCAAGCGCGTCGAATACGGCAACGTGGTGGTCGATCTCGGCCGCGGCGAGGCGATCGTGCGGCGCGACGAGCTGTTGCCGCGCGAAGCGTTTCGCAACGGCGACCGCATCCGCGCCTATATCTACGACGTGCGGCGCGAGCCGCGCGGGCCGCAGATCTTCCTCTCGCGCACGCATCCGCAGTTCACCGCCAGGCTGTTCGCGCAGGAAGTGCCGGAAATCTACGACGGCATCGTCGAGGTGAAGGCGGTCGCCCGCGACCCCGGATCGCGCGCCAAGATCGCGGTGATCTCGCGCGATTCGAGCGTCGACCCGGTCGGCGCCTGCGTCGGCATGCGCGGCTCGCGCGTGCAGGCGGTCGTCAACGAATTGCAGGGCGAGAAGATCGACATCATCCCGTGGTCGCCGGACATCGCCACCTTCGTGGTCAACGCGCTGGCGCCGGCGGAAGTCGCCAAGGTAGTGCTCGACGAGGACAAGGAACGCATCGAGGTGGTGGTGCCCGATCAGCAGCTCTCGCTTGCCATCGGCCGGCGCGGGCAGAACGTGCGCCTCGCCTCGCAGCTCACCGGCTGGGACATCGACATCCTCACTGAGCAGGAGGAGTCCGAGCGCCGCCACGCCGAGTTCGAGGCGCGCACCAAGACCTTCGTCGAGGCGCTCAATCTCGACGAGGTGGTGGGTCAGCTGCTCGCCTCGGAGGGCTTCGGCTCGATCGAGGAACTGGCGCTGGTCGACGAGAAGGAAATCGCCGGCATCGAGGGCTTCGACGCCGACACCGCGCGCGAACTGCAAGCGCGCGCCCGCGAATATCTGGAGAAGCAGGACGCCGAGCTCGACGCCAAGCGCAAGGAACTCGGCGTCGAGGACGCGCTCAAGGAGGTGCCTGGCGTCGCCACCAAGATGCTCGTCAAGTTCGGCGAGAACGGGGTGAAGACGGTCGAGGATCTCGCCGGCTGCGCCACCGACGATCTCACCGGCTGGACCGAGCGCAAGGACGGCGAATCCAAGCGTGAGCCCGGCTTCCTCGACGGTCTCGACGTTTCGCGCGAGGACGCCGAAGCGATGATCATGCAGGCGCGCCTGAAGGCCGGCTGGATCACCGAGGCCGAACTTGCGCCTGCGCCTGCCGAAGGCGAGGCAGCGCCGGCGGACGTGGCGCAGCCGAGCGCCTAAGGAGTTGCGACTACGAGCATGCTGACGATCGCGCAGGACGACGAACTGGACCGCGGAGCGACGCATGTCGCTCCCGGCATCCAGCGGCTTTGCGCGCTCACCCGCACGCTCAAGCCGGTGGACGACATGGTCCGCTTCGTCATTGGGCCGGGCGGCCACACCGTGCCCGACGTCAAGCGCAATTTGCCAGGCCGCGGCCTGTGGATCACCGGCACGCGCGCGGCGATCGAGGAAGCGGTCAAGCGCAACCTGTTCGCCCGCGCCTTCAAGCAGAACGTGCGGGTGGCGGCCGATCTGGCGGCCACCACCGAGCGCCTGCTGGTGCAGAGCGCGCTCGACGCGCTGGCGATCGCCGGCAAGGCGTCCCAGGTGATCACCGGCTTCGCCAAAGTGGAAGCCGCGGTTGCCCGCGACGACCTCAAGGCCCTGATCCACGCCGCCGACGCGGCCGAGGACGGAAAGCGCAAGCTTAATGCCGCCTTGCAGCGCAATACCCCTGAAAAAGCGCGGGAAATCGCGATCGTCGAGGGATTAACCGGCGCGCAATTGGATTTGGCATTGAACCGCTTAAATGTGGTACATGCAGCCCTGCTTGCCGGACCCGTGAGCGACACATTTCTCGCTCGCGTCGGGCGCTTGCAGCGCTTTCGGACCGGAAATTCGCCCGATTTGCTTAGCGCGCATGCGCCGACGGCTGGCGCACGAGGACAGAATACGTAAATGAACGATCCAAAGACCCCTCAAGATAAGAGACTGAGCGTCGCCGGCAAAACGCTGTCGCTCAAGCCGCGCACCGAAACCGGCGTGGTGCGCCAGAGCTTCAGCCATGGCCGCAGCAAGCAGGTCGTGGTCGAGAAGGTCAAACGCCGCACGATCGGCGCGGCGCCCGAGGCGAAAGCCGAGGTCGCGCCGCCCGAGACCGCGCGCAAGCCGGGCGTCGCCGGCAGGGCGGCGCCTGCTCCGGCTCCCGCCGAGGCGCCCAAGCCGTCCGGCGTCGTCCTGCGCACTCTGACCGAGGAGGAACTCGCCGCGCGTGCCCACGCGCTCGCCGACAGCCGCGTGCGCGAAGCCGAAGAGCGCAAGCACGCCGAGGAAGAGGCGCGCCGCCGCGCCTCGCGCGAGGAAATCGAGAAGACCGAGCGCGAGGCCGCCGAGGCGCGCAAGCGCGAGGAGGAAGAGCGCCGCAAGCACGACGAGGAGACCAAGCGCAAGGCCGGCGAAGTCGCCAAGAAGCGTCTGGGCGAGGAAGAAGTCCGCAAGCCCACGCCGGCGGCCCGCCTGGCGCTCGAAGTCGAGGAAGAGGAGGCGCCCACGCGCGCGCGCCGCGCCGGCCCCGGACGTGCGGCTGCCGCTCCGCGTCCCGCCCCGCGCGGCGGCGGCGAAAAGCAACGCGGCCGCCTCACCGTCATCACCGCGCTGCGATCCGACGAAGTGCGCGAGCGTTCGGTCGCCTCTTTCCGCCGCCGCACCCAGCGGCTCAAGGGCCATGCCGCCGCCGAGCCGAAGGAAAAACTGGTGCGCGAGGTGACGATTCCCGACGCGATCACCATCCAGGAACTCGCCAACCGCATGTCCGAGCGCGCGGTCGACGTCATCCGCCTGCTGATGAAGCAGGGCCAGATGGCGACCATCAACGACACGCTCGACGCCGACTCCGCCCAGCTGATCGCCGAGGAAATGGGCCACACCGTGCGCCGCGTGTCGGAAGCCGACGTGGAAGAAGGCCTGTTCGGCGTGCCGGACGATCCGGCCAAGGCGAAGCCGCGCGCGCCGGTGGTCACCGTCATGGGTCACGTCGACCACGGCAAGACCTCGCTGCTCGACGCCATCCGCTCAACCAACGTGGCGGCGGGTGAAGCCGGCGGCATCACCCAGCACATCGGCGCCTATCAGGTCACCGCGCCGTCCGGCGCCAAGGTCACTTTCATCGACACGCCCGGCCACGCCGCCTTCACGGCGATGCGCGCGCGCGGCGCCAAGGTCACCGACATCGTCGTGCTGGTGGTCGCCGCCGACGACGGCGTGATGCCGCAGACGATCGAGGCGATCCATCACGCCAAGGCGGCGAAGGTGCCGGTCATCGTCGCCATCAACAAGATCGACAAACCGGACGCCAAGCCCGAGCGCGTGCGCACCGAGCTGCTGCAGCACGAGATCCAGGTCGAGTCGATGGGCGGCGACGTGGTCGACGTGGAAGTGTCGGCCACCAAGAAGACCAATATCGACAAGCTGTTGGAAATGATCGGCCTGCAGGCGGAAATCCTCGAGCTGAAGGCCAATCCGGACCGCGCGGCCGAAGGCACCGTGATCGAGGCCAAGCTCGACCGGGGCCGCGGGCCGGTGGCGACCGTGCTGGTGCAGCGTGGCACGCTGCATGTCGGCGACCTGGTGGTGGCCGGCGCCGAATGGGGCCGCGTGCGCGCGCTCGTCTCCGACACTGGCGGGCCGATCCAATCCGCTGGCCCCTCGACCCCGGTCGAAGTGCTCGGCTTCTCCGGCACGCCGGACGCCGGCGACCGCCTGGCGGTGGTCGAGAATGAAGCCCGCGCCCGCGAAATCACCGATTACCGTGCGCGGCAGAAACGCGAGAAGCAGGCGGCGCGCGCCTCCGGCATGCGCGGCTCGCTCGAGCAGATGATGGCGCAGGCCAGGACCTCTGGCCGCAAGGAATTCCCGCTGGTGGTCAAGGCTGACGTGCAGGGCTCGGTCGAGGCCATTGTTGGCGCCTTGGAGAAGCTCGCCACCGACGAAGTGGCGGCGCGCGTGCTGCATGCCGGCGTCGGCGGCATTTCCGAATCGGACGTGACGCTGGCGGAAGCCTCGGGCGTTCCGATCATCGCCTTCAACGTGCGCGCCAACAAGGAAGCGCGCGAGGCGGCAGAACACGCCGGC
>Ga0187771_10001901_pt1 | contig 14350 bp, 12 predicted proteins | sample 0116_SJ02_MP15_1_FD_133139 | JGI IMG/M metagenome (GOLD analysis project Ga0187771, IMG submission 133139) | Tropical peat soil microbial communities from peatlands in Department of Meta, Colombia - 0116_SJ02_MP15_10_MG | ecosystem: Environmental > Terrestrial > Soil > Wetlands > Peat | place...
ATTATAGCCCAGGTAGGTGTACGAGAAAGAAAGATACCGGTACTTGTTGAAGTTTTTTCGGAATAAATTATTTTCCGTCTGCCTTGTGTATTGAAGGGGAGTCAGGTTCATACGATCAATGCCGTTTGCGCGCAATTCCAAAAACATCGTGGCGGTATCGGGTATGATCCGCATGATATAACCGTCAATATACGGCCTGCCTTCGAAATAGTCCGGATTGGAGACGAGGACGATTTTCTGGCCGGGCAGCCACTCTTTAAAAATGTATGGCCCCGTACCTACAGGATGACGGGCCAGGGGAGATGCTGTGATATCTTTTCCCTCCAGAAGATGCTTGGGCAGGATGGGCGAACCCCAGCTCATAAGCGCCGGGGCAAAGGGTTTATCATAAGTAACCCGGAAGGTATAGTCATCAAGGACCTCTGCCTTCTTTACCTTGAGAAAGTCACCTGAATAGGCGGTAGGCGTCCTGGGGTCGATTGTGACCTTATAGGTAAAGAGGACATCCTGCGCGGTAAAAGGATGACCATCATGCCACTTCACCCCCCTTCTGAGGTGAAATGTGATTACCAGTCCGTCCCTGGAGACCTCCCACGATTCAGCCAGGTCTCCTTCAATATTAATATCCTTGTCATACTTGACCAGACCGTTATAAACCATCGATGCGATACTATGGGATGTACTGTCCGAGGAAAGTATGGGAATCAGATTGCTGGCATCGCCAATGGAACCCTCCACAATAATATCCCCATAGGCAGGTCCCGAATCGGCGAGGCTTCTGGCGCCATCCTGCTCTTTCGGGCTGCAACCCCATAGAACAATATGAATAACAATCACAATTATAAAAATGAGATATTTTAATGTCCTCATAACAAGTTACTTACAGGATACGAGATACCTTTTCAATTGAATTCTACACTTATTTACACTTGACACACCCATATAGCTCCCCTATACTTTTACCTCAGCTCGAGTGGAATTTCTCCATAAAAAAATCACGAAAAAAATACCTTCTATAGAGATGCTGAATACTGACTGTACATGACCGACAAAACTAAACTGACATACCAGCGATGGGAAGATAGGATGGAGAAGCCACACCTTGTCCTTGCCGCTGCATGGGACATGCTGTGGGATGCAATCAAAAATTACAAATATAACGGCAATGCCAATCAGGCCGCGGCTATTTCACTTTACGCGATTTTATCCTTTATTCCGCTCTTCATACTCACCATGCTGGCAGCAAACTACATTTTTGGAACTCGTCCCGTTGTTCAACATGAGCTGATCGAAACCATTCAAGGATTTCACCCCTACTTCTCGGAATCCCTCCTTAAACAGCTCGGCCATATTGAGCAAAAAAAACGTGTTCTGGGCTGGGTCGGAATCTTCAGTTTAATTTGGTTTTCTGCAATGATCTTCAATGCCATTGAGAAAGCCATGAATATCATTTTCCGTTCAAGGAAGTATAGAAACTATATTGTATCCAAGCTACTTGCCATCTCCATGATTCCCATGGGGTGGACTGTCGGTATTGCTAGCGTTGGAATTACTTATATCTCAGCGCTCATTGCCGAGCAACCACTGCTCTCCGGTGAACAGTTTATAATCATTCCCTTCCTGCACGGGGCCCTGTTTCGCTATATCCTGCCTTACCTTTTAATAGTAACATTTTTTACAATCGTCTATAAAGTGATCCCCACAGTAAAAGTCAGTCTTGGCAGTGCATTAACCGGCGCAGCTATCTTTTCTGCCTTAACGGAAATCGCCAAACACTTTTTCACCTGGTATGTTTCCAAGTACACCAGATACCATGTGATCTTCGGTTCCCTGGAAACCGTAGTCATACTTGTGATCTGGGTTTTTTACGTAGCTTTGATCCTCTTATTCTGCGCAGAACTCATTTCTTCTTACCAGAGAAGGAATCTGATTCTTCTGGAAAAGGCTTTTTTAAAGCCCAGGAAGAAATTTATGAAAATCGAAGAGCGCCTGTTCAGGAAATTCGGACGCATGTATCCCAAAGGCGACTATATCTTCAGACAGGGAGACGCAGGGGAGGAGATGTACTACATCCTCATGGGTAACGTACGCGTGGAAAAAATCACTGGCCAGGTAAAAAAGGCGCTTGCCGAAATGGGACCCGGAGAGTACTTTGGTGAAATGGCGGCATTAATTGATGCACCTCGTACCGCTTCAGTACAAGCCACGGAAGACAGCAACGTGGCAGTCATTGACGGCAACACCTTTCGTAGTCTGTTACGGGAAAGCGGCGAGGTGTCCCTTTATATGCTTAAAGAATTTTCGAACAGAATCAAACAAACAGGTACTGTACTCGGGGAGCTCACCCAGTCGTGGACCAGTCTGATTGCCATTCTCTATTTTTGTTACGAATGTCCCTTGCCGGACAGCAAAAACCCCCTTGATGAGCTGGCGAGATACACTAGAAAAGACCCGTTTGAGATTCAGCAGGTTTTATGGGATCTCAGAAATCAGGGGGTAATAGCCATCAGGGATGGACGTGTTTCCGATTTCAATAAGGAACGAGCCTGGGAGTTACTTAACGAACAGGTCTTTTTCCCGGATAGGCGCTCGGTAAAACGGGAACTTGATATTCATATATAGCTTGTTTTTTCAATTACCCTTCCGCGTGCTGTAGATTAATCTTAATGAAAATTTCTGTTATGCCGTCTATGAGATAGTGCCGTGTACACAACATCTTGTGCCCCTTTTTCCTTGACATACAAAAGCAGTTTTCCCTATACTTTATTCCTTAAAAAGGGGACCTTCTTACAGAGGGAAACGATAGGGAGTGATCGCTGATACATGATAAGTATTTCAAGACTATATTGTGGCGCAGCAGAAACCATGGATGCTTTACGTTATGGAAACGAGAAGCATAAACGGCCTGTTGTCGTCTGGAACATGACGAGAAGATGTAACCTCAAGTGCATACATTGCTACTCCAGTTCCAGAAACATACAATACAAAAATGAATTAACCACGGAGGAAGGGAAGAAGCTAATCTCTGATCTTGCCGCTTTCGGATCTCCGGTCATTCTTTTTTCCGGTGGAGAACCCCTAATGAGGGAAGATCTGCCTGAGCTGGCTCAGTTTGCGGTAGACCGGGGAATGAGGGCTGTAATATCGACCAACGCAACGCTGCTGACAAAAAAGATGGCTGACATTCTGAAAAAAACAGGCATTTCTTACGTTGGCGTAAGTCTTGACGGGATGAAAAAAACACATGACCGTTTCCGGGGCGTTATCGGGGCCTTTGATACGACACTCAAAGGAATCAGAATCTGCAGGGATGCGGGAATTAAAGTAGGTGTTCGTTTTACCATAAACAGGAAAAATTTTTCAGACATTCCTGATATTTTTGATCTAATTGAAGAGGAAGATATCCCGAGGGCATGTTTTTATCATCTGGTCTATTCGGGACGTGGATCAAAACTGATTGAAGAAGACTTGTCTCATGAAGAAGCGCGGACAGTCATTGACATTATCATGAACAGAACACGTGATCTTTTCGAGCGAGGGAAGCCAAAAGAGATACTCACGGTAGATAACCATGCCGACGGACCATATCTTTATCTGCGTACGCAGAGGGAAGATCCCGAGCGGGCAAAGGAAGTTTTGTCTCTCCTGCAAGTAAATGAAGGCAACAGCACCGGAATCGGTATCGGGTGTGTAAGCTGGGATGGTGAAGTTTATGCTGACCAGTTCTGGAGGGGCATTTCATTTGGCAACGTGCGAAAACGTCCGTTCAGTGAGATCTGGATTGATACATCAAATGAACTGATGCTGCGACTTAAAGACAAAAAGAAATATGTGAAAGGGAGGTGCACCGTCTGCCGCTGGTTTGATATCTGCGGCGGAAATTTCCGGGCCAGGGCAGAAGCCGTCACGGGAGATATATGGGCTCCAGATCCGGCCTGTTACCTTACGAAAGAAGAAATAGCAAAATAATTACAAAAACATTTAAAGCATTTAAAGGCCTTTTCCTCTTGACAAAAACTGGTAATAGTTGATAGGTAACAGTACATTACGTATCAGGGCGAAGTTCATTTCATGACAGGTGCCTGTTTCAATGAATCAAAAAACTTCTGCTAAAGAATGGTTCATGAAAGGATGTCGAATCGACCTTATTGATCCTCAGTCCGACGAGGCTATAGAAGCCTACAAAAGAAGTATTATCCTTGATCCAATATTTACACCTTCATACGTAAATCTGGGGTTCATTTATCTCCACAGAGAGGATTATGAATGGGCCCTGATATGCCTGCAGAGGGTAACCGAACTGGAGCCGAATAATCCAGAGGCGTATAACAATCTTGGCTATGTATATGAAAAAATGGGTAGATTGGGAAGTGCAAAGCAGATTTACGAACGGGCTTTAGCACTGGATCAGGGAAATGTTGAAGCCATTATTAATTTAGGACATATCGCCGAATTGGAGGGAAATTATCATGGTGCTGAGGAGTGTTATAAAAACGCTGTTGAAGCAGACACAAATGCTGAGTCACCCCGCTTCTTTCTTGCCCTCCTGTACGATCATTACGACATGTTTGACGAAGCAATCCAGGCGTATCAGGAAGTCCTGGCTAAAAATCCCGCACATGAAAAGGCCCTTTTTAATCTGGGAAACCTGTATGTTCAGTTAGGTGACTACGAGAAAGGCATTGAGTTCTTTAAACGTGTACTGGCGTTTGACACTAACAACTCTGAAGCATGGAATAATCTGGGGTCTATTTACGAAATTACGAAACACTATGAGGATGCAATCACATCTTATCAGAAATCTCTTTTATTAAATCCTTTCCAAGAAGAAGCCAACGTTAATCTTGCACAAATTCAGTATAATCAGTATCGATCAAACCCGGATAGTGTGAATAAAGAAGGAATTATTCTCAGACTTCATTTTGCACTTTCCATCAATCCACAAAAGACAAGAGCTAAACAACTGTTGGATGAAATTACAAAGGAAAATATGTAGTAAAAGAAATCAAAAGTCTATCGGAGGCATTTGATTTTTTTAAGTGGATTATTTTTTAATTGAAGGTCAGAATGCAAATTTTGAATTTGCTCACCTTAGTCCTATTTTGAATAAGAAAGAAAATTCACAGATTTTACGTACAATAGCTTTATAAAGAATTTATTTTCATCCTTATTTAAGCCTATTTGCAATAAACTCCCTTATATCACTCCATATGGAAATAGGATCAGCCACTGAAGACGTCGTCAGTTCCGGATGTTTTTTCAGGATTTGTGCCGCTAGAGCCCCTGCTACCCTTATCCGGTGCTCGTGCGAAGTTGACTGTGCCTGTTCAACGATGTGACGCGGAACATTTATTGATACCCTATAACCACCTACATCCATTTCTTCCAAAATTTCTTTTTTTACCACCGGTGCTGTCCTAGCCTCCGGCATTGCCACCGGCTCTGGTATCGCCGCCTGCTCCGGTTCTTCCTCAGTCGTTTCAGTTGCCGTCTGATTTTCCTGCATCTCATCAATCGCAGGAACCTGTTCTGCAGATTCCATCTCTTTTTCCTGCTCTGCTTCTTCTGTAAAAGACTCTGCTATCCCTGCTACAGGCTCAACTTTTTCTTCCTCATGAATATCATCAGTTTGGCGTCGATCCATAAAAGCTTCTACTGACGGTGCAGAGGAATCGATGGAGGGCTGTAATGCCTTCTCATCAAGTGATTCCTCCAAAACCATACTCTCAAGCCTTTTCCTCGGCTTTCTCTTCTGAACGGCAGGCCCTGCCAAGTGCCGAAAGCGTTCGCCGATCTGACGAACGACCTCCCCGGAAATTTGAGTAAATTGATTTGTTTCTCCAGCCTTTAATGATAATTTGCTGATCTTATTGATCAGACGGGGTACACCATGCTCAGAGTATTCCCATAAAAAGCAATAAGCATCATTAGTAAAAACAGGCCTCAATCCGCCAGCCAGCTTAAGCCGTGTTTCAACATAAGCCTTCACCAAATCTTCAGATTCTATTTTGTCAATCCTGCTGAATGTCCCGATACGTTGGAAAAGGTTCGCCCGTTTAGGATGCTCCAACCGCCGGGCAAGCTCAAGTTGGCCCGCCAGCACTATTGTAAATAAATTTCTCTGATCTTCTTGCATATTCGTAAGAAGTCTCAGGCTTTCCAAATTAGTGGGAGACATTGCATTTGCCTCATCAACAAATACCAAAACCTTCTTTCCAGTATCTATTGTTTCAAACAAGAGCTTGTTAAACATTTCCAGTAAATTAATTTTTCTTCTTTCTTCACACTGTTTCCCGGTAAGTTGGCCTATAATTTCCCTCAAGAGCTCAATAAAAGACATATCGGGATTAGTCACCAGCGCTATTTTATATTTATCCTGATCAAGAGAATCAATAATTATTCGAATAGACAAGGTTTTCCCCAGACCAACATCACCCACAATTACCGCGACACATTCATTCCCCTCCTCTATTGCAAACAGGGTTTCTGCTATCGCATTTTCCATTGAAGCATGACAATCGGCATACATAGTTGGGTCCGGTACATTGTCAAAGGGTGGCTTTTTGAGACCCCAATAATCGTAATACATAAATTTTAACCTCCGCGATGGATCAATTAATCCAGCGAAATTTTAAGAGTATTATACTTTTGAACTTGCAACAAACTCTTCGCTTCTCGATAGATAATCAAGGATATCCTGCAATAGAAAACGCCTCAGTCTGCCAATCTTATAGCTTTTAATCTTCTTCGAATTGACTAGATTCATGAGTGAGCTCTTACTGATCTGCAACATCTGGCAAACATGATCGGTCTTAAGCATTTTCACCGTTTCAACTTTCCTGAACTGAAAATTGAAAATAATCTGCCCGTCTTTCTGCTTATTTATATCTAAGGAAACACCGCTCGATTCACCATTAAGGAAATATTTAACATAGCTGCTTGATTTGACGAGCTCATATTGATCAGGAGTCAGATCAATAGAGATAGTCTCATCAATATCTTCATCGGATTCATCAAGAGTGTATGTTTCTTTTTCCATCTTGTTGGAACTTATTTTAAGTACACTTGATGGAACTTCAATCAACTCTCTTTCCGCCAAGACTTGAGTACCAATTCCGGAAGGTCGCCCTCCAAAAGGCAGAGCTTCTTCCCTTCTTCTTTTAACAATAGAAAATTTTTTCATAACTATCCCTTCCATGGAAAAAGCACAATAAAGTTGCCTATTTTATTATCCTATTCAATATAGATGCACTTTCCCATGCTTTAAGCAATTAAGAGCGAATAATTCTAATAAACCATTTCGGATAAATCAATACAAAACTTAAGCTTTTAATTAGTAACAAGGCGTCAGAAAACAAATATTTAGCGCAAGCACACGATAAAGCGATGTCTTGATTAAATGTGTATATAGGAAAGTATTCAATAATGATTGGGGATAAGGATTAATCTTTAATGAAGCAAAAACAAGTATGACGCTAATATAACTTTAAGCCTACAGATTGCAACAATCTCAGGGTGTCCTTACGCCCTTTACCATATTATTGGAGATTATGGCGTCGGCATGACGCAATCTTTGCACAAGAGTGAATAACAAATTGCGGGCTGCGGCATGAGATGCCTGAACCAGAGACCAGAGTGTATCTTCCTCCATGGCCAATAACACGCATGCTTCATCTGCCACCACAAAAGCGGAAGTTGGCTTGTGATCAACAACAGACATTTCTCCGACACTTTCTCCAGGTTCAAGTATGACAATCGGTTCTGAGTCAACAGTATCCAGGTGGATACGCAATCGGCCGGACAGAAGAAAGTATACGGTTCTATTTGACTGTGTGGGGACAATGAGGATTTCTTGCGGTTCTAATTTCAGTATTGAGCAAAGATCTAACAGACCTATAATTACCTCCGGTTCCACACCTTTTAATAGATATACCTGTTTTAGATCCATTTCATCTATGTAAAATGTTTCATTATTTGATTCCTGTTCCTTCAGTACTTGAATGCCATTTACCGGAGGGCGATCTCTACCAGGCTCTGAAGCTACCCTTTTTCGCCTTTTAACAATAGATACCTTTTCCACAATTATCCCTTCTATGAAAAAGTAAATAGACTATCCAATTTTCTGTCACACAAACGGATGCTAATCATATTAGCTTTGTGCTTTTTACGTTCATTAATTATTTGCAATTTTAATAGACCGGTTCATATAAATCAATATAAATAAAAGGCAGTTATTCGCAAAGCATGAGATCACAGAATAGATTAGCGTAGATGCATAATAAAAAAGGGTGCATGATTGGAAGTGAATATCGGAGGAGATTTTCTCATTATCGAAACAACGGCAGGATGCTTCTTAAATTCTTGACTAAGGAATTGCCTCACCAGATTTCTCCCCCATCCTCTTGGATGCAAAAAACTCCTGTAAAGTGACAGGTCTCCCTCATAAAATTCGTCAGTTTCGAGTTCCTTAGCCTCAGGGCTGTAAGCCGGAAGGTTGAAGATGGCAAGATTTAGAAAATCTATTTCGCTGCTGTGCCCGACTGTAAAACCAAGTGTTTTACGAGCTTCCGTAATTGTCTCCGAAGGGGTTCCGAAAAGCAGGTAAACGTATGTTGCAATTCCCGCCTTTTTCAGGGTCTTCAAGGCGGAAGAGGCCGTCATCAGATCAAACCCCTTATTCATATTATCGAGGATGCTTTGATCACCTGATTCCAAGCCAACCTGCAACATGACGCAGCCCGATCGTTTCAGAGCTAGGCAGAAATCCAGGTCTGTCAAATGAGACGATATCCTGGCAAATCCATACCACGGAACACCGAGAGATGACTCAGCAAGGGTCTTCAGAAGTGCGGGACTAAGGGCATTATCCAGTAGATGGATAAGGACAGGTTTCATTTTTTCTGTGAGGTTGTATAGGTCTTTAATTACCCAGTCGGTGGGTACAGGTTCATAGGGATTCCCTTCCGCTCTTTCCGGACAGAAAGAGCACCGGTTCCAATAACATCCACTCGACGCACTATAAGGCAGAACAGTGCCCGGAGCCAGATAAGAGTTTCCGTACAAACCATTATAATCCGGGCTAACATTATTTTCCAAATGTGGAACGCCAAAGATAGAAAGCAGCTTACCCTCTCCTGGTCCGGCCACCAAATCATCAACAAGACCATTAAAGGGACTTGACCATCCGGGTCGCCTTACCCAGGATGTTAACAGTCCGCCGCCTAAAACTATCCTGATGCCAGGATGCTCCCTCCTTAAAAGTCCGATCATGGCGAATGCACACAGTGCCTGGCTCAGGTAGTTTAATGAAAACCCTATAATGGCAGGAGATTCCTTTTCAATCTCCGTGAAAAGCATTTTCTTGAAATACTTATAGAAGGGATTAAGTTCAGGCGTCTCGGAAGCCTTTATCAGATCCGCACTTCTGACCGGGGAAAGATCCCGATCAACATAATTAGACAAACTCACACGCACATTACTATGAGAAGCTGACACCGCAAGAGCCCGGTTGATGTCGATTACCGCCCGTTTGTAGCGATCTATATTCTTGTAGACCTCCCAAGTGCTCAAAGCATCGAGGTTGCTCTCCAGGTAGCGAAATGAGCGGGTAGTCCACTTATCCTGCATGTTTTTCATATATGGCTCTTTACTGTTCTCACCTTCCTCCTTCATAATATCGTTAATTTTTGTACCATTTCTTTTAAGGAGGCTTGAGATGCCTTCCAAATTGGCATCCATAACCTTACACGAAACATTGTGACGATTCATCGACCCTGCAAGCTTCGCTAGTCCTGCAGGCGGTTCGCAAGGTTTGACAAGGGGTGGATAAATAAGAAGCATATGTTTATTGATCTTTTAAGAAGCTGAAGACGTAAGGTCTAATTTATTGACTGCTGCTTCGATTAATTTTTTTTAACACGTCAATCATGTCGTAATGTATTTTTCCATTTGTGGCCAGAACATGCGGAGAATTAATGGAAAAATTGCCGCCGAATAGATCAGTAACCATCCCTCCGGCTTCAATGATGAGAAGTAGACCGGCGGCAGTATCCCAGGGCATTAACTTCAATTCCCAGAAGCCGTCAAAACGGCCCATTGCTACATAGGCCATATCAAGGGCTGCCGAGCCAGCCCTGCGAATCGCCTGGGCATTTTTCGCCATTCCAGTGAAATAATTGATATTATTATTATCATTGTCTCTGATATCATAGGGAAACCCCGTTGCTAATAGACTTCTTGAAAGATCGGAGGTATTTGAAACAGAAACTTTTCGATTATTTAAAAAAGCTCCCCTCCCTTTTTCTGCTACAAATATCTCATCCAGAATGGGATTGTAAATAACTCCGAGACGGATTTCACCTTTTTCTTCTAAAGCGATAGATACGCAGAAAACTGGATAACCATGGGCATAATTCGTCGTCCCGTCAAGAGGATCTACAAGCCAGCGAAATTCTGAACCTGTAGCAGTATCTATTGATTCCTCTGCAAGGATGTCATGATGGGGATATTTCCGTTGAATCCTGGACTTAATCAATTCTTCCGACATCCTGTCTGCTTCCGTGACAATATTAATCTCACCTTTATAATCTATAACGTGTTTATCACTGAGCTTTTCCTTAAGAAATATCCCTGCCTCCCTTGCTACAGATATTGCGAATTTATTATAATCATCCATATTCTGAACTTAATGACTGTTACGAATTTCGTGATTAAAATTTTGAATTTGATTTAAACTGATCAATTTAAGTCAGCTTTTGAGAATTTTGAAATGTATATCAAGTTTTCCCGTCTTTTGAAAGATGCATCTTTCTGTTGCATGTCTATGAAATTGGTGGTAGTTATTTCAAACGTATAATTCGTTGGTTTCCATTAAATGGAGTCATCTTTTATGACAGAAACTTTAAAAAATGCGGAGAGTCCGGAACAGTCACAGAAAGATTTAAACGCGACAGAACCAGACCTCAAATCTATAAGAGAATCCAAAGGATTCACCTTAATGGACATATTTGAACGCACCCGCATAAGTATGGCGAATCTTGAAGCCATTGAAAATGGTGAATTTCACCTGCTGCCCCCACCGGTTTTTACAAAATCCTTCATTAAAATATACGCAAAAATCTTAGGAGTTGAAAGCAGCCCAATCATATCACGTTATGAACAATACCTGGAAACACTAAAATCTTCCCAAAAAGATTTAGTAGAAAAAGAAAAAAGTCCTCAGCCGGTAAAGGTGAATTATAAGTCTTTTTTGTGGGGATTTTTTATTCTTATAGTTGCCGGTCTTGTTGCTTTAACACTATCTTCCCATAAATCAGACATCGATATTTTGAAAAATCAAATCGGTGAACCTGTACAGAAGACGGTCAGTTTAAAGCCCGCTGATGAAATAAAGTCAGAAGTCAAAAGTGAAACAGCTGACCAGTTACCCGCTGCGCCTCAGGCACAATCGCCTGCCAACGTGAAGGAGAGTAAACCGGCTGTTCAACAAGATAAAGCATCTCAGGATACCAATAAACAGAAAAGAAAGATCGCCGGAACGTATCAAATAGTTATGGAGGCTAAGGAGCTCACATGGTTAAGAATTGCAGCAGATGAAGAACCACCATACGAAGTCTTACTGCAGCCAGGTGAAAAAATTGAAAGAGCTGGATCGCATTTCCTGATTGATGTTGGCAACGCCGGCGGAATTGACATTGAGTTCCAAGGTAAATCTCTCGGCGATCTGGGAAAACGAGGGGAAGTTGTTCACTTAAAACTTCCTTAGATCCTTGGATTAACAAAGATCATTTAATATTTATTAGAATCAAAAGAGGTTAGAAAAACATGCTTGGAATAGGCATGCCTGAATTAATCGTAATTCTTGTTATTGTTTTAATCGTCTTTGGTGCCGGTAAGCTTCCAGAGATTGGCAGCGTCATTGGAAAGAGTATAAGAAACTTTAAAAAATCGGTTCGTGAACCAGATGAGATAAATATAACAACCGATTCTAAAAAGATCGATGATAAAAACAAGCCGGACTAAGACTAAAAAGGAACATCATCCTCCGGCGCCTGGTCGAACCCTGGTGACGCCGTGGCCTGATCATCACCAGCCGTATCCTGGCTTCGCATTTGCCCCTTCGAATCCAGCATCTGCATATTGGCAGCAACAATTTCCGTTGTAGAACGCTTAACACCATCTTTGTCTTCCCAGGAACGTGTTTGAATTCTGCCCTCAATAAATATTAATTTACCCTTGGAAAGATAATTACTGCAGATTTCCGCCAATTTTCCATAGGCCACTATCCTGTGCCATTCTGTCCTCTGGAGCTTTTCGCCGCTCTTGTCTTTCCACTGGAGGTCTGTTGCCAGCCGGAAATTCGTTACCATTGTGCCATCCGGTGTATATCTGACCTCAGGATCTGCTCCAAGCCTCCCTATCAATAACGCCTTATTCACCATCCTTGTCCCCCTTCCCTGATCTGTTTATTGCCAAAAGAAATTGTCACTTGCCAAAAGAAGTTGTCACTTGCTAAAAGAAATTGTCACTCAGCTAATACCAAAAAATTCTTTACAGCACTTCTTATATTGACAACAGGTAATTACAACATAAGCGCAATGTTATCAACTGTAGATTTTCGAAAGATTTGAGTGTGTCAGATCAGGATATTTTTTTAAGATTATACTGATAATCTTAAAAATCCAATATCCCGTGGAGGCACCATAAAGGCATGGGAATAAGTTGTTTATAGATCTTTTACGGTTTTTTTATAGTAATATGATATATGAACATTGTTAATCGTGAAAATCTTTTCCGTTTGATCCTAGTGATTACCGGACTCGCTCTTGCGCTGGTAATCGGCGAGTTTGGCCTGCGGACATATTACTCTGTCAAAGATAAAGACCATAAATATTATGTCTGGCCTCCAAATCTCCGCAAGATATCCAGACCAGTACCCGGTACTATGCCCGGAGTTGACGGAATAGCTCACTTTAATGTTAATTCTGACGGCATACGTGGTGATGAGTTTTCCTCAGACCAGCAGTACAGGATATTGGCCATCGGCGGAAGCACGACGGAATGTCTCTTTTTAGACCAGGACAAATCCTGGCCATACGCGCTGCAGAATAGATTAAACAGCCTGCACCTGTATAAAGTTTGGGTAGGCAATGTGGGCAAGTCCGGTCTTGATACAAGAGAGCATTTTATGCATATGAAATATCTTCTGCCGCAGTATCAGAAAATTGACGCTGTCCTCATACTGGCCGGCTGCAATGACCTGCTGCGCAGGCTCATAGAAGACAAGGATTATGATCCTTATTACCTAGACCATTATGATTACTGGGAGCAGCGGCTCATCAAGGGGGCTTTTTCAGAAACTCCTTATAGAAAAGGCAAATATCGATTTCATAGCGGCTATTACGATGAACTGGCCATCGGTAGTCTTGTGAAACAGGCTATTACTATGTATTTCAGACGGGACATGATTCAGGACGAAACCGGTAATATGTTTGTTAATTTGAGGAATCTTCGCAAAGGAGCTGCAGAAATCGTTGAGAATCTACCGGACCTGACCTCCGGACTGGAAGAATATAAAAGGAATCTCAATGTGATAATTGACATTGCCCAGTCACGATCCATACGGATTATTTTTTTAACGCAACCGTCATTATGGAAAGAAGATATGACAAAAACGGAAAAGGATCTTCTCTGGTGCGGATGGATTGAAAGCACAAAATCAAAGAGGTACTATTCGGAAAAAGCGCTTATGAAAGGGATGCAAGTCTATAATAACACTCTGCTTGAGGTTTGCAAGTCTCGTGGTGTGGAATACCTCGACCTGGCAAGTATTTTACCTAAAGACGAGACGGTATTTTTTGATGATGTACATTTCAACAACAAGGGATCACTGATGACGGCAGATGCTATTTTTAATTACTTAAGTAAGAATAAACCTTTTAAGAAATCTGTAAATTAGCATTTCTGCGCGGCTTGGCCCAATTGTACTTTATGCAACCCTCCTTATGAAAATTTGTTCACACTCCTTGCAAATTCTGCTAATTTATAAATTTAATAACTATATTTCCCTTCACACGAACTTAACGAGGAATACCTTCCGATGTATCTCAATTTTTTTGGCTTTTGGGAAAAGCCCTTTAACCTCATAACCCCTGTCAGGATACTCTAATTGTATTGTCCTGATCTGTGCAATGTAAGGGGGTCATTCCATTCTTCCTCTTTTACTTTTTATGGTTCTTTCGTAAATAAGTTGAAAGACCAATAAAGAAATTTGTAACATGATAATATTACGTGACATTTATAAGGTGAATTCCGCTATGCCGCAACTGCAAAGGGTTTCAGCCAATTTACA
>Ga0187771_10001902_pt1 | contig 14347 bp, 11 predicted proteins | sample 0116_SJ02_MP15_1_FD_133139 | JGI IMG/M metagenome (GOLD analysis project Ga0187771, IMG submission 133139) | Tropical peat soil microbial communities from peatlands in Department of Meta, Colombia - 0116_SJ02_MP15_10_MG | ecosystem: Environmental > Terrestrial > Soil > Wetlands > Peat | place...
CAAAGTGCGGATATAGCCGGCAACGGTCTTCAATCGCCGGATCACGCAGCGGCGAATCCGGTGGAAGTGGTTCCTCCTCGTAAACATCCAGAGCCGCTCCGGCGATCCAATTCTGTCGTAAGGCTTTAGCCAGGGCAGCTTCATCGACCACCGGCCCGCGAGAATTGTTGATCAAATATGCCGTGGGCTTCATCATGCGCAGCGTGCGTTCGTTGAATAAATGGTAAGTCGGTGTTGCGCTCTCACCCTCGCGGATCAAGGGCACGTGCACGCTGACAAAATCAGCCTCGCGAATGGCATCGTCGAAATCCGCATAGTGGATAGTTCTTCTCTCGCGACTGATCCCCCGGGCGTAGCGCAGATCTTTCACTTCTTGCATGGCTTTTACGAAGTCATGATTCTGGTACGCGGGGTCGTAGCACAGGATGTTCATGTCAAAGCCGGCGCACTTCTTGATCATGGCCAAACCGATTCGTCCCGTGCCAATCACGGCAATGGTCTTACCGGTAACTTCATCGCCGAGAAACGGAAGATAGGGATGCCAGTATCCCCACTGGTTGTTGCGAGTCAGATGCTCCGCGGTCCACATTCTGCGCGCTAGCACACCCATCATGAAAAAAGAAAACTCTGCAGTCGCCTCGGTGAGGACATCGGCCGTGTGAGTGAAGGGAATCCTGTACCGGTTGGCGTCAGCGCGGTTGATGTTATCGAAGCCCACCGCGTACTGTGCCACCACCTTCAGATGTCCTTTGCCCGCTTCAAACACCTCGGCGTCGATCTGGTCGCGTAGCGTGGTGATCAGCCCGTCAATCCCAGACTTGACCTTTTCAACGATCAGGCTCTTGGGCGGCGCTTCTGGCTTGGGATACACCTCGACTTCATACCCTCGTTTGCGCAGTAGTTCGAGGGATTCACCGATGTCGCAGGTGGCAAAAACGCGAAATCTTTCTGTCATGATCCTCGCTGTCCGAAGTTGTCCGCTGCTGACTCATAGCCCCACGTGTCAGGCCAAGGCAGAATCATAGCATTGAGAGGTGAGAGCGCATCGCTGGGCCCATTGCCGAGTACGTTCACGGCGAAGCTGCGTCCCAGGCATCGCGGAACTTTTCCTGCCCCGACAGAGCTTCGGTAATAATGCGGTGCGGCATTGCGAACTGCTCTTCGATGGTCGATATCAGTTCTTCAAGACCTTGCAACTGGCGAATCCTGGAAACCGTTCCCTGTGATTCGATCAAGGAGTAATTATGAATTACCACCGACCTTCCTGGATAAAAGCGCGCCAACAACAACGAAGTCAGAAAAGTCGCATCGGGCTGGAAGGAACCCTTGATCACCCCGCTGAAATCCTCAATCCGCCTGGGTTCCGGTCTAGCCAGATACCCGTGTTTCAAAATTCCATCCCGGTACAGATCAATCCGCGAGCATCCATTCCCATCCTGCGGTCTAAACACATACCGATCCCGTCCCAACTCGACTACGTAATCCGTTTTCAAGTCGCGAGGAACAGGTGACAAGAACGGTGCGGCGTAGCCTGTATCAACTAGATACTCCCGCCCTTCTACCTGCACAAGGCTGAATGCATGAACGGCGGGCGCGGTCATGTCTGCCGCGCATAGTTTCACTTCATATCCCAAACTCACCAGCAGGCGGTAGAAATAATAGTTGTTGGAATAACACGTACCGCCGAAATGATTCTGCGCGATCCCGTTGAGGTACCGCTGAATCGGCGGCAGGTCCATCAGACCCAGATGTTTCCGGTAATAAAGCTTTGAAATGTTTTCGAAAGGGACACGGGTGAGATGGGCTTCGACCAACTCCGCCAGGGCGCTATGGCTGGGAGCTTTTTGCGTCACGCCAAGAATTTCGACGTACTGCCGAAGAAGGCTTGAATCAAGAGACTCTGGAATCATGTGCCCATTCTACGACTCTGGTTCTAACCGCTACTGGCAGAGTCTCGGCAGGCTCACTCTCGGGCTGGGCTAGCTACCTTGCCCTTGAGCCCACCAGTTGGGCTTCCTTTGACCCGCCCGCGTGTGATTTGATCCCCATCAGCTCTACAGCTTTTTGCGCGATATGCTCGGCGCTGACTTCGAATTCCTTGATCAGTTCCCAAGGCGCGCCGGAGTCGCCGAAGCGGTCTTTCACTCCGATAGCTCCCGTAATGACGGGCACTTCGTAAAGCTGCGGGGTTTCGGTGATCACGCTGCTCACGCGCCATGCCAGCGCACCAATCTGGTGTTCTTCTGCCGTGATCACCACGCCGGTTTCCTTCGCCGCTCGGACGATGGCTGCAGTGTCAATGGGCTTCAGGGTATGCAGGTTGATGATGCGGGTTTCGTAGCCAAAATCCCGCTTGAGTATCCATGCGGCGCGCATCGCCTCTGGAACCATGGGTCCACAAGCGATGATGGTCAGGTCTTCTTTTTCGTCCTTATACTGTGCTGCGAGACAGGTTTCGAACGCCTCGGCGAAGTTAGCTGACTCTTTGCGGAAGCGGCTCACATTGGCCTGACCAAAGATAAACGGAGTGCGGTCATCGGTCACGATTGGCGTGGCTTCGCGGGCAAAGCGGATGTACTTTGGGCCTTGATGCTTCAACAACAGGTAATGCGTCGCTTTCTTGGTTTCGACAACGTCGCAAGGAACCACGACCGACATGTTTGGCAAGCCGCACATGGCAAACAAATCTTCGAGCGCCTGGTGCGTGGCGCCGTCCGGGCCGACGGAGACGCCGCCGTGGGCGCCGGCAATCATCACGTTGAAATTGCCGTAGCAGACGGAGGTGCGAATCTGGTCCAGATTGCGGGCGGCGGCGAAGGTGCCGTAGGTGCCGAGCACGGGGATTTTGCCTTCTTTGGCCAAGCCAGCCGCGGCTGAGGTCGCCGATTGCTCGGCAATGCCCATGCTGAGCCAGCGGCGCTTGCGTTCGGGTTTCGAGGTATAGAAATCACTGATCGTGATCGAGCCGGAAATGTCCAATCCGAGGCAAACCACACGTTCATCACCACCATCCTCGGCAAGCGACTGGCCAAATCCCATTCGGGTAGGCTTCATCTGGACTTTCATGTTGTCCGCGGCGTTCCACCAGTAGTTGCGGCTGAATTTCGGCATACTGGCATCGAGCCGGCGATCGATTTCCACCTGATACTTCTTAGCGCGCTCCAGCAACTGCTGGTAGGGAATCTTGTCAGCAAGGCCCAGTTCCGCTAGCCCCTTCTGGAGCTCCTCATAGTTGGGAGATTTGCCATGCCAGCCCGCCACATTTTCCATGAAGCTGACGCCCTTGCCCTTGATCGTCTCCGCCAGAATGACGGTCGGCTTGGCAGTGCTGGTCTTGGTTTTTTCGAGCGCGTCCACCACCTGCTGCATGTCGTGGCCATCGATATGGATCACATCCCAGCCAAAGCTGCGATACTTTTCATCCAGCGGATCGACGTCCATCACTTCCGCCACTTTGCCGTCGATCTGCAGGTGGTTGTAGTCCACAATGCCGACAAGGTTGTTGAGCTTGTAATGGCCGGCCTCCATTGCGGCTTCCCAGACTTGACCTTCCTGCTGCTCGCCATCGCCCATGATGCAGAAAATCCTGTTGGCCCGGCCATCGAGTTTGGCTGCCAGGGCCATCCCTACCGAGATGCTAAGTCCTTGTCCTAATGAGCCGGTTGAAACCTCGACCCCCGGCAACTTTACCCAATGCGGGTGCCCTTGATAGGGAGATCCCAGCTTGCGCAGATATACGACATCTTCGATCGGACAAAAACCGGCAAAAGCCAGACCGAGGTACAAGCTCGGCGCTTTGTGCCCGGTAGACCAGATAATGCGGTCGCGATCGGGCCAGAATGGATTCTTCGGGTCGTGATCAGCTACGCGCAGGTACAGCGCAGCCGTAATGTCCATGATGGAAAGCGTCCCGCCGGCGTGCCCCGACCCTGCGGCGCACAAAGCTACCAGGTCATAGCCGCGCATCAGGTTGGCGGCCTCTTTCAGCTGTTCAATCGAGTAGTCGCGAATCGTGCTGCCGGTCAATGAGTTCTTGATGGCCATAAGCCCCGTCTTTCCGGCCGGCTAATCAAAAGAGCCAGCGCTGGTATGCCGCAAGATGACTCTAGGCCGGAACCGAACGCCATACAGTGAAGCTAATCACAGGGGGGTGTGACGTAAACTTGCAATTGTTCAGCAAGTGGTTTCACCGAGCCAAGATAGGCGAAATCCGTTGCCGATCGTGCGCTTCCGTGCTAGCGTATATTAGCTCTGGGTTGGGGATGGGCCCAGGTTAGCTTACCTTTATGTGTTCTCTTCGATGTCTTTTCCTGCTCGGCCTGACTGCGATCGGCAGCTCTGCTGCGCTGGCCGCAGATCAAAGCGAAATCCAATATGTCATTACAAACAATGACGTCGTACCGCCTTTACCCAACAAAGTGGCGTTCTTCAAAGTCGGCGCCGGTGGGGTTCTCAGCCAAAGCGCCGCAGTGGAGGCGAATGGAAACGGGATCGGAGGAGGCTTTTTCGCCTCCCAACGGGTGGTGGTTTTGCAGAATGGAAAGTCGGCCTGCGCCTTTGCTTCCAATGCCGGGAGCGGCACTATCGCCGGGCTGGACATTCACACCTTGAAGCGAACCGGCGACTTCCGTGGCTCGGGATCTGACACCGGAATCACTAATGGCATCGGCCTGGCGGTCAATTCCAACTACCTCTATGGCAGTTTCACAGATTCGAATCAGATCGGAACCTTCAACGTAACCGCAGGCTGCAAGCTCGAATTTGTTGGGGACGTCGCGGTCAAGGGTCTTCATCACGGTGTGATCAACGGCATGAAACTGCATGGCGACTTGTTGGTCGTTACTTACGATGATGGTTCGATTGAGTCGTTCAATGTCTCCGGAGGGACGCCTGTTTCCAACGGCGACGAGCAAAACTCCACCGGCTCGGGAGGTTCGAACTTCCCTTCGGGAATCGATGTCACACAGGACGGGCACTGGGCGATCTTTGGCGACGTTTCCAACACCACCGTCGTAGAAGTCTCGGATCTATCTTCGGGGAAGTTGAGCAAGACCGTGGTGTTTCACCTGGGCAGCAACGTCGGGTCTGCCAATGTCCTTCTGAGCCCCGACGAAACGCTGCTGTACATCAGCAATACTCAAGGCGACAGGCTTACCGCTGCGTGGTTTGACGCGAGCACTGGAAAACTCTCAAAAGGGTGCGAGTCGGGAAGGCTACGGGGCTACGGTTCCGACTGGGCCTATCTGGCTTCACTGGTTACGGAAACCAACAGCGGAACCGGGGATGCGGTATATGTGGCGGAGTTTGGGTCGCCTTCTTCGATCGGGATTGTCAAGGTCAACGTCGGCGTGGGAAAGTGCACACTGCGAGAATCGTCAAGTTCGCCAGTACAGAGTGGCGGATCATTATTGACTATCGCGAGCTTTCCGCCACGGTCGTTTTGAGAAGACGAATCCGGGGCCAAGCACTGATGTAGCGGTGTACATCCGGCAGAGTGAATTTGGAGGAGCAGGAGTCAGCAATGCACAAGATTCTGAAGATTTTTGTTGCGGTAGCGACATGCGGCTTGCCGCTTATGTTGGCGGCGGCCGAGGATAGCACGCTGGCCTGCCCGCTGCGCCCCAATCCCGGTTCGATCGTCCAGGACGCGCTCAGTTTACACAGTCAAAAAGGTGTCCTCAATGCTGCGTTTACTATGCGTCACTCCGTTGACCACGACAACTACAACCACTTCTGCTACGACTACGAAACCGGTAAGGGTGAAGTGGAATCGCCTACGCTGCGGCTTAATCCTGGCGACCGCCTCGAATTGAGCGTCAAGGATCGCATCGCAGACACCTCGGACGCCGACGAAGCCGGCGCGGACCACTCCTCTATGGAGATGACGAATAAAACCTGCGGCGACTCCGGCAAGATGACTATCCGCTCCACGAATGTGCACTTCCATGGCATGAACATTCCTCCGACGTGCCACCGGGACGACGTGCTGACAACTCTCATCGAGCCCGGTACGCCGCCTTTCAAGTATGACGTCAAGATTCCCAAGAATGAGCCGCCGGGCCTGTATTGGTACCACCCTCACGTGCACGGTTTCGCCGACTATCAAGTCAACGGCGGAGCTGCCGGTGCTCTGATCGTCGAAGGCATGGAGAAGTTTCGGCCTGAAGTCGCCGGCCTGAAGGAACGCGTGTTTGTGATCCGCCAGCAGTTCCTGAAACCCTGGGTGCCGGGGCCGTATCAACTCACCGTCAATTTTCAGGTAGCGGCGTATCCCGCTTCAGCTTCGCCGATCATCAAGATGGCGCCGGGAAAGAAAGAATTCTGGCGCGTGGCGAATTCCACCACGCAGGATTTCCTGCAACTGCAAGTGTTGGTCAACAACCAGCCGCAAAAGTTCCAGCTTATTGCGTTTGATGGCTATCCCCTGGCTAAACCGCGGTACGAAGAAACGATTCTGTTACCGCCCGCCGGACGCGCAGAATTCATCGTGGAAGCGCCGCCCGCAGGAGCCACCGCAAATTTCTACACCGCTGCCTATGACACCGGGCTGACGGGAAACCCTGACTTGCAGCAGATTTTGGCCGACATCGAACTCAGCAAGGATGAAGACTCGCAGCCCACGCCGGTAACGCAACCGGCTTCTCCTTCGCGGGCTGCGCGGAAACTGCTGCGCTTCTCGGGTTTGGCCACGGCGAAAGTCACGGCGCAGCGCAAGTTGTACTTCTCAGAGGAATTCGGCGGTACCAACGGTCCAACCCAGTTCTATATCACGGTTGACGGCGACAAGCCTCACATCTTCGAGCCCGATGAGAAACCTCCCATCGTGACCAAGGTCGGCGCGGTTGAGGACTGGACCGTCGAGAACCGCGCGCTCGAAACTCACGCCTTCCACATCCATCAAATCCACTTCATGGTTCTGGAAGTGGATGGCAAACCGGTCAAGAACCAGGATATGCGGGACACGATCGAGATTCCTTATTACAACGGATCGGGTCCGTACCACAGCGTGAAGATGCGCATGGACTTTCGCGATCCGGAGATCGCGGGCACCTTCGTGTATCACTGCCACATCCTGGACCACGAGGATCTGGGCATGATGCACAAGATCCTGGTGGAACCGAAGTAAGCCAGTCGCGGCAATAACGCCGGTCGCAATAGGGATACTTCGCTTAACCGACAAGCCAAGGCCGGGCTTGCCGGGGGATCGGGTTTGCCCAGCGTGACAGCGAAGGCGGGGCAGTTAGGCGACAAGTGCGGGCTACTCACCAAACAGCCGCGCAAAGCCTGGATATGCCACGAGAGGGACAAGGCGAAAATCGATCAAGCCGGCACGCATCAACGGCAGCTCGCCCAACTTCTGTCTTGCCTCTTCCGGGCTGGTGGATTCCAATATCAGGACGGCTTCAGTCTTATCCGCAGTGAAGTAGAGTTCACGCAGAAACCCGGATTGATACAGCTCCCATGCTTTCCGGGCTTCGAGTTTCAGGATTTCTTCCGTGAACTGATCGTCCGTAACGCCAGCAACCTCTTTTTCAAGAGCCAGGATCTTCATTTTCGCCTCGCGGACTCCATTGTCTCACGCAGGGAAATCGTGCCTTCTTCGGGGTTGCGGCCTAAGGAGGCCCGCGTTTTCACTAGTGGGCGAGAGATCCGCCGCGTCGCAGACTCGACGACAGTCATATCCCGATTTGTCATTCCGAGCGACCGGGATTCCCAGCGAGCTCGGTTCAGGCTTGTGAAGCAGGAAGCGAGGAATCCCTACCCTTGCAGCCGTTCTTGTCGAGGGTAGGGATGCTTCGCTTCGCCACCCCAGCAAGCCAAAACCAGGCTTGCTGGGGGCCCCGGTCTGCTCAGCATGACAATTTTGAGGAATCATCCAGCGGAAGGAGAATGGTCTACTCGCCGAAAAGCCAGCGCGTGGCTTTGGAAGGATAGTTCTTCTCCGGTTGGCCAAACACTACCTTCGGGCGTACCGCGTAGATCGGCTCTTTCAAGCTGAGGATATCGTCGGCCATCGACGACATGTCGAACTTGTACTTGCGCTCATACAGCGGAAGGAACTTTCGGCGTGCATCGACGTCCATCAATTCCTCGGCGAAGCCCTCGACGATCACGGCTTCATGTGCCTGTTCTGTGCACACCACGCAGCGCGGGTTTTGCATCAGGTTGCGAGCTTTGCGCGACTGGCGTCCGGTGCTGAACAGAAACACGCCATCGCTCCATAGACCCCAGACGATCATGGTGTGCGGAGAGCCGTCAGGCTTGACGGTCGTGATCCAGTAATTGTGGCTCTTTTTCAGCCGCTGCTCAGCCCAACTCCAGGGCAGCAGCCCTTTTGTGCCTTTCGGCAGGCCATAGCCCGGCATGTGAGGGCGGCTGGATTTGGGTTGCGACTTTTTACGTGTAGTTCTCTTCGCCGGCATTCGAATACGCCACGGCGCAATATGATCGCCTACCGATGCCGCGATGTCAACGGCTATGCGACGATCACCAAACGACGCCCTTTCACCTCGCGCTGCCAGGCGGATTCGACCTCCGCGAGCGGCACACGCTCGGTGTCAATATGAAGCTCGCCGCTGGCCGCGTGTGTCATGATCTGCTGCATTGCATCGGCAAGAACGTTGCGGGATGGAATGCCGGCTGTACCCGTGATTGTGATGGCGGTACTGCGGAGCGCAGCCGCGGGCAGAGAGATGGTCGGGCCTGCGCCCTCCCCAACTTGTACATAACGAATCTCTGATTTGATCTCAGCAAATTTCTTGTTGATAACAGCGGCCAGAAAGGCCTCGGCGGGACCGCCCCACACGTAGTCGAGCACAACCTGAAAACCAGACTGGCCAGCTTCGCGGACAAACGCTTCCGTAAGATCCTTCTGCGGTACATCGAGGCGAATGGTTGCATCGGCGCCGAGCCCATGTAGTGGCCTTAAGGCTTCCGGGTCGCGTCCGGCGGCCACAACACGACTAGCGCCGAGGAGCTTTGCAATCTTGATGGCGAGCTTGCCGGTTACTCCCGTTGCGCCGAGTATGAGCACGTTGTCGCCGGGAGCCAGCTTTGCTCGCGCCGCCATTGAAAGCCAAGCCGAGACACCGGGGTTGGGGAGAGCGGCGGCGGTTTCATCGTTTACGCTCTCGGGCACAGGGAAGGTGAATGCGCTGCGCACAACCGTGAGTTCTGCCATGGCGCCGAAGGGTGGTCGTGCTCCGCCGAAGAACACGCGCTTTCCGTCGGGAAGAAGCCCAACACCATCTATCCCGCAGACCACAGGCAGTTGTTGCGGGCTGGCATAGTGCGAGCCCGCGGCCAATTGCTTATCGACGGGCTTTAGCGCGGCTGCCAGGACGCGAACCACAACCTCGCCCTCGGCAGCGACGGGTTCGGGAAACTGCTCACATCTAGGCGACTGGCCGAGCGTGTGGAGGACGGCAGCATTCATGGAGGGTTCTAGGTCCCCTAGTCACTTTCTGAGATTTGCGTAGGGACGCCTGCCCCCGTGGATAGATTTGAACTTGCCAATGGCCTGAGTCTCGGCTGTATCAGCCTGTTGTGAGGAGCAGATCTGCCACCGCACCAGCAACTTTTCCTTTTCGGGCAGATGCCAAAGTAGCCGCCCGCCCCAGTGACCAACGACCTCGCCGTAGCCAAAGGCGATCAGATCGTGGAGACGTCGCCTCAAACCCTGTCGTCCTGCCGCCTTTCCGACGTAGACTACGTGGGCCCCTTGAACCCAGTTTGCTCGCACGAATTCAGGGCAGCAGGTCGGGTCTTTCTTCTTGAATCGTCCCCCGCTGCTCTCCGCCAGAAATTTGGGCGTGTCGTCCGAAGTTCGAATAATCACGTAAATACCGAACTCCGCAGGCACACAGGAGCACCGCGCCTCACGCAGGGCGCCCACGCTAAGGGGACCCGAGAAACCCTCCAACGAAATGCCATCAACGATCTCCGGCACTGTGCGCTCCCAGCCTAGTCCTGTTCAAGCGACCAAATGCAAACGACTATAGCAAAACGGGTGCGACACTACAGGTTCTTCTTCGTCCACTGGTCGAGCTTGTCGAGCGCCGTATTCAGGTTCTCCAGCGAATTGGCGACGCTGAAGCGCAAGTAGCCTTCGCCGTAGTCGCCAAAAGCAGTTCCCGACAGGCAAGCCACGCCAGCTTCTTCGAGCAGCGCAGTCTCCAGCTTCTTCGACGGCCATCGGGTTTTCGTGACGTTCGGGAAGACGTAAAACGCGCCCTTGGGCAGGCGGCAGGAGAATCCTTTGATCTTGTTCAGCCCGGCGACGAACACGTCGCGACGCCGCTGGAACTCGGTTCGCATGCGCTCCACCGAACTCTGATCGCCACGGATGGCTTCAATTCCGGCGATCTGTGTGAAACTCGCTGTGCAGGAGTTGGAGTTGGTCATTAGGCGCGTGACCTGTGCAGCCAGATCGGGCCGCATTACGCCGTAGCCCATGCGCCATCCGGTCATGGCGTAGGTTTTGGAGAAGCCGTCAAGCAGGATGGTGCGCTCTTTGAATCCCGGCACCGACATGATGGAGAAATGCTTGCCTTCGAAAATCAGGCGGCAGTAAATCTCGTCGGAAAGAACCATGATGTTGCGGTCGCCAATGGCCTCAGCAATATCGCGCACATCCTGCGGCGTGAGCACGCCGCCGGTGGGGTTCTGCGGCGAATTGATGATGATCAGTCGTGTACGGTCGGTGATCAGATCTTTCAGTTCGTTCACATCGAGCCGAAAATCGCGCTCTTCGTGCAACTGGATGGGCACTGCCTTGGCGCCGAGGTAATTGATCATCGACTCATAGATCGGGAAGCCCGGATTCGGATAGATGACCTCGTCGCCAACATCGGCCAGCGAAAGCAGGCTGAAAAAGATGATCGGCTTGCCTCCCGGAACTACGACGACTTCATCTGTGGTGACGGGCACGCCGCGCGAGCGGCTCACATCCTCGGCAATGGCTTGACGCAGTTCAAGGATTCCGTTCGATGGACCGTAATGCGTCCAACCCTTATGGAGCGCGTCGATGGCGGCATCGACGATGTTCTTAGGCGTATCGAAATCGGGTTCGCCGATTTCCAGGTGAATAATTTTCTTTCCCTGGCGTTCCAGTTCTTTCGCTTTATTCAGAACTACAAAAGCGGTCTCGGTGCCGAGACGCGACATGCGCTCGGCCAGACGAAGTTCGTATTGCGCAGTCTTTTCCATAATTGCGGCACTCGACATGATTAAGGTCTCCCGGGCGCGGCCAGCCCAGTCGGCGCACCCGCCCTAGTATGCCACTTTCCGCTGTCGGGTGCACCCCGGCTTTGGGGGGTTGAGCAGGGTCGAAAGACTCAGACTACGGCTGAACGTTCTTGTGAACCTCGACCGTGGTCCACGTCTTGTCGGCTGCGTGGCACAAGGCTTCCAGCGGGCAATCGACGCACTTTGGCCGCCGCGCTAAACAGAGTTTGCGCCCGTGCCAGATGATCTGGTGGGCGAACAGTATCCACTTCTCGCGTGGAATCACCCTCATCAGATCCTGCTCGATTTTCGCGGGATCGGTGTTTTCTGTGAGTTCGAGGCGGCGCGCAATTCGCGTGACGTGCGTGTCCACCACGATGCCTACCGCCTGCTTGAACCATGTGCCCAGAACCACGTTGGCCGTTTTTCGCGCTACGCCAGGCAGTGTTAGCAGCTTATCCATGTCGTCCGGGACTTCGCCGCCGAAATCGCTGACGATCTTCTTCGCGGCGCCTACTACGGACTTTGACTTGTTGCGGAAGAAGCCGGTCGAGCGGATATCCGGTTCAAGTTGCTCTGGTGTGAGCTTCGCGAAATCCTGCACTGTGGGATACTTGCGGAAAAGCTCCGGCGTGACGCGATTGACGTTCACATCGGTTGACTGCGCCGAAAGAATGGTCGCCACCAGCAGCTCCCAAGCACTCCTGTGGGTCAGTGCGCAAGTTGCGTCTGGGTAAAGCTGGTCCAGGCGGGCGAGAATCTCCGCGATGCGCTCGGGAGCGAGAGGGTTGTAGCCTTTGCTGATTCGACCGGCTTTCACCTTCTGACCAGCCTGTACAGCGCGAGCTTTCGGAGTGTGCAAGGGTGACTCCGTTCCCTTGAATTGAGCTGAAGGCTGATTGGCCCTGAGGCTCTTTGCTTGGCTTCCTCGCGCCCCTTCGTGACGTCCCGTCTTTGCCGGTTGTCGTGGAATTACCCCGCGTGGCATGAGATCGCTCCTTGCAGTGATGCGATCCAAATGGTAGCAGAAGAACGTCGACCGTGATGCATCGGTTCCGCTAAAGATGACTCCGGCTCGCGTTGACCGCACTTTGCGCGCTCTCGTATACTCGACCAGGAGTTCTTCGTGTTGATGCCCTTCGTTGGTTGGCTCCTGTCCGCATCCAACATGGGGAGCAGGGGCGGTTAGCTCAGCTGGTTAGAGCGCCTGCCTTACAAGCAGGAGGTCGCAGGTTCGAGTCCTGCACTGCCCACCATGAGCTGCTGATGCTAAGTTGCTGGCGCCGGCGGCGCGTTTTTGTGAGTTCCTGCTTTGTCTGGAGTCAAAGGTGGGAGCAAAATAGTAACCGAGGAACTGAAGTTCTGATGTCACGTCATTTGCTTATCATCGCTGCTCTGGTCAGCGTGCTCGCGCTCGTGGGTTGCACGAACAAGAAAATCAGCAATCCCATCGCTGGCATTGATTCCAAACAGCCCGATAAAGTGCTCTTCGATCGCGCTATGGATGCGATGAAGCACAACCATTTCGACGTGGCCCGCCTGACTTTGCAGACCATGATCAACACCTACCCGGATTCGGAGTACATCGCCCGCGCCATGCTGGCAGTCGCTGATTCCTGGTATGCCGAAGGCGGGTCGGCATCCCTGACCCAAGCGGAGTTGGAGTACAAGAATTTTGAGACCTTCTTTCCCAACATGGGGGATGCGGCCGAGGCGCAGATGAAAATCGCCAATATCCATTACCAGCAGATGGAGAAGCCGGACCGCGATTACACTCACGCCATGCGCGCCGAGGAGGAATACCGGCAGTTGATCATGCAGTATCCGGACAGCAAGCTGGTGCCGCAAGCCAAGCAAAGGCTGCGCGAGGTGCAGGAAGTGATCGCCGAGCGCGAGTTCGGAGTGGGGCATTTTTACTACATGCGGCAGTCGTATCCCGCAGCCATCGCCCGGCTGAGGTCGCTGGCTGATCAGTATCCTTTGTACAGCAAGGCGGATGAAGCGCTTTATCTGCTCGGACAAGCGTACGAAGGGGAGATCAATATGATCCGGGCACGTCCCACTTGCTCGGGGACGCCGCTTCGACCTGCGGGTTGCATGCTGGAGGGACCCAAATCGGCGATGCTGGCGGATTTCACCAAAGATGCGGCAGAGGCGTACGACCGGATCATTACGCGTTATCCGCTAGCGGACCGCGCGCCGGACGCCAAGTCGCGGCTGGTGGCTTTGCATCAGCCAGTACCTCGGCCGACCAAGGCAGCGGTAGCGGAAAACAAGGCGGAACAAGGTGGCCGGAAGGCGCCAAGCACGCTTTCCAAGGTATTGGAACCTTTCGAGAAGCATCCGAGCATCACGGCGGCGGCAAAGACTGGGGAGCCGACTCTGGTAGATCCCACCCCGGTGAGCGCCAGCGACGTGATCCAAGAGGCGAACCGGGCCGCGGCCCCACCTGCCATAGGCGGTTCAGAAACGCATACGGTCTCGGTGGAAACTGTAGGCCAAGGCACCCCGCCACCGAGTGAAGCGGCCCCGCGTTCCGACGCGACCGCGCCATTGACAAACGAAAGCCCTGCGCAGGCCACGGCTGCGCCGGATGCCAATGAGCTGAAACCGAATGTTCCTCCAGGTGCAAACGAATTGAAGCCCAACGTGCCCGATGACAGCGCGCAGGTCTTGCCTCCGCCGCAGCAGGTCAATGAGATTCAGCAGGGTGGGGCCAGCCAGCAATCGACCGCCTCTGCCCCAGCCAGTGGAACGACGCCAGCCACGGCAAGTTCGTCTGCCGATGAGCCCGCCAGCGACGCGGACATGTCCTCCAGTAAGAAGAAAAAGAAGAAGGGCATCCACAAGATTGTGCCGTTCTGAGGGTCTGCTGGCGTATCCCGGTGCCCAACCAGTCTGACTTTTGCAGGTCCATGGCCTCGTGGGCGTGCCGCTTTTGAGGAAAACCTCCTTCGTCCCATGGGGGCTAGACCGCTCGTAACCTGTTACCCACCTGTTGTCATTGACTTGGGTTCTGGAGCACGTTAAGTTGGCGCTAGCTCCCCTAAGAGAGGGAAGGACGTCCCTTGCCGCGCAAAATACTGCTCGCCGATGACAGCGTGACCGCCCAAAACATGGG
>Ga0187771_10001903_pt1 | contig 14347 bp, 15 predicted proteins | sample 0116_SJ02_MP15_1_FD_133139 | JGI IMG/M metagenome (GOLD analysis project Ga0187771, IMG submission 133139) | Tropical peat soil microbial communities from peatlands in Department of Meta, Colombia - 0116_SJ02_MP15_10_MG | ecosystem: Environmental > Terrestrial > Soil > Wetlands > Peat | place...
CCTTTTGAGACCGGCGGGAGGTTCGGGTTTTCCGCCCCAGGGAATTCATCAGCGTACGGGCCAGATTGAGGTGAAAAGGGTCCCCAAACTGGTAAGCCTTGCTTTCTTCGAGAAGAAAGCTCATGCCGCTGCCCCGGAGCTTGGTCTCGTGGGTTCCCAGGGCATCCCGGGTCAGGGAGGTAAAGATATCCTGCAAGGCTCTCTGCCCAATTTTTCGCATCCCCTTGGGAGTCAGCTCGTACCTGGCGCCCAGCTTTTCGATATATCCCTGGATTTCCAGGAGGCGCGGAATGGCCTTCACCTGGTTCCAGAGCTGGTAGCTCTGTTCCCCCAGCAGCTCCTGGATCTGCTGAGCATCGATCTTTTCCAGGTCGAGTCCCCAGGAGGCCCGCCGCAATTCATGCTCCAGCTTCTCCAGACGTTTCAATTGCTCCATGGCCGAGGAATCGGAAGAAGACATGGATTCCTGGAGCTTCTGTTTGAGACGCCGTACCTGTTCCAGGAAATCATGAATCCCCTGAAACCCCTGGGATTCAGCATCCGGCTTGATTCCCTGTTGTTTCAACAAATCTAGGGCCTTGCTGATGTCGTTTTCCCGGAGCAGAAGGTCGGAGAGTTGTTTGAGGATTTCGTCGGCGCTGGCACCTGGAGAAAAAGCCGGTTCCTTCCCCCAATAATAACGATAACCGATCATGACCTCAATCCGCAAATTCCAAAAATAGGAAAATTTCTATTTAAGAATATCACGGATGCCCCCCAAGAGCAAGTGGTTAGCGACTTTTGCGATCCTTGCCCGCCCTCACTTTTTTTCCTTTTGGGCAGGGCCGGAGGGAAGTTCTTCCCGCCTCTTCCCCGAAGAAATCAGAGCCTTGTATATCAAAAATGAATTATCCATAGGGGGGGGTGGCCTAACCCCCGGACCTTGGTTAGGAAACGCCGACGAAAAACCGGGTGCGGGCTAGTGCACCAAGTGCACTAAAAGTGAAAAAAGAACTTGACAAGGCCTCGGAAATGAAGTAAAAGAATCGGTAAGAGAATAGATGAAATGAAAGAGCTCCTCTCAGGCAACATCCTCATTACCTTGGCAATTATATTGGGCTTGCTGGGCCTTCTGATTTGGCCCGTTCAGCCCGTCGCCTGAGAAGCTTCCAAGTATTACCAGAATAGAAGTTAAAGGCCATGGGCGGACCAAACCCATGGCCTTTTTATTTGTAGCGCGAGCACTAAACCTACCAATTACCCCATGGGAGGCCTAATAGACCCTCTGACATGAGGGAACCGAGGGGCCTCCCCGGTAGGTTTAAAAAAGTGCCCGCTGCCAAAGGAACTGCCGGTTTGGATTATTCGTGAATTTTCTGACCCGGACGGCTGAAACGGATAGTGTATTTCTGGCCCGGACATTTTCCTATTTCCTCTCGACAGACACCAGGGCATTTTCATCAAACTTTAGGATTATCTTCTCCTTCCCCTTCCCTTCAGTTACCCATTCTTCCAAGGGCCTCTCTCCTTTTGGTTTTCGAATTTCCAGCACCTTTCCAACTGCTTCCCTGGCTTGCTCCTTGCTCATGCCCGGGGAAACCTGGCCTTCGGCGATTTTTTGACATAGCGCCCGGTCCCAGTAAGGATACTTTTGCCACAATTTACCCGCCGGAGTTTGAATGAATTCCGCGAAATCATTCTGGGCCTTGGCTTTCTCTTGATGGATTCTGGAGAGGATTTCAGGAGGGATGCGCCCCGGTTTCTGACCTTTTCCGCCAAAGTAAAAAACCAGAGCCAGGGCAATAATCGTGAGGGAAGTAACCATCAGACCCCAGAAGAGGGCGGATCGCCTTCGGCCCCGAATGAGGTTCTTTTCTCCTCCCTGCCAGAAAGGCCTAACCATAAGGTTTCCCAATGGTAGAGGGGGGATTCTCGGCTTGCGGATTTTTTTCCAACCATGCGGCCCGGCGAATTACCTCTAGCGTGACCGTAGCAATCTTGTAAGATGGAAGGTCGGGTAGAGGAACGAAGCGGGCATCCTGGGCGTCAGAATCTGACTTCAATTCGCCTCCCCGGCATTGGCAGAGAAAATCCACGAGGACATAATGATAGGCTACTCGACCATCAGGGTCCCGAAAGATGCGCTCCAGAACTTTGGCCAGGGCCAATACTTCGACTTCCAGGTGAGTTTCTTCAAAAACTTCCCGGACTACAGCCTCCCGGAGGGTCTCTCCGGTGTGCACAACTCCTCCCGGGATGGACCATTCGCCAAGGCCCGGGGCCCGTCCCCGTTTTACCAGCAGAACTCGGTCTTGTTGAAATATAATTCCGCCAACGCCGATGATGGGATGCTCAGGATATTTGCGCTTCATGACCGGGAAAAAGTTCAGGGAGCTGTGAACTTATATTGAGGATGCTTAATCGTCAGAACCCCGCAGTGGGCGTGATGGACGACTTTTTCAGCAACGCTTCCAATGAGCACATGCGATAAGCCTGTCCGGCCATGGGTGCCCATGACGATGAGGTCTACCTCTTCTTCCCTGGCCACTTTTACGATCTCCAGGAACGGAACCCCAATCCGGGTCATCTGCGCTACCTTCAAGGATTCTTTAATGTCCCGAGGAACGACCATATCGTATTGGCCTTTTAGTTTCTCCTGGCGGTCCTTTACCACATCCTGACGAATCCCTTTCGGAATTTGAACCACGGCCCCTTCACCGATAACCTCTTCGATGATTTTTCCTTCTTCCTCACTAAGGACGTGAAGAAGGACCAGTTCGGCTTTCATACACTGGGCGAGGTAGGCTGCCCACTCCAGGGCGAAACCGGAATATTTAGAAAAATCCGTCGGAGCCAAAATTCGCGTCAGCTTCATAGAACCCCCTTATCGGTGAGGTGGGATTAAGCTATCATTATTCTTTCTCCCGTCCCTTGACCACAATATAGAATACCAGAAAAACCGCGGCCAGACAAATCCCCAGAGACAGAAAAACTTTTCCCCCCGCGCTCATTTCTCCGCCGGAAGCGCTAACACAGCCGCAAATCCAAGTGCAGGGAACCGGAGTCGTCCGAATCCAAAATCTAAGAAATTTCATGTCGCCAAAAGGAATTGAGTTTATGCCGGATTTTAATTATATTTAACCTTAGCTGTCAAGGAGGTTTTCGAACTCGCCGCCCCCAGGTTTTTCATCGGCCTTTTCCAAGGCCTGCAGGCCGGACCGCCTCGCTTGATTAGGCGCTGCTTTCATCCTGGAGGCGGTGGGGTCCCTTCCGACCCTGCCGGCTTAGGAAAAGGGCGTTGAGCTATTCAGCCCTTATTCCGTCTGATGCTTTTGGCGCGCGATGCCCTTGCGGCCCGGGCTGCAAATTGGGTTCTCTTGCAGAGGTAATAAGAAATCCTGCCGATGACGGGTGGCCAAGCCTTTCGGGGTGGTTATGCTCATTCATTCAATGCCTCTTCGAGTAAACGTACTCTCTTTCATTTTCGTCTTCCTGGCGTTCTGGTTTTTCATGGGAGGGAAGGCCTTTCCCGAAGAAGGGAAAAAACCTTTCTGCCAATTAACCGTTAAAGGGAAAAAGATTCGGGCCGAAGTTGCGCAAACGGAAGAGGAAAAAGCCAGAGGGTTGATGTTCCGGGAAATTCTGGGAAAAGATGAAGGAATGCTCTTTGTCTACGATCGAGAAGAAATTCTCACTTTCTGGATGAAGAATACCCCCCTCCCCCTATCCATTGCTTTCATCGATCAAGGGGGAAAAATCGTGGATATTCAAGATATGGACCCTTTCAGCTTGCGCACTCATGCCTCGGCCCTTCCGGCGAGATATGCGCTGGAGATGAATCAGGGGTGGTTCAAGCGGAATCAGATCCAGACGGGAGATGTCGTCAAGATCTCGCCATCAGCCTTAAAATGATTCATCCCTCACCCCGTCCCCGCGTGGCCGCGCTTCCGGATCGCGGCAGGCTTTATTCCTTCCCTTCCTAGCTCCGGATTTTGCGGACAGGCGATTGGTCTTCCGGCCCGCATCTCCATTGTGCAGGAATTGCAGTAGTTGCAAAGGACGACTTCGCTCTCTCTTCCCTCCTGCAACTTTCTGGGCCAATGCGGGTCAGCCAGAAGCTGACGGCCCAGGGCAATCAAGTCTGCCTTTCCCTCTTCCAAGATCTTATCGGCCACAGCCCGAGTCTGAATCCGCCCCACGGCGATCACCGGTATCGAAACGGCAGACTTGATTCTGCCTGCAAGGCCGGCGTGAGTCCCTTCAGGGGCTGAAGCCTCCGGAATGGAAAGGCTGTCCTTTTGCCCTCGGCCCGCAGAAACATCGACCACGTCCAACCCGTTATCCTCCAAAGTCCTAGCCAGGAGGACGCTGTCTTCAAGGGTCGTTCCTCCCGGTTCCGCTTCTACCGCGCTGTGCCGATATAATAGGAGGAACCTTTCCCCCACCGACCTGCGCATTGCGGAGATCAATTCTTGTGCCAAACGCATGCGTTTTTCGGCGGGCCCTCCATATTCATCAGTTCTCTGATTAGTCAAAGGGGAAAAGAACTGATGGATAAAATAACCATGGGCTCCATGGACCTCCGCCCCATCAAAACCAATTTCCCGGCAATGGCTCGCGCCGGTTGCGAATTTATCGACCACGGAGCGGATCTCCTCTCGAGTGATGGGCCGGCAAGGTCCCTGGGCGGATGGAGCCACGGGCTGACGGTTCAGATCATTCCCCTGCCAGAGTTGGATGGCAATCTTGGCCCCTTCATCGTGAACCGCTTTCACCAAGTTGGCCAATCTGCGAACCCAATCAAAGTTCAGGAACAAGTCTACCGGAGTTCCATGCACAATGATCAACCCCGCCCCTCCCCTGGCGCGTTCGGCGAAATACTTCGTCGTCAGCTCGTTGCGGAGTCCGAAGTTGGTAACCACGGGGGCAAAGACGATACGGTTTCGAAGTTCAACGCCTCTTATGCTTAGAGGATCAAAGAGATGAGCCATTGGCGACTCCTTTTAAAAATAGGACCCAGAGGTTCAGGGATCTCCAGACTGGGTTTCTCCATCTTCACCGGAACCTTTCCCATCCGGCCCTCAAAGCCCTTTCCATTCGCTAAGCTCTTCCTCTCTCCTTGGCAATCTGTCGGTAAGTATCCACAGGCCTTGCGGGGGGTACATAATGCTCCCGGCGGTCTTTGGGGCGTAGCTTGAGGGCTTGGGTCGGACAGGTAGTTACGCAAAGCCCGCAGCCTATGCACCTCTTGAGGTCAATCGCCGCCCAGTCATCATCCATGTAGATGGCTTCCATCTGGCACCTGCCCATGCAGGTTTCGCACCCGGAACAAAGATCCTGGTCAACCTGGGCGAAGTAATTGGACTTCACCAGGCTGCTGGGATGGTTGTGAAGCTTCACGGCCTTGAGCACCCCACAACAACAACCGCAGCAGCTGCACATTCCGCCCACCTTCTGGGCATTGGCTGGACTGGGCACCAGCCCCGCTTCTTCGCTCTTTCGTAGGATCTCCAAGGCTTCTTCCAGGGAAATCTTCCGCCCCATGCCATTTTCGATATAAAATTCCCCTATCGACCCGAAGACAAAACAGTTCTCCAGGGGTTTCTGACAGGGGTGGCCTAGAAGGCTGCTTTTCTTCCTGCAGATACAATCGGCGACGGCAATCGTTTTCTGCGATTTCATGATTCTTCGTAACTCATCATAGGGCTGGATCTCCATAAGGCCGGCAAGGCTTTCCTGCACCGGCACCACCCGGAGCTGAGGAGTTTGGGGCCGGATTAATTCCTGCGAAAAGCCTTCCTGGTGGTATTCTTCGAGCAATTCTGCCAGCTCACGGTCGAGGGTCTTCACCTGGTATTCCATGATCCCCACGACGAACATCATGGCCATGTATTGATAGACTTCCTTCATTTTCACCCGGAGGATCAAGCCTTTAAGAGACATCCGGTAGAGGAAGGCAGCGATCGCCTGGGGATCCCGGCCCAGTCGTTGGGCAATCTGCTCTGCTGTTTCCGGAGCGGGCTTGAGCTGGCAAGCCATTTCGGCCTCCTCCTCGGTGAAAAGTTTTTTTAGAATCCTGAGCTCAACCCCACCTGGAGTCTGGGGATACCCGGTGGGGAGAGAGTCGAGGTGCTCCCGGAGTTTCTCATAGATATTCTCTGCCATCTTTCTCTCCTTTTACAGCCTGAAATGGAGATGACCTAATCATAAGGGTAACGACGCGCGGCCCGGCCGCACCTACAAATAGGATTCCGCTTCTTCAATCTCCAGGGGATTTACGTTCCGGAATGGAACAAAGTCTTCCTCGCGATCCGCATATTTCCCCTTGATCTTTCGAATCTCGTCGAGTTGACGCAAGAATACATCCAGAATTATGGGGTCGAACATGGACCCCCGTCCTTCCTCCAACAAACGCAAAACCCCGGCCTCAGCCATGGCTTCTTTATAAACCCGCTTGGAGGACAGGGCATCGAAGACATCCGCGAGGAGCGTAATTCGCCCCTCGATGGGAATTTCCTCTCCTTTCAGCCCGCGAGGATAACCCGTTCCGTCAAACTTCTCGTGGTGGGTAAGAGCCACAATCTGCGATTTCTTCAGCACATCGGCCTGGGAACCTTGTAGAATGTTTCCTCCGATGGTCGTATGATATTCCATAACCTTCCGTTCATCCCGCGTCAGACGCCCGGGTTTTTGCAGAATGCGGTCGGGGATCCCTAATTTACCCACATCATGCATAAGGCTGGACCAGAGCATAATCTCCACCGCCTCATCCGGCCATCCCAGACCTCCAGCGATGAGGGCGCTGTAATGGCTCATCCGCTTGATATGATTCGCCGTCTCTTTGTCTCGATATTCCGCGGCAACGCCCAGGCGAAAGATTGTGTCCAGGTGCGCCTGTTTTAGGCCTTCGGTCAGCATGGCGTTCTCAATTGCTACCGCGGCCTGAGAGGCAATCGAAGAAGCCAGTTTCTCGTGCTCCGGCTGGAATGGAACCACCTGACCTTCTCTCAGGGAATTTATAAGCTGGAAAACCCCCACCGCTTGTCCCTCCCGGTTTAGCATGGGGACCACCATCATGGAGCGGGTGATATAACCGGTGCGATGATCCCACGAAGAATTGTAATGGTAAGAAGCATCTGCCGGAATCTTTCGTACGTCCGGGAGGTTTAAGACCTTTTGGGTCAGGGCTGAATATCCGGCGATGGATTCGCGGGAGATAGGCATTTCCAAGGATTGATACATCTGCCGCATTTGTGTCTCCCCCACTCGATCGATCAGACTCTGGCACTGGCTTACGTGGAAGACCAATTGGTCCCCTTTCACTAGATACAGGGTTCCGGCATCCGCATGGGTCAGGCGGCGGGCTTCCAGAAGGATAAGATCCAGAAGTTTTTCCAGGTCATGGACCCTGGAAAGGGCCATCCCCACGTTAAGCAGTTCTTCAAAATCTCCGGCGAAAGACGGACGTTTCACGGCTGATGGTCATCCTCATCGCATTTTCCAGGCCAAGGGGAAGCAAGAACTGGCTGATTATAGACTGCCCTTTGGTCAAAGGCAAGAAAGAAGGGGGGCCAAGAGATATTTTGATTTGACACCCCACCAAAAAGCATCCTATATTTTGAATGACCCGCTCTGGGGAGTACCGGACCTCAAATATACCCCCAATGGTCGGGCCTCTGGACCTCGAATTTTAGAATTCATTTATAAGTGGGAATTTCGGGTTTGGAATCGGGGCCCGCCGAAGCCGGACTTGATCGGCCCGGGAGGACACAGTGAAAAAGCAGAAAGAACCCTTGCGGATTCTTGTGATCAGCGCCCATCCAGATGATGTAGACTTCGGTTGTAGCGGAACTTTGGCCAAGTGGGCCAGAGAGGGCGCCGAGATTTTCTATACCATTTGCACCAGCGGAGATAAAGGAACCGATGATCCTACTATCCCCAATCACGCCATGGCCCTTCTGCGAGAAAAGGAACAGCGGGCCGCGGCCAAGGTGGTGGGAGTCAAAGAGGTCATCTTTCTGCGCAAAACCGACGGGGAGCTTCAGTATTCCTTGGAATTTAAGGGGGATTTGGTACGAGCCATCCGTAAGTACCGCCCGGATATTCTCTTCACCCATGACCCGGCGAACCGGGCCTTTGATAACCAGTACATCTTTCATTCCGACCACCGGGTGGTGGCCGAATTGGTTTTCGACGCGGCCTACCCCGCGGCTCAGAATCGGAATTTCTTCCCGGGCCATCTGGCGGAAGGTTTTTTACCTCATGCGGTCTCGGAGATATACTTCTTCGCCGCAGCCCAACCCGACACGTGGATAGATATCGAACCCACCCTGGACCTGAAAATCAAGGCGCTCCGCTGCCATGCCAGCCAGATTAAAAACCCGAAGCTGATGGAAAGGATGGTCCGGGGCTGGTTCGCCTCCTGGGGCCAGGAAAAGGGATTGGCTTACGCCGAGCGGTTTCGGCGCTTGCCGATGTTTGAGGACCCGTCTGAGCGCCTGCGAAAGCTCAAGAAGGCCCTACGATAGCTGGCCCAGAAAGGGAACCTGTCCTCCCGGCAGCGAATCAATGTCGATCGAGGAAATTTCCAGATTTGAACAACCGAATCCGAAACAAATCCAAAATCCCTCAAGTCCAATCTCCCCAACCCTCCTTGACCTCCGGTTTTGGGTATTGGGCCTCGGACTTTCGAGCCGGATCTGAATTTTGGATATCAGGCTTCGAACTTTAGGGCTGCATGGATCGGTGGAGCTGGCAAGACAAAATTCTTCTGTTTCTTGTGCCTCGATTCTATTCCCTTATCCTTCGCCTGCTCTCTCTGACCATCCGCAAGAAGGTTCTTTCCCCCGACCGACCCCGGAGATTTTGGGACCAGGAGCAGCCTATTATCGCTGCTTTCTGGCACCAGAGGCTCCTCATGATGCCCTTTCTCCCCCGCCAGGGGAAAGTGGGTATTATGGTCAGTCAGCACCGGGATGGAGAGTTCATCGCCCGGGCAGTGAAACTCTTCGGGATTGATTCCCTCCGCGGCTCCACCACCCGCGGAGGCCTCTCGGCCTTGCGGGGCATGGTCCGGTTCTACCGCGCGGGAGCGAACCTGGCAATTACCCCGGATGGGCCCCAGGGACCCAAACATGTCGTTCAGATGGGCGTGGTCGAGCTTGCCCGCCAGACGGGCGCCCCCATTCTTCCCGTAACTTACAGCGCCTCCCGCCGAAAAGTGTTCAACAGCTGGGACAACTTCGTTCTCCCCCTGCCCTTCTGCCGGGTGGTCTACCTCTGGGGCGAGCCCCTATTCGTTCCCTCCGACACGGATCGAAAAGGGCTGGAAGAGAAACGCCTTCAGCTGCAGGATCGCCTTCGACAGATTACAGAGGAAGCCGATCGAATATTCCTGAAAATGCCATGAAGAAACTCTACTCCCATTTTTTTTTAAGCACCCTCATCAAAAAATTCCGGCAGGATAATGCCCTTTTCCTGGCCAGGGGGCTGGCTTTCGATGCCCTGGTCTGCCTGATTCCGGCCACCTTTCTTCTGTTTGTTCTGTTCGGTTTTCTATTCGACTCTCCCAGGGAAACCGTACAGTACATGATGACCTACATGAAATCCATGATCCCCTTCTCCAGCCAGCAGGTCTTGCGAAGCCTCTTCTCCGTCGTCAGGGTCAAAAGGGTTTGGGGTTTATTGGGCATCATCGGCCTGATCTGGACTTTGAGCAGGGTCTTCGGCTCGATCCGCACCGTCCTGGATACCGTTTTCCAGATAAAACCAGAACGGGGATTTTTCCGGGGTAAACTTTTTGACCTGAAAATGATGCTCCTCAGCACCCTTTTCTTCTGGGCGACGGTTTTGGTCACTTCGATCTTTTCTCTATTGAAGAAATTCAGCACCCATACCCTGGGAATGAAATTTCTCTACCTGGGAGTGCGGGGAGAGTTGATCAGCATTCTTTTGGCATTCTCCTTCACGGTTTGTCTTTTTTTCTGCCTTTATAAATTTGTGCCTTACCGACGCATTCGCACTGAGACCGCATTCCTCGCGGCAGTGGCAGCCAGCATCCTCTGGGAGATGGCCAAACATGGATTCCGCTTCTACCTCCTGAACTTCGTCAACTTCGATCAATTCTATGGGTCTTTCGGCCTCCTTTTTGCCCTTTTTCTGTGGGTCTACTATTCCTGCATCGCTTTCATCCTCGGGGCGGAGATAGCGTGGATGTGGGATAGGAAATAAGGGATGACCCGGCCGAAAAGCCCGGGCATTTTTTTCCTCTCCCTAACCAAAGCCGGGTAATATTTGCCCTTCCCGTAAATTTCTATCGGTTTGACCCTCTGTGAAGATGGGGATACCTTTCGGGGAATTGCAATATTATCAGTTCCCTCCTTCCGCGAAATATTCAATGAATCTGCAGAGAGAGTGGCCGGTCAATCGGGCAAGTGTAAATATCTGTAAAATCACGTTCATTTTCAAGATTCGATTCATTCCTGGCATATCCATTGCTCCTCTATAATCATCCTATGTACCCTCTTCCTTGTTTTCAGAGCGTTCAGCAAAGTGGCCAGGGTCAACTGAAATGCCTTGGCCGGCACATTTTATGCGTATCAATTCTCCAAAAACATTTGGCAGGAGTTCACCATGATTTCTCAGTTTATCTTTTCAATCCTCCTTTCGATCCTGATCTTCTTCATCGCCTTTCATTTGAAGGTTGAGGAGATCGGATTGGCTTCCAATCTGACTGCTCTTATGATCGTATTGGGCGGAACCCTTGCGGCCACCCTCATCGCTTATCCCTGGAAAAAGATCATCTGGGCGCTCCGGCTCCTCAGGAAGTCTTTCCAGGCCCAGGATGAGATCGAATGGACGATAAAAAAGATCGCCAACTTGGCCCGTGCTTACCGGCAGGGAGGCATTCGCATCTTGGAACAGCAGGGAGAAGAATTGTCTCCGGGTCTTCTAAAGACTTCAATAGAATTGATGGCTTTTCAATGCCCTAGGGAGAGGATCGAACAGATTGTGCAAAAAGAGGCTCAATTGACTTATGTCCAATACGAGACCGCATATAAAATCCTCTACAGCATGGCGAGGCTTGCTCCGGCGCTAGGTTTGACCGGGACCATCGTGGTTCTTATACGTGTTTTTGTGCACATTACAGACCCCAAAAGCCTTGTTGAATACATGGCTGTTGCCCTCCTGAACACTTTTTACGGAGTCGTTTTGGCCAACCTTTGCTTCGTTCCTCTGTCCAATAAGCTCAGGGAATTTATGGATTATGAGGAAACACGGCTGGAACTGATTCAAGAAGGCATCTTGGACCTCTACGACGGAGAGAACCCCCGGGCGATACAAGCCAAATTGGAAGCCCTTTCTGCCGCGGTCATGAAACCCAACTCGGCCCGAAGACGGCCTGAACTTCTCCCGGCCGCCACCAAGAAGCGGGCTTCTTCGGCGGTATCATGAGGGCCTCAGTCCTCGATCCACCTCCCCGAGAAAATGCCGCCAAATGCCTGCCTTCAAAAGGGGCCTGGCGGAAACCGGTACGCCCCCGGAACAGCCAGGCCGGGGCAGAGAAAGGAAATGATCTTTGGTTGTTGACCCTGAGTGATCTGCTCCTTCTCCTGATGATCGTTTTTGTCCTTCTTTTTGGAATGATGCTTCGGCAGCAAAACTCCGAACTTCATTCTCTCCCCCAGGTGGCCGCCCCAATGAAGCCCGAAGAAACTCCCGTTGAGGCACCGCCGCCCTCCACGCCCGATCCCGTTTCCCACGAAATATTCGTTTCTTTGGAAAACGACCTGCAAGCGATTTTGAACGCTGAAGATGGGAAGCAGAAGGTGAGTGTAACCCGCCAGGCCGACCATCTCATTCTGACTTTTCCTGAAAGAATTGTATTTGATCCGGGCCGAGCGCAGATTAAACTTTCCGTTCAGCCCATTTTGGATAAGGTAGCATCTTTCGCCCTGGCGCATCCCGATCTCCTCTTGGAAGTACAAGGGCATACGGATGACCGGCCGATCAATACCCAGCGCTATCCTTCGAACTGGGAACTCTCGGTGGATCGGGCGACCCAGGTGGTCAAAGCACTCATCAGGCTGGGTCTTGACCCGGCCCAGGTCTCGGTGAAAGGTTTTGGAGAATATCGGACTCTTTATCCGAATGACAGTGATTCAAACCGGGGTAAGAACCGGCGGGTCGAGATTCAATTTTCTCTTGCCCGCCAATCTTGATTCCGGGCTAATTCATCTTCCCTGAAAAGAAACGTTCAGGACGAATTCCGCAAGGGGAAATTGGCGGAAGGTCAAAGGGTTGGCACCTCGATCAATGCCAGCTGTAGGGGTCTTTTTCCTGAGGGCTGATGGGGGCTCCCTCATTGTCCTGGGAAGCTCGCGATCTTTCGACCTTTTCGACGTACTGTTCCGGTATCTTGGCCATAACCTCTTCGACCGTGGTAACCCCTTCTCTCACTTTATCCCAGGCATCCTCAAAAAGGGTCTTCATCCCGGACTCGCGGGCTGCATCCCAGAGATCATCTTCATAGGCATTCTTGGCAATCAGCCGGCGCATTTTCGTGTCGACCTTTAAGAACTCGAAAATCCCTATCTGGCCATAGAAGCCGGTATAGTAACAGTGAGAGCATCCTTTGCCGCGATAATAGTGTTCAACGGGGGGAAAATCTTTATAATTTATGTTGCTGGGGGGGTCAATCTCTACCTTACATTTCGGGCAGATCCTTCTGACCAGGCGTTGGGCCAGGACTCCGCTCACTGAAGAACTGACCAGAAAGTTCGGGATTCCGATGTCCACGAGGCGTATTACCGTGGAAACGGTATCGTTGGTATGGAGGGTACTCAAAACCAGGTGCCCGGTCAGGGCAGCCCGGATGGCAATTTCTGCCGTTTCCAGGTCGCGGATCTCCCCCACCATGATGATGTCTGGATCCTGCCGCAGGATGGACCGCAGCGCGGTGGAGAAAGTATAACCGATGGCCTCATTCACCGATACCTGGGTAATTCCCTCAAACTTGTACTCTACCGGGTCTTCTACGGTTATGATATTTTCTGTTTCCGATCGCAGCTGGTTCAGCCAGGCATAGAGGGTCGTAGTCTTCCCTCCGCCGGTCGGCCCGGTCACCAGAAGCATTCCTTGAGGCTTGCTGAAGATCTCGATCAAGGAGTTCAGGATGCCTTCCGGAATACCCAGGTGAGTTACGGGAATGAGTCCGGTGCTTCGGTTTAGAATCCGTATCACTACCTTTTCCCCATAAAAGGAGGGCAGGGTGGAAATCCGGAGGTCCACTTCTTTCTCCTCCAATTTCATGTAGCTGTTTCCATCCTGGGGAAGCCTTCGGTTGGTAATATCCAGGTTCGAGATGATCTTGATCCTGGAGATCACCGAATTCTGCACGTTTTTAGGAATTCGGAGAATGTCCCGGAGTTCGCCGTCCACCCGAAAACGGACCAGGAGATATCTTTCTCGCGGTTCAATATGAATGTCACTGGCCCTGGCTTGAATCGCATCCACGACAATCATGGTGACTAACTTGACGATCGCCGGAGCCTCGCTGCTCTTATAAAGAGATTGGACACTGATCTCTTCTTCCTGGGACTCCTTCTTAAATTCCACTTCTTCAAATTTGGGGATCTCCTGCAGCAGGTTCCAGACATTCTCTTCGGCCCCGTAATTCTTCTCAATCGCTTCCAGGATGTTCGTCTCACAGGCGATGGCATGCTTGACACTCAATCCAGTGATAAAAGTGATCTCTCCGATCGTTTCATAATCCAGAGGGTCGGCCATGGCCAAAAGAAGCGTCTTCCCATCAACTTCGAGGGGCAGGACCAGTTTCTTTTCTACAATTTCCTTGGGGACAAGAACTTTTACCCCGTCGGTTATTAGGTATCGGGTGCAATCCACTAAGGGAAGGGATAGCTGTTTGGAGAGAGCCCTGGCAATCTGTATCTCGGTGACATAGCCCAATTCAACGAGGATCTTACCCAGCCGTTTATTCTTGCTCTTCTGGAGCATCAGGGCATGATCCAGCTGATGCTGATCGATCAACCCAGACTCCATCAAGATATCGCTGATTCGTTTTCGCTGTTTGAACAAGATTCCCCTCGGGCTGGACAGATCAATTCCCCCGGGCAGGGAAGTCAGCCCGGATATACCCTCCAGGCTTATAGAATCGCCTTCGGCATTCTATTTGTCAAGGGGTTTTTACTCTGACCGTATATCACTTTTACGGGTCCTTGGTGTTGGAGATATTATCCAGCCAAGCAAACGATCGTAAGGTAGGTGGGGGGATATTTTTCAAGAGGAGGGGTAAGGAAAGGGCGTGGTTGGCCAGAAAGGAATCCAGAAAGAGGGATCCGACGGAAAG
>Ga0187771_10001904_pt1 | contig 14345 bp, 13 predicted proteins | sample 0116_SJ02_MP15_1_FD_133139 | JGI IMG/M metagenome (GOLD analysis project Ga0187771, IMG submission 133139) | Tropical peat soil microbial communities from peatlands in Department of Meta, Colombia - 0116_SJ02_MP15_10_MG | ecosystem: Environmental > Terrestrial > Soil > Wetlands > Peat | place...
GACGCTCCCCCCGAGAGGAACGGCTGGACGGCCCCGAGCATCTTGAGGTGGCCCATCGGGTCGATCGTCCTCGAGCCGCCGGCCGGGGCCAGGGCGCAATCGAAGACGGCGAGGTCCCCGGGGTCGAGGCCGGGAGCGCCTTCGATCGTCCCGGCCTTCTCGACGTGGGCGAGGATCGCGCGCCGCTCCTCCTCCCCGTAGCCGAGGGCGGCCAGGGCGTCCGGCACCGTGCGGTTGATCATCCGCAGGACCCCCCCGCCGACCAGGTTCTTCGTCTTGACCAGGGAGAGCTCCGGTTCGAGGCCGAGGGTGTCGCACCCCATCAACAGGCCGATCGTCCCGGTCGGGGCGATGACCGAGATCTGGGCGTTGCGATAGCCCCAGAGCTCACCGGAGCGGACCGTCGCCTTCCACGTCTCGGCGGCGAGGCGCGAGAGCGGGGCGATGCGGCTGTCGGTCGTCGAGATCTGCTCGGCGGCGCGGGCGTGCTTGCCCATGACCCGGAGCATCGGCGCCCGGTTCTTCTCGAACCCCGGGAACGGCCCGAGCCGCCGAGCGATGTCGCTCGACGTCCGGTAGCCTTCCGCCGACAGGATCGCGGAGATCGAGGCCGCGAGCGCACGGCCGGCGTCCGAGTCGTAGGCGAGCCCGAAGTGCATCAGGAGCGAACCGAGGTTGGCGTAGCCGAGGCCGAGCGGTCGGTAGTCGTGGGAGTTCTGGGCGATCGCGGAGGTCGGGTAGCTCGACGCGTCGACGACGACCTCCATCGCGAGGGCCGTCGTGCGGACCGCCCGCAGGAACAGGTCGGCGTCGAACGCGCCGTCCTCGCCGAGGAACTTCATCAGGTTGAGCAACGCGAGGTTGCACGCCGAGTCGTCCAGGAACAGGTACTCGCTGCACGGGTTCGACGCGTTGATCCGCCCCGAGTTCGGGCACGTGTGCCAGTCGTTGGTGAGGTCGTCGAACTGGACCCCCGGGTCGCCGCACCGCCAGGCGGCGACCGCGAGCTTGCGCCAGAGGTCCCGGGCCCGATAGGTGCCCGCCACCGCGTGGTCGGTCCGCTGCGTCGTCGTCCAGACCCCATCCCGGGCGACCGCGTCCATGAACGAGTCCGGGATCCGGACGGAGTGGTTCGCGTTCTGGTAGGCGATCGAGGCGTACGCCGAGTCCGGGTCGGTCCCGTCGAAGTTCGACGAGAACCCCTCCCGGATCAGGGCGAGCGCCTTGTCCTCCTCCTTCACCTTGGAGTCGATGAAATCGACGATGTCCGGGTGGTCCATGTTGAGGATGACCATCTTCGCCGCCCGGCGCGTCGTGCCGCCGCTCTTGATCACGCCGGCCATCGCGTCGAACGCGCGCATGAACGAGACCGGGCCGGAGGCGATCCCTCCGCCGGCGAGCCGTTCGTGGCTGCCGCGGAGCGACGAGAAGTTCGTGCCCGTGCCGCTGCCGCCCTTGAACAAGCGGCCCTCGCTCGTCGCGAGGGCGAGGATCGAGTCCATATCGTCCTGGACCGACTGGATGAAGCACGCCGAGCACTGGGGAGGGTCGCGGACGCCGACGTTGAACCAGACCGGGCTGTTGAACGCCGCCATCTGCTGGACCATGAGGTAGGCGAGGTCCTCCTCGAACGTCGACCCCTCCTCGGCGGTGTCGAGGTACCCGAGGGCGACCGCCTGACGGGAGATCCAGTGGCAGACCCGGCGGATCATCCCGTCGATCGAGCTCTCGCGGCGCCCGTCAATCACGCGGAAGTACTTCGACGCCGCGATGTTGATGCTCGTCTCGGACCACGTCTTCGGCGCGCGAATCCCCTTCTGCTCGAAGATCACCTTGCCGTCGGCGCTCTTGATCGTCGCGTCGTGCGTCCGCCACCCGACGGTGTCGAGGGCGGTCTTCCCTGCCGGCACGAGCCGGGGGAGCTCAATCGGGTCACGACCCGGTCGAACGGTCGCGCCTCCGGCCGCCTCGTCCGGCGGCGTCGGGCGCTTCTTCGCAGCTGCCATGATTTGGTTCCCTGGAGGGCGAGGCGAGCTCTGCTCTCACCGTACCGACGATCCGACCGAGGCCTATACCGGCGACGACCGGGGGCCGGAACGCCCTCGAGAGACAGGCGTTCCGGACCGGCCGACCGCCCTCGGGCACGGGGAAAGCTGGTTGCGGAGCACGTCGAAAACCCTCCAGAGCGGACCCACCACGCTCCGGTATATCTGGCCTCGGTCCGAAAAGCGTCCGACGGACGACGGCGACGTGGCGCGAGGCGGAGAATCCGTTCCTTCGTAAGCGCCGGAGCGCACCGCCCCCTAGCGCTCGGCGACGGCGCGTCCCCGGTCCGAAGCGGGTCGCGGCCCTGCGCTCACGCCCGACGCGACGCCGGCGCCGGGGGAGGAGGCAGCACGCGCATCGTGCACGGCATCAGCACGCCGCACTCCCCGCAGAACAGCCCCTCTTCGGCGACCCAGAGGAAGGCCCCGCACCGTTCGCACCGTCGCGGGTCGTCCGGGTCGTTCCGGCAGGTCATCGGTCGCTCCCCGAGGAGCCGCAGGGCGGAAAACGGTTCGTTCGTAGAGGTAAGGCGAGGGTCGGAGGGGCCTCGCTCGAGGCCCCTCCCGAAGAAGTTCGGTCGGGTCCGTTCAGGCGTTCTTCATCCTGGCGCGCGAGATGAACCCCTTCTTGTCGAGGAAGTACATGTAGCCGTCCGCGCGCGAGATCTTCTCCGTGCCGACGCGACCCTTCCTGCCGGACTTGTTGAGCTTCGTCGGGGTCTTCCAGAGATACCCGTCCTTCCCGAGGTAGTACAGGTACCCTTTCTCTCGCTTGACCTGCTCCTTGCCTACGCGCTCCGCCATCGTGGTCCTCGGCCGGCGGCAGGAGAGCCCCTCTATTTGAATATACTGACGGAGTTACGGCGGAGAAATCGGTTTTCCCTGACGTAAAACGACGCTCGGACGGACGTCGAAACGATACCCCAGCGAGGTGGCCGACGGGACCGGGAAGACGGAGAGGTCGGCCGGGCGCCCGACCTCGATCGTCCCGGCGTCGGCGAGCCCGACCGCGTGCGCGGCGTTGACGGTGGCGGCCGTCACCGCCTCGGCCGGGGTCAGCCTTCCGGCATGGACGGCCGCGGCGAGGACCCCGGGCATCGCTTCGACCCAGGAGTTCGGCGAGCAATCGCTCCCGAGAGCGACGGCCACCCCGGCGTCGACGAGCTCCCGGGCGGGGCTGCGCCGGGCTTCCGAGGAGACGAACGCCGTGAGCGGGAGCACGACGGCGATGACCCCGGCCTCGGCGAGACGGCGCCGGTCGGCGGCCGGCGTCGCGAGGAGATGGTCGGCGCTCGCCGCGCCGAGCCGCGCGGCCAGTCGGGCCCCACCGGAGGCGACGAACTCGTCGGCGTGGACCTTGAGGCCGAGCCCGAGGGCGCGGGCCGCCCGGAGGATCCGCTCCGACTGACGGACGGTGAAGAACCCGGGCTCGCAGAAGACGTCGCAGTACCTCGCGAGACCGGCGCGGGCGACCGCGGGCAGCGTGCGGCCCACGACCGACCGAACGTAGTCGTCCGGGCGCCGCGCGAACTCCGGCGGGACCGCGTGGGCCCCGAGGTACGTCGGCACCAGGCGGAGCCCGGTCCTCCGGGCGAGGCGGGGGATTAACCGGAGCAGCCGCAGTTCGCCGGCGTGCTCGAGCGCGTAGCCGCTCTTCACCTCCACCGTCGTCGTCCCGGCGGCCGCCATTCCCCGAAGCCGGGCGCCGGTCTCGGCGAGGAGGCGCTCGGGGCCCGCCCGCCGCGTCGCGCGGACGGTCGAGAAGAGCCCGCCGCCCTGCCGGGCGATCTCCGTGTAGCTCGCGCCCGCCACCTTGAGCGGGAGCTCGTTCGCCCGGTCGCCGGCGAACAGGACGTGGGTGTGCGCGTCGACGAACCCCGGGACCGCCGTCCCCCCTCCGCCCTCGACCACCTGGGCCCCCGGGCGCAGGCGGACCTCGCCCGAGAGACGGCGCTCCCGGCCGACCCAGACGACCCGTCCGGCCGCGACCGCGACCGCCCCGCCGTCGACGACGCCGAGCCGGGCCATCGCCGCCCCGGCCCGGGGGACCGGCCCGTCGGCCAACGTCGCGACCTCGGCGAGGTCGCGCACGACGAGCTCGGCCCGGATCATCTTACGGCTGCCGGATCAGGTGGTCGAGAAGGTCGCGCGCGGCCGTGGAGCCGGCGAAGACGACCTTCGCCTCCGCCTCCAGGGGGTCGAGCTCCTTGTACCTTGCGGAGAAGTGCGTAAGGAACAGCGCGCCGACCCCGGCGACGCGCGCGCACTCGGCCGCCTGCCGCGCCGAGGAGTGGCCCCAGTCGTTCGCCTCTTTCTCGATCTCCGTCGCCGCGGTCGACTCGTGGATGAGCACCGTCGCCCGGTCGGCCAGCCGCGTGATGCTCTCGGACGGTGCGCTATCGCCGGAGTAGACGACCGAGCGGCCGGGCCGGGGCGGCCCCTGGACCTCGTCGGGCCGGATCCACCGCTCCCCGACCCGGACCGGCTCGCCGGCCTCGAGCCGGGCGAAATCGGGCCCTCGGATCCCGAGCTCGCGCGCCCGGGCCCCGTCGAACCGGCCCCGCTTCGTCTCCTCCTCGAGGCGGTAGGCGAGCGAAGGGACCGGGTGGTCGGCGGCGGCCGTTCGGACGCGGTAGCCGTCCAGATCGACGGTCGACCCCGGGCTCAACGGGTGGACCTCGATCGGGAACCGGAGGGTGAAGTAGCCGAGCCGGAGCGCCCGACCGACCATCTCCTGGGCGTCCGGCGGGCCGTAGATGTCGAGCGGGAGCTCCCGGTGATTGAGGCACATGCTCTGGACCAGCCCCGGTAGGCCGAGAAAGTGGTCCCCGTGAAAGTGCGTGATGAAGATCCGGCGCACCCGCATGAACGACGCGCTCGACTGGAAGAACTGGCGCTGCGTCCCCTCCCCGCAGTCGAGGAGGATGAGCTCCTTCTCAAGGTCGAGCGCGATCGCGCTCGCGGAGCGCTCCTTGGTCGGCCAGGAGCCTGCCGTTCCGAGGAACGTCAGACGCATCTCGCCGGTCACTCGGGAGGAGCATAAAGGGAAGGAGCCGCCGGCCGGCTCGTCCGTCCGGCAGCCCCCGGCACCCGGGGGCCCCGACCAAGAGCCTATGGGGACGACCGCGGTCGTCGGGCCGGGCGATGGAGGCACCGGTCCCGACCGCGGCGTACGACCCGCCGGCCCCGTCCGACGCCCGTCGAACGGCGGCGCGTCGGTGGACCGTCGCGCGGGTAGGGTACCTCCTGGTCCCGTTCGCCGGCGCCTGGTTCACGGCGGCGTACCTCCTCCCGTCCCCGGTCGGCGTCCTGGTCCCTGCGGTCCCGTACCTCGCCCTCGCGTTGGCCGGGGCCGCGATCGTGCTGGTCTACGGCCTGCTGCGGAGCCAAGGCCGGCCCCGCTGGTCGAGAGCCTACCGCGGGACGGTCGCGGTAGGGGGCGCCGCGGGGCTCGTCGTCGCCGGGCTGCTCGGCCTTTCCGGGGGGGTCGTCCTGGGGTGCCCGGTCCTCCCCCCGGCCTCGACCGAACGGCCGAGCCCGGGCGGCTGGCTCCGCGTGTCGGCGGCTCCCTGGAAGGACGGGGGCCTTCCGGTCGTCTACTTCTTCGGCGCGACCTGGTGCCCGTACTGCTCGGCGAGCAGCTGGGCCGTCCTGAAGGCGCTCAGCGAGTTCGGCACCGTCTCCGGGGGCAGCCCCACGTACTCCTACGGGCCTCCTGAGCCGTACGCGTACACCCCTGAGGTCGACCTCTCGACCGTGCATCTCAGCTCTCGAGCCGTCGCCTTCGAGGTCAGCGAGTACGACGGCGGCACCGATGGCGAGACGCCCGCGACGTCGAACTGCGTCCAGCGAGCCTACGTCACGGCGTACGACACGTGCACCGACTGCGGGATCCCGTTCCTGGTGGTGGGGGGCCAGTACGTCCACATCGGCTCGTTGTACGACCCCGGCAACCTGGCCCCGTGGAACCGAACGAACGACCCGGCCGGGGCGGCGTACGTCGAGAGCTCGGTGCTCTCGGAGAACGGGACCCCCTGGCGGGTCGTCCAGACGGAGGCGTGGTGGGTCATGGCGCTCCTGGTCGACGCGATGGGTCAACCCGTCCCCCCCTTGGCGCTCGCGAACCACTGGTCTGCGGCCACCACCTCCTCCGTCTGGGCCGATGTGAACCTGACGTCCTGAGGCGGCCCGCCTCCGCCGCGACCCCCCTGGCGAGCCCCCCGAGCGCGGGGGCGAAAGGGGAAAAGGGGTCTACCGTTGGACGACCGATGGTCGACTGGGACAAGGTCCAGGAGCTGCGCTCCAAAGGGTGGGACTGGAGCGACATCGCGAAGGACCCGAGCGTCGATTTCCACCCCGACGCCTCGGCAGGGGACCCCGGCAGGGCCCTGCGCGCGCTCTACCATCGGTCGGGCCGTCGGACGAGGAAGGCGACCGTCGAGGCGACGCCGCCGAAGCGGCTCCGCAAGGAGGAGGCCGAGAAGAAATGGACCCTGACCCGGATCGGCTACTTGCTCGTCCCTACGGTCGTCGTCTGGTTCGCCCTCGCCTACGTGGCCCCGTCCCCGGTCGGCTTGCTGGTGCCGGCGATCCCGTACCTCGCGCTCGGACTGGCCGGCGTCGCGATCATCCTCCTCTACGCGCTCTGGAGGAAGACCGAGGGCCCGCGGTGGACCGCCGTCTACCGACGCACCCTGATCGGGGGGGTCGTCCTCGGCCTCGTCGTGGCCGGAACGATCGGCCTGGCGGGCTCCGTGGTCTTCGGATGCCCGTACCTTCCTCCGTCCTCGAGCCTCTCCAGTGACGGGAGCTCGGGCTGGTCGACCGGTCCGCTCGCCGCATGGCAGGAGAACGGCGTCCCGGTCATCTTCTTCTACGGGTCGACCTGGTGCCCGTACTGCTCGGCGAGCAGCTGGGCGATCTACAAGGCGCTGACCGAGTTCGCCACCGTCTCGAACGTCCACACGGACTACTCCTCCTTGACGGACGTCTACGCGGGGACGCCGGAGATCGTTCTGGCCAACGCCCAGCTCGGGCCGAAGCTCGGCCACGGTCCGGGCGTCAGCTTCCAGGCCGCGGAGGACACCTCCGGGGTCGAGGGGAACTACCCGACGACGGGCAGCTGCTACCAGCAGGCGTACGTGACGGCGTACGCCTCCGGGATCCCGTTCGCCGCCGTCAACGGCCAGGTCGTCCACGACGGCACGCTCGTTAATCCCTCCGACCTCTCGGCGTGGAACTCCGCGAACGGCTCGGCCGGGACCGTGAGGGCCGAAGTGCTCAACGAGACGGGCGCGCCGTGGGCGGCGGTCGACACCCAGGCGTGGTGGATCATGGCGTTCGTCGCCAAGGACCTCGGCACGCCGGTCGCCACCCTCGCGAGCGAGTACGGGTGGTCGTCCAACGACCAGACCCAGGTCAGCTCCGACCTTTCGAGCCTCGGCTCGTAGCGACGCCGTGAAGACCTCGACCCTGCGCGGCACCATCTACCTCGCCGGCCTCCTCGGCCTGCTCGTCGCGATCTTCGCGGCGGCGGAGTTCTACGCGGCGTCGCTCCGGGGGGTCTGCACGATCAACCAGTTCTTCTCGTGCGCCACGGTCGACCGGAGCGGCAAGACGACCACCTTCGGGGTCCAGGACTACCTCTGGGGCGTCGGCGGCTTCGTCGCTCTTCTGGTCGCGGCGGGGCTCGCCGAACGCCGCCCGCGCGATGTCCGTCCGGCCTACGCGCTGACGTTCCTCGCGACCGCGGCCGTCGCCCTTTCAGGGTACTTCCTCTACGTGCAGTTGGCCGAGATCCACGCCCTCTGCGTCGTCTGCGCGACCGCGGAAACGCTGGGGGGCGTGGTCTGGCTCGCATCGATCGCCCTGGCCGTCCGGACGAAACGAAAGGCGGACCCTCCCGGGGCCCCCGCGCAGAAGGAGCAGCCGCCCGACCCGGCGCGCCAGGCGGGCTGAGAGCGCTCGAGCCGCGCGTTCCCCGTCCTCGCCGGCGGCGGCGTTCGTGGGACGGTTATATACCCGACCTTGTTCCGCCCGCCCGGGTTTCCGAGATGGTCGACCAGTACGCCACGCTCGCCGCGGGGATCGCCATCGCGGGCGGGCTGATCGGGACGGGGATGGCCCAGTCCGGTATCGGAGCCGCGGGGATGGGGATCATCGCCGAGAAGCCGGAGAAGTTCGGTCAGGTGCTGTTCTTCTTCGTGATCCCCGAGACGCTCTGGATCATCGGCTTCGTGCTCGGGATCATCCTCCTGCTCGGCGTCATCTAGGACCGGCCCGGCGGATGTCGCTCGATACCCTGGTCGAGGAGATCCGCACTCGCGGGGAGGCCGAGCTGCGCGAGGTCGCTGCCGAGAGCGAGGCGGACCTCCAGGAGATCACCTCCAACCGCGACGCCCGCGTCGCGGCGATCCGCCTCGAGGCCGAGAAGACGGCCGAGGCGGAGATCGCCAGGGAGCGGGCGCAACGGCTCGCCGCCGCCCACCTCGCGGCCCGTCACCTCCTCTACGAGGCGCAGGAGCAGCGCCTGGAGCAAGGGATCACCGAGACCCGCCGGATGCTCGCCGACCTCACGGAGCAGCCCGAGTACGCGACGGTCCTGCGCCGCATGATCGCCTCCGCGAACGCCCGCCTCGGCCGATCGGTCCGCGTCTCGGGCCGGGCGGAGGACGCCCCGCTCCTCCAGCGCTTGGCGGGCAAGGCGTTCGACCCGACCCCTCGGCCGATCCTCGGCGGGGTCGTCGCCGACACGGCCGATGGTCGCCGTCGTCTCGACCTCTCGTTCGACGAGCTCCTCCGTCAGCGGGCCGACGCCGTCCGCGCGCTCCTCGCCTAGCCCGTCCGGACATGTCCGGCTCCCCCTACACGAGCGCGCTCGGCCGCCTGGCGCCGGAGTTCACCGCGTTCCTCACGAAGGAGACGTACGCGGCGCTCCTGACGGCGAAGGACCCGACCGACCTCGCGAAGCAGCTCGAGACGACCCCGTACGCCGACGACATCGTCCGGGCCCGGACGACCCACCCGGGGAGCGCGATGCTCGAGGTGGCGATCAACCGCACGTTCGTGCGACGGAACCGCCACGGCTACGAGGCGACCCCGTTCGCCGGGCGGCGGGCGGTCGCGGCCTACCTGGGCCGGTGGGACATCCAGAACATCGAGCTGATCCTCAGCTCGAAGGTCTACGACCGCCCCGTGACCGAGACCGAGGACCACCTCGTCTCGAGCCGGGACATCCCCGCCGGGCTCTACGCCGGGGTGATGACGCTCGACGACTTCCGCGTCCTCCTCGCCCAGCCGACCGTCGAGGCGATCGTCGACGCGCTCGTCCCGTACGGCTATGGCGCGACCGTGCAGCCGCTCCTCGAGGCGTTCGAACGGACCCACGACATCTTCCCGATCCTCACGGCGCTCGACCGCCAGTACTACGGGGACGTGAACGCGGCCGCGAGGTTCCTTCAGGGCGACGAGTGGACCGTCCGGGCGCTGTTGCAGAGCGAGATCGACGCGCGCAACGCGCTGCTCCTCCTCAAGGCGAAGCGGTCCGAGCTGTCGCTCCAGGACCTCCTCCCTCGCTGGGTCGCCGGCGGGAGCTTCGGGGAGGAGGTCGCGGCCGACCTCTACACCGCGCGGGGCGTTCCCGAGCTCGCCGAGCGGCTCGCCGAACGGTTCCCGTCGATCCCCGAGGGGACGGAGGAGTTCCGCGCGGGCGGGAACCTCTCCGGCTACGAGGTCGCGCTCCAGCGCGACCGCACGGTGCGCGAGCTCCGTCGCCTGCGGACCTACCCGCTCTCGCTCGCCGTCATCTTCGCCTACCTGCTCCGCAGCGAGGTCGAGCGGGGCGACCTTCGGCGGCTCGCCTTCGGCAAGCTCTACGGCCTCCCGGACCAGCGCCTCGAGCGGCTGCTCGTCGCCCCCGCGCTCTAGGCCGGCGCGGGGCGCCGGCCGAGCCTACGGCTCGGGCGCCCGCAGGATCGGCCCGGCCGCCTTGCCGTGGTCGACGGTGGAGGTGGTGAACGTCCGTGGCGCCCCGAACGGACGGAACGGCCGGCCGTTACCGGAGTAGAACTTCGAGAAGTACTCGACGAAGATCAGCCGCGCCCCCTGGATGCCGGGCTCGAAGACGCCGAGGATGACGTTGAACGCCTGGCCCGCGACAAGGACGATCGCCCCGGCGGCGATCAAGCCGAGGGCGGCGACGCCGTGGGAGTGGAAGAGCCCGAAGGCGACCGTGTTGATCACGACGGCCAGGATCACGCTCGCGAGCAGGATCCCGACCAGCCGGGTGTAGGACAGGGTGTGGCTGATCACCTCGAGCATCGTGAGCGCTCCGGTCTGGATCCCCTCGGCCCCCAGCAACAGGGCCAGGCCGACCCCGATGCAGGCGAACCAGACGTCGACGATCGGGTGCGCCGCCGGGGAGTCCGCCCGGTGGATGAGCGCGAGGCCGAAGAACGCGATGCCGAAGGCGAAGAGGATCCCGCCCGACTTCGCGAGCACCCCGCGCGGGTGGTGGTGGAAGTACTCCTTGAGGGCGCCGAAGACGAACCCCAGGACGACCATCCCGAGGCCGACGTAGCCGGCGAACAGGAGCAGGGTCCCGACGTTGTGCTCCGGCGCGATCGGGGGGTTGTAGCCGAACAGCGCGTGGAACGGGGTGAAGCCGAAGCATTCGTCCCAGAACAGCCCGAGCCCGATCGCGATCGCGCAGCCGGGCAGGAGCGCGTAGGCGAGCTGCTGCATCCCCTTCGGCCCCATGATGTTCCTCACGAACCGTCGGCCGACGGCCGGAAGATGCCGAGCCCCAGGGAAGCCGGCGATCATCCACAGCGAGATCAGCAGGATCACGAGACCGTAGCCCCAGTCGCCGAGCATGAACCCGAAGAAGATCGGGAAGACGATCGAGAAGACGAGCGTCGGGTCCCACTCGGAGGCCTGGGGGAGCGAGTAGAACCGGATGAAGAACTCGAACCGACGCACCCCGCTCGGGTTCGACATGATCGTCGGGGGCTCCTCGTGGGTGGGGACGGTCGTGAAGTGGACCCTGCCCCCGCTCGCCTCCTCGAGGACGGCGCGGAGGCGTGGGACGTCCCGTTTCGGCACCCACGCCTCGAGGGCGAACGCCGAACCGCTCGCCCCGAGCTTCGTGAGGACCTCGACCTTGCGGTTCTCGACCTCGAGCGCCTCGACGACCGCGGCGACGGTCGGGTACCACTCCTTCGAGATCGCCACCAACCGTTCGTGGATCTGCTCCCGGCGCCGGGCGATCTCCTCCAGGCGACGTCCGAGCGCGGCCCGCTCCTCGGCGACCGTCCCCTCGAGCTCCGGCACCGGTACGAGGCGGACCCCCTCCCGTTGGGCGGCGACGCCGAGCCGCTCCGCGGCGGCGGCGCGGCCGATCAGAAGGAACCGGACCGTCTCGCCGGCCGGCCCCGAGAGGAACGTCGCGTCCTCCGCGCCCGCGAGCGTGGTGCGGAGGCGGGCGACGGCGTCGGTCGTCCCTTCCCCGGAGAACGCGCGCAGGCTCTTCGCGTGGAGCAGGGAGAGCCGGTCCGGATAGAAGGCGATCTTCTCCAGGACCGCGTCGGAGTCCCCGACCGCCTTTCGCTCGGTCTGCAGCCGGTCGTCCTCGCGAACGAGCTCACCGACCTCCGCGTCGATCGGCACGGTCGCCGCGAGCTCGAGGACCTCGTCGAGCGAGGCGAAATGGCGCAGCCCCGGGGCCGGCGCGGGAGGCAGCGCGGCGAGGAGCCCTCGGAACCGGAGCGTCTCGTCCCCGATGCGCCGGAGCGTCTCCGAGCCGCGCTCCGGGCCGAGCTCGGCGAGCGCGGCGGCGGAGAGCGGCTCGATCTGGGCGAGGTGGAGGTCGTGCAGGACGGTGAGGATCCGCTCCTCGTCCGCGCGGAGGCCGAGGATGCCGACCTTCTCCATCGCGACCGGCCGCAGCACCATCGTCCCTCGCTCAGTCGTGGGAGTACGGACCGAGGACGGCCCGGAGGACCTCGTCGGCGCGGTCGGAGGGGCGCTTGCCCTTCTCCCGACGGGCCGCTTCCGCGGCCTGCTCACCGTCGCGGCGGATCGCCTCGGCGTCGCGCTCGATCCCCGCGCGCCCCTCCTCGATGCGACGGGCGCGTTCGGAGGCGGCCTCCGCGATGACGGCCTTCAGCGTCGCCTCGGCCTCGTCGCGGGCCCGGCGCTCTTGGCCCTCGGCCGTCGCCCGCGCCTCGCGCAGGCGGGCCTCCCACTCGGCCTCGACCGCCTTGACCCGGCGCAGCGCCTCGACCGTCTCGGTATCGCTCGGCGCGCCCGACGGCTCCGTCACAGATGACCCCCCTCGGCGAGCCTCACCGCCAGGAGAAGGAACACCGCCAGGGCGACGAGCTTCCAGACCGTGCTCGCCGCCCAGAAGGCGGCGAACCGGCGCACGCCCGCGTTAGGCGACGGCGACACCCTCGCCCCCCTGGACCATCTTGCGCTTGACGGTCTTCAGCATGCTGAACGAGTCCCGCTCCATCTCGTCGAATCGGAACTTGATGTACCGCACGATCCCCTCGAGCCGCGGGATGAGGACGTTCTCGATCGCGCTCGCCCGGCGCTTGGTCTTCTCGATCTCCCGCAGCAGCCGCCGCAGCGTGTTCTCCTTCTCGGCGATGTCGAGGACGACCTCGTAGATCTCCTCGAACCGGTGGACCGCCTCCTCGACCGAGGTCGGAAGGTCGAGGAGCGCCACCCGCGCGGGCCGCTCGAACGTCCCGATGTCGAGCCGAGGGGTCCGCACCCCCATCACGTTCTTGGTCGTGACCGCGACCGCCGGAAGGTCCGGCAGCAGCATGGAGATGTTCTCGAGCCGGGTCGGGCCCTCGATCGTCACGGCCATCCGGATCGCGTCGTACCCTTGGGCGATCCTCCCCCGGAGGTCGCCGCGGAGGCGCATCGCCTCCTTGGAGACCTTGAAGAACTCGGCGATCAGCGCCGTCCGCTTCAGCTTCAGGAGGTTGAGGCCCCGCTTCGCGACGACGATCCGACGCCGGGTCCGCAGGAGCTCGAGGCGGGTCGGCCGGACGTTCTCGACGACCATGCGCTCGAGCGCCTCCGGTCCCTACGCGCCGCCGACGGACGGGTGGGCGCGGTACTCCTGGATGAACTCGGGCCGGATCCGCTTCAGCTCCGAGTCCGGGAAGTCGGAGAGGATCTCCCAGGCGATCTCGAGGCTCTCGTCGATCGTGCGGTCCTCGTCCGGGCGCTGGGTGACGAACTCTCGCTCGTAGCGGTCGGCGACGCGCAGGTAGAGCCGGTCGACGGCGCTGAGCGCCTCCTCCCCGACGATGGCGGAGAGCGCGCGCTGGTCCTTACCGGTGGCGTAGGCGGAGAACAGCTGGTCGGAGACGCCCCGGTGGTCCTCGCGCGTGCGGTCCTTGCCGATCCCCTGGCCCATGAGGCGCGAGAGGCTCGGGAGGACGTCGATCGGCGGGTAGATCCCCTTGCGCTGGAGGTCCCGGCTGAGGTACATCTGGCCCTCGGTGATGTAGCCGGTGAGGTCCGGGATCGGGTGGGTGACGTCGTCGGCCGGCATCGTGAGGATCGGGATCTGGGTGATCGAGCCCTTGCGGCCGTGGATCTTGCCGGCGCGCTCGTAGATCGTCGCGAGGTCCGTGTAGAGGTAGCCCGGATAGCCCCGACGCCCCGGGACCTCCTCGCGCGCCGCCGACACCTCGCGGAGCGCCTCGCAGTAGCTCGTCATGTCGGTGAGGACGACCAGGACGTGCAGGTCCTCCTCGTAAGCGAGGTACTCCGCGGCGGTGAGCGCCATCCGGGGGGTCACGACCCGCTCCATCGACGGGTCGCTCGACAGGTTGAGGAACGCGACCGTCCGCTCGAGCGCGCCGGTCGTCTCGAACTCCTTGAGGAAGTAGTTCGCCTCCTCGCTGGTGATCCCCATCGCGCCGAAGACGACCGCGAACCCCTCGGAGGAGTTCCTCAACTTCGCCTGGCGGACGATCTGGGCCGCGACCTGGTTGTGCGGGAGCCCGGCGCCGGAGAACAGCGGGAGCTTCTGGCCCCGGACGAGGGTGTTGTTGACGTCGATCGTCGAGATCCCGGTCTGGATGAACTCGCTCGGCTCCTCGCGCGAGTACGGGTTCATCGCGTTGCCGACGATCTCGAGCCGCGTGGAGCTGACGATCCTCGGCCCGCCGTCCCGCGGCTCGCCGAGCCCGGTGAAGACCCGGCCGAGGAGCTCGTTCGAGACCGCGAGCGTCGCGACCTCGCCGAGGAACTTCACGCTGGTCTTCTCGATGTTGA
>Ga0187771_10001905_pt1 | contig 14342 bp, 14 predicted proteins | sample 0116_SJ02_MP15_1_FD_133139 | JGI IMG/M metagenome (GOLD analysis project Ga0187771, IMG submission 133139) | Tropical peat soil microbial communities from peatlands in Department of Meta, Colombia - 0116_SJ02_MP15_10_MG | ecosystem: Environmental > Terrestrial > Soil > Wetlands > Peat | place...
CCCGCGACACCCCTGTCAGCGCGCACGCGGAGGGGTTCAGCCGGCCTTCAGTGACCGGCGCGCCTCGCGTTCAGCGCCGGCTTCGACCCTGCGAATGCAGGCGGATGGGCCGCCCGGATCAGAGGAGAGATCGAAAATGAGCGCCCCGGTCATCACCACTCACTTCGCCCGCCGCGTGGGCCTGGCGGTTGTCGCGAGCGGTCTCGCCGCACTGGCCAGCGTCGCAGGGATGGCCACCGTCGCCGACGCCGCCACCAGGGTCACGCCGAGCACTGCGGCATCGAGCGTCACCGTGAGCGGCGTCCTCTATGGCGATCCCACCTGGGCCGACAGGTTCTGGTATGCCCAGAGCCAGAGCGATTGCACCCTGGTCTCGTCGGCCGACCTGGTCGGCCAGGTCACCGGCGAGGAGCCGGCCGAATCGCAGGTGATCGCCCGGGCGACCTCCCTCGGCCTCTACGACCCGAAGGTCTACCAGAGCTCCGACCAGGCGTACGGCGGTGGCCCGATCACCGAGAACCCCCGTCTGATCACCAAGCTTCTCCACTCCTATGAGGTGCAGGCCGGCTTCGCCTCGGGCCAGACGATGGCCGAGCTGGAGCAGGACCTGAGCTCCGGCCACGCGGTGATCGCCACCGTGGACGCCGAGTTCATCTGGAACGTGACCGACCCACGGGCCAACCCGTCCAACGACCAGGACTCCTACACCCAGGACCACGCCCTGGTGGTCACCGGGGTCAACACCGCCACCGGCCTCGTCTATCTCAACGACAGCGGCAACCCGGACGTCGGTCGCGGGGAGCAGGTGCCGATCACTGTGTTCGAGAAGGCGTGGTCGGCGCCCTTCGGCGCCACCCAGGGTCAGACGTTCACCAACGCCCTGGTGGTGACCAGTGAGAAGACGCAGGCACCGGTGCCAGCCACCTCCCACCACGGCCCCTCCGGGGCGAGCTCCGCGGCTAGCCAGAGCGCGGCGACGGCGGCGGCTGGTCTCAACCCCCTGCCCCTGGCCGCCGGCGGGGCCGCGATTCTCGCCATCTGGGCCGTGGTCTCGCTGGCGATCAGGCGCCAGCGCCGCGCCCGCGCTGCGTTCTCGGCCGCCGGCCGGGCTACCACCAGGATGACGCAGCCGCCGGCTCTGGCCTGGCTGCCCCAGGTGGCAGCTCAGCCCTGGGATCCCACCCAGGCCTGGCCCGCCGCCCCCACTCAGCCGGCCGCGCCCCCGTTCGCCTCTCCCTCCTGGCAGCAGCCCGGGGTCCGCTGAGGCGGCAACGCTCCTCCCCCAGCCAGGCGCCGGGCCGCCGCCCGGCGCCTGGCCTTTGCCCGGACGGCAGCCAATTGGCCCCCCGGTTGGCATCGGGGTGACCGGCCACGGGCTGGGCAGGCGCCCCTTCAGCCGGTCACCAGCGAGCCCTCACCTCGCCCTTCAGGGCCCGGCCGGATGGTCGGGGCGACGGGCGGACGGGCCGCCCCGGAAAGGGAGACAGAGAGATGAGCCCAATCACCAGTTCTCGCGAGCAGGGACGCCATCGCCTCATCGGGCTGGCGGCGATCGGCGGCACCCTGGCGGCGGCGGCCAGCGCCCTCACTTCCACCGGGGCCCTGGCCTCCGACATCACCCTGTACGGCGATCCCGCCTGGGCGGCCCAATTCTGGGTTGCCCAGACCCAGGATCACGACTGCGTCCTGATGTCGTCCGCGGACGTGGTCGGTCAGGTAACCGGCAGGTCCGTCTCCGAAGCCGAGATCATCCAGGTGGCCTCGCAGCTGACCGACCCGAGCACCGGCCAGTCGATCTACGACCCCAGCTCGGGAAGCAGCATCGAGTACGTCCCCCTGCTCCTCCAGCAGTACGGGGTGCAGGCCGAGGTCGCGAGCGGCGGCACCATCGACCAGCTGGAGAGCGACCTGGGAAGGGGCTTTGCGGTGATCGTCTCGGTCGACGGCGAGAAGATCTGGAACGTCACCGACCCGTCCAGCCAGATGCAGGATCCCGACACCCATGACCACGAGGTGGTGGTCACCGGCGTCGATCCCCAGTACGTGTACCTGAACGACAGCGGCGATGCCAACGTCGGCAGGGCGGAGAAGGTCCCGGTCGACGTCTTCACCCAGTCGTGGGCGACCAGCGGCGACGCTCTGGCCGTCACCACCCAGAGGGTGCTGGATCCGGCCCTCCAGAACGGGTCCCAGCCCGCTCAAAACTCCCAGCCCGGTCCGGTCTCGGTGACGTCCGGCGGTGCCGGCGGCGTCAACCCCAACGCCCTCGCCGTCCTCGTCATCGCCCTGCTCACCGCGGCGGCGGGTGCCGTCCTGCTCGCGGCTCGGCGGCGTCGCCAGCCCGCCCCGGTTCCGCAGTGGTCAACCGGCTTCGCCGCCCAGCCGGCACCCTTCTGGACAGCCCCGGTGGACGCCCTCACCGGCAATGGCGCCTGCCAGCAGTGGGCCGGCGAAATCACTCAGCCCTGGCCTCCCCAGGCGTGGCCGGCAGCCCCCGCCGTTCCGAGCCCGTCGTGGTCGCCGGTCCTTCCCCCTCCGTCCGCTCCGCCCGCGCCCGGTTCCTGGGGTTCCGTCTACCGCGGCTGAGATCGGCAGCGATCCGCCACCCGGGCGTCGGGGATCACCCCGGCGCCCGCGGCACATCGGGCCCCTCCGACCCGGGGATTCCGACGGCGCACCCGGCCAAGCCGCACGGGCTGGTCGGGAGATGCGAGCCGCGAAGCGGGGACGGTCAGGCCGGGCGGATGACGCCCCGAACCCCGCCGAAGTCAACCGCCAGGGGACGCACCCTGAGTCGCTGCCCGGGCGCCACCTGCTTCCTCCCCTCATCAGGGTCCTCCACCGACCAGGTGGCGTCGGAGAAGTTGTGGATGACCAGCGCTCCGGGACGCCCCGGGAAGGGCTCGACCACCGCTCTCACGGTGTCGTAATCCCGATCGCGTTGAAGGTGGGCGCTAGTGAGCGCCGCTCCCTCGGCAAGGACCACCAGGTGGCCGGGCAGCTCCAGCACCGCCGGCTGGGACACCACCCCCCCGCAATGCCAGCAGCGTTTGGCGGATTCGTCAGGGTCCCAGAACAGCGAGGCGCCGCAGACACAGGCGGACACGGTATCGCCGAGACGGATCAGGGCCCGTCGCCACACCCCCTCGGTGACGCGACCGCCGAGGGAGGCGTCGGTCAGCCCCGCGGTGAAGGTGCGAACAAAGAGGTCCCTCATGAAACGCGGGTAGATCGGCCACCAGACCAGCCGCGGGTCTCCGGGCAGCGGCCGGTTGGAGCCGTCGAGGGGATCGAAGACGAAGAGGGGAGCGCGGCCGAAGTGCTGCAGGGCCAGGCCGGTCTCGGAGACGTGCCCGTCGCTGTGCCAGCTGTAGCTGGCCTCGACCCGGCTTCCCTCCAGCGGATGGCCGTGGATCAGCAGGAAGAAGAGGATGACGGCCAGCGAGTGCAGGTCGCTCACCGTCGAGGGCGGTGCCTCCTCGCGGAGCACCTCCGGGGCCATGAAGCGGAGGGTTCCGCGCACGAAGACGGCGCTGCCGTCGGTGCCCACGTTGTCGTTGTCGACGATCGCCACCTCGCCGCTTCCCGGGTCAGCGAGGAGGTTGCCAAGGCTGATGTCCCGATAGCAGAGGCCACCCGCGTGGAGGGCCGCGAAGGCCTCGGAGATCCGCCTGCCTATCCCTGCGGCGGTGCGGAACGAGGGGGGCTCGGGGGCGCTGATGATCCGGGCCAGGGGCCGGAATCGGGCGGCGAGCAGCGGCATCACGTATCCGAAGCCGGCCATCCGATCGCAGACCACCAGGTCGAGAGGCCAGGCGAAGGCGGGATGGGGTCGCGGCCTCCCGGCCAGGGCACTGATCGAGGCCCGGATCTCGGCCCCGTGAACCATCGGCCGGTACCACTTGATGGCGACCGGAGCGCCGCTGGGCAGCAGGGCCCGGTAGACCACTCCCTGACCGCCCTCGGCGATCCGCTGGCCCACCTTGACCTCGGCTCCGCCCGTGACCATGCGCACCGTGTCACCGGCTTCCGGGAAGAGGTCGGAAGGGCTCATCGAGGCGCCTGGCTGTCGACCAGCAGAGCCAGGGTTGTGTCGTCCCCGCTTCCCGCGGTCGACGCGCAGCTGGCCGCCCACTCCGGGAGGTGAGCCCCCACCCAGTCGGCGCCATACCGGGTGAGAAGCCCGAGAAGGTCGGTGCCGAACTGCTCGTACCAGGGATCGTTGACCTGGGAGTTGGCGAATCCGTCGGTGGCGAGCAGGAGGAGGGCCAGCGGGGTGGTGTCGAGATCGAGCACGGCCACCCGGAAGGAGGCGAGCGGATCCTCCTGGCAGAGGCTGGTGGTGAACCTCCCGTGGATCCAGGGATCGGGAGGAAGCGGCGACACCGCGCGGCCCGAGCGCTCCACCGCCAGCACGTCACCGTCTCCGATCTGGGCGATCATCACCCTCTGCCCGGCGAGCACGGCGAGCAGCAGGGTCGAACCGTAGGCGACCACCACCCGGGCGCCGGTCTGGGCCCTCTCCTCGGGTGCCAGTGGGTCCGCTTCGAGATCACGGAGGACCGCGGCGCGCCATCCATCGACCACCGCCGGCACCAGCCGGTCGCGCAGCCGGTCCCGCAGCGCGGCCGGGCTGAGCACGCCGTCGACGTCGGCGGCGAACTGCGAGGCGAGGGCACAGGCCACCTCGACCGCCAGCTGGGAGCCGCGCCCGCTGCGGAAGTGTCGAGGGTCACCGTGACCGTCCGCGACAGCCACCGCCAGCGGCTCCCTACCCTCCTCAGCGGGGTGGCCCTGAACCGAGACGGCGTCCTGGTTGGGCAGGGACGCGCTGATGTGTGCCGCACCTCGAACGCTCGCCGTGAACAGCCGCCACATCGGACTAGATGATGCTGTCCTCGTCGACCCGGCCGCGGGCCGCGCCGCCGGGGGCGCGGAGGAGCTGGGTGGCCAGGGCGTCCCGGTCAGCACCGACCTCCGACATCCTGGAGATGGCGATCGAAGCGGTAACCAGCCGGTCCGCGATCTGGTCGGTGCTGTCGGCAACCAGCACCGGCACCTGAGGATCGCCGATGAAGCGGCTGAGCGCCTCAGAGTTGGCATCCTGGCCGATGGCCACGGCGAGGCGGACGGCGGCTCGCCCGGCGGGAAGCGCCAGCAGCGCGCTCAGCCCGGCTTCGAACTGTCCCGGAGGGTCAGTGGGCAGTCCGTCGGTGATCAGCAGCAGGGCGGGCTGGAGCGCCCGGCTCTCCAGGCGTCCGGGGGCGAGAACCTCGGCGACCATGCGAAAGGCGGGACCCATGTTGGTCCGGCCCTTCTCGACCTGCTGAAGGGGCCGCCAGCGCAGCCGCGACACCGGCACCGGCTCCTCGATGTGCCAGCGGGGGGCGTCGGCGAATGCCAGCACCCTGATCATCACCAGTGCCTTCTCCTGCTCCTGCTCCCACGCGGCCAGGTTGGGCAGCATCTCGGCGATCGCGAAGTTGAGGGCCTGCATCTTCTCGCCGCGCATCGAGCCGGAGCAGTCCGCGAGGATGATGAAGTGCAGGGGCCGGCGGGAGATGCCTCCACCCGGCATCAGGCTCGCGCTCCTCAAGATCCCCGGCGCGTGCGCCTCGACCTCCCCCGGCCCGCTCCCGGCGTCGACGCTCATCGTCATCCCGTGGCGTGCCCCGCCCTGCGGGGCCATCCCGGCCGTTCACACGGCGCCGGTATCGCTCCCTGGGGAGCCCGGGCCGAGGGCCCAGTGTGCTGGGCCGGAATAACCTACCATGCGTGATCGGCACGCATCCGGCTCTGCCAACGGTTGGGAAGACGCCATGAATGGAAACGACGTGGGGCTCGATCCGCAGGGGGAGGCGCGCCAGGCGCTGGCCTCGGCAGTGCGTGACTACGGACCGAGGGTGCTCTCCAATCCGCCCCTGCTCAACAACCTGTTCAAGGATCTGCTGCCCGGCTCGCCGAGGGAGGCGAGCCTTCTGGTCGCCGCTGCCGAGGGCAGTTCCGCGTCCATGCTGGAGCAGCAGGTGGCGGGCGTCGGTCCCGACACCGCGGTCCGCTCCATAGCCGGCAACCTGGCGCGGAGCCGGGCGCTGGACCCGGCGGCGTGCCTGTGGGCGGTCAGCGAGTTTGCCCGAGTCATGGGCTATCCGGTCAGCGAGGGCCCGCCGGCGCCAGCCCAGGATCCCGGCGCCACTCTGCCCTGGCCGGGACCGGCGGCGGCCGCCGCGGCAGCCGCCGCTCCCGCCGGTCCACCGCCACCCGCGCAGCCGCTCAATGCCGGCTACAGCCCGCCCACCGGCCCCGCCTTCGGCACCCAGGGCGGTGCGCTCAGCGGTCAGGTTCCCGGTGGGCCCACCGGACAGTACGGGGGTCCACCCGGTGGTCAGTACGGAGGCCCCCCCGGGGGCTATCCGGGTCAGCCGGCGGGCGGGCAGTGGGGAGCGCCGGGGGGACCGATGCAGGGGCCACCGCCCGGCATGGGGCCCGGCGGGCCGCCTCCCGGGATGGGCGGACCGGGTTCCCAGCCCCCCCAGTGGGGCACGGCTCCGACGCCGCCCAGCCGGGGCCGGGGTGGGCTCTTCGCGGTCATCGCCGCGATCGTCGTCATCGTGATCGTCGCCGGTTACATCGGGACGGCCGCCGTCGTCAAGCTGCCGCCCTTCGCCAAGTCGTCGCCCAAGCCGAGCCCGGTGGCCGTGGTGACGCCCACCCCGACCTCCACCGCCACTCCCACCGCAGCACCCTCGGCCTCGGAGACGTCGAGCCCGAGCGGGCCGACGGCGGCCACCTTCAACCTGGGCAACACCTTCGACTTCAGCAACTGCGAGAACACCGCCGCCTCGGTCCTCGGCCTCACCGATCCCAACTACTTCACGGTCATGGTGGCCATCAACTGCTCGTCGCCCAGCGACTCCGCGCTGTACTCGGACTTCCATGACGGCGACTACTTCCTGACCTCAGGCAACGGCTGCCAGTCGTTGACAGACTGCCTGCCCGACTACATGACCTCCAACGGCTCCTGCTCCACCGAGCCCAGCAGCGACTACGTGGACGGCAACGTCACGGCGGAGGACCTCTGCGACCTCTCGGGCGCGGGCAACGCCGAGGACTACGTCCTCTACGCATCCTTCGACAGCCAGTCGAGTCAGTCGAGCTACTACAACTCGCTGCTCGACCTGAACGGGATGACCACCGGGGTGGGCACCTGCAGCTCGGAGGACTTCAGCACCACCGCCGACGGCAGCGCCACGTTCTGCGAGAACACCTACACGATGGGCAGCAGCAGCTCGACCGCCGGCGACCTCTTCCAGTGGGACTCGAGCGGAAGCTGAGCGCCTGATCCCAGGGCTCCGGCCGGGGTGGCGCCGGGCATCGCTCCGGCGGGACCGCGGGGCGCCGAATCAGCTCCGGTCGGCCACCGCGCGGAGGATCAGGGCCAGGTTGGCGGGCCGCTCCGCCATCCGCCGCATCAGGTAGGGGTACCAGCGCTCGCCGAAGGGCAGGTAGACGCGGACGCCCTCACCCGCCGCGACGAGCCGGCTCTGTTCATCGGGGCGGATACCGTAGAGCATCTGGTGCTCATGGCCGATGCCGTCGCCCGCCGCCGCCATGACCCGGTGGGAGGCGTCGATCAGGAGGGGATCGTGGGTCGCCACCAGCGGAGTGGCGCCGCCCTTCGCCAGGATCCGCAGGCAGCGCACGTAGGCGGCACGCACCTCGCCCCGGCGCTGCCAGGCCAGCGCCACGGGCTCCTGGTAGGCGCCCTTGCAGAGCCGGATCCGGGAGCCGGCATGGGCGAGGGCGCGGCAGTCGTCCTCGGACCTCCGGAGCGAGGCCTGGATCACCAGCCCGGTGGCGGGGAACTCGGTGCGCAGGCGGGCCCCGATCCGGAGGGTGGAGTCGGTGGTCGTGTGGTCCTCCATGTCGAGGGTCACGGCCATGCCGGCGGCGGCGGCCTCCCGGCAGACGGTGTGCGCGTTCTCGTAGGCCAGATCCTCGTCGAGTGCCTGACCCAGGGAGGACAGCTTGACTGAGAGCTCAGCGGCAAGCGGGAGGCCCTCCCCGGCCAGCCGGCTCACCAGGGTGCATAGGGCGGAGACCGCCTCCCGAGCATCGCTGTGATCGTGGGTATCCTCGCCCAGGCGGTCGATGGTCACGGCCAGGCCACGGGAGGCGAGCGTCCGGGCCACCCCCACCGCGTCGTCGATGCGCTCGCCGGCCACGAAGCGGTGGACCAGCTGCCGGGTCAGGGGCGCGGTGGACACGGTCCGCTGCACCCAGCGGCGCCGCGAGGCCCACAGCATGGCGTGGCGCAGAGCCGCTGCGCCCGACACTCCGCGCGGCCATCCCCGTGCGGCGCCCCAACCGGGATGATCGGACGCCATGCGGTGATTATCGGCGTCCGCCACCGGGTCCGGGCACCCGTGACCGACCTGGTGCTCCGACCCGGCCAGCGTCCCCGGCCACGGCTCAGGTCGGGGAGGGCTCAGGAGGGCGGCTGTCCGGGCCGCGCCGCGCGCCGGCGGCGGACCTCGGCCACCCGCAGCCGGTAGAGGGCCCGCTCCAGCTTGGCCGCCGCCTCGGCATCATCGGCGCGCTCCGCGAGCGCCTCCTCGGCGGCCTGCTTGGCCCTCGCCGCTCGGGCCTGATCGATGTCCTCGGCGCGTTCCGCAGCGTCCGCCAGGATGACGACCCGCTCGGGCAGGACCTCGAGGAACCCGCCGGCAATGAAGAGGTACTCGTCGACCCCCTCGTTGCGGACCATGATCTCGCCGGTGCGCAGGGGGGTCAGGAGGGGAATATGCCGCGGCAGCACCCCCAGATCGCCGTCGGTCCCCGGCGCGAGCACGAAGTCGGCCTCCTGGGAGAGCACGCTCCCCTCGGCGGTGACCAGCTCGACCTGGAGCTTCGGCATACCCGCGCTCAGCCGGCGGAGCCGGCGGCACCCGAGGCGCCGCCATCCGGCTGGGTCCCGGCCCTGGCACCTTCCGGCTTGGGCGCCGAGCCCCCGCCCGGCTCACCGGCAGCGCTCGGCGATGTGTCCCGCCCAGCCTCCCCGCTCAGCTTCCGCGCCTTCTCCACGGCCTCCTCGATGGTCCCGACCATGTAGAAGGCGTCCTCGGGAAGGTCGTCGTGCTGCCCGTCGAGGATCTCGGCGAAGCCGCGCACCGTGTCTTCCAGCTTCACGTAGGCGCCTGGCCGTCCGGTGAAGACCTCGGCAACCTTGAACGGCTGGGAGAGGAAACGCTGGATCCGCCGGGCGCGCTGGACGGTCACCTTCTGGTCGTCGGTCAGCTCTTCCTGGCCGAGGATGGCGATGATGTCCTGGAGATCCTTGTACTCCTGGAGCACCCGCTTCACGCCGGTGGCGACCCGGTAGTGCTCCTCACCGACGATCCGGGGATCCAGGGCGCGACTGGTGGAATCCAGGGGATCGACCGCCGGGTAGATGCCGATCTCGGTGAGGGCGCGGGAGAGCGCGACCGTCGAACCCAGGTGGGCGAAGGTGGTCGACACCGCGGGGTCGGTGAAGTCGTCGGCGGGGACGTAGACCGCCTGCACCGAGGTGATCGAGCCCTTGCGGGTCGAGGTGATCCGCTCCTGGAGGTCCCCCATCTCGGTGGCCAGCGTGGGCTGGTAGCCGACCGCGCTGGGCAGCCGCCCGAGGAGCGCCGACACCTCCGCCCCGGCGAGGACGTAGCGGAAGATGTTGTCGATGAAGAGGAGGACGTCGGCCTCCTTCTCGTCGCGGAAGTACTCCGCGAGGGTCAGCCCGGTCAGGGCGACGCGGGCACGCGCCCCGGGGGGCTCGTTCATCTGGCCGAAGACCAGGGCGGTGCGCTGGAGCACCCCTGACTCCTTCATCTCCCCGTAGAGATCGTTGCCCTCGCGGGTGCGCTCGCCGACCCCCGCGAAGACCGAGTAGCCGCTGTGCTCCTCAGCGATGTTGCGGATCATCTCGGTGACGATGACCGTCTTGCCGACGCCGGCGCCGCCGAAGAGGCCGATCTTGGATCCCTTGGCGAAGGGGCAGATCAGGTCGATGACCTTGATGCCGGTCTCCAGGATCTGCTGGCTGACGTCCTGCTCGCTGACCGGGGGCGGCCGGCGGTGGATGGGATGCCGCTCGGTGTCAGGCGCCGGCATCTCGTCGATGGGCTCGCCGATCACATTGAACATCCGGCCCAGGGTTGCCTCCCCGACCGGGACCGTGATCGGCGCTCCCGTGCTGACCACCTCGTCACCGCGGCGCAGCCCATCCGTGGAGTCCATGGCGATGGTGCGGACGACGCCGCTCCCCAGGTTCTGCTCGACCTCGAGAACCAGGCGACGTCCGTCGTCGTGACGGATCTCCAGGGCATCGTAGATCTCCGGCAGCCGCTCCCCCTCGAAGGAGACGTCGACGACCGCTCCCATCACCTGGACCACCCGGCCCTTGCCGGTTGCCTTCTCCGCGACTGCCATGGTTCGGGGGTCTCCTTGTGGGCTCTCAGGATTGGAGGGCGGCGCCGCCGCCGACCACCTCCATCAGCTCGGTGGTGATGGTCGCCTGCCGCACCTTGTTGGCGGTGAGGGTGAGGCTCTGGATCAGCTCCCCGGCGTTCTCCGAGGCGCCGTGCATGGCCACGATCTTGGCCGCCTGCTCGCTGGCCACGTTGTCGAGCACGGCGCGGTACACCTGGGCCTCCACGTAGCGGGGCAGCAGCGCGTCGAGGACCTCCCTGGCGTCGGGCTCGTACTCGAAGTCCGCCGCCACCTTGGGGGCGTCCTCCGGCGGCTGCACCGGGATCAGGCGCTGCAGGGTGGGCTGCTGACGCCCCGTGCTCACGAACTGTGCGTAAACGACATCCACCTGGTCGCAGCCGCCCTCCTCGTAGCGCTGCATGGCCACCCGGATCGCGGGGAGCACGTCCCCCAGGGTCGGCCGGTCCCCGTAGTTGCTGACGTCGGCGATCAGGTCCTTGCCGAGGCGGCGCATGGTGTCGCGGCCGCGCCGGCCGATGCTCACCACCTGGACGGGGACCTCGCTGTCGTTGATCTCACGGAGGGCCAGCCGGATGCTGTTGCTGTTCAACCCGCCCACCAGCCCGCGGTCGGTGGTGACCAGGATCAGGCAGCGATGCTCGAGAGGACGAGCGGTCAGATAGGGGTGCTGGTACTCAGGAGTCCGGCGCATCAGCTCGGCCATCACCCCACTCAGCTCGTCAGCGTAGGGCCGTGCCCGCTGCATCCGGTCCTGGGCGCGGCGCAGCTTGGAAGCGGCCACCAGCTCCATGGCCTTGGTGATCTTCTGGGTGTTGGCGACGCTCCGGATCCGGCGACGCAGGTCCCTGAGGCTGGGCATCAGCGTCCGGGCTCCGATGGAGGGGGTTGGCGCGGCCAGCAGAGGATCACGCGTAGCCCCGCCTGAAATCCTTGATCGCCGCGTCCAGCTTCGCCTCGGTGTCCTTGGACACCGCCTTCTCCTCGGTGATGGTCTGCTCCAGCTCGGGATGGTTCTGCTCCAGGTAGCGGAGCAGGGACCGCTCGAAGTCGGACACCCGGTCGAAGCGCAGGTCGTCCAGATAGCCGTGGGTGCCGGCGTAGATGGCCACCACCTGGCGGGCGAAGGGCACCGGCGCGTACTGCGGCTGCTTGAGCAGCTCGGTCATCCGCTGGCCCCGATCGAGGGTGGCTCGGGTCCGCTTGTCCAGGTCCTGGGCGAACTGCGAGAAGGCCTTGAGCTCGCCGTACTGGGCGAGGTCGAGCTTGAGCTGACCGGCGACCTGCTTCATCGCCTTGGTCTGGGCCGCGGAGCCCACCCGGGAGACCGAGAGACCGACGTTGATCGCCGGACGGACGCCCGCGTTGAAGAGCTCGGTCTCCAGGTAGATCTGGCCGTCGGTGATGGAGATGACATTGGTGGGGATGTACGCCGAGACGTCATTGGCCTTGGTCTCGATGATGGGCAGCGCGGTCAGCGTGCCCCCGCCGTGCTCGTCGGCCATGCGGGCGGCCCGCTCGAGGAGGCGGCTGTGCAGGTAGAAGACGTCACCAGGGTAGGCTTCCCGCGAGGGCGGGCGGCGGAGCAGGAGCGACAGCTGCCGGTAGGCGTCGGCGTGCTTGCTCAGGTCGTCATAGATGATCAGGGCGTGCCGGCCCTGCTGCATGAACCACTCGCCGATGGCACAGCCGGCGTAGGGCGCGATGTACTGCATCGGCGCCGGGTCGGCGGCGGTGGCCGCGACGATGATCGTGTAGTCCATCGCACCGTAGCGCTGCAGGGTGTCGTGGACCTGGGCGACGGTCTGGGCGCGCTGGCCCACGGCCACATAGATGCAGGTGACGTCGCCGCCCTTCTGACTGAGGATGCTGTCGAGGGCGATCGCGGTCTTGCCGGTCTGGCGGTCGCCGATGATCAGCTCGCGCTGGCCGCGTCCGATCGCGAACATGGCGTCGATCGCCTTGATCCCCGTCTGGAGCGGCTGGGTGACTCCATGACGGACCAGCACCCCGGGGGCGATCCGTTCCAGGGGCATGCTGTCGGCGGTCTCCACCGGTCCCTTGCCGTCGATCGGCTCACCGAGGGCGTCGAGCACCCGCCCGATCAGCTCCTCGCCGGCCGGCACCTGGGCGATCCTGCCCGTGGTGCGGACCGTGTCACCCTCCTGGAGGTGCTCGTAGGGGCCGAGGATGACGGCGCCCACCCCATCCTCCCGGAGGTCCAGGGCCAGACCGAGCACCGAGCCCCGTCCGTCCGGTCCCGGGAGGGCGAGCAGCTCGCCGGCCATCGCCTCGTCCAGCCCATAGATCCGGGCGATGCCGTCGTTGACCGAGGTCACCACCCCCTCGCTCGCCTGCACCACGGTGGCGTCGAAGCTGGCGATGCGCTGTTTGAGGATCTCGCCGATCTCGTCGCTGCGTACTGCCATCGCTGGGTTGTTCCCGACCTCCGATCAGGCCAGAGCGGCCTGAAGCTGCTGCAGGTGAGTGCGGACGCTGGCGTCGATGACCCGGTCGCCGATCCGCACCAGGAGCCCGCCGATGATGGTGGGGTCGTGGACCGCCTCCACGCGCACCGGCTTGTGGAAACGTGCCGCGAGCGCCGCCTCGAGCTGCCTGGCTGCGGCTGCGTCGAGCGGCACCGCCGACCTGACCACGGCCCGGAGCACGCCGCTCGCCGCCTCGCTCATGGCCTGGTACTCGGTGACGACGTCGTCGAGGATCTGGGTTCGGCCTCGGGTGACGAGCAGCCGCACCAGGTTGCGGGCCGTGGGGCTGGAGCCGGCCAGCAGGCCGTCGACCAGCCGGCCGCGTTCCGGGACGCTGACCCTGGGATTGGAGAGCGCGGTCCGCACGCGGGGATCGCGGACCAGCGCACGCGCCCGCGCCAGGTCCGTGCCGACGGCATCGATGCGCTTCTCGTCCCGGGCCACCTGGAAAGCGGCATCGGCGTAGCGGCGGGCGAGCGCCGATGGCATCAGCGGCGCCTCCACGCCGGCGCGGCGCCGTCGCTCACCGGGCAAACGTCCGCCATCCTCACTGCGGGTGCTCCTCTAGCGACTTCACGGATCTCTCGATCAGCTTCTGATGAGCCGCGGCGTCGATCGACTCCCCGAGGACCTGCGCGGCCGCGGCCACCACCAGCGCACCGACCTGTCCGCTCAGGTCCCGCATCGCCTTGTCCCGCTCGGCGACGATGTCCTGGCGCGCCTGCTCCGCGAAGGCCTTGGCCTCCTCTCGCGCCTTGGCCCGAACCTCCTCGGCCTCACTGGCGGCGTCACGATGGGCGCGGCTGCCGATCTCCCGGGCCTGCCCGCGCGCCTCCTCGAGGAGCTGGTCGACCTGTCCCTTCACCTCGCTGAGCCGCCGCTCTGACTCCTGGGCCAGTTTGAGGCCCGCCTCGATGGCCCGTTCGCGGCGCTCCGCCATCCGCATCACCGGCGGATACACCCAGCGCCAGAGCACTCCGACCATGAGCAGGAAGGCGATGATCTCGGCGATCAGCGTCCCGTTCAGAGAGAGCAGCGAGGAACCGCTGGCGGCGATCAACATGGGCGGGCTCAGCTTGTGGTCGCTCCGTAGCTGACGATGAAGAAGAAGCCGAGCACGAGGTTGATGAAGTACATGGCCTCGACCAGGCCGACGATCAGGAACATGATGACCTGGAGACGTCCCTGCGCCTCGGGCTGGCGTGCCGTCCCCTGGATGGTGGCGTTGCCGGCCAGCCCGTCGCCGATTGCGGCGCCGATCGCACCACCCCCGAGGGCAAGGCCGGCGGCGATGAGCGCGCCCATCAGGGCGATGGAATGGGCCGTGACGGCCGTGGCTATCAGTGCCATCGAGTCAGTGTCTCCTCA
>Ga0187771_10001906_pt1 | contig 14339 bp, 16 predicted proteins | sample 0116_SJ02_MP15_1_FD_133139 | JGI IMG/M metagenome (GOLD analysis project Ga0187771, IMG submission 133139) | Tropical peat soil microbial communities from peatlands in Department of Meta, Colombia - 0116_SJ02_MP15_10_MG | ecosystem: Environmental > Terrestrial > Soil > Wetlands > Peat | place...
CCCATGATGCTAGCTTTAATCCGACGACGGGTAAGAGAAATCCGACTAAAAGCGAAGCAGCAATGAATGCTGCAGTACCTTCGAGACTTTTTCCTCCGATCTTTGTCCTACCAAAACGCTCACCAATCGTCGTAGCAGCGACATCGCCAAAAGTGAGAAAACAGATTGCAGCTGTGGCCACGGGTGTTGCATAGGCGTAGAGTGATAAACCGACGCCCAGTATATAGGGCACCGTGCCGGTCATTTTCTGCTCTTCATTTGCACGAATAACGCCGCCTAAATGGGCATAGATATAATTGTTCCAAATGGGAAATTTGAGCCGGACTATCTCGAGCATAAGGGCAAAGACGATAAGTACACCGTAAACAGCAAAGGCTGTGGTTCTGTTAAAGATAAAATAGAGGGACAAAAGTCCCATGCCGCCAAGAATATGATAGATCTTACGCCCTAAATGTTTCATCGGTCCTTTGATCGGTATAAGTGAATTCCCCCGTAGCAGAACGACGGGGCATCAACATCGATAGAACTTAAAACAAATCAGATCATTATCCTGACTTCGTCAGGATTGTCATTGTCATCCCCGCAAGAGAACTGCTGCGTATCCAGGAAAAAAACACTGTATTACTGTTCTTTCCTCGCATCCGTCGGAAGGTTACACACAGGGCTAATTCCGCACCGATCGCATTCCAGCTGGATGGTGCTATGGAGTATGTTGAATTTTTTCGATAACAGTTCCCGAATCTCATCAACAATATTCCTGCATCCGCTGATTAGTTGGTCGTCGATTAGCACGTGTGCGCTCATGGAATAAACACCGGAGGTTATGGCCCAGATGTGGATATGGTATGCTTCGCGGACACCTTTTACTTGTGCTATTTCGGCGGTTACTGTATCGATGTCGATATGGGACGGCACCGACTCCAGAAGAATATTGACCGACTCCTTGACTAGTGACCAGGATCCATAAATGATGATCATGGAAATAAGGATACTAAGGATCGGATCGATCAGGTACCAATCGGCGTAGATAATGATGATTCCGCCGATCACGACGCCGATCGATGATAGAGCGTCGCCCACGATATGCAGGTATGCTCCCCTGATATTCAGACTGGCATGGCTGTGTTTGAACAGGATAAACGCTCCCGCCACGTTTGCAACCAGGCCTATGATCGCTACGATCAGCATCAGTTGCCCTTCTACCGGCTGCGGATGAATCATTCTCAAGTAGGCCTGGTAGATGATGTATAGCGAGATAAGGACGAGCACAATACCATTCAGCAACGCAGCGAGAATTTCGAGCCGATAAAAACCAAAGGTCTTTTTTTCTGTCGCCGGTCGAGTGGCGAACTTCATAGCAAAAAAAGAAAGCAGCAATGCGAGGTTGTCGGTAAACATATGGCCGGCGTCGGATAAAAGTGCAAGGCTATTTGATAAAAGACCGCCGACGATCTCGGCTATCATCATGAGAATCGTGATCGATAAAGCGATCAGGAGGTCCCGCTGTCCGCCTGTGGTTACCCGGAGATTCTCATGGCCATGTGCATGCTCGCGGTCATGATTATCTCCATGATTGTGTGAGGATGAATGAATGTGTGAAACTGACATGAGAGTATCTACTTGAGCTCCTTTCAATCCCGCGTCCAGAAACGAAGATCCTTCTCTTGCTCGATTGCCCCGAGCTCCGCTGCATAGCCATAATATGTCAACAAACCCTTTTTCTCCTCTTCGCCGAACCTATAGCTGAATAGATTCCAATACTTTAAGAGTACATCAGCCGGGATATTGAAACGCCCTGAGTTCGTTTCGGCAAGCTCCTTGAGATTGGCCAGTCCATAGGCTCTTGATTCCATAATAATATCATACAACCTCATAAGCTCATTGTATATTTTTTTTCGGTCGTTTACCTGCCAAAGGGCAAATACAAATGGCAGACCTGTGAATTTGTGCCAGAGTTCGCCCAAGTCATAGCAATGGGGATAGTTTGATGCCGCAGCCCTCTGAATGGCCAAGTCGCCGATTGTTAGCATTGCGTCAGCCTCTTGTGAAGGGTCTTCGGCGCCCTGCTCATAGAGTATATATCTCGGGTTTACACCATGCTGTATTTCAAGCAGAATGCGAAGTAGCACGACCGATGTAGCAGACGCCGTGGTCAACGCGACAACCTTGTTTGCGAGCTCCTCAAGGGGGACTTTGCTCTCCAGGAGGATGCTCATGACGTTATTTTTTGAGGTAATCGAAAGATCCGGCAGCAGAATATAGCGTCCCTTGTTTACAGCATATTCTATGGAAGATGACGGCGACACATCAATCGTACCTTCGGAAAGCATACGGTTCAATTGTGTCGGAATGCCTTCCACCAATCTGAAGGGGAAAACGACCTTTTTTAGGACGATTCCGGCATGAGGAGGGAAACAGTTTGAGTAGAGGATATGGCCGAGTTTAAGCATAATGAGATATCACCGAGCGTGATCACCGACGTCAAGGATAAGGATCAAAATAAATTTTATTATTATAAAATGGAAAGCCTTTTTTTATAAAATCACATTCGTCGTCTCCCTGCTCTCGTGCCCTATTCGTTCTAAAAAAAACTCTCAAGGTTATCTTTATCCACGGTGTTATACATGCCAATGATAACCAGCAAAGTCTAGAGCAGCTAGGCCATCAAGCGACTGATCACAGTAATGGTCAGCAGTGCCATGTTTTTCCCACCTTTGCCGGCGTGCTCTCTGCATTTGCAGTAAACCGGAAGCCATGGCAACGGTGATCACAGCGACCGGGCGAATCACATCATGCAGACCGTGCCCCTGGCTTATGCGGGGTCGGCTGGTCCGGCACACGTCAGCATGGAGATGCATAAGCTCAAACGGGCTCATGGTTGAGAAACATCATGACATGTTGTGAGCTTTATTCCGGCTTATTTAGCACGTGCAAGTCCGTTGAAAAAGAGGTCCGTCACAAACGCGCCAAATTTTTTAGAAGACAGGTTCACGCATTTTCCATGTACATGTTCAGCCAGAGGCTGCAAAATGAAATTATGGATAATAACACCGATCAGAGAGGTTACTGCCAAAGAGGGGTCGAATTTTTTTAGTTCGCCGCTCTTCATCCCTTCCCGTAACAGCTTAACAAGGCCGGCATAATTGTCAGCAAAATAATGTTCACAGATCCAGGTGATGTTTCTGCTGCTTCCTGCAAATTCCATGGCCATGATCCTGCGGAGGTCTTCATTACCTATTTGAAAATGTATGAAGCTTTCGACATACTTCTGAATTTTTCGACGTACCGACGTTTTTGACGTGAAAATAGGATCGTTCCAGATATCAATAAGTGTTGAAAAGGAGTCGCTCAGAACGGCACGATAGAGAGCATCCTTGTCCTTGAAATGGTAATAGATCATCGCGTTATTCACCCTTGCCGTGTAGGCAACCTCTCGAACCGAAGTCCCGTCGAGGCCGCGCTGCGCGAATACGCGTCGCGCGGCAGCAAGTATTTGAACACGCGTATCGCCGTCCGATCGTCCACCTTTGGGGCGGCGTCCTGCAGAATGTTTTTGTGATCTGCGCCGTTTCATGGTTATTTAACTAACCAGTTAATTAAATAATATGTAAATCAGGATATACCAAGTCACCGAGATGTGTCAAGGTTTTTTAACACTTTATGCCGTCAGGTGTTGGCCTCGTTGACGTTTGGCTATAACAGTATGACAAGTGCCGCGGAGAATGCTGCACAGCATCTTTGCCCTGAATACGGGAAAAGACGGTTGCAGGTCAATGCAGGTTTCCTGGATCATGAAATGCTACTTTGCTTTAAGAATGCCATCACGCGCCATCAGGATTGAGGCGAGCAAGTCGGCTTTTCATCCCTCTGGTGGTATGTTAACGGCCGGGTCTGATCGCATTACTCGACAAATCCATTAACTGTCGTCATCGAGCATCCGGTGTTTCGGTCGTTCGATGTCATCAAACTGCCCCGTTTTTACGGCCCAAATAAAAATAAACCAGGCAGCAAGGCCCAAAAAAAACATGAGCACGATGAGTGCTAGAATTGTCCAGAGCATAGTATTATTATATCCCTATTTCCCACCAGACGTTGCCCTATCTCGGTCTTATAAGCCATTATCAATCTATATTTCCTTCCCCTGTTCAGTCTGTTCCGGATAGATGAACGGAGCTTCCTGCTCCACTTTTATCTCCCGTGCCGTAAGATTTTCAAGAATAAAACGCAGTTGTGTGAGCCGGTACCTAAGATCCTTTCTCTTTACATACACATTGACATTCATTTTCATTCCGGTATTGGGAGGGAGGATGAAAGGATTCTGTAAAATTTCCAGATCAGCATCTTTTATACCAGCAATACTGAGTTGATACACGGCAGGTTTAAGAGATCGATTTTCGATTGTCAACGAATAGGTATTCATTATACCATCATGATTTCCCTCTTGCAGAACCATTTGTGGCTCGGTTCGAAATACCCAAAAATCAACAGGCACTCTGATATAAGCTTGATACGCGAGTTGCACAGCGATAAAGGCAAAGGCAATGGAAAGCCATATCACACGGCCCCGTTTTCCCTTCGGGACTGGTTCTCCTGAAGAACCCGGGAGATACCGAACAAGCAGCCTCGTTCCGGTTTTTTCCGTCTGTGACCGGCATGCGTCGATGCATTCAGCACAGTTGATGCATTCAATCTGAAGACCCTTGCGTATATCTATCCCAGAGGGGCACACGCGCACACACGCTTCGCACCCCCTGCATTCGTCTGCATGTTTCCGGTCGAACGCGATCGTCAGAGTTCTGTCATCGAAAAAAGCGCTTTGAAATCGAGCATAAGGGCAAACGGTTCCGCAGAAATAGTGTCTTACAAAAGCAAGGTCCAGGTATAACAGGAGGGTAAAAAATAACCACGAACCAGATGTCCAGGGTCCGAGCGAGCCGTGCCGTGCATCCCTGATCATCTCATAGGGCGAGACAAAATACCAAATCAGGTCGGCGGAAACAATGACAGAAAAGATAAAGAGGATGCCGTGCGAGACGGCTTGGCTTACGTACCGATGACGACTCATCCATGGCATGGCGATCAGCCGTCTCGCGAAATCAGACAGAACCGACTGAGGACACATCCAGCCGCACCAGATGCGGCCGTAGAGAACCGTTACGATCATGATGCCGAGAAAAAAAAGAAGGAAGACAAGCAGGAAAAAGTATGCCTCGCTGATCCAGAAGACGAAACCAAAAAAATACAATTTGAGAGAAGGAACATCAAAGCGAAAGGCACTTTCGCGGTTCACCTGGACAAAGGGGAGACCAAGCAGCATTACTGCCTGCATCCACGCAACAATGCGACGCTTGGCCCGAAAAGACATTTTTTTCATTCCTGACTACTTCATATGGCGGGAAAAAGCATAAGTAGCCACCGCACGTATCTTTTCCGGACTGAGCTGGCTCGAGAATGATGGCATTCCCTTCGGCGTGCCAGCGCTGATCACGCGTATATAATCGACGAGACGATTGCCGTAAATGAACTTGGGGCCGCCCAGTGCAGGGCCGATTCCGCCTTCAAAATTTTCACCGTGGCACATTGCGCAATTTCCCCTATATAATGCCCTACCGAGCGCCAAGTCTGCGGCTCCTCCCTTCTCTGCTTCGCCGGGCCGTGCCGTTTCTTTCGTTTCTGGGATGGTGACATTTTGTCTTAAGACCTCAATATGTCGCTGATACTGTGTTAACTGAGACCACCCGGTGGTCTGTGGCGAAAAGAAATACATATAGCAAATCCCAAAAATAATGAGTCCGGCAAACAGTACCGTCATGCCGAGAGGCATTTTCGACTTCCCCTCTTCCCGTTCTTCTATGCCGTCATATTCGCTCATGTTTTTCTCCGCATTAATGGTCTCGTGATTACTGTATGAACTCAATCTTCATCGAGCATCCGGTATTTCGGTGCTTCTACCTTCGCTTTCCGTTCAGCACGATAGAAGTAGATCACGACACCTATAAAAACAACGGCCAACACAATCGTAAATCCGAAATAAATTACCGCTTTCAATGCCATGTTATTGTTTTAACTCCCTTCCCAACCGCATGAGGTATGCTACGAGAGCATCCATTTCAGTTTTACCCTGCAGTACCTGCAAGTCTTCTGCCGTATAGGGATATCCGAGAACGTGCATTTTCCTTTCCGTATATGTCGTGTCGAGATTTCTGTCGGCAAGCCAAGCATATGCCGGCATGTTCGAATCACGGTACATGCTGCGGGGGTCCTTTAAATGCATGTAGTGCCAGGTTGGCGGATATTTTGTACCGACGCGCGCAAGATCCGGGCCGGTTCTCTTGGACCCCCATAAGTGCGGCCGGTCGATGGCCGATTCCTCAAGTTTTGACGGCGCACCATACCGAGCCGTTTCAAAGGGAAGCGGCCTGACCGTCTGCGAATGGCAATTATTGCAGCCTTCTCGAATATAGATGTCCCTGCCCTCCACGTCAAGCGGTTTGTAAGGTATGACTTTTTCTACCGACGGCGTAGCGCTCCCGACATACAAAGGGATGAACGTGGTCAAAAGCGTTCCCACGAGGATCGAAAGAGTTGCCAAGATGATGAAGGTTACCGGTCTTTTATCGACGTTCATAGGAATCTCCTTCTTCTTAACTCTTTATCATGCGTTCTGAACGGCCGGTGCCGATCTGATCGTCTTGTAAAGATTATAGACGAACACCAGGAAGCCTGTGAAGAAAATGATTCCTCCTACGGTACGCATGTTCCAGAAAAGGTAATTCGGCGCCAGTGTCTGCATGAAATTGGGATAAACCAGACTACCGTCCTTTTCCATGGCCTGCCACATCGCTCCCTGGCGAAGGCCTGTAACCCACATCGTAACGGAATAGATAAGCTGCCCTACGAGCACGAGCCAGAAGTGCAAGTTCGCTAGTTTTATGCTGTACACTGCCGTGTTGTAAATGCGGGGGATCATGTAATAGAATCCAGCCGAAAGTGTCATCGTTACCCATCCCATAGTGCCCATATGCACATGGCCGATCACCCAGTCCGTGTAATGGATAAGGGCGCTGAAGGTGCGGACTGCCTGGCTTGGTCCCTGTATGGTCTGCATCCCGTAGAACGTGATTGCCATGATGATAAACTTGACCAGGTAGTTGGACCGCATCTGCTGCCACTGGCCTTTCATCGTTCCATACCCATTGATGACCGATGCCCATGACGGAGCGATCAGGAAAAGACTGAACGCGATGGCTACAGTCTGGATCCAGTCCGGGAGCGGCGTATAAACCAAATGGTGCGCGCCTGTCCAAAGATAGGCAAAAACAAGGGACCAGAAACCGATGATTGAGAGGCGGTGGCTGTACAGCGGCGCGTTCGTCGTCTTCGGGAGGATGTAGTAGAATACGGCAAGGGGCAGCGTGGTGAATACGAAGGCTACGGCGTTGTGCCCGAACCACCACTGGACGTTCGCATCATTCGCACCCGCATAAATGGAATAGGATTTGAACCACGACACGGGGACCGCAATATTGTTCCCGATATAAACGATGGCGACGCCTACGACCGTAGCGAGAATATACCAGAGGGAAACATACATCTGTTCCTCTTTCCGTTTCATGATCGTGCCAATGATGTTGATTGAGAACATCACCCACAGAATCACTACCCCGATGTCGAGCGGCCACTCGAGCTCGGAATATTCCTTGCTTTGGGTCATGCCGGCAAAGAGCGAAAGCGCAGCGAGTACGATGGCTACATTGAAAAAGTACAGCGTGGCCTGTGCAAGTCTCGGGAATGCCAGCCGTGTCCTGCCCAACCGCTGAACCAGATAGAAGAATAGGGCGAACGCGGCCGGTACGGTGAAGCCGTATATGACTGCGTTTGTGTGCAGCGGTCTGAGTCTGCCATAGGTGAGCCAAGGGGTGAAGTTAAGCGAGGGGTAGACCAGCTGCAGGGATATGAGGATACCAACGAGGAGCCCTACAATCCCCCAAAACAGAGATGAAATCGCGAACCCTTTAATTGCACGATAGTCATACTGAGTATCCGGTGTCATAGGGCGCTCCATTCGTAAGAGTGAGACGCTGATAACTTACACTTTTAGTTTAGACAGGTCTTCAAAATTTGCTTTTTTTAGAGTTTCGGCCACCTTGTTCTGCACGTTTGCCCACAGCTGGATTGTGGGGCAGTGTTTAGAAAAGTTGCATTTTTTTTTATCCATGAGACAAAGATTGATGTACAGTTTTCCTTCGATTGCTTCGAGTACTTCTAGCACCGTGATCTCTCGCGACGGCTTAGCTAGAGAAAAACCTCCTTTAACTCCGCGGTAGGATCGTACAATCTTGGCTTTGACGAGCTTTTGCAGGATCTTAGCAAGAAAGCTTCTGGGAATCTTGTATTCCTCTGCAATTTCATTGATGAAGCTGACTTTTTTAAACGGCTGGCTCGCTAGGTACAAAACGCTGCGGATCCCGTAATCACCTTCACGTGTGACATGCATGGTTTCTAGTATATCTAACCTTTTAACGTTGTCAAGGGAGATAAAAGCGTTTGATCATAGCAGAAGAGGGAAAGCTCGCTTTTTACCGATCACTTGATTTATTGTCCATTTTATATTATAGTTTTCCATGCACAAAAAAATTAAAACAGTAGCAGAACTTTGTCCGCTCCTCGACATCCTGCGAAGTACTGGTAAGAAAATTATTTTTACGAACGGATGCTTTGACATCATTCACACTGGCCATACGCGGTATCTTGCACAGGCAAAATCTTACGGAGATTTGCTCGTTGTTGCCGTCAATAGCGATACCTCGGTGAGGAAGATTAAAGGTGAAAAAAGACCAATAAACACCCAGGCCGACCGCATGGAGGTCCTAGCCGCCCTTGAAGCGGTAGATTATGTTACTATTTTTGACGAACCGGACCCCTACCGGGTCATCTCGGAGTTGAAGCCTGATGTTCTGGTCAAGGGCGGGGATTGGCCCATCGAAAAAATCATTGGCAGGGACGTGGTTGAAGCGAGTGGCGGGCGTGTCATCAATGTCCCTTTCGTGGCTGGAGCATCCACTTCAGGGATCATAGAAAAGATTTTAAAAACCTACGGTGAATAAGGTTCAGGCATGCACGAAGCTCAAACGGGGGGAATATTGGGATGCAGCTACTGTTCCGTTAAGAACCACCCTCGCTGCGACAGGCAATCCAATCTAGCCGTCTTATCTTGTTATGTATCTTGGTAATCGTCGCCTTCCCCTACGTTTCCTAACTGTTCTTTTTCTTTTCTGTTCTTTCTCTTTTCATCTTCTATCGAATGGAGAGTATCGTCGTCGTATCCAAAATAATGTCCGATCTCATGAACAACGGTGTCAAAGACGATCTCCTCTATCTTGTCATCGGATGAAACAGCGCCTTCAATTACCTTCTGATAAATTACGATCCTATCCGGAAGCGCATTCCCGTAGTTCCATTCCCGCTCCGGAAGCGGCACCCCCTGATAGAGGCCAAAGAGTGTACCTGACGATATTCCCATATCGTCCAAAAGCGTTTGTGGTGGCTGGTCTTCGATGTCGATGACGAGATTGCGCAGCCTCTTTCTGAATTTTCCGGGAAGTCGTTGCAGCGATCTTGCCACGAGCTTTTCGAAGGAAGGACGATCCATAATTGTCTACACGGAATGCGGCGTGCGAAACAATGAATGATGCAGACAGCGACAGATCGCCACCTGGCTGCTCATGACTCCCGGTCGGCTGCAGCAAACGATCACTTGTTATTTCCTTATGCTATAGAACACTTCTCGGCCGCGAAAGATTGCGGCATCGCCAAGTTCCTCTTCGATCCGGATCAGTTGGTTATACTTGGCGATACGATCGGTTCGGGAGAGCGAGCCTGTCTTGATCTGCCCGGCGTTCGTTGCAACAGCCAGGTCCGCAATCGTTGCGTCCTCGCTCTCTCCCGAGCGGTGCGAAACCACGGCCGTATACTGCGCGCGCTTCGCCATCTCTATGGCATCGAGGGTTTCGGTGAGCGTCCCGATCTGATTCAACTTGATGAGGATGGAATTCCCGATGCCTTCGGTTATGCCTTTTTTAAAAATCGAGGTGTTGGTAACGAAGATGTCGTCGCCCACTAGCTGTATCTTTTTGCCGAGGCGATCTGTCAAGAGCTTCCATCCCTTCCAGTCTTTCTCTGACATGCCGTCTTCGATTGTAATGATCGGATAACGTTTTATCCACTCCTCGTAGAATGATACCATCTCTTCCGGAGATTTCTTTTTACCCTCGCCTTTGAGATCGTAAACCCCCTCCTTGAAAAATTCGCTGGCAGCGGGATCAAGGCCAAGGAACACCTCCTGGCCTGGCTTATAGCCTGCCTTTTCGATGGCTTCAAGGATCACCTGCACCGCCTCTTCGTTCGATCTCAGGTTCGGCGCAAAGCCGCCTTCATCTCCGACGGAGGTGTTGTACCCCTTTTTCTTCAATACGGACTTGAGATTATGAAATACCTCTGAGCCGATTCGGATTGCTTCCGAACATGAGGATGCACCCGCCGGGATGATCATGAACTCCTGGATGTCAACATTGTTATCGGCGTGCGCTCCGCCATTCAACACGTTCATCATAGGAACTGGAAGTTCCTTTGCATTCGGGCCGCCAAGATAATGATAGAGTGGCAACCCTGCATCCTCGGCTGCTGCCTTGGCCACGGCAAGAGATACGGCAAGCATCGCGTTGGCTCCGAGTTTACCCTTGTTCTCGGTGCCGTCCAATTCGATCATGGTGTGGTCGATAACAGCCTGTTCGGTTGCGTCCATTCCCGTAATGGCAGGGCTGATGACTTCGATAACGTTCGTTACGGCCTTCTGAACGCCTTTTCCCAGGTAGCGTGGACCGCCGTCACGGAGCTCGAGTGCTTCGCGTTCTCCCGTAGATGCACCGCTCGGCACGATGGCCCGTCCGAGAACGCCGCTTTCCAGAATTACGTCGGCTTCGACCGTTGGATTGCCACGAGAATCGAGCACCTCGCGCGCATACACATCTATGATTTCACCCATGAATGCCCCCTCACACAAGTCGGACTGCATATTCCCGATTCTGAAAGTTGAATCCTTTCAATGGGCTAGCAGCTAAATTCCATCCCTCATAACCTCACTGGCCCAGGATGAATTTCCTGCCCGCATCGATCAGATCTTTAATCTTTTCATCCGATGAAGATTCGACGTACACCCGTACCACCGGCTCAGTCCCTGAGGCGCGCATCAGCACCCAACTATCGTCTTCCAGCATGTACTTGGTACCGTCGGCAGTCGTTTTTTTGCCTTTGACGCGGGACCCACCGAGTTCGCTCAAAGGCTGGCTCAGCCGCTCTTCAACCGCCTTACGATTGGTTTCCGTGATACGTATGTTAATCCGGTCGTCCAGAATGACGCCGACTTCTTTATAGAGCCGCTTCAGCAGTTCCTTGATAGACTTCTTTTCACTTGACACCATTTCTGTAGCCAGGAGGCAAGCCAGGATTCCGTCTTTTTCCGGTACATGGTCTTTAATGGTCATGCCGGCGCTTTCCTCGCCCCCGAATATTATCTTGCCCTGCACAAGCAGGTCTCCGATGAACTTGAATCCCACGCCTGTTTCATAGACCTCAATACCGTGTTTTTTTGCTACTGCATCTATCAGGTGTGATGTAGCGATAGAGCGCGCAGCGCCACCTTTCCAGCCCCTCGAGCGGCAAAGATAGTCAAGCGCCAACGCAAGAATCTGGTTGGGGTTGATATAGGTACCGTCTAGATCCATTACGCCGAAACGGTCTGCATCACCGTCTACCGCGAGACCGATATCGAATTTACCTTTTTTCAATATTGCCGCAAGCTCGGCCAGGTTCGCTTCCGAGGGCTCGGGTGAATTGCCGCCAAATAAAACGTCGCGATGACCGTGCACCACGGTGACAGCGCATCCCGCATCCTTGAGCGCACTGTCAAGATAATCCCTGCCCGTCCCATACAGCAGATCGACGGCAATTTTGAGCTTTGATTTTTTTATCGGATCAAAATCGATCTTTTTTTTGAGATCGTCGAGGTAGGCTTTACGAAGGTCGGCATCATCCACCATGCCTTTTAGTTTTGCATCAGCTAGGGACATGACGGGGATGGAGTTCTTTTCGAGAAGGGTATTGGCCCGGGATTCGATGTCCTTGGTCTCTTCAGGAAGCGCTGGTCCGCCCCAGGCAGGAGAAAACTTGAGGCCATTATATTGCGGTGGGTTATGGCTTGCCGTAAAGTTGATGCCGCCGGCCGCCTTTTTTCTGATGATCTCAAAAGAGACCGCCGGCGTAGGCACGTCGCGGTTAGCGAGATAGGTGTGGATGCTGTTTGCTGCGAGAACTTTAACGGCCTCTTCCGCGAACCGCTCTGACATAAAGCGAGTATCGTATCCCACGATCACGCCTCTGTCCTTCAGACCTTGCGCCGAGAGGTGGTCTGCTATAGCTTGCGTTACGACACGGACCCGGCTGAAGGTAAAATCGTCGGCTATCACCCCGCGCCATCCCGACGTTCCGAATTTTATTTTTTCAATAGCCATGGATATTCAGAATTTATCATAAAGCAAAGACCTTTGCAACTTGAAAAGAATTTATCGGCACGTGCGCATAAGATCGTTTTTAAATTCTAACTATCTCGGCTCGCAACTCATCTCCTACTTCCAGCAAGGCGACTGAATTGAAAGGTGCATACCGTTTGTCCGTAGGGCTTCCAGGATTGAGATAATACACTCCCTCTATGGAACCCCAGAATGGATGGTGAGAATGGCCATAGACGATAAGGTCTACCTTGTCAAACTCTTTTCTTATCATCTCCTGCTGTACGTTTAGCTTATATTGCCCGTGTATAAGGCCTACTGTGAAGTTGCCAATCGTGATGATTTTCTTGAGGGGAAGCCGCACCTGCACTTCAGCGCTATCCATGTTTCCAGCAACGGCTTCTACGGGCGCAATAGATCTCAGGTCGTCGAGCACAGAAAGTTCCATGATATCTCCCGCATGGAGGATTAGATCGACCCCGCTAAAAATATCATAGATTACCGGAGGAAGTGCCGGCACGATGGCGGGCACATGGGTATCAGATAGTACGCCGACCTTCATGCAGATGCCAATGTTTTCTTGATATCTTCGACAAGCGTTGCCAATGCCAGTTCCCATTGATCCTTAGTATCCATGTTGCGGAGTATCGCCTTCCCGCTCTTCATTTCCTGTTCCCCGATGATCAGGGTATGGCCAGCATGGGACTTGTCGGCTTTCTTCATCTGGCTCTTAAGGCTGCTGCCGGTATAATCCGTATCAACGCGGATTCCGGCGGACCTCAGTGTGTGAATGACAGGCAGAGCAAACGCTACTGCTTCGGCGCCGAGTGCAGCGAGGAAGAGCGCGGGACGGCGAGTTTTGACGACTTTGGGATCCAGGAGCGAGATAGCCCGCTCGACACCGAGTGCGAAACCGATCCCCGGTGTGGCAGGTCCGCCGATCTCCTGAACGAGTCCATCGTACCTGCCGCCCGCCGCAACGGTGTTCTGTGCTCCCATTTGTCCCATTACGAGCTCAAACGTCGTCCTCGTATAGTAATCGAGCCCGCGAACGAGACGCGGATTTACTTCGAAAGGCACATTAAGTTTCCGCAGGCCCGCTTCAACAGTGTGAAAGTGCCCCTTACAGGGGCCACAGAGGTAATCGAGCATAACAGGGGAATCGCTGAATTGATCAGCGTCCCTCTTGCAATCAAGCACGCGAAGAGGGTTGGTTTCGTAACGCCTCTGGCAGTCTGCGCACAAGGCCGGCAGTTTTTCTTTCAGATACGACCTGAGCGCTTCACGATATGCGCCCCTGCAAGCGCTGTCTCCTAGTGAGTTTATCTGGAGAGTGAGACCGCTGATGCCGATCCGCGTAAATAAGGAGTGTAGCATCACCAGTACTTCTATGTCCACGTGAGGGTGATCGAGCCCCAAGGCCTCTACGCCGATCTGGTAAAATTGGCGATATCTCCCCTTCTGTGGTCGCTCGTGCCTGAACATAGGTCCCATATAATAGAGGCGGCTTATTTGGTTATCCGCATACATCTTATGCTCGACAAAAGCGCGGACGACGCCTGCCGTGCCTTCTGGACGCAAGGTGATCTTCTTGCCGTCTCTGTCCTCAAACGTATACATCTCTTTTTCCACAATGTCCGTCGATGTACCGATGCTGCGAGCAAAAAGTTCGGTATACTCGAAAACAGGAACCCTGATCTCTGAAAAACCATAATCCTCGAACAGCCTTCTCGCAATCGCCTCAAGGTGCAGCCACAGAGGAATATCTACCGG
>Ga0187771_10001907_pt1 | contig 14337 bp, 12 predicted proteins | sample 0116_SJ02_MP15_1_FD_133139 | JGI IMG/M metagenome (GOLD analysis project Ga0187771, IMG submission 133139) | Tropical peat soil microbial communities from peatlands in Department of Meta, Colombia - 0116_SJ02_MP15_10_MG | ecosystem: Environmental > Terrestrial > Soil > Wetlands > Peat | place...
AGTCGACCGAAAACCTGACGCCCGACCAGATCAAGGCTCGTCTGATGATCACGGCGCAGAAGTTCCCGCAGGGAACCCATACGATCGTCGTCGACAACACCGTCTCGCCGCCGCAGCAGTACTACATTCAGTACGACATTTTCACCGTCGGCGCCGGCTACCTGAATCTGGACGCTGCGCTGCAGAATACCTTCGCGGACACGATTCCGGCCAATAAGAATGCGGCTTCGCCGGTCGCCGTTTATGTCTCGCCGGGCGTTGTCTACGTGGTCAACGATCTGACCACGGTCTGGGGTTCCACAACCGTCTGGGGCTCGACGACTGTCTGGGGCTCGACCACCGTCTGGGGCACGACGACCGTCTGGGGCTCGGGCGTCTGGGTCGATCCCGACACCACAGTCTGGGGCAGCACGACCGTCTGGGGTTCGGCCGCGCCCACTCTGAGTCAGGCGGATACGACCGTCTGGGGCTCGACGACAGTCTGGGGTTCGATCGTCGGCACCGGCCAGGCGCTCACCACCGTCTGGGGTTCGAACACTATCCCCGCCACGGGTTCCTACACCACCGTCTGGGGCAGCAATGCGGCTGACCCGCTGACCACCGTCTGGGGCTCAACCACGGTCTGGGGTTCCACGACCGTCTGGGGCTCAACCACGGTCTGGGGCTCGCTCGCCAATGCGGATACCACGGTCTGGGGTTCAACCACGGTCTGGGGTTCCACAACCGTCTGGGGCAGCCAGACGGTCGGCGATCCGGACAGCAATTAATATCGGCCCTATCTCAGCCCGCGCGCCTTCAACCACGCAATCAGCGCGGCCGGGTCGTCGGTGATGATCGCATCGACGCCCGCGTCAACCAGCTTCGCCCAGTCTTCGGGTTTGTCGGAAGTCCACGGCACCACTTCCATGCCCATGGCGTGAGCCTCGGCGACGTGCTCCTTCGTCACCAGATGCTGTTCGGGGCTGAACAGGGTGGCTTCGAATTCCTTCGCCACTTCCTTCCAGTCCCGCGGCGTCTCCCAGAGAGCCGCGCGGCGAATCGACGGATCGAGCCGCTTCATCACGCGCAGCGTGCGCGGATCGAAGCTCTGCAGAATCACGCGCGATTCGAGCCCGTGCTTCTTCACCAGATCGAGAATCATCTTCGTGAAGGTTTCGGGATCGGGCGTCAGTTCGGGCTTGTCGGCGAAGATCTTCGTCTCCACGTTGAACTGAACCGCATTCCCCGCCCCAAGCGAGAACACCTCATCCAGATTCGGAATGGGCGTGCCCGGCACGGGAACCTGATCCGGAAAACCGGGATTCTTCTTCGCCCCGCAGTCCCAAGCATCGAGTTCCTTCCGCGTGAGCGTATGGATCGGTATGCCGAGTTTCGGCCCCGAGCAGATCGTGGGATTGATCAGCGGATCGTGCGAGATCACCGGCACGCCGTCTCTGGTCACCGCGACATCGAGTTCGAGCACGTCCACGCCCTGCTCGATGGCATATCGGAACGCGGGAATCGTATTTTCCGGACGGCGCGCCCGCGCGCCGCGATGGCCATGCACGAGGATGCGGCGCGTGTCAGCCTTCATCAGCAAACCTGCCGAAGCGGCCAGGCAGAAGGCACGGCGGGACAGAGCGTTCATGATCCCTCCATTCTCTAATGAACACGCCGGCTCTTGTTGTTCATGTAGTCCATCAGCAGATACTGGCCCAGCGTGTGCGGCGTGGTGAAGTAGGCTTTGCCGCGGCACAGCTCCGTCACTTTCTGGATGAACTGCACCAGACCGTAATCGCTCGCCAGCATGAAGGTGTTGATCAGAATCCCCTGCTTTTTGCAGCGGTTCACTTCCTCGAGCGTCCGGCTGATCACGAGCGGATCGAGTCCGAAAGCGTTGCGATAGGTTCGCCCGTCTTCGAGGGTGAGCGCCGAAGGTTTGCCGTCCGTGATCATGACGATCTGCTTCATGTCCTTGCGCTCCTGCTGCAGCAGGCGCTGCGCCAGAATCAGACCGTCGCGCGTGTTGGTGTAATACGGCCCCACCTGCACGCGCGCAAGCTGGCTGATATTCAGCTCTTCGGCCGAATCGTGGAACAGGACGCAGCGCAGGCTGTCCCCCGGATACTGCGTGCGGATCAGATGCGCCAGTGCCATGGCAACGCGCTTCGCCGGCGTGAAGCGGTCTTCGCCGTAGAGGATCATGCTGTGGCTGCAATCGAGCATCAGCACGGTGGCGCACGAGCTCTGATACTCGCACTGGTGAACGTGCAGATCCGAGTATTCGAGATCGATCGGCACCTTCACGCCTTCGCGCCGCACCGCGGAAAACAGCGTTTCGCTGATATCGAGATTCAGCGTATCGCCGAATTCATACCGCCGCGAAGTGCCGGAGGATTCGATGCCGGTCGCGAGATCGCGCGTATCGTGGCGTCCGAAGCTCGATTTCCCGAGCGATCCCAGCAGATCCTTCAACGTACGGAAGCCGAGAAAATCAATCGACTTGTCCGTCACCTCAAACCGCGCCTGACCCTCGCCGCCCGCCTGGCCTGAACCTTCGCGTTCGACCGTGATGTGGCCTTCGGCCGCCAGCTTCTGGATCAGATTCTCGATGAGCTGCTCCATCTGCTCCGGAGTCATCTGCGCGAGCCGCTCCATCATTTCCTGCATGCGGTCGTCGCGGAACAGCTCGCCGCGCTCGAGAGCTTCCTGGATGGCGCGCTTCAGATCCTCCAGATCGCGCTGGTTCCACTCGCTGAACTGCATCCACGGGCTGTTGAATCCGCTTTCGAGAAAGAAATTCGCGAGCGCGTCCATCAGATCCTGGGCGTCGATCCCGAAATCTTCTCCCGTGTATTTGGAGAATTTGACCCACTTCATAACAGCAACTCAGTTGAACTGGCGCCGGCGCTTGTCTCTGGGATTCTCGTCGCCTGGCCCCTGGGTCTCCTGCACCGGACGCTTGCGTTCCTCGGCGCCGAAGCCCAGCTCTTCGGACCGGCTGATCCGGCGGTTCGCATGGAGCCCTTCGAGAATGAATTCGCCCGCCGAAGCCCGCACCGGATCCGGTTCATTCGCCGTCAGCCCCAGCGCGCGCGTTTTTTCCATCAGGCCCTGGATGGAATTGAGTTGCAGCACCATCTCCGCCGAATCGATATCCTCGCCCAGCTTGAGATTGCCGCCCAGATCGAACCACTGGACGATATTCTGCATGTTTACGCCCTCGAAGTACCGGTTGAACACCTTCGCCACCGCGGTGCGAATCAGCTCGCGGCTCACCGCGTCGCCGCCCTTCAGCTCGCCTTCGTATTCGAGTTCGATCTTCCCGGTAATGGCAGGCATCGCGGCGTAGATATCGAGCACGCGCGGCGTCGCCACATCTTCGCGGTTCTCGAGCGCGCGCCGTTCCGCATTCGAAACGACATTCTCGGTGACCGAGATCGGCAAACGCTGCGAAACACCGGACCGCTTGTCCACGCGCTTGTCCTCGCGCGCCGAAAACGCGAGCTGCTCGATGATTTCCGCGATCCATCCCGGCAGCCGCACTTCGATATCGGCCTCGCGGTCGAGCCACGCTTCGGCGCGCGTGATCGCGATCCCGTGTTCGAGCATCGCCGGATAGTGCGTGCGGATTTCGCTGCCGATCCGGTCCTTGAGCGGCGTGATGATCTTGCCGCGCGCCGTATAGTCTTCGGGATTGGCCGTGAACACCAGCAGCAGATCGAGCGGCAGACGCACCGGATAGCCTTTGATCTGCACATCGCCTTCCTGCATGATGTTGAACAACCCGACCTGAATCTTCCCGGCCAGATCCGGCAATTCGTTGATGGCGAAAATTCCGCGGTTGGCGCGCGGAATCAGGCCATAATGCACGGTCAGCTCATCTGAAATATCCTGACCGCGCCGCGCCGCCTTGATCGGATCGATATCGCCGATCATGTCCGCGATGGTCACGTCCGGCGTGGCGAGCTTCTCCACATAGCGCTGGTCCGGCGTCAGCCACGCGATGGGCGTCGCGTCGCCCTTTTCCGCAATCAGCAACTGGCAGCGCCGGCAGATGGGCGCATACGGATTGTCATGGATCTCGCAGCCCGCAACAAACGGCAGCTCGGGATCGAGCAGCGTCGTCAGCATGCGGATGAGCCGCGTCTTGGCCTGCCCGCGCAGCCCCAGCAGAATGAAGTTGTGGCGGGAGAGCACGGCGTTCACCACGTGCGGAATCACGGTGTCCTCGTAGCCCACGATGCCCGGAAACAGCGTCTCGCCGCTTCGCAGTTTCGCGATCAGATTGCCGCGCAGTTCATCCTTCACCGTGCGGCCGGCCAGCCGTTTTTCGCACCATGCACTGTTGCGAAGCTCTCCGAGCGTGTGGGGTAATTTTCTCGATGGAATCGGGTCGAGTGGGGAAGACTGCAGCATTCAGGCCCTCCGGCGGAAGCTGTCCTGATGGTAGCAGGTGGCGTTCTCAGTCCAGGTTGAATTCGAACGTTTCGCCCTCGGCGACGACCGTCAATTTGCCGCCCGAAAGCGCTTTCATGTCTTTGGCCAGCGGGAAGAAAATGGCGCCGTCCGTCGATTGGCCGGGTGGAATCCGTGTTTTGGCAAACGCGATCGCGGACGCCATCGCCGCCGCTTCGAGCTTCGCCGAGACGCCGATCGTCATCGAATTCTGCCGCCGCTGCTCGTAGCCGTTGGTCGAGCGCATGTGCGGAATCCCGTACAAGGTGGCTTCGTAGGAAGTGACCAGTTTCACCACGTCCGAATGCGAAGCGTGCTGCAGCAGCATATCCACCACCTGATCGGCCGAGATCGCCGTAAGCGGAGGAGATCCCGTCTTCGTGTATGAGAAACTCTCCGGCTGCAGCGTCCAGTAAATGCCGCTGCCATTCGCCACGGAAACCTGGATCAGCCCGAATCCAGCCACCTGGTTCGGCATGTGAGTCACTATAATGGTCAGGCCTTTGCGGGAGAGCGTCTGGTACTTCTGCCCGTTGGCTTCGTACTCGATCACCTGGGCGAATGCCGCTGTCGCAGCCATGGCAATCACCCCTGCGAGAACGGTTCGGCGCGGCAGTTTCATCTGAATTTCAAGAGTCTAGAGCGCTTCGGCCGCCGAACCGAGCGTCACTTTGACTTTCATGGTCCGGTTGCCGCGGAAGATGGTGAACTCGATCGTTTCGCCGGCCTTCTTCTGATTCATGGCTCGGCGCAGTGAATCCTGGTTCTCCACCGGCGCCCCGTCAATCGCGATGATCAGATCGCCGCCGATCCCCAGCCGGTACATTCCGCCGACAATCGCGACACGCGTCGGCCCGCGCAGACCGGCCTGCGCCGCAGGCGAACCTTCGTCGATCCCCTCGATCAGCAACCCGCCGGAAGAAGGCAGATTCAGCTCTTCGGCGAGATCCCCCTGAACCGGGAACACCTGCGTGATGCCGAGAACCGGATGCGAAATGTGCCCGGTGGTACGGTATTCTTCCAGCTTTTCCTTGGCGCGATTGATGGGAATCGCAAAACCGATCCCGATATTGCCCGCTTCGCCCTGCCGGGTGCCCGGGCTGTAGATGGCGGTGTTGATCCCGATCACGTTGCCCTGCGAGTCGAACATGGGGCCGCCGCTGTTGCCGGGGTTGATGGCGGCGTCGGTCTGAATCAGACCCTCCATCTCATTGCCGTCTTCATTCTCGAGGCTTCTGTTGAGCGAGCTGATAATCCCGGTCGTCAGCGTGCCTTCGAGGCCGAACGGATTGCCGATGGCCAGCACCTTCTGTCCGACAACCACCTGGTCGGAATTTCCCAGATGTACAAAGGGCAGTTTCCGGTCGGCGCTGATGTGGAGAATCGCCAGATCGTTGCGCCGGTCCACGCCCACCACGGTCGCCTTGTACTGCTTCTTGTCCGAAAGCGTCACCGTGATGTTGCGCGATCCCGCAATCACGTGATTATTCGTCACGATATCGCCCTCGGCGTTGATCAGAAACCCCGAGCCAATGCCCTTGGCCGGGAAGACCTGAAAGAAAAAGTCGCGCTGATAAACGATCGTCGTGATGTTGACGGTCGCGACGTGGTTGGTCTTGTAGATATCGATGTTGTTCTGTTCGTCCGCTCCGAAGGTCGCGCCGTGCGCCACGACGGGTTCCGACCAGAGCTTGCCGCTCGTCGAAATGGGCCGCAAGACCTGCTGGATGTTCCAGTTCCCGTGCTCGACGATGTACCAGAATCCGATGGCCAGGAGCAGGGAAAGAATGAGAGCTCTGGGTCTCATAAGGTAAGCCTCATGCGCTTATGCCTGTCTTTTCAGATCTTCCCATACCAGTCTGGTCTGACGCAGAGTGTCTTCCTTTGTCCCGCTGGTGTCAATGAGATAGTCGGCGCGCTTCTTTTTCTCTTCGAGCGGCATCTGGCGTTCGAGGCGCGCGAGCACATCGGCTTCCGTCGCCCCTGGGCGTTCCATGGATCTCGCGATCTGCTGCTCCCGCGTGCAGCTCACCACGATGACCTTGCCGACGTCCCGGTACGCGCCCGATTCGAACAGAATGGCGGCCACGTAAACGATCACAGCATGCGGATCGCGCGCCCCGATCTCCCGCATCCGCCGCATCGCCAGACCACGCACCGCGGGATGCACAATCGCGTTCAGCTTCGCCAGTTCCCCGGGATGCCCGAAGACGCGCGCCGCGAGCGCAGCCCGGCCGATCCGGCCCTCCGCGTCCAGAATGCCGGGTCCGAATGCGGCCACAACGGGCGCGAACGCATCGCCGCCCGGAAGCAGAACCTCATGCCCCAGTTCATCCGCCTCGATGACGTGGCAGCCGAGGTCCGCCAGCGCGCGGGCGACGAAACTTTTCCCGCACCCCATCCCGCCGGTGAGCCCGGCAATCAGCATAGACCGGTGCGGCGTTCGGCGGATTCGATGGTATTGCGCATCAGCATCGCGATGGTCAGCGGACCCACGCCTCCCGGCACGGGCGTGTACGCCGAGGAGACGCGCGCCATGTCGCCCGGATGCACGTCGCCCACCAGCAGGCTGCCGCGGCGGTCGAAGTCGGCCATGCGCTCGGGAGCGAAAATCTTCTCCGCCTGTTCGCGCGACACGATGCGGCTCTGGCCCACGTCGATCACCACCGCGCCGGGCTTGATGTAATCCGCCGTGATCATCGCGGGCCGGCCGATGGCGGCCACCAGAATATCGGCGCGGCGGCAGACGCCGGGCAGGTCCACGGTCTTCGAATGGCAGATCGTGACCGTCGCGTTCTCCTGCAGCAGCAGAATCGCCATCGGTTTGCCCACGATGTCGCTGCGCCCCACCACCACAGCATTCTTCCCTTCCATCGGAATCTGATAGCGCCTGAGCAGCTGGATCACGCCATTCGGCGTGCAGGGCCGCGGACCCGGCCGGCCGGTCGAAAGCAGCCCGACGTTGCAGGGATGGAAACCATCCACATCCTTCTCCGGCGCGACCGCCAGCAGAACGCGCTGCGCATCCACCTGCTTCGGCAGGGGAAGCTGCACCAGAATCCCGTCGATCTCCGGCCGCGCGTTCAGATCGCGAACCATTTCGAGCAGTTCTTCCGTCGTCACGGAAGCGGGCGGCGTGATGGTCTCGTTGTAGATTCCCAGGTCGCCCGCCGTCTTCGTCTTGCCGCGAACGTAGATTTCAGAAGCGGGATCGTTGCCCGCAAGGATGACCGCGAGACCCGGCGGACGGCCCGCATGCTGGCGAACGCGTTCAATCAAAGGCCGGCATTCCGCCTTGATCTGGTCCCGTACAAAGTTCCCGTCGAGAATGAGTGGCACCAGACCAATTTAGCCTGCCTACTGTCCTGCCAGACGCTTTTCGATGGGATAACCCTTGTCTATCCAGTCGGTCTTGAGATTCTGCGGCAGTTCGAGCGCCTTCACATTGCGGAAACCCAGTTCCCGCAGGGCCGCAAACGCCGGCCGGATATTCGGGCACTTGTCCCACGGGCAGCAGCCGCAGTAAAGAACGATCTGCCGGTCCCTGGGCTGTCCCGCCACAGCTTTCTTCAGTGCCTCGATCCCTTCCGGCGCGGACGCCGGCCCCGCATACAACGCGCCCGGAATATGCGTGGCGCGATAAAGCACATTGAAACCCACGTGTATGATCAGCGGCGCGTTCACATCCTTCGCCAGATCGGCCGGCTGGATCGTGTTCAGGCTCTCGGCCGCAAGCAAAGTCAGGGCGGAAACCGCGGCTATCATGACGAGGGTACGCATGGCATTCATTGTAGAGCTATTGTTAAGTCATGAATGACAACGGAATGAGCAACAACGAACCAACGGCGGTCGTTTTCAGCTCCCCGAATTTCGACGGGGAACTCGAGGCCATGGCCATCAAGAGCCTGCTGGATGCCAACAACATCCCGGCCATCCTCTCCGGGCCGCACATCATGCCCAATCTGCCCTTCCAGGTCGAAGTGCCGGCTCATCTCCTCGAGAAAGCCGAGCAGCTCATCCGCGATTCCCGGCAGAACGGGCGCCGCGCCGCCGATGAAGCCGAGGCGCAGACCGAATAGCCCGTTAAAATAGGGTTTCATGCGCATCGCTCTCGGACAGATCAACCCCACGGTCGGGGATTTCGAGGGCAACCTGGCGCTGATGCTCTGGGCGGCCGAAGACGCAGCCGCGCGTGGCGCTCAGCTTCTCGTCCTTCCGGAACTTTCCATCACCGGCTATCCACCGCGGGATCTGGTCGAGAAACCCAGTTTCGTGGCCCGGTCGGAAGAGGCCGTCGGACTACTCGCCGAACGGACCGCCCATCTTCCCATGACCGTGATCTGCGGCTACGTAGGGCAATCGCACGAAGCGGTCGGCAAGCGCGCGACCAACTCCGCGGCTGTCCTCCGCGGCGGGCGCGTTCTCATGCGGCAGACCAAAGTCCTGCTGCCGACCTATGACGTGTTCGACGAAGCGCGCAACTTCGTGGCAGGCGAGGAGCAGACCATCCTCGAATTGCCCGAAGGCCGCATCGCCATCTCCATCTGCGAGGACGCCTGGAACGACCGCCTCTTCTGGCCGCGCCAGCTTTATCGCCGCGACCCGGTCGATGAGCTGATGCGGGAGGGCGCCGATGTCCTCGTCAGCATCAACGGCTCGCCTTTTTCGCTCGGCAAACAGAAACTGCGCGAGGATATGTTCCGCGCCATCGTGAAGCGGCACAATGTGCCGGCCGTTGTAGTCAATCAGGTGGGCGGCAACGACCAGCTGGTCTTCGACGGCGCCAGCTTCGCCATGGACGCAAACGGCAACGTCATCGCTTCGGCCGCTTCCTTCCGCGAAGATCTGATCCTCGTGGATCTCGCGACCGGCAAGGGCGATCAACGCCCGGCGCCGGCGAGCGAATGCGACGCCGTCTATGATGCCCTGGTTCTCGGCACCCGCGATTACGTCCGCAAATGCGGCTTCAAACAGGTGCTGATCGGCCTCAGCGGCGGCATCGATTCGTCGCTGACCGCGCTCCTCGCGGTGGATGCGCTCGGTCGCGAGAACGTGCGCGGCGTCGGCATGCCGGGTCCGTTTTCCTCCGAGCACAGCGTGACCGACGCGCGCGCCATGGCCCGGAATCTGGGCATTCCGTTCGACGTGATCCCCATCACTCCGGCCTACGACGAGATGATCAAAACGCTGAGCCCCGTATTCGCAGGCCGCCCCGCCGATGTGACGGAAGAAAACATCCAGTCGCGCCTGCGCGGCCTCACCCTGATGGCCCTCTCGAACAAGTTCGGCGCGCTCGTGCTTACCACCGGAAACAAGAGCGAGATCGCCGTCGGCTACTGCACGCTATATGGCGATATGTGCGGCGGCCTTGCCGTGATCAGCGACGTGCCGAAGACCATGGTTTATGCGCTGGCGCGCACCGGCAACGCGCGCCATCGCGCCGTCCCCGAATCGGTCTTCACCAAACCGCCTTCCGCCGAACTGCGGCCCAACCAGAAGGACACCGATTCGCTGCCGCCTTACGACATCCTCGACGGCATTCTTCGCCTCTACGTGGAGGAACTCCACAGCGTCCCGGAAATCGCCGCCGAGCTCTCGCTGCCCGTCGAACTGGTGCGTGGCATCGCCCGCAAAATCGATCTCAGCGAATACAAGCGCCAGCAGGCCGCGCCCGGCCTGAAAGTCACCACCAAAGCTTTCGGCATTGGCCGGCGCTTCCCCATCGCCCAGAAATTTCAAGAGAACAGATTGCAGGAGAAGGCGTAAATGACCGCGCTCCGTCAGCTCCTGCTCCTTTCTGCGTCCGCGGCTCTCCTCCTCGCGCAGGAAACGGAATGGAAGGTCACGCCCGCCGGCACGCAGGTGCCCGTCGACACGTTCCCCATGTCGCAGGCGATCACGCCCGACGGCAAACTGCTTCTCGTCCTCAACGCGGGCTTCAATCCGCCGAGCGTCAGCGTGATCGATCTCGCCAGCGGCAAGGAGATCGACCGCGGAAACGTGCCCGATGGCTGGCTCGGCCTCACGCTGAACAAAGCCGGCGATCGCGTTTACGTCGGCGGCGGCTCGAAAGCCGCCGTCTACGAATTCACCTTCGCGGCCGGCAAACTGACGCCGTCGCGCATGTTTCCGGTGGTCGCGGACAAGGACCGCACAAAAGACGATTTCGTCGGCGACGTCCAGTTTTCGCCCGATGGACATCTCCTCTACGCCACCAACCTCTTCCGCGATTCGGTCGTGGTCATCAATCCGCAGTCCGGCCTCGTGATCTCGCGCATCAAAACCGGCCGCCGCCCTTATCGCATCCTGTTTCACAAATCCGGCCGGAGCCTGTATGTCTCAAGCTGGGCCGATGGCTCCATCGGCCAGTACGATGCCAACAGCGGCGCTCCGCTCGGCACCACCCGCGTCGGGCCACACGCAACCGACATGCTCTGGGCCGATGGTCTGGTGGATGGTCAGCCCTCCCTCAAAGCCCGGCTCTTCGTCTCGGCCAGCAACACCAACAGCCTCTTCGTGCTCGGCGCAAGCGAAACGGGCGAACTCTCGCGCCTTGAAACCATTAACCTCGCCCTCACGCCGCGGCAACCGGCGGGCACCACGCCCGAAGGCATGGGAATCAGCGCGGACCGCAAGCAGCTCTACGTCGCCTGCGCCGGCGTCAATGCCGTCGCAGTCATCGATCTCGCGGGTGAACGCGTGCGCACTCTCGGCTTCATCCCCGCTGGCCACTATCCGGTCTCCGCGCTGGGCTTGCCCGGTGGCCGCGTCAGTATTCTGAACAGCCACGACAAGACGGTCCAGATTGTGGAAGCGGCCGACGAATCCAAACTCCCGCCGCTCACCGATCAGGTGATGGCCAACCTGCCCTACCGCGACATCCTCCTCACCGACCCCGGCATTCCCGCGGGCAGCCCGGTGCGGCCGAACGGACCAGTCAAACATGTGGTCTATGTGATCCGCGGCGACGACACTCTCGCCGCCACCGGCATCAGAACCGACTACGCGGAAAAGCTTTCGCCCACAACCAGCGCCGGCCGCCGCGCACCTTCCGACGACGCGCTCGACCCGGCCAACACGCCGCCCGCGGGCTATCTCTGGACGAACGCCGCCGAGGCCGGCATTTCCATGCGCAACTACGGCTTTTTCGTCACCAATCTGCAGACTCCCGGGGCCGATGGAACCGAGGTGCAGAGCGTGCGCGACGCCGTGCTCGCGAAGGCGACCGATACCGAATACCGCGGCGCCGATCCGGCTTACGCCGACGCCGACCGCGCCCGGGAATTCATCAGCGAACTCCACGAATACGAACAGACCGGATCTTACCCGCAACTGGTTCTGGTGCGTCTCGACGGCGGCAAGGATTACGACCAGGCTGTCGCCGCGATTGCCGAAGCCGTATCGAAGAGCCGTTTTGCAAACGAAACCGCGATCTTCACCCCGGGCGGCATCCGCTCGCCCTGGACGAACCAGACCGCGGCCATCAGCCCGCTCTCCGCTCTGCGCACTGTCGAAATCATCCTCGGTATGCGTCCCATGACCATCTTCGACGCCGCCGCGCCGCCGTTATTCAGCGCCTTCGCCGGCACCCGCTAAACCATGCCCAAAATCCACCTCTGCTTCCTCTGGCACATGCACCAGCCGTTCTACAAAGATCTGGTCTCCGGCCAGTACCGCCTGCCCTGGACGCGCATGCATGCCCTCAAGGACTACTACGGCATGGTGAAGATCCTCGAAGAATTTCCCTCCATCCGCCAGACCTTCAACCTCGTGCCCTCGATGATCGTGCAGGTGGAAGAATACGCGAGCGGCGAAGCCCGGGATCCATATCTCGATCTCGCCCTCAAACCCGCCGAAACGCTCGCCCCGGACGAGCAGAACTTCATCCTGCGCAACTTCTTCATGGCCAACCCGAGCCGCATGATCTACCGGTATCCGCGCTACGGGGAACTGCACCACCAGTGGCAGAGCCAGAGAGGCAATCGCGACGTCAGGATGAGTTTCACTCCGCAGGACTTCCGCGACCTCCAGATTCTCTCGCAGCTCGCCTGGTTCGACGAGGAATTCCAGCAGAACGACCGCGACGTGCGCCGCCTGCTCGACAAAGGCCGCGCTTTCACACTGGACGATCAGGCGCTCATGGGCCGCAAGCAGCGCGAAATCTGCGCGCAGGTGATCCCGCAATACCGCAAGCTCGCGGCTTCCGGCCAGATCGAGATCTCGACCACGCCGTTCTACCATCCGATTCTGCCGCTGCTTTGCGACAGCGACATCGCCTCCCTCGCCCATCCTCACGTGCAGTTGCCGCCGCGTTTCAGTTATCCCGAAGACGCGCGCCTGCAGTTGCAGATGGCGCGCGACTACATCGCGAAAACCTTTGGTGTCGCGCCCGTGGGTCTCTGGCCATCGGAGGGTTCGGTGTCCGACCACGTTCTCGATATCGCCGCCGCCGTCGGTTTCACGTGGGCCGCAACGGACAACGGCGTCCTCGAGAGAACGCTGCGCCGCCCCGCCACGCCCGATGTGGCCTACCGGCCCTGGATCTGGTCGCAGCACGACCGCAAAATGCGGATGATCTTCCGCGACCACCAGCTGAGCGATCTCATCGGCTTCGTCTATTCCGGGCTCGGCGCCGCCGACGCCGCGCAGGATTTTCTCCGCCGCATCCACGACAACTGCCAGAGCCTTCTCTCGAGCGGCCGGGACGCGCTCGTCCCCATCATCCTCGACGGTGAAAACGCCTGGGAGTATTACGACCACAACGGCCGTCCCTTTTTCCGCGAACTCTACAGCCGCATTCAGGCCGATCCCATGATGGAAGCCATCACCGTGAACGAGGCTTTCTCTCGCGTCGAAGCCGAGCCGCTCGGCCACATCTTCCCCGGCTCCTGGATCAACGCCAACTTCGACGTCTGGATCGGCGCCGAGGAAGACAACAAGAGCTGGCAACTGCTGCTCGACGCGCGCAAGGCTTACGACGAAACGCCCGACGTTCCGGAAGCCCGCCGCAAGCAGGCGCTCGAAGAGCTGCTGATCGCTGAAGGCAGCGACTGGAACTGGTGGTACGGGCCGGAGCACGACTCGGAAAACCGCGTCGAGTTCGACCAGATCTACCGCGAGCACCTCGCCAACGTCTATCGCGCTCTCGGCATCCCCGCCCCCGGCGAACTGTCCAATCCGATTCTTCGTCTCGCCGTCGAGGAGTTCCACACGCCGCCGCTCGGCCGCCTCAAGGCCACCGTCAACGGCGTCATCGATTCCTATTTCGAATGGCTCGGCGCGGGCATCTACCGGGTCGATCAGCGTTCGGGCTCGATGCACGGCAAACGCGCGCTCGTGAAGGAAGTGCACTACGGAATCGATACCGACAGGCTTTACCTCCGTATCGATTTCGTCGAACCCGGTTCCGTCGGCGATGTGGACGTGATCGCGGAGGTGAACGGACTGCCGTCCGTCGAACCGGCGACGCTGAGGATCCGGCTCGCCCGCGGCGAAGCGAGAGTGATCAGCGGCAGGGGAGAAGCGGCTTTCCGCGACGTGATGGAGATCTCATTGCCGGGCAGGGACGGATCGAAGCTCCGGCTCTCCTTCTGGCAGGATGGTCTGCCGGTACAGTCGGTGCCGCCGCAGGATTACCTGATGATCACAGCGCCCGCGCCCGGCGTCTGAACCGGTGAAGCGTCTCGGCGAAAACACAACCGGAACAGAGGACGCGCGGCGCTCGCGCCTGTACCTGCGGCTTCAGAGACTGTGTGAGAACTGCGCTCAGGGCCTTTGGCTCGTAAGTAGCCACTGAGGAAAACCGGGACAGACTCCTTTTTCGCGTTACAAAACTTCTGCGTGAGAGCCAGGACGGCGCGAAAAAGGCTGTCTGTACCGGATTTTCCGGACCACGCTCGC
>Ga0187771_10001909_pt1 | contig 14332 bp, 17 predicted proteins | sample 0116_SJ02_MP15_1_FD_133139 | JGI IMG/M metagenome (GOLD analysis project Ga0187771, IMG submission 133139) | Tropical peat soil microbial communities from peatlands in Department of Meta, Colombia - 0116_SJ02_MP15_10_MG | ecosystem: Environmental > Terrestrial > Soil > Wetlands > Peat | place...
CCGTGAGGAGTCAACGAGCTTCGGATCCTCAATCTCATGCTTTGTCATAGATTGGATGATAACACGCCATGCGTCTAGTTTCTTCTCAGCGGTTTCCATGGCGTCGTCTGGTATGTTCATGCCTCCAGGCATCATCCCGACGAGTTTCTTCAGGGGGCCCATTTTTCGAACCGCGACCATTTGGTCGTACATGTCCTTTAGGGTGAACTTGCCTTCGAGGAAGGCCTTCGCTTTCTTCTGCGGGACGACGACCTCTGCTTCACGAACCCTCTCAACTAGGGCTTTGATGTCGCCCATTCCGAGGAGTCGTCCGACAAAATTGGATGGGATGAACTGTTCAATATCTTCGATCTTCTCTCCTGTTCCAATGAATTTGATTTTCGCGTGCGTTGCCGCAACGGCTGAGAGTGCGCCTCCTCCTTTCGCCGTTCCGTCAAGTTTTGTTACTAGGATCGAACCGATCTTTGTGCTCTCGTTGAAAGCGGCTGCCTGAGACATTGCTGCCTGGCCGATTGAGGCATCGATTGCGAGAATTATTTCGTTGGGCTGAATCTGTTTGGCTAAGTCACGCATCTCGGACATTAGTTCTGCTTCGTCTTTGTGACGCCCCGCGGTGTCCACTATTATTAGGTCGTATTTTTGGTTGGAAAATTGCTCCATGCCCTTCTTGACTAATCTTAAGGTATCCTTGGAGTTCGGTTCACCGTAGACCGGGACGCTCACTTTGTCAGCAAGTTGCTTCAGCTGGTCGAAGGCGCCTGGCCGATACGTGTCGCCACAGATTATCGCGGGACGCAGGCCACGCTTTTGGTAAAAGCGTGCAAGTTTCACTGCAGCCGTTGTTTTCCCAGTGCCCTGAATTCCAACGAGCATGATAACCTGGGTTATGCCCGGTTCAACGATGAGTTTACTTGGTTCCTCACCGAGGAATCGGGTGAGTTCCTCATACAGAACCTTTACGACATGTTCGCGGCGCGAAATTCCAGGAGGCAGCTTTTCTTCGAGTGATCGTTTCTCAACTGCCTGGGAAATCTGCATAACCAAGTTGACGTTAACGTCGGATTGAAGCAGGGCTCGTTGAAGGTCTCGGACAAGTTCCTTGACTGCCTTTTCATCAACAACAGCCATCCGCAGTAGCTTTTTCATAGCGTCGCTAAGCGACTTGCCCAGACCTTCAAGTGCGCTCATGCATTTTCACGATACACTTGATGCGTTTGTTAATGCATCCTAAAAGTTCTTGTAGCTTGTACGAACCGTTTAATTACTCGCGAATCTTGCTCTGGTTTCAACTCGTCGCTTTCATAGAAGGGTCTCGAGATGTCCAATAGCCTCTCTGGGAAAGACGGGTTGCGCATTCTGGAAACCGCTACGATTCCTAATGGAGCCGTCATCCTGAACGGCCTTCCCGATGTCGGACTTGTCGGGTTGCTTGCCGCATCTCATATCATCAGCGACTTGAAATTGAAGGAAGTCGGCGCCATAGAGTCTGATCTTCTTCCGCCAATGATCGTTTTGCACGGCGGCCTTCCGAAGGCAGCTATTCGCTTGTTCGCAGGTAACTCTTTGGTCGTCATAATCTCTGAGACAACGATCCCAGTCCCACTCATTAGACCCCTTGCCACGGATATCGTTGAGTGGGCTCGAACCAAGAACACCAAGCTGATGCTCTCGTTGGGGGGTATGGCGGTCACCAATCGCCAAGACATAGATGCTCCAAAGGTGTTTGCAGCTCTTTCAGCCAAGGAATTGGAGTCAAAGCTGCGCGGGGCTGCAGAGGTCTTAGAGGAGGGTTACATAGTTGGTGCATACGGGCTGATACTGCGGAAGTGTGCTGAGGTATCAGTTCCGGCCATCACGCTGCTTACTCAATCCTATTACAACTACCCCGACCCCGAAGCAGCGGCGGCAACCCTAACCGCGGTAAACAAGATACTAAATCTGAACGTTGACGTTTCCGACCTTCTAAAGAGAGGAGAAGAAATACGTTTGAAAAGTAAGGACATGATGCACCGTACCCACGAAGAGATGCTCAGAATGGACAAGTCCCACGAATACGACCTACCGCCAATGTACGGGTGAATGATTATGAGTTCTGAACCGAGGAGCGAATTTTCTCCACATGGATCAGGATGGAATGCCGCCGCTGCATGCATCCAACCATTATACGACCTGTTCGTGGCGGCTACGGAAGTTGTTCTAACTGTCGATTTGCCCTACGTGGACCAGAAACGGGTTAAGCTACATTGCCCAACTGATGATTCCGTGGAAATATATGCAGAGACCAACAGGAAGATTACCTTCAGGGATCTTGGCGCCAAACACCGGCGTGGCGAGTTCACATGCTACCGTGCCAGAATTCGGATGCCCGTCCCTGTTGATGAGAAAAAGATAAGCAAGAAATTCAAACGGGGCGTGCTTGAAGTTCATATTCCACGGCTGAGGTGAGGTTACTTCCCTGCCCTCTGTAGGGCAGCTAGGGTAAGCAACGGAAATATCACCGTAGCGTCTCCAACAATCGTGACGAGTTTGTTGGGGGTTTTGATTTTGCCCCAGCTAATCGCTTCCTCTAAGGGTGCGCCACTTGCCCCGCCGCCTTCGGGGCGGTCGAGTGTTATTTGAATTGCAGCGTCCACGCCGCCCCGGTATGAGTTTGCGATCAGGACATGATGTTTCGGCATTCCGCCACCAAGGATGATCGCCCCAACTCTCTTTCTTTCATAAGTTAAGTCGACGAGCCTTGAGAAATCTTTGAAGGGATTAACGAAGAGAGGTTTAAGCCGGCTGTATGTCCAGAGGTTCAAGCCGAGCATTGAATCAAAAATACCGGGACAGAAGATAGGAACTTTGCGTTTCTGCGCCGTGTAAAGAATTGATTGCTCATCCCTGATCTGATTGCCGAACTCCCATAATAATTCGTAGCTGGCGATGTTGCGCCTCTTTGTTTCCGGGATACCGTTGAGCATGCGGTAAGTTGCTTTCTCAAGGTGTTCGATTGCTTTCTGCGTGACGAGAAGGTCGTAAATCCGGGATAGTCCCTGCCGTTTGAGTTTGTTATCGTCTGCGAGTTCAGTTCCGGCAACGTGCCGGTGTCCTAGGCCTTCGAGTAGATCGTGTGTTACGTTTGCGCCGGTTGTGACAACTCCGTCGACCAAGCCGCCATCAATTAGGTCTGCGATCATTGTTCTGAGGCCCCCGGGGACGATTGGGCCAGCAATAGAAATCAGCTTGACACATTGGCCGTCCGTAAACAGGCCGCTGAGGATTGTTACTCCTTTCCCGAATCGTCCCGGCCCAAGGACCTTAACTGCTTCCATCTGCTTTGCAATGCCGGAGAGAGACATACGTTTCGTTAGTTTGATGTGTGAAACTAAGGGCACGGAGTGAACCTTCCAAGGGAGAGAGGGGAGAATCAGCCCTTGGTCCGCATTATCTTATTCTGCCCCAACATCTGCCAGTACTCGACTTCGACGCCTGGAGCCATTTTGGCTTTGATCTCTTCCTCTTCAGGCATTGGTGTTTCGAAGGTTTCGTAGGACTCCATGTCCATGACCTGAACGTTAGTGCCGACGATAGCAAGTACCTGCCCCGTCTTCTTCTCTATCATCGGGACTTCGACTCGTGCATCAACAGAGCCAATTAGATTCTTCTTTGTTCCAGTTGTAACACTGATAGCTACGATTCTAGCCTTCGCGGCTCCATGTTTGCCTGGTTTTGATTTTTCATATTCAACGATTTTGCAAGGTTCCCCGTCTATGATTACGTAGTGGCCGATCTTCAGAGTGCCAACGTCTACTGGTTTACTCAGTGTTCTTCGCCCGTAAGCTAAGCTTGAAAGCAGTTAACGCCTAGTCTTCGTCTAAAAAGCTTGTCTGGTCCTGTGATTTTTTCGCAGAAAGTTTTGCGAGACCAAATTCGGCCCTGCCTGTGGGTTTTGAGTGGATTACTTAATTATCCTCACGGGGGGTACAGTCTTCCCCGTGGAGAAGTAGAATTGACTTTGAAAGTGGGCCTCGTTTCTAGGCTCGATGAGCCGCGGGCCCTCGAAGCTGCGGCAGCCCTAGCTAAGCAGCTGAGGAAGAAGGGCATTGCAGTCACAGCTGAACTCGAATTAGCAAAACGGGGTCGACTAGGCGGTGGTAAGGATCTGTCGGATCTCAAGCCAGACCTAATTGTAACCGTTGGAGGCGACGGGACGGTTCTAAAGACGTCAATGTCAATCCCTGAACCGGAAACACCGATTCTGGCTGTGAACATGGGTAGGCGCGGTTACCTAACTGAAGTCGAACCGAGCAAAGCTCTACGTGCCATCGAGCTTTTCTCGAAGGGCAAATGCCGATTAGAGAGACGAGCAAAGCTCGCAGTGCACCTGAACGGAACACACGTAGTTGACGCGCTCAATGAGCTCGTTGTATCATCTGGAAGCCCTTCCAAGATGCTTGATCTGACCCTCGCCGTTGATTCTGAACCTTTTCTCCAGTTCAGGGGGGACGGCGTCATCGTTTCAACCGCGACAGGTTCGACGGCTTACGCGCTTTCAGCCGGCGGGCCTGTAGTTGATTCATCAGTTGACGCGTTCGTAGTCACTTTCATTTGCCCACTAGAATTCTTACGGCCGACCGTCATATCGATGGACAGATCACTTTCGATTCAACTGAAGAACCCGAAATTACGGGCTCTCGTCGTGGCAGACGGACGTTTTCAAAGAGAGCTTACCCAAGACGTTAACTTGGCCGTTCGAAAGGCTAAGCATTATACCGTGTTCGTACGAGTGCGGCCTGCTCCACCGTTGGGAAGCCTAACTCGACTTCACGAGATGGAGCGAGCCGGTTTCTGAAAGTTCTAGTTCTGGACACGTCGGCGTTAATCATGGGACTAGACCCTCAAGGGCTTGATTTTGAAAGCTATTCCGTGCCCGAGGTTACAGATGAATTACGTGAGCAAACCGGCCCCTCATATAGGCTAACCGTGTCCAGATCATCGGGTAAGCTCACAATCCGGAACCCCACGGCAACTTCGCTCGAAGAAGTCACTGAAAAGGCAAGAGTGCTCGGAGACCGATTTGTTTTGTCGAAGGCTGATAGGAGTGTCTTGGCCTTGGCGATGGACCTTCGCGGCGAGGGAAAGACGCCTGTGATTGTGAGCGATGACTACGCCGTGCAAAATGTTGCCGAAGGAATGAGCATACCCTACCAGCCCTTAGCTACGTTGGGGATCCGCGAGAAATTCAACTGGAGCTACTATTGCCCCGCCTGTTTTAGACGGTATGCGCAAGCAGACCTTCAGGTTTGTCCAGTCTGCGGAACCAAGCTGAAACGAAAACCTGTCCAGAAACAGGCCGCAAAGGGCCGTCATTCCGAGAGGTAGAAATTCACGATTTTCTGGCCCTGACTTGGCCGATTCCTCCATGGCGGGCGAAGTCGAAGAGATACAACTGTGCGTATCCGGCCCATTTTCCGAAACGGTCGCGTAGAAACTTGGCAGTCTTCGGCCTGCTAACTTTTCTGCCCCTGAAGTACAGGCGGGTGACAATTCTGTGGATCCAAACGTCAACGGGAGCCGCCTCGAGTCCGCCAACGCCATAGAGCCAGAAGCAATCAGCAACTTTTGGGCCAACGCCTGGAAGTTCAAGGAGAATCTCCAGGGCTTCTTCGTAAGGGAATTTGCCCAGATTGTCGAGCTTCAATTTCCCGGAGGTGATCATACGAGAAACTTGAACCACTGGCTTCGCTCTATATCCCATGGAAGTCTTCGAGCGAAGCTCTCTCGAGGACAGCCCAGCCAAGATCTCCGGCTTGGGGAAGAGAAAACATGTAGCTCCACCGGGGAAGTTCACCTTAGCCCCGTACAAGCGCATGAGTAGCCTCGCGGTCCTGTTCCATAGTAATGCGGAATTATTCTGGGACAAAATAGAGCAGATCAAGCTTTCAAAGAGATTTGTCCCCCGCATCAAGCGAAGGCCTCTAAGTCTTGTGAAGGTCGTATGGAGTGGTTCGGCGTCGTCAGAAAATTCGTTGTAGAACGATTCTAAGTCGTCGCTGAAACCGAGAACACGGTTCAGATGCAATCGCAGGTTGACCTCTAACTGGTCATTCAGTAAGGAAGAAATTGCGCGCACATTTAGTTTGAAAGAGTCCACTCCGCCCGCCTGGCTTACCAGGTATTTGACGGGAGTGCCATTCAGCTCTTCGACGTCAACAAAAGAAGTGCCATCCCTTGCCCATTCAGGTTCTGAGGTTTGCGCGCTCAGAATGGTCGTTTCCAAGTTCAATGGCCCGAGGGTGTCGCTTCGTGAAATTTCAAATGAATATTCGTGAGTCGTGGTGGGCGACGCGGACGACATCATCTGTCCCTACGGCGGGTGTGGCTATGAGTGATTCTGAGATTCATTACCTATTATAAGGCCTCGGGCATTCATAGCTGTCTAAACTTGGTGCGTGTTCGGCTTAATGGCTTCACATGAATTGGTTAGGCGGACTCAGGAACTGAAGTCGAAGGGGCTATCAACGTATGAGATAGCCGACGAGTTGAAGGTTCAACCGGACACCGTCGTTTGGTTGTTGCTCAGGGGCAAGGAGAGAGCGGCGAAACCCCCACCGCATGATGTTTTCGTTGACTGGAGTTCTCTTGGTTCACATGGGAAACGTATGACTGCCGTTGCTTCAGCATTAGCAGATTTGATCCGGGAATCAGTCCGAGCAGGAGAGTTTGATGAACCGGATGTGATCGTTGCGATTGAAGGGAGCGGTATGGTTCTTGGCGTTGCAATCGCCAAGGAGCTGGATAAGCCATTCGCGGCCGTTCGTCCTCATCGCGTTGCGCAGAAGAAGCTACCCGGCTTGGTCAATCCGAGCTTTCACAAGGTTGCGGGAAAGAAAGTGTTGATCGCAGACGCCGTTCTACGAGCCGGCGAAACGCACAGAGCTGCGATTCAGACGCTCCGAAAGGCGAAAGCTAAGCCTGTAGGCATCCTTGTTTTAGTCAACAAGAGCGGGAAACCGAAAATCGACGGGGTACCATTGAAATCACTCATTCAAATCCTCCCAGTTGCGCCACCGTAACTCGATTTGGTACTTACGATTAGAAGCTGATTCTTTCTGCGATCTTCTCTAGAAGATCCGGCACATTAGCTCCTGTCTTCGAGCTTATCTCAACGATCTCTCCCGTGCCGAATATTTCGCGGCTTTCCTGAACGACCTTATCTAAATGTTCACGCGACGCGATGTCAACTTTATTGATGCAGATTAGAATAGGAACGCCGCTTACCTCCTTCTCCATGACTTCACGTGAGACTGACAGTTTTCTCTTTACGGTTTGGATCTCGTCGCTGCCGTCCACGAAGAGTAGGATCAGGTCTGAATTTGCGAGTTCGTTTAAGGTCGTGTGGAACGCATTTAGGAGCAGGGGACTAAGGTCCTCGATAAATCCGATAGAGTCGATGAGAATGAATGAAACAGTGGACCCGTTCTTCCAGAGCATTGAGACTTTTCGGGCAAAGGTAGATAATGTCGTAAAAGGCCCCATCCCTGTTTCCTTTGACTGCGAGGCGACTTTGTTGAATAGCGTGGTCTTTCCGCTTTGAGTGTAGCCTGTCATAGCTACGGTTCGAAAACCAGCCTTTCCCCTATGCTCACGAAGATCAGACTTCTTCAACCTTATCTCGCTGAGCTCCCGCTCGATTTTGCTTATGCGTTTGCGGGACATAGCCTCGTAGATTTCGTAGGGATATTGACCAGGCCCACCCCGCCCCATCTGCTCACTAACAATTCCGTGCATTCGGACTGATTCCCTCCCCCAAGAAAACGTGTAGCGCAACCTAGCTAACGCAATTTGGAGCTTAGCCTCCCTCGTGGCCGCGCGCTTTTCGAACACCTCCAATATGAGCAAATTTCTATCGAGGACGCGCACTTCCCCACCGATCTTCATCTTAATCCGGAACATCTGACCGGCGGACAGCTGCCGGGTGAAGATCAGTACTTCGATTGAATCTTTTCCAATGGTTCTTATGATCTCTTGGAGTTTTCCTTCGCCTACGCAATAGGCGGAATCGGGCGCCTCACGGTGCTGAATGACTCTTCCTACTACGTTGTATCCAGCAGTTGCCGCGATGTCACTTACTTCGTCGATTCGAGGCTTACTTCGAGGAGTAATACATTCAACGAGGAGCGTTTTCAGGCTCGGCACAAGCCTAGGATTACTCACTCAACCTTGAAACTCAATCTCTGAGCGGCTTCCGTTCTCGCACATTTCACGCAAAGACGACCAGAAGAATAAGGCCCCAGTGAAAAGACTAGGGCACCACATCTCGCACAATTCCTCAGAGACATAAGAAGAGACTTCAACCACAACTAATCGCACCGTTCATTATAAGGGAGAGTTAAAAGACCTCGTTGAACCAAGCTAACGCCTCAAACGGAGCGTTTTCTTGAGAATCTCGTCGGAGCCAGGATAAGTGTTCAATATTCCTGGAGGTTCTCTATCTTGCGCGAGTTAATGTTGACTGTGGCTGTAAAGAAAATCTTCTTGTCGCCGGCCGCTTTTCGATAATTCCCAGTCACGCCCATCACGCCTTCCGCGTCAGCGGACATTTGACCCTCAATTGCAAAATAATTGAGAACCAACCCGTACTTGTGTTCGAGGTACTCTTTGAGTAACTGCTCGAGCGCGCTGGCATTCATACCTGCACTAAGGAGCACCCTCGCTGATAACGGTGCCGTCAGGCTGCGCGCTGGCTTAAAGAACATTTTCAGCAAGTCTACGAAAACCGGTCCACTCAAACATCATGTGGACCGGGCGAGTAGTATAGTCACCTTGCAGGTAACATGATTAAAGAATACAAGGGGGTTGGGAGAAGTGTCTCCCAAGATACTCCTATTGGATGACTTCGCCTGTGGCGAATCTAGGACCAACAGTGTTGATCTTGACCTTTACGTGGTCGCCAGGTTTGGTTTGTGGAATGAAGACTACGAAGCCCTCAATTCGTGCTACGCCGTCACCGCGACGGCTAACCTCTTTGATGTCGAGCTCGTACTCCTTACCTTCCTCTACTGGCTTCTCAAAGCTCATGCGTTTCACCTCGTCAGTTTTGTTCAGCTAGTTCTTCGGGAAAAACTCACACGTCAACGCGGATTGTTACCGTAGGACGGTCGCTTTAGCCCGTATACCTAACTAACGAACACAATAAACCCGAGGCTAATAACCCTTGTTCCGCTTTCGCGCGGCTCCTCGGAAAGAGAAAGCAGATGTGGCCATCGTGCTACCGAGTATTGTAGAGACTTCGGCGTTTCGCTTCTTCAGCCAGTAACTCGGGGGTGCGTCGCCAGAACCAGTAACTACTCTTCAATGTTCAATCACCCGCTTCTCGCGAATTTCGAAATAGTGTCGGTCTCCTTTCGCGTCCTCTTCGTAATCGTACTTTGTCTGCGTGCGACGATCAATGTACATACCTGACCCAAGGTGGTCCATCTGCATGTTTCTTATGCGAGTTGTCTGAGCGTCGAGAATGTTCACGTAGTTCAGGCCGTCACGCGGTTTCCATTCTGTGACTGGGGAGGGCTCGCTCATTGTCATAAGCTTCACGAAGTGTCGGGGAGAATGCTGTTCAGTGTGCCCACCTCGACAGGTGAAAAGCTTTGAGTCCATGAAATCATTGAAATTCTCATAGCTTCCAGTGAACTCAAACTGGAGGCCGCATTTTTGGCAGCTACACAAGAAGACTCGATTTGACATGGGCCCCTATAGTCATTCCACCTAATAGACGTCCCTATGAGCATTCACTTTTAGCCGAGCTTTACCCGATACGGCTCGAACATTGGCATACTATCGAGGCGAATGACGATGGCCCTGAAGGTTCCGGGGGACGGTGTTCAGCAACCCGTGATTGGGTGGGTAGATGCTGTCTCTAAAATAATGAAGCCAGATAGCATCGTGTGGTGCGATGGGTCTGAGGAGGAATTTCGTTCCCTGATTAAGGGGATGATTGCAGATGGGACCCTCATCAAACTTAACGAGGAAAAGTATCCAAACTGTTACCTGCACAGAAGTAACCCGAACGATGTCGCGAGAAGCGAAGAAGCGACATTCATCTGCACGGAGAACAAAGACGATGTGGGCCCCACAAATAATTGGATGGCGCCTGACGAAGCCCACGCAAAGTTACTGAAGCTTTTCGATGGTTGCATGACTGGGCGAACAATGTACGTTATCCCATACCTGTTGGGACCTGCAGATTCGCCTTACTCTCAGGTTGGGATTGAGCTCACTGACAGTCCCTACGTCGCTGCGAACATGAATATCATGACGAAGGTTGGTAGGGTCGCATTAGAGCATTTGAAGGACGTTGGGTTTGTGAAGGGCGTGCATTCAATTGGCGCACTGGACCCGAGTAATAGGTACATTTGCCATTTTCCGGATGAGAAGCTCATAATGAGTTTGAACTCTAACTATGGCGGAAACGCCCTTCTCAGCAAGAAATGCCATTCCCTTAGACTCGCGAGTGTGATGGGGAGAGATGAGGGATGGCTTGCTGAACACATGCTGGTCATAGGAATTGAAGATCCGGATGGCACGGTGATTTATGTGACAGGAGCGTTTCCCAGTGCTAGCGGCAAGACCAACTTGACCATGCTCAAGCCGCCAGAATACATGAAGGGATGGGACGTCTGGGCTGTCAGCGATGACATAGCTTGGATTCATCTAGATTCAGAAGGAAGGCTTAGGGCAATCAATCCCGAAAGTGGATTATTCGCCGTCGCGCCTAACACCAGCCCAAAGACCAACCCTAGAATAATGGAGATGGTGAAGAAGAACACAATATTCACGAACGTCGCTTTGTCCTCGGACAAGACTCCATGGTGGGAAGGCATGGGCGAGCACCCCAGAAAACTCTGGGATTGGCAGGGGAAAGTGTGGACTGCAGGCAAGTCTGCTGGAAGCGCTGCCCATCCAAACTCAAGGTTCACTACCTCAATCCATCAATACCCATCCCTATCCACAGAATATAACAATCCAAACGGAGTTCCAATCACGGCAATAATTTTTGGGGGAAGAAGGTCAGAGCTCGTTCCGTTAGTTTACGAATCCTTCAGTTGGGAACACGGCGTCCTAATGGGAGCGATGCTTAAAGTTGAAACTACAGCTGCCGCCGCAGGCGAGGTCGGGGTTCTTAGAAACGATCCTATGGCGATGAAACCATTCTGCGGATACCACATCGCAGATTACTTCAACCACTGGTTATCTTTTCGATCAAGGAGTGGAAAACTTCCGAAAATATTCCAGATAAATGCTTTCAGAATGGGCCGAGACGGAAGATTTCTCTGGCCCGGGTATAGCAACAACCTCGTAGTTCTCAAGTGGATCGTTGAAAGGTGCAGGGGTAAGGTTGAAGCGGTTGAAACACCGATAGGCTACGTTCCAACAGCTGCCTCACTCAAGATTGACGGGCTGAATATTACCGAGACTACAATCAATGAGTTGCTACACGTGGACAAGGGAACGTGGATGGATGAACTCGAATCCTCTTGGCTGTTCTTTGAAAGCCTCGGAGAAAGATTTCCTATAGTATTACGGCAGGAGCTCTCGAAATTAATGGATAGACTGCAAGAGTCGAGTTCCGCGAATCCTCGGTGATTTCAGGGTCATTCAGTCAAATGGTGTGAGCGTCGGAATTTGAACCGACGTAATCTTGCATGTGTATGCGCGCCACTGTAGCCATTTGACGTCACCAGATTTCTTCAGCCGTTCCCAGGCTTTCAACGTAAACTTTACGATCCTTCTCTTCGGAGGCCGCGGTAAGGAGAAGTGCACGCTTTGCATCCTTCAGAGGGATGATAAAGTATTCAAACACATTTCCGCTCTGGTCCCTAAGCATCAGTTTGCGTTTCGTGTCCGCAGTTTTCATTGTCTTCGGGTCAAGGTATTTGCACATAACATAGCTACCGCGTGAGTCGAGAGCCCTAACCTCAAGTTTACCACCCTTACCCTTTGTCAAAACATTCTCGGGTAAACCCAACTAGAGTCCCTAGCTGTTATTCGGCCCTGAAGGGGGTTAAAGGCTTCCTTCTATCGTTGGAATTTTGCGATGAAATATCCAATTTCATCAATGTGAGGATGAAATCTTTGGCAAAGATTCGAAGGTGGCGTGAGGCGTTTTGAGCCGAGGAATAGTTTCTGTTCTACTACGCTTAGCCCGCATTCGTGCTCGGCGAATTGGACGACTTCTTCACACTCTCGTGTCGTGTAGGTGCAGACGCTGTAGACAATGGTTCCCCCAGGTTTCGTCACTTTGGTTGCGGCCTTGACGAACTGTTTCTGGTAATCTGCAAGGTTATTCACGCGGTCCGCTGTCGAGAAGTCGTATACTTTCGGCCTCAGGCCGAGAGCGCTGCATGGGGGGTCGATTAGGGTGCGGTCAGACTTTAGGTCAGGCAGGTCTAGGTGGATGTACCTGGTATCGCGAATCGCAAGCGTGACATTCGTACACCCCAAACGTGTTAACGTCCCACGAGCCTGTTCTATCTTCTCCTTGTTTCTGTCGAAGCCAAGAATTTGACCGGAGTTGTGTATTAACTGGCTAATGTGGGACAGTTTTCCGCCTGGGGAGCAGTTCATGTCAACCACGGTCTCACCCTCACGCGGGTCGAGCGTGTGGGCCGTTACCATGGCCGCGAGGGACTGCGGGTAGAGAAGGCCTTCTGAAAATTCCGGTAAATCCCTCATTTGAGGCGCCGTGAACCGCCTGTGGTTTACTTGAACGGCCAACCCTTTCCTGAAGGTTAGAACATCGTTTGCGCTCATCGTTGCGGTTCCAGTAGCAAGGTGGTCCCCTAGCTCGGAGGCGACGGCAACGTCCTCCCCGAGCCTAAGTTCCTCGCAGTTCAGAATCCCGGGCGCGTAGACATTTGCGCCTTGAAGCACTGATTCTGAAGTATGCTTATCCACGACGACCGTTCGGGCGGCGGGTGGGATCTCAAATGGGCCTTCCACTCGGATGCTTAAGGCTTCGGGGACAAGTGGGTGTTGGTATAGCTTGAGCCCCCGTCCAAGAAGCTTGTTCAGAAGTTCCTTGGGTGAAATCTTTGAGGTGTTGCAGCGGATGTAATATGTTCCGACGGGTTTCGTGAGCGCCTCGAGGACAGCGGGGGTTTCGCTGGCGTACACCTCTTCAGTGATTTTGACTACGTCTGCAGAGAACCTGCTGAGGATTGTGTTCAAGGGTAATGTGGACGTGAAGGGACCCCCGGCGAAACGCCGCTTGGTCAGGGCGTAAGTTGGCTGTAGTATGTTTCTGTTTCGTACTCGAGGCCAACAATCCCACCTTCTTGGTAGGAATCGAAAAGCTTGCGCAACTCACCCATCATCGAGTCGTATCTAGCTTCACCATGGAGCGGGACATAGGAGGATGAAAGCAAGCGTCCCGCTAGGCCTTCGAAATCTAGGATCTGATCATTGCTGAAGGTTTTCACTTTGTACTCTCCCAAAAAGGCGCTCAGCGCCTGGTCGCCGACCTTGTCTTTCGCGGTGCGCCGAGAATGTGCCCGGTTCGCATATTCACTGACCAGCCGTTCGTACGCTTCCATGAAGCCGGGGGAATTCTTGCGGGTGTTCCAAATCAGGAGGACCCATCCGTGCGGTTTCAGAATTCTCAAGAATTCTGCGTGCGTTTTCAACCGGTCGAACCAGTGAAACGCTTGTGCCGCGGTTACGAAGTCTATGCTGGCGGCTGCGAGTGTCGTGGCTTCGGCGGTGCCGTCTCTGCTTTTGAAACTTGGATATTGGCTAAGGAGGGCTTCCGCGATATTCCTCATTTCCATGTTCGGCTCAACACCGAAAACGGGGTTTCCATGCTTGAGGAATAACTCAGATAGAATACCTGTCCCCGAGCCTACATCCGCTATTATGGACGCCTCTGAGAGGCCTAGTTCGTCTTCCATGAAAGTCAAAATGGCTTCGGGGTACCTGGGACGATATTTGGCGTAGTAGGACGCCCGGTTTGAGAACCGCTTCTTAGGATCTTCTTCCACGGCTTTGCCACTCAAACCTTCCCCATACGGCTTGGGGATATTAGATTCCCCCGTCGAAGAATAGAAATATAGATGGCTATGGGGACTCGAATGATTATTGGTTGGTGGACTTGAGGCCTCAATCAAGAGAAGCCATGGTCAACGTCGCAGGCCTTTCGGCGCTAGTTATCTTTACGGGCCTAGTGTACCTCAGAACCCAGGAACCCCTCATCCTCATAATTGGCGGCCTGATCTCAGTGGTTGGGGTCATCGGGACGATGATGCACAGGGGCTAGAGGCCAACAGCTGGAGACACCTCGTTTCCGAAGTGTTAC
>Ga0187771_10001910_pt1 | contig 14328 bp, 11 predicted proteins | sample 0116_SJ02_MP15_1_FD_133139 | JGI IMG/M metagenome (GOLD analysis project Ga0187771, IMG submission 133139) | Tropical peat soil microbial communities from peatlands in Department of Meta, Colombia - 0116_SJ02_MP15_10_MG | ecosystem: Environmental > Terrestrial > Soil > Wetlands > Peat | place...
GGGATCTCGAAGGCGCGCACGGCGGCGCGGATGAGCGGGAACTGCGGAATGAGATCGGCCGGTGCCTCCGGCCGGTGCGCCTTGTAGTCGGGATAGAAATCGGTGCGGAAGGTCTTCTCCGACTTGTCGAACACCACGGCGAGGTGGGTCGGCTTGTCGTTCTTCATCTCGGCGAGCAGCTTCCACAGCATGTTGCAGAAGCCGAGCACGGCGTTGACCTGCAAGCCGTCCGACCTGCGGGTGAGCGGCGGCAGCGCGTGATAGGCGCGGAAGATGTAGCCGGAGCCGTCGACCAGAAAGAGGTGGTCGCCCTTCTTGAGCGGGCGCGCGGCGGGGTTGGCCGGTGCCGGGGCTTTCGGTCTGGTCGGAGGCTTCGATCTTGCGGCGGTCGGCATGACCCGAATGTGGGCTGAGATGCGCCGTTAATCAATCTGTCGTACGACTCGGCCACAAAAATTGCGGCCTCGCCATGCTAGATCGCCTCTGCTATGAGAGCCCGCCGTTCCGGGCGGCCGAACAAAGACTAATTGATTTCGCCAAGGACGTTCCATGCGCGTTGCCATGATCGGCACCGGCTATGTCGGCCTCGTTTCCGGGGCCTGTTTCGCCGATTTCGGCCATAACGTTATCTGCGTCGACAAGGACAACGCCAAGATCGCGTCGCTCATGCGCGGCGAGGTGCCGATCTACGAGCCGGGGCTCAACGACCTGGTTGCCGCCAATACCCGCGCCGGCCGGCTCACCTTCACCAACGATCTCGCCGGCGCGGTCAGGGGCGCCGACGCGGTGTTCATCGCGGTCGGTACGCCCTCGCGCCGCGGCGACGGTTACGCCGACCTCTCCTTCGTCTACGAGGCAGCGCGCGAAATCGCCCGCGCCCTCGGCGGTTTCACCGTGGTGATCACCAAGTCGACCGTGCCGGTCGGCACCGGCGACGAGGTCGAGCGCATCATCCGCGAGACGCGCCCCGACGCCGACATCGCCGTGGTGTCGAACCCGGAGTTCTTGCGCGAAGGCGCCGCCATCCAGGATTTCAAGCACCCCGACCGCATCGTGGTCGGCATCAAGGACACGCGCGCGCGTGAGGTGATGACCGAGCTTTATCGGCCGCTCTACCTCAACCGCTCGCCGATTCTGTTCACCGACCGGCGCACCGCGGAGCTCATCAAATACGCGGCCAACGCCTTCCTCGCCACCAAGATCACTTTCATCAACGAGATCGCCGATCTCGCCGAGAAGGTCGGCGCCGACGTGCAGGAGGTCGCCCGCGGCATCGGCCTCGACAACCGCATCGGCGCGAAGTTCCTGCACGCCGGGCCGGGCTTCGGAGGCTCGTGTTTCCCGAAGGATACCATGGCGCTGGTCAAGATCGGCCAAGACCACGAGGCGCCGATGCGCATCGTCGAGGCGGTGGTGGCGGTCAACGACGCGCGCAAGCGCGCGATGGCGCGCAAGGTGTCGGCTGCGCTCGGCGGCGAACTGCGCGGCAAGACCATCGCGGTGCTCGGCCTCACCTTCAAGCCCAACACCGACGACATGCGCGAATCGCCCTCGTTCCCGCTGATCACCGCGTTGCAGGACATGGGCGCCAAGGTGCGCGCCTACGACCCGACCGGCATGGAGCAGGCCAAAAGCGTGCTCGCCAATGTCGCCTTCTGTAAGGACGCCTATGACTGCGCGGAGGGCGCCTCCGCGCTGGTGATCGTCACCGAATGGGAGCAGTTCCGCGCGCTCGATTTCGCGCGGCTGAAGACGGTGATGCAGCGCCCGGTGCTGGTCGACCTGCGCAACATCTACCGGCCCGGCGAGGTCGCGCGCCACGGCTTTGCTTATGAAAGCGTGGGGCGCGGGAAGAAGCTATAAGCTGTCATTCCGGGGCGCGGCCGTCAGGCCGCGAACCCGGAATCCATAACCCCTGTGCTGCGGAGCATGGATTCCGGGCCCGGCCCTTCGGGCCGTCCCGGAATGACGAGTTCTGAATGCATCAATTCTCCGAACCTCTCCCCATCGACGACGCGCTGCCGCGGCTGACCGGCGCGCTGGCGCAGAGCAACGCCGCCGTGCTGGTGGCGCCGCCCGGCGCCGGCAAGACCACACGCGTGCCGCTGGTGCTGATCGACGAGCCGTGGGCTAGAACAAAAAAGATCCTGCTGCTCGAACCGCGCCGGCTGGCCGCGCGCGCCGCCGCCGCGCGCATGGCGGCAACGCTCGGCGAACAGGTCGGCGAGACGGTCGGCTTGCGCGTGCGCTTCGGTTCGAAAGTGTCGAGGAGGACGCGCATCGAGGTCGTCACCGAAGGCGTGTTCACCCGGCTCATTCTCGATGATCCTTCGCTCGCGGGCGTCGCCGCCGTGCTGTTCGACGAATTCCACGAACGCTCGCTCGATGCCGATCTCGGGCTTGCCTTGGCGAAAGACGTGCAGCAGGGCCTGCGCGACGACCTCAAGCTCCTGGTGATGTCGGCGACGCTCGATGGCGCGCGTGTGGCGGCGCTCTTGGGCGGCGCGTCGGTAATCGAAAGCCAGGGCCGCAGCTTTCCGGTAGAGACGCGCCATCTCAGCCGCGACGCGCGCGAGCGTATCGAAAACCAGGTGGCTGATGCGGTGCTGCGCGCCTTGCGCGCCGAGCCGGGGTCGCTGCTGGTGTTTCTGCCGGGTGCCGCGGAAATCCGCCGCACCGAGACGCTGCTCAAGGAGCGCGTCACGGATGCGAGCGTCGACATCGTTGCGCTCCACGGCGCGCTCGACGCGCGCGAGCAGGACCGCGCCATCGCGCCGGCGCCGGCCGGCCGACGCAAGGTGGTGCTGGCGACCTCGATTGCAGAAACCTCGCTCACCATCGAAGGCGTGCGCGTGGTGATCGACAGCGGCTTGTCGCGCGTGCCGCGTTACGAGCCGGATGTCGGGTTGACGCGCCTCGAAACCGTGCGCGTCTCGCGCGCCGCCGCCGACCAGCGGCGCGGCCGCGCCGGGCGCACCGAGCCGGGCGTCTGCTACCGGATTTGGGACGAGCCGCAGACCGGCTCGCTCGAGCCCTACAGCAAGCCGGAAATCATGTCGGCCGATTTGTCGTCCTTCGCGCTCGATCTTGCGCAATGGGGCGTGAGCGATCCGACCAAGCTTACCTTTCTCGATGCGCCGCCGGCGGGCGCACTCAGCGAGGCCAAGACCTTGCTCGGCGAGCTCGGCGCGCTCGATGCGCAAGGCCGCATCACCGAGGAAGGCCGCAAGCTGCGCGCCTTGCCGCTGCCGCCGCGCCTTGCCCGGATGGTGGTCGACGCTGCGGCGGAGGGCGCCGGTTTGCTCGCCGCCGAGATTGCCGCTGTGCTCACCGAGCGCGGGCTGGGCGGCAACGACGACGATCTGCGCCACCGGCTCGAGCAGTTCCGCTGCGACCGCTCGCGCCGCGCCGAGGACGCGCGCGGGATGGTCAGGCGATGGACAGAAACTGCCGGCGCCAAAGGCAAAGGCGAGGCCTCGCCGGGTGCGATCCTCTCCCTCGCTTACCCCGACCGCATCGCTAAGTATCGCGGCGGCGGGGCGGGCGCGTTCCTGCTCGCCAACGGGCGCGGCGGCGCGCTCGATCTGGCCTCGCCGCTGGCGCGCGAGTCGTTTCTCGCGGTTGCCGAACTGACTGGCAGCGCCGCGGCAAGCCGCATCGTCCTGGCGGCGCCGATTTCGCTGGCCGAGATCGAGGCGCGCTTTGCCGACAGGATCGAGGAGCGCGAAACGGCGACGTTCGACGCCGCCTCCGCTTCGCTGCGCGCGCGGCGCAGCCGACGGCTCGGCGCGCTGGTGCTGAGCGAGCAGATCAAGCCGGTCGAGCCGGGCGCCGACAGCGCGCGGCTTCTCGCCGACGGCATCGCTACACTCGGCATCGGCAAGCTGCCGTGGAGCAAGGCGCAACGGCAGTTGCGCGATCGCGTGTCGTTCCTGCGCGGGGCGGAAGGGGAGGAATGGCCCGACCTCTCCGACGCGGAGCTGGCACGCAACGCTGCCGAATGGCTCGCCCCGTTCCTCGAGGGCAAGACGGCGCTGGCGCAAGTCGCCGCCGATGATCTTGCCGCCGCGCTCGATGCGATGCTGCCCTGGGCGTTGCGCAAGCGGCTCGATGCCGAGGCGCCGACGCATTTCGTCGCGCCCACCGGCTCGGCGGTGCCGATCGATTACACCGCCGAGCAGGGCCCGACCGTGTCGATCCGCGTGCAGGAGCTGTTCGGCCTGGCGCAGCATCCATCGATCGCCGGCGGCCGTGTGCCGCTGGTGATCGAACTGCTATCGCCGGCGCACCGGCCGGTGCAGGTGACGCGCGATCTGCCCGGCTTCTGGCGCGGCAGCTATGCCGACGTGAAGACCGAGATGCGCGGGCGCTACCCCAAGCATCCCTGGCCGGACGATCCGCTCTCCGCGCCCGCCACCCGCCGCGCCAAGCCGCGCGGTACCTAAGATCTTCATCATCGGCTTAACCGGCCGCACACTATCGCGGCATCACGCCGCGCCTTATGGCATGGCGTTAAGGCGGCCTTCGGCAAGCGCGTGCGAAGGTCTGGCGCAATTAACGGGCTTCGCCATGCGTCAACTCCTCATCTTCGCGGCGGCCGTGCTCATCGGCGGCACCTACCTCGCGCGCCACGCCGACAAGGCGGTGGTTGAGGCGCCGCCGGCAGTCGCGCCCGCCGAGCAGCCGACGCGGACCTCGATCGGTCAGCACACGATGGAGTTGACGAGCGGGCGCGACGGCCATTTCCGCGTCGATGCCCGCGTCGAGGGGCGGCACATCGACTTCATGATCGACACCGGCGCCTCGCTGGTGGTGTTGCGTGAAACCGACGCCGCCCAGATCGGCCTGCATCCGATGCCGCGCGACTACACCACGCTCGTCTCCACCGCCAACGGCCGCACCAAGGCGGCGCCCGCCAAGCTCGAACGCATCGAGATCGGCGACATCACCGTGTTCGACGTGCCGGCGCTCATCATGCCGGACGAGGCGCTGTCACAGAACCTGCTCGGCGTCGCCTTCCTGTCACGGTTACGGCGCTACGAATTCGCCGAGGGGCGCATGGTGCTGGAGCAGTAGCGCACCACCATCTGCGACAATAAAAATATCGACCGCTTTGCGCGGTTGCAGCGTTGGGGTATGGAATTCGCCGCCCGCCATGCTTTGAGGACCAGATGTTTCCCACGCCGAAACCTGCGCTCGCGCCAAATACCTATGCCTACGAATCCTCCCCGCTGGTGAAGCCGACGGGCTTTCGCGAATACGACGCACGCTGGCTCTTGGAGAAAGAGCTCAACCTGATGGGCGCGCAGGCGCTCGGCATCGGGCTCGGCACGCTGATCCGCGAGATGGGCGTCAAGCCGGAGATTGTCACCGGCCACGATTTCCGCAGCTATTCCGTCTCGGTGAAGATGGCGCTGGTGTCCGGCCTGATGGCGGCCGGCTGCAAGGTGCATGACATCGGGCTCGCCATCACGCCGATGGCCTATTTCGCGCAGTTCGCGCTGGATGTGCCGTGCGTGGCCATGGTCACCGCCTCGCACAACGACAATGGCTGGACCGGGGTGAAGATGGGCGCCAACCGACCGCTCACCTTCGGCCCGCAGGAGATGACGCGGCTGAAAGAGATCGTGCTTTCCGCTAGGTTCGACCTCAAGGGCGGCGGCTCTTACGCCTTCGTGGAGAATTTCCCCGAGCGCTATATCGCCGACCTCACCACGCGGCCGAAGCTCAAGCGCAAGCTCAAGGTGATCGCCGCCTGCGGCAACGGCACCGCCGGCGCCTTCGCGCCGCGCATCCTCGAGGCGGTCGGCTGCGAAGTGGTGCCGCTCGACTGCGAGCTCGACCACACCTTCCCGCGCTACAATCCCAACACCGAAGACCTGAAGATGCTGCATGCCATGCGCGACGCCGTGCTGGCGCACAAGGTCGACGTCGCGCTCGGCTTCGACGGCGACGGCGACCGCTGCGGCGTGGTCGACAACGAGGGCGAGGAGATCTTCGCCGACAAGGTCGGGGTCATGCTCGCGCGCGATATGTCGAGCCTGCACAAGAATTCCACCTTCGTGGTGGACGTGAAGTCGACCGGCCTGTTCCTCACCGATCCCGTGCTCAAGGCGAACGGCGTCAAGGCCGACTACTGGAAGACCGGCCATTCCTACATCAAGCGCCGCGTCAGTGAATTAGGCGCGCTCGCCGGCTTCGAGAAGTCCGGCCACTTCTTCTTCAACAAGCCGTTCGGCCGCGGCTACGACGACGGCATGATCTTCGGTCTCGCCGTCTGCGACATGCTTGACCGCAATCCGGGGAAGAGCATGGCCGACCTGCGCAAGGCGCTGCCGAAGACCTGGGGCTCGCCCACTATGTCGCCGCACTGCGACGACGAGAAGAAATACGGCGTGGTCGACGCGGTGGTGAAGCATTTCGAACAGGCCAAGGCGAAAGGCGAGACATTCGCCGGGCAGGCGATCCGCGATCTCGTCACCGTCAACGGCGTGCGCGTCACCGTCGAGGACGGCACTTGGGGTCTGGTGCGCGCCTCGTCGAACAAGCCGGAGCTGGTGGTGGTGGTGGAAAGCCCGGTGTCGGACGCGCGCATGCGCGAGATGTTCAAGGCAGTCGACGGCGTACTGCGCACGCATCCGGAAGTCGGCGAGTATAATCAGACGATCTAAATCGGCCTCATGCTGAGGAGCCGCGCGGAGGCGGCGTCTCGAAGAATAGGGCCGCCCCATCCTTGAGACGCGGTCCTTCGGACCGCTCCTCAGGATGAGGCGATGAAGGCTAAGGCCCCCAATATCTTCCCGTCCCGCCGATCACCACCACGATCAGCCCGAGCGGCAGGTTGATCATGATGATCTGCCGGATGCGGGAAAGCTCGCCGCCGGCGGAGGGCCGGTCCTGCGCGTCGACCGCGCGCTTGAACTTGAGCCACGGCCCGCAGAACAGCCAGGCATAGAGCAGGATCATGATCCAGCCGAGCGCCTGCATCAGGTTGACGTAGAGCGGCGCGCCAGCAAAACCGCCGAAACTGGTGATCAGCATCCAGTAGCCGCTCGCCACGAGCAGCACAACAGACAGCCAGACCCAGGGAAAGAACTTGGCAAAAAACTGCCGCCACAAGCCAAGCCGCTGTGGCGCCTCCAGCGGCCCGGCGGCCGGGCGCAGGCACATATAGGCGGCGAACATGCCCCCGACCCAGACCACGGCGCCAAGCACATGCAAGGTGAGGGCGAGGGTGGTCTCAAGCATAGTCGCGGCCTCGGTTGGCGAATAATTGAATACTAGCAGGAATGACGAAGCATCGATTTGATTTTCGCTCTCGATCGGCCTCATGGTGAGGAGCCGCGGCAGCGCGGCGTCTCGAACCATGGGCCGCCCATCCTTCGAGACGGGCGCATTCGCGCCCTCCTCAGGATGAGGCGGATCGAGAGCCGGGCCGTTATTCATGCGCATTGTCATTCTCGGGGCCGGGGCGGCCGGGCTTTATCTCGGCTATCTGCTGAAACGCCGGCAGCCGGATACCGATATCAGAATCGTCGAGCAGAACCCGGCCAATGCCACCTTCGGCTTCGGCGTGGTGTTTTCCGACCGCGCGCTCGAATTCCTGCGCGAGGACGATCCCGAGACTTACGCGGCGATTACGCCGCAGATGGAATCCTGGGACGATATGACGCTCGTATTGCGCAACGAGCGCATCGTCATCGACGGCATCGGCTTTGCCGCCATCGGCCGGCTGCAGCTTTTGCAGTTGCTGCAAGAGCGCGTGCGCGCGGTCGGCGTGGAACCGCAATTCTCCCACGCGGTCACCTCGCTCGACGAATTCGCCGATGCCGACCTCGTCGTCGGCGCCGACGGCGTCAATTCGCTGGTGCGCCGTACTTTCGCCGAGCAGTTCGGCGCCAGCATCAGCTTCCTCGCCAATCATTTCGCCTGGTTCGGCACCGGCCAGCGCTATAACACGCTGACGCAGACCTTCCGCCACACGCCGCTCGGCGATTTCAACGCGCATCATTACCGCTACGCGCCGGAGCGCAGCACCTTCATCGTGGAAACCAACGCGGAAAGCTTCGCGAAGGCTGGCTTCGCGCGCATGGACGACGCGGAATCGCGCGCGCTGTGCCAGAAGATTTTTGCTGACGCGCTCGGCGGCCAGCCGCTAATCTCCAACAATTCGATCTGGCGGCGCTTTCCCCTGGTACGCAATGCGCGCTGGCAGCACGGCAAATACGTGCTGATCGGCGACGCGCTGCACACGGCGCATTTCTCCATCGGCTCCGGCACGCGGCTCGCCATGGAAGACGCCATCGCGCTCGACCGCGCGCTCGCCGCGCATGGTGATGACGTTGCCGCGGCGTTGCCGGCCTTCGAGGCGGCGCGGCGGCCGATCGTCGACAAGCTGGTCGCCGGCGCCAATGCCAGCGCCGCGTGGTACGAGAAATTCGCCGAGCACATGCAGCTCGCCCCGGCCGATTTCGCCATGAGCTACATCACACGCTCCGGCCGCGTCGATCTCGAGCGCTTGCGCAAGCTGTCGCCGCAATTCGTCGCCCGCTACGAGCGGGAACGCGCTTAGGCGCCGTTGCCGCCGCTCCGCTTTTGCGCGACAATCCCGCAAAACAATAAAACCGGGGAGAACGCCAATGGATATCGTCCCGCTAGGTCCGGGATTCGCCGCCGAATTGCGCGGCATCACGCTCGCCGATGTCGCCAATGACGACGCCGCCTATGCGGCCGCGCGCGCCGCCTTCGAGGAACATTCGGTGCTAGTCTTTCGCGGCCAGAAGGTGAGCGACGAGGGCCAGCTTGCCTTCTCGCGCCGCTTCGGCCCGCCGGAAGTGACCAAGGTCGGCTCGCTCGGCACCGGCAGCCACTTCATCATCCTCACCACCATCGGTCCGGACGGCAAGGTGGTGCCGCCCGATCACCGCTACGCCATGCGCAACAAGGCGAACCAGCTCTGGCACACCGATTCCTCGTTCAAGCGCATGCCAGCGCTGACCTCGATCCTTTCGGCGCGCATCATCCCGGCGAACGGCGGCGAGACCGAATTCGTCTCCACGCGGCTCGCCTTCGAGAAGCTCGCCCCGGCGCTGCAGCACAAGCTCGCCAATTCCTTCGCCTGGCACGACTACGCGCATTCGCGCGGGCAGATCGCGCCCGATCTTGCCAGCCCCGAGGAGCGCGCGGCGCTGCCGCCGGTGTGCTGGCGCATGGTGTGGAAGAACCCGGTGAACGGCCGGGGTGCGCTTTATCTCGCTTCGCACGCCTACGCCGTGGAAGGCACGGATTCGGTCGAGGGCAAGAGGCTGATCGAGGAGCTGATGGCAGCGGCGACCGCGCCGGGCTTGAGCTATGTGCATGCCTGGAAGGCGAGCGACGTGGTGATGTGGGACAACCGCGCCACCATGCATCGCGGCCGGCCCTGGCCGGCGCAGGAGGCGCGCTACATGGTGCGCACGACGATCTCTGCCACCGCCGCGGACGGGCTCGAGTCGATGCGCCCGCCGGCCCAGCAGGCGGCGGAATAGCCGCTGACCTCAGGCGCGCGGCGCTGACTGCGCCGTCACTCGATGCGCAGGTGCGCGGCGCGCACGACCGCGCCCCATTTGTCGATCTCGCTCTTGATGCGCGCGCCGAATTCCTCCGGCTTGTCCGCCACGGGAATGAAGCCGAGCTTGCGCAGATTGGCGGCAACATCCGGCTGCGCCACCGCCTTGGCGATCTCGCGGTAGAGCAGGTCGATGATCGGCTTCGGCGTGCCGGCCGGCGCCAGCACGCCGGTAAGCGTATCGGCCTCCTGCCCGGGATAGCCCGCCTCCGCCATGGTCGGCACATCGGGCAGTTCCTCGCTGCGCTTGACCGCGAGGATGGCGAGCGCGCGCAATTTGCCGTCCTGCACGTTCTTCAACGCCGGCGGCAGCGCGGTGAAGGCGATCGGCGTGTGCCCGCCGATGGTCGAGGTGATCGCCGGCGCCGCGCCGGGATAGGGCACGTGCACCATTTCCAGGCCGAATTTCTGCTTGAACAATTCGCCCGACAGATGCGGCGTCGAGCCGATGCCGGGGCCGGCGAAGCTGTATTTGCCCGGATTAGCCTTGATCAGCGCGATCAACTCTTTCACGCTTTTCGCCGGCACCGACGGATTGACCACGATCACATTGGGCGAATAGGCCACCATGGTGATCGGCGCGAAGTCCTTCACCGCATCGTAGGGCACGTGCGCGTAAAGGCTCATATTGACCATGAAACCTGTGCTCACCACGGTGAGCGTGTTGCCGTCGGGCATCGCCTTGGCGACTTCGGCACTGGCGATGTTGCTACCCGCACCCGGCTTGTCTTCGACATAGAACTGCTGGCCCAGGGAGGCGGACAATTTCTCCGCTACGATGCGGGCGATCACATCGGTTGGGCCGCCGGCGGCGAAGCCGACCACCAAGCGCACCGGATGGTCAGGATAATGCCCGGCGGTTTGCGCGCCGGCGCTGCCGGCCAGGAACAGTCCCACGCAGAACGCAAGCAGACGCACTACGGCTTTCATGTCGTCCTCCCTGAGATTTTTATTTTTGGTTTTAGTATTTCGGTGTTTCAGTCCTTCTCTTCCTTGAACGTGTCGCGATAGGAGTGCGCCGGATAGACGCCGAGGATGCGCATTTCCTTGGAGAAGAAGGCGAGCTCCTCCAGTGCGAAGACCAGCGCGCGGTCGTCCGGGTGACCCTCGACGTCGGCGTAGAACTGGGTGGCGAAGAAGTTGCCGCCGATCATGTAGCTCTCGAGCTTGGTCATGTTCACGCCGTTGGTGGCGAAACCGCCGAGCGCCTTATACAGCGCGGCCGGCACGTTGCGCACGCGGAACACGAAGGTGGTGATGACCTTGCCGTTGCCGGGCTTCGCCCACTGCTTCTCGCGCGAGAGCACGATAAAGCGCGTGGTCGAATTGGCCTCGTCCTCGACGTTCTCCTTCAGGATGTTGAGACCGTAGATCTCGGCGGCAAGCCGCGAGGCAATGGCCGCGCGCGAGATGTCCTTGCTCTCCGCGACTTCGCGCGCCGAGCCGGCGGTGTCGGCAGCGACGATCGGCTTGAGCTTCAACTCGCGGATGATGTTGCGGCACTGACCGAGCGCCATCACGTGGCTCTCCACCGACTTGATGGTCTTCAGGCTCGCGCCCTTCGGCGCCATCAACTGGTTGCGGATCGGCAGGAACCACTCGGCGACGATGTGCAGGTTCGAGGTCGGCATCAGGTGGTGAATGTCGGCGACACGGCCGGCGACCGAATTCTCGATCGGGATCATGCCGAGCTCGACGTCGCCGTTGCCCAGCGCGGAGAAGCAGTCCTCGAAGGTCGGGCAGGGCACCGGCTCGTGGTCCGGATAGGCTTCGCGGCAGGCGAGATGCGAATTCGCCCCCGGTTCTCCCTGGAAGATGATCTTCTTCTTGGCCATTACTCTTAACTCTTGCCCAGCCGGTACCACCGGTTCCGTTACACGCTTTAGACTTCTTTGTCATGGCCGGGCTTGTGCCGGCCATCTCGCTTAGGTTGGCATGATCCCGCGACCCTAAGCGGGATCACCGGGACAAGCCTGGTGATGACAGAATTTTGCGCGCCTTGGCCAGGTCTTCCGCCGTATCGACGCCGAGCGGCACGCTGTCGACGATGGCGACGTCGATGCGCATGCCGGCATCGAGCGCGCGCAATTGCTCGAGCCTCTCGCGCTGCTCATTGGCGGACGGCGGCAGCTTGACGAAGCGCTCGAGCTCCGCGCGCCGGTAGGCGTAAAGGCCGATGTGGTGATAGTGCGGCCCCGGGCCGCTCGCCGGCGCGCGGGTGAAGGTCACAGCGTGCAGGCGACCGGGCGCCACCATGTGGCCGGACACCTTGACCACGTTCGGATTGCTTAGGTCGTCCGGATCGGTGATGACGGCCGCCAGCGTCGCAATGTCGACGGCGGGATCGGCCAGGGGCCCGAGCGCGGCGCGGATGTCGGCGGGCTCGATGGTGGGCAGGTCGCCCTGCACGTTGACCACCACGCCGATGCGGTGCTCAGGATCGAGCGCCTCAAGCGCCTCATAGATGCGGTCGGAGCCGGACGGATGATCGGCCCGCGTCATGATGGCGCGGCCGCCCGACTTTTCCACCGCCGCCGCCACCGCCTCGGAATCGGTCGCCACCACCGCCTCGCCGACCTTGGCGGCCTGCGCGCGGCGCAGCACCTGCACGATCATCGGCAGGCCGCCGATATCGGCCAAGGGCTTGCCGGGCAGGCGGGTGGAAGCCATGCGGGCGGGGATCAGGATGATGGCATTGCGCATCGGTTTGGCTCGTCAAGCCTGGACGAATGTCCAGTGGGCCGTGGCGCTTATACGGGTTGCCAGACCTCAGGCAAAACGGTATCTGTCCGCCACCGCCAAGTCCTTGGCGGCATTCCGTCCACTGCCGGTTTCGCGCCCTTCCGGAGCCTTCTTTCGATGAATTCTTTCGAACTTAACAAGGTCCTTGGCGCTATTCTCGGCACCTGCCTGATCATGCTGGCGCTCAATATCGCAGCCGGCGCGCTTTTCGCGCCCGAGAAGCCGGCCAAGCCCGGCTACGTGGTCGCCGTCAAGCAGGAGGGCGCCGAAAAGCCCGCCGCGCCGGCGCCCGAGCAGCCGATCGCGACGCTGCTGGCCTCGGCTTCGGTGGAGCGCGGACAGCAGATCGCCAAACAGTGCCAAGCCTGCCACACCTTCGAGAAGGGTGGGCCGAATCGGGTCGGCCCCAACCTGTGGGGCATCGTCGACCGCCCGCGCGCCTCGCATCCGGGCTTCAACTACTCCGCCGCCATGAAGGCCAAGGGCGGCAACTGGACCTTTGACGAGCTCAACAAGTTCCTCACGCATCCGCAGGGCTATATCCCCGGCACCGCCATGACCTTCGCCGGCCTGTCGCGCGAAACGCAGCGCGCCGACCTGGTCGATTACCTGCATACGCTGGCTGACAATCCGGTGCCGCTGCCGAAGGCGGCGGAGGCCGCTCCGGCCGCTCCTGCGCCAGCTAGCCAGCCGTCGCAAGCGGCGACGCCGTCGGCTCCGGCACCCGCCGCGCCCGCGCCGGCTGCCCCCGCGCCGGCAGCGCCTGCTGCGCCGGCGAAGTGACGTCGGCCTCGCGATAATCGTCATCCTGATGCGGCCGGGCCAGGCCCGGCCGTTTCGTTGTGAGCGCGGCGCCACGCCGCTGGTGGCGGATCGAAAAACCGACATAATCGCCCGCGATTGGGGGGGCAGCGCCTGGGCAGCGCGGGAGCATCGCCATGAAGCTGAGCCGCCGTTCCGTACTGCGCAGCACCGCCGCCGTGCTGGCCGCGCCCACCTTCGGCACGCTCGGCGCCGTGACGCTGCCGCGGCAAGCTGCGGCGCAGGCGCGGCAATGGAAGCCTGGCCTGTCGCTGTTCGGCGACCCGCATTATCCGGCCGACTTCAAGCACTTCGACTATGTCAATCCGGCCGCGCCGCAGGGCGGCACGGTGCGGCAGATCGCCTTCGGCACCTTCGACAACTTCAATACGGTGGTGGCGGTGGTGAAGGGCAGTCTCGCCAGCGGCCTTGAGCTGATCATTGAAAGCCTGACGACCCCGGCGCTGGACGAGGTCTCCACCGATTACTGCCTGTTGGCGGAGGCGGTCAGCTTCCCGGACGACCGCACTTCGGTCACCTATCGCCTGCGCGCCAATGCGCGTTGGCACGACGGCCAGCGGGTCACGCCGGACGACGTGATCTATTCGTTCGACGTGTTCAAGCAGAATAGCCCGCAGCTCGCCGCCTATTACCGGCACGTGACCAAGGCGGAAAAAACCGGCGAGCGCGAGATCACCTTCACCTTCGACGGCCCGGGCAACCGCGAATTGCCGCAGATCGTCGGCCAGTTGCAGATCCTGCCTAAGCACTGGTGGGAAGGCACCGATAAGAACGGCAAGAAGCGCGGCGTCACCGAGACTACGCTCGAGCCGCCGCTCGGCTCCGGGCCCTATCGGCTGAAGGAATTCACCCCCGGCCGCACTATCGTCTACGAAAAGGTCGCCGACTATTGGGGCAAGGACCTCAACGTCAATATCGGCACCAATAATTTCCAGCAGATCCGCTACGAGTACTACCGCGATTCCACCGTCGCGCTCGAAGCCTTCAAGGGCGATCAGGTCGATTGGCGCACCGAGAACAGCGCCAAGAACTGGGCGACCGCTTACGATTTTCCCGCCGTGCGCGACAAGCGGGTGGTGAAGGAGGAATTCCCCATCCGCAATGTCGGCGTCATGCAGGCCTTCGCCTTCAATCTGCGCCGCGACAAGTTCCAGGAC
>Ga0187771_10001911_pt1 | contig 14327 bp, 10 predicted proteins | sample 0116_SJ02_MP15_1_FD_133139 | JGI IMG/M metagenome (GOLD analysis project Ga0187771, IMG submission 133139) | Tropical peat soil microbial communities from peatlands in Department of Meta, Colombia - 0116_SJ02_MP15_10_MG | ecosystem: Environmental > Terrestrial > Soil > Wetlands > Peat | place...
AGGAGCAAAGGCCCTGAGTGCAGTTCTCACACAGTCTCTTCAGGCGCGATTACCTGTCCAGTCAGAGCAGCTCTTCCCGCTTCTTCTCTTCGAGTGCCTTCACCACTTCGCCGATCTTCTGCGCGCTCTTCCGGTCGGCAATCAGCAGAGCATCCGGCGTATCGACGATGATCAGATCCTTCACATCCACCAGCGCCACCAGCTTCTTCCCGCAGTCGACATAATTCCCGGTCGACCCGAGCGACAGAATCTCCGACCGTCCCGCGTTCTTCTCCGCGTCCTCAGGCAGCAGATCATAGACCGCGTCCCAGCTCCCCACGTCGTTCCAGCCGAACTCTTCGCAGGCGATCCCGACTACGTTCTTCGCGTGCTCCAGAATCGCGTAGTCGACCGAGACGTTCCGGCACTGCGGAAACACCTCCTCGAGCTTCGCCATGAACCCGGGATCGGAAAACGCCGGCAGTTGTGCGATCAGGTCCGCCGTCGCCGGCTCGTACATCCGCATAGCGTCGAGCACCGTTGAAGCTTTCCAGAAGAACATCCCCGCGTTCCAGAAGTAATTCCCGGCGGCGAAGTACTTCTCCGCCACCTCGGGCCTCGGCTTCTCCTGAAACTCCAGCACCGGAATGATCTTCCCGGCGTCCGCCGCCGTCCCTTCCGGAAACTCGATATACCCGAACGCGGTGTCCGCCCGCCGCGGCTGAATCCCCAGCACGCCGATCAACCCCTTCTCAGCCTCGGCGAAAACCCGCCGCGCCGCCTCCACAAACCGCTCCGGCATCCCGATCACCGCATCCGAGGGGAAAACGCCGAACACCGCATCCGGATCGATCGATTCGAGAATATGCGCGGCGAGGGCAATGGCGGGCGCCGTGTTCCTCTGCGCAGGCTCGGAAATGATCTGCGCCTCCGGCACCTCCGGCAACTGCCGCACGATCTCCTCGCGCACGAAATCGTTGGTGAGAATCCAGATGCGCTCGGGAGGAATGAGCGGCCGCAGCCGGTCGATCGTCGCCTGAATGAGCGTGCGCTCGCCGGTCACCTGCAGCACCTGCTTGGCGCGGCGCTTGCGGCTGCGCGGCCAGAAGCGCGTGCCTCTTCCGCCGGCCAGTATGAGGCCGTAGTATTTGCCTTCGCTCATCTCGGATTTACTGCACCGGATAGGAATGAATCAGTTCGAGCGTCCGGTTCCAGCGCGTCTTGGTCAGAAAATGCGTCGCGATGTCGAACAGGTGGCTCACCGTCACCGCCGGGTTCGAAAGCTCCTCCGTGCTCGCATCGTACGACCAGTAAATCACCAGCGGCTTGCCGATGATGTTCTCGCGCGGTACAAAACCCCAGTAGCGGCTGTCGAGCGACTGGTCGCGGTTATCGCCCATCGCGAAGTAATAGCCTGGCGGCACCACCACTTCGCCCTTCACCACGTTCTTCTCGAGCATCACCTGCGCCGGAGGAAACAGCGGACCGTTCGGATCGGAGGGGAAATTGTCGCGGTACGAATCGATGTAATCGAGCTTGTGCACCACGTACGGCTCATTCAGCAGATGCCCGTTCAGCCAGACCTTCTTGTTCTCGAGCCGGATGCGGTCGCCCGGCACGCCCATCACGCGCTTGACGAACGTCTGCTTGATGTCAATCGGATAGCGGAACACGATGATGTCGCCGCGATGCACGTCGCTGTAAGGCAGAATATTCTTCGTCACCGACCCGCCCGGCGCATACGCCAGCTTGTCCACCAGCAGGTGATCGCCCACCAGGAGCGTATCTTCCATGGACCCCGTGGGGATAACAAAAGCCTGCACCAGTGTTGTGGTACCAAAGAGCAGGAGGATGATCGTGACCGTCCATTCCGCGATGAATCCGCGCGGTGGTTCCTGGGGATGCGGCGAGGATCTGGAATCGGCTTCTGCGGACGCGGCAGTGTTTCCGGCGACGGCGGTATTAGAGCGGTTCACTGACACCATTGTATTGCAACCGCCCCGGTGAGGGCCCGGCGTTTATCCTGAAAAAGACCTCCTGACCAGACCAATGGCGCATACCAACAGGAAATCCATCTACCTGGTGCTCGGCTGCACCCTGTTCGCGGCCGCCGCGCAGGTTCTCATGAAGTTCGGCGCCGGCCATCCGCTGCCGATACCGGATTTTTCCACCCCCGCCAGGGCAGTTGCCTTCGTCGTCGCCATCTTCTCGAACGCCCCGCTCTTCTTCGGCTACTGCATGTCGGCCGGCACCGCGCTGCTGCTGATTCTCGCCCTCCGCGACGGCGAACTTTCGACCCTCTATCCGATCATCGCCATGAGTTACGTCTGGGCCATTCCGCTCTCCATGTACTACTTCGGCGACAAGCTCAACATCTGGAAAATCAGCGGGATAGCGCTGATCGTCGGCGGCGTGGCGCTGCTCGGCCGCTTTGGCGCCCCGCCCTCAAGAGCCGGCAAATGACCGAAACCCCGATCAGTTCCATCCTGCTCGTCCTGCTTGCCTCCGTCATCGGGTCTTTCGGGGCCGTTTTCCTCAAACTCGGAGCCGAACCGCTCAAAAACGGCCTGCGCTACATCTTCAACTGGAAACTGATCGCCGGAATCCTCTTCTACCTCGGCTCCAGCGTGCCTTATGTCCTCGGCATGAAGCATGGCGAGCTTTCCGTGCTCTATCCCATGGTCTCGGCCAGCTATATCTGTGCCCTGTTCTGGTCCCGCCTGTTCTTCAAGGAACCCATTACTCTCGGCAAGATCGGCGCCCTTGCGCTGATCCTTTTGGGCATCGTCTGCATCGGAACCGGCGCCAGGGGCTGACCGGTCACCGCCGGTGGCCAGTTGATTTTGTAACGCGGGAGCGCTAACCTCCGTCCAGGAGCCTTGTAAAACTACGCCTATGAAGTGCATGCGTAACGGACTACGAGTATCGGGATTGATGGGCTTCCTGTTCCTGGTGAGCCTTCCCGGCCATGCCCAGATCTATCCCGGCGGCGGCATCGGCTATCCCGGTGGCGGCATTGGCTTTCCGGGCGGCGGCATCGGCTTCCCCGGCGGCCGCCGGCGTATGCCGAACCAGAACATGCCGACCCAGAATTTCCTCGGGCTTCTGCAGCAGATCTCGAGCAACTCGCTGACGATGATCACCGACGACAAGACGACGGCCACGATCATCCTCTCCAACCAGACGAGCTACGTCAAGGAATCCGGCAGCAAAGGAAGGAACTCCGACTTCTCACCCGGCGACCGCATCAGCGTCGACGCCTTCGAAGACAACAACAACAACTTCCGCGCCAGCAAGGTGACGCAGATTCGCGTGGGAAGCGCCGAGGACAAGGCCGCGGCCGCCAACGGAGGCGGCGCCTCTTCATCCGCTCCGCCCGATGACGACGATCCCGATCGCCCGCGCCTGCATCGCGCCGATTCGAACGTCAGTTCGAACAATCCTCCCGCGAGCAGCAGTTCTTCCTCAGGCCCCACCGCTGCGAGCTCCACGGCTTCGAGCCGTCCCGCGCCGCGCGACGCCAGTCCGTCTTACGATCCCGACGATTCCGGCCCGCCCGTACTGCGCCGCGGACGCCCGCAGCAAACCAGTTCCGATTCCGGCTCCGATTCGCAGATTGCGAGCAACAGCCGCCCCAGCATTCATGCCGAGGAAGTCAATGGCGTGACGCAGGCCCCGCCCCCGCCGCGCGTGGATGACAGCCGCACGTACGCCGGTTCTTCGGACGGAGGCTTCCGGCCTCTGCCGCGCGACAGCGGAGACCCGGTGATCGAACAGGCCCGCGAAGCGGTCTTCTCCTTCAGCGAAACGCTGCCCAACTACGTGGTGAAGCAGTACACGACGCGTTACGCCACCAACACCGCCGCCCGCGGGGGCGCGTCATGGCAGGCCCTGGATAACGTCACGGCCGACGTGATCATGGAAAACGGCCAGGAGCGTTACAAGAACATTCTGGTCAACGGCAGGCCGCCGCGCGAGGCCCCTGAAAAAAGCGGTTCCTGGTCAAGCGGCGAATTCTCGAGCCTGATGCAGGACGTCTTCTCCACGCCGACCAACGCCGAATTCCACGGCAAACGCTCGACCACCATCGCCAATCGCGGCGCGTGGCGCTACGATTTCTCGGTCGAACAGCCCAACTCCCACTGGCATGTGGAAACGGGCGGCCAGAGCTATCTGCCCGCCTACAGCGGAACGGTCTGGATCGACAAGGAAACCTCCCGTGTCCTGCGCATCGAAATGCAGGCGGACGCCATCCCGAGGACCTTCCCGCTCGATCAGGTCGAATCGGCCGTCGACTACGACTTCGTGATGATCGGCGACGCCAAGTTCCTGCTGCCGGTCCATTCCGAAGCTCTGAGCTGCGAGCGCGGCTCGCGCCAGTGCAGCCGCAACGTGATCGATTTCCGCAATTACCGGAAGTTCAGTTCGGAATCGAGCATTACGTTCGATTCGAACTAGACCGGAACAGCAATCCGGCAAAAGCCCGTCTTTCGCTAACCCCTGTGGACGCGACTTCAGTCGCGTTTTCTAACCGCGTTCCGACCAATCGAACAACCCCGGCAGACCGTACATGCCCGGCTCGCCTGTGCTTGAGATCACACCCACCTGTGTTGCGCCGGACCCATCGGCTCGCATGAGCCAGACCGTCATATCCAGATCGCGGTCCAACCGGCTGAAGAGGATATAACGGCCATCGCGCGACCAGATGGGCGCGTGGTCTTCATACCGGTCGTCATTCGTCAGTTGAACCGGGTCGTCCGCACCGCGGCCGGATGCAATCCAGATCCGCCGCAGCATCCCGGCTTCCTTCCAAACCTCGCCCCAGGTAATCGACGGGTTGTCCTTCGCGAGCTTATCCATCAACCGCTCCGAATCGGGAGCTGCCGTCCACGCGAGTTTTTCTCCATCCGGCGACCACGCGGGCCAGACAGCACTGACGTCCGGCTTCGTAATCTGCCGCGGATTGAACCCGCTGCGGGAGACGTCGACCGTCACAATGCCCCGGCCGTGGTCGATCAGCTTGTCGTCGCCGGAAGTCAGAGCCAGCATCCCGGTCTTTGCGCACAGCGAGACCATGTTGTTGTCTTCGCCCATGCACGATTTCAGCCCTGTCGGCACCGCCTTTTCGCCGCCGCCGAGCCAGATGTCGAGCGGATAGGACCACACGTCCGCTCCCTCTTCGTCCGTTGTCCAGTAAAGAAATCGGTTATCCCTCAGGAATCCAAGAAGCTCAAACCCGCCCTCGACCGTTTCCGCAATGGCTCTTGCAGAACCATCCGGAGGCCCGGCCATCAGCCGTTTCCGATCGGTTTCGGCAATCCACACCCGCTGTTTCCCATCCGGGCTGACTCCCAGAAGAGATCCGTCGAAAGCGATTTGCGGCGCAGTCCACCCATCCTCGGGTCCGAAGATCGAACTCCGGTCATCCGTCGTCACCGCCAGGTGATCCTTCCCCGGCAGCCACTGGCCGATCCCCTGCCAGCTCTTCGATATCGTGCCGTCGGCCGAAATCAGCCTTACGGTCTCTTCGTTGCCATGAAACACAAGCCACTCGCCCGAAGGCGAAAACTTCAGCCCAAACACGTTCTTCCCCGCTGCCACCGCGCGTGGTGCGCCATCGGGAAGCCGCCGGATCCACACGGTGTCGTCCTGAACGAAGACCACCGAACCTGCGCCGGCCAAGTCTTCACCCGCGCTCTGGCCGCGCAGCGCGACAGCCGCGGCCGCACCCAACAGGAAGTCCCTTCTCCGCATGGCTGCCTGACTGACGTTACCGTCTCCTGGGGCGTTACGATTGAATTTCGCGTCTTTTCGCGGATCGGAACCGGGGCGCTGTTCTCCTGAGGACGCGCTGGCGGAAACCGCGTAGCCTAAACTGAAGTAACCTTGACAATCTGTTATGTTGACGCTTTCTCCGGCGTGGCTGGAGATATGCTCGTGGGCGCGCTTGCCGATGCGGGGGCGGATCGCGACACCATTACCGCCAGACTGAATTCGCTCGCTCTCGGGGCGGAGATTGGCTGGGAGCGCGTGATGCGGCGCGGCCTTGCGGCTACCAAGTTCCGGGTCACGGTGACCGAACCGCAGAAGCATCGGCATTTGAGCCACATTCTGAAGATTGTCGATGGGATACCGAAGGCGGAAAAGATCTTTCGGGCGCTGGGTGAGGCGGAAGCGGCGGTGCACGGGGTCGATATCGAGAAGGTGCACTTTCATGAAGTGGGCGCGGTCGATTCGATCTGCGATATTGCCGGGATTGCGCTGGCGCTCGATCTGCTGGGCGTGGATCGGCTGTGCGCTTCGGCGATCAACGTCGGCAGCGGGACGGTGAAGACGGAGCATGGGGTTCTGCCGGTGCCGGCTCCGGCCACGGCTTTGCTGCTCAAGGACAAGCCGATTTATGCGCGCGGCCCGGCGGTTGAACTGACGACTCCGACCGGCGCGGCTGTGCTGGCTGCGCTTGCCGATACGTTCGGGCCGATGCCGGCTTTGCGTGTCCAGGCGATCGGCTACGGGGCCGGTGACAGGGATTACACGGAGCATGCGAACGTGGTCCGGGTGATGATCGGCGAGGGGTCGGGGGCGACGGAGTCGACGACGGTCGCGGTGATGGAGGCCAATATCGACGATGCTTCCCCGCAGGTGATCGCGTATGCGGCGGAACGGCTGCTGGCGGCGGGCGCGCTCGACGCGCTGGTGATTCCGGCGCAGATGAAGAAGGGCCGGCCGGGGGTGGTGCTGCAGGTTATCGCTGCGCCTGAGAAGCGCGAAGAGATGATCGGGATACTGTTCCGCGAGACGACGACGCTCGGGGTTCGCTTCCATGAAGCGGAGCGAAGGGTGCAGCCGCGCGAATGGGATGCGGTGGAAACCTCGCATGGGCCGGTGCGCATCAAGTTGAGTCCCACCGGGTTTGCGCCCGAATACGAAGACGCAAGAAGGATTGCCTCGGAGGCCGGTGTTCCTTTGAAGGAAGTGCTGGCCGAGGCCACGAGCAAGTACTTAAAGAGATGAAATACCTCCTGACCACGCCGATCTATTACGTGAATGCCGCGCCGCATATCGGCCACACCTACACCACGCTGGCGGCTGAGACCATCAAGCGGTTCAAGCGCATGCAGGGTTACGACGCGGTGCTGACGACCGGGACCGACGAGCATGGCCAGAAGGTGGAACGGTCGGCGAAGGCGACGGGGAAATCGCCCGAAGAGTTTACGACCATCGTGTCGAACGAGTTCCGCGCGCTGTGGGACCGGATCGGGATCCAGTACGACCACTTCATCCGGACGACCGATCCGAAGCACTACCGGACGGTGCAGTGGCTGTTTGCACGGTGCTTTGCCAACGGCTACATCTACAAGGGCAGTTACACGGGGCAGTACTGCGTTTCGGATGAGCTGTATGTGAACGATGCGAAGCCGGGCGATCCGTGTCCCGATTGCGGGCGGCCGACCGAGACCATCACCGAAGAGAACTACTTCTTCCGGCTTTCGGCGTTCACCGAGCGGCTGCTGAAGCATTACGAAGAGAATCCGGATTTCATTCGCCCGGAATCGCGGCGCAATGAGGTGCTGAGTTTTGTGCGCGGCGGGCTGCAGGATCTCTCGATTTCGCGCACCACGATCAAGTGGGGGATTCCGCTCGATGGCGCGCATGTGGCGTATGTGTGGTTCGATGCGCTGATCAGTTACATCACGGCGGTGAACGGCGCGGATACGGTGGATGCGGGGACGCCGGGCGCGATGTGGCCGGCCGATCTGCATCTGATCGGGAAAGAGATTCTGCGCTTCCATGCGGTGTTCTGGCCGGCGTTTCTGATGGCGGGCAATGTGCCGCTGCCGAAGCAGGTGTTCGCGCATGGCTGGCTGCTGTTTGAGAACGACAAGATGTCGAAGTCGCGCGGGAATATCGTGCGCACCGATCCCATTCGCGAAGTGATGGGGATCGAGGCGCTGCGCTACTTCCTGTTCCGCGAGGTGGTGTTCGGGCAGGATGGCGGGTTCAGCTATGACGCGCTGGTGGGGCGGTATAACGCGGAACTGGCGAACGGGCTGGGCAATCTGGCGAGCCGCACGCTGACGATGATCAAGCAGTATCGCGAGGGTGTGATTCCGCGCTGCGATGTGACGGCGGACCATCCGCTGGCCGATGCGGCGCGGGCGACGATCCGGACGGCGATCAAGAGCTATGAGGCTTTCGAGTTCTCGAAGGCGCTTGAGGCGATCTGGTCGATGCTTTCGGGTGTCGACCGGTTCATTGTGGAGCAGGCGCCGTGGAAGCTGGCGAAGTCGGCGGAGACGGGGGATCAGGAACGGCTCAATGACGCGCTTTACTGTTCGGCGGAGACGCTGCGGATTGCCGTGGCTTTGCTGCATCCGGTGATGCCGCAATCGACCGCGAATATCTGGGCGCAGCTGGGAATGACATCGAAGCTGGAAGAGCTGAAGATCAATGAGCTCGATTGGGGACAGCTTGAGCCGGGCCAGGCGATCGGGATGATTGCGGGCGTGTTTCCGCGCATCGAGGCGAAGAGCGCGATCGAGCGGATGCGCGCGCTCGAAGAAGAAGAGACGGCGCGGCAGGCGAAGCTGCTGGGGAAGGCGACCGAAGCGAAGCCGCAGGGCGAGGTGCTGCCGCCATCGCCGAAGATCGATATCGAGGATTTCGGCAAGGTGGACCTGCGGGTGGGGCAGATTGTGTTTGCCGAGCGGGTGAAGGGTTCGGACAAGCTGCTGCACCTGAAGGTGGATATCGGGGAGCCGGAGCCGCGCACGATTGCGGCTGGGATCGCGGTGTACTATGAGCCCGAAAAGATTGTGGGGCGCAAGGTGGTGATTGTGGCCAACCTGCATCCGCGCAAGCTGCGCGGGATTGAGTCGAACGGGATGATTGTGGCGGCATCGCTCGAGGGCGGGAATCCGGTGCTGGCCGGGTTCCTCGAAGATGTTCCGGTGGGAGCGCGGCTGAAGTAGGCTGCGAACGCGGGTGTGCGGGTGGAGGGTACAGCACACCTTTTTCGCGCCGAGGTGCTGTTTGCTGCTGAACGAGTCGTGATGCGAAAAAGGGTACTGTCCCCACGACTGGTGCGTTGAACGGCCGCCAGAGACCTTATGAGCTTTGTTGATTCGCATTGCCATCTCGACGACAAGCGGTTCTCGGATGATCTCGATCAGGTAATCGAGCGCGCGCTTGCTGCCGGCGTGACGCGCATGATGTCGATCGGGACCGGGGATGGGCCGCCGGGGATCGATTGCGCGGTGAAGATCGCCGAGCAGTATGAGCCGGTTCTCGCGACAGTCGGGGTGCATCCGCATGATGCGTCGAAGGTCACGGAGAAAACTTTCGATGAGCTGCGGGCTTTGGCGCAGCATCCGAAGGTGGTCGCGTTGGGCGAGATCGGGCTCGATTACCATTACGATTTTTCGCCTCGTGAAGCGCAGCGGGAAGTGTTTGCCGGGCAGCTGCAGCTGGCGGCGGAACTGGGGCTGCCGATCGTGATCCATACGCGCGAGGCGTGGGCGGATACGATGGCGATGCTGCGGGAGAGATGGCGCGGACCGGGAATCATGCACTGCTTCACGGGCACGGCGGAAGAGGCGCGTGAGGCGCTGGATCTCGGGCTGCATCTGGCGTTCGGCGGCGTGACGACATTCAAGACGGCGGAGGCGACGCGCGAGGCGGCACGGATTACCCCGGACGACCGGCTGCTGCTCGAGACGGATGCGCCGTATCTCGCGCCGATTCCGTATCGCGGCAAAAGGAATGAGCCGGCGTTCCTGATCGAGACGGCGCGGCGGCTGGCGGAGGTGCGCGGAACGACGGTGGAACGGATCGGCGAATTGACGTCCGCGAACTTCGGGCGGCTCTGTCTGGCGAAGCAAACCACGCGATACACTGAGAAGTTCCAATGAAGACCGGACGCATGGGCCAGGCGCTTTCCGCGGGCGAGATTTTCGATCTCGTGCGCGAGGACCTGGCGTCGGTCGAGAAGGCGATCGATGTGGATTCGATCGCGTCGGTCGATACGGTCACGACGATCGGGCGGTATCTGCAGAAGAGCGGCGGGAAGCGGCTGCGGCCGGCGCTGCTGCTGCTGTGCGCGCGGTTTGCGAGCGCCCCCGGTGACAAAGAGCCGCGCAAATCGGCGATTCAGCTGGGCGCGGTTGTCGAGATGATCCACGCGGCGACGCTGGTGCATGACGACGTGATCGACATGGCGCAGACGCGGCGGGGGCGTCCTTCGGCGAATGTGCAGTGGGGCAACCACACATGCGTGCTGGCGGGCGACTGGCTCTACATGCAGGCCTTTCAGGTCGCGCTGCGCGAGCGGAACTTCCACGTTCTCGATCTGCTGATCAGCCTGACCCAGATGATGGTGGAGGGGGAGCTGATTCAGCTCGACCGCATCGGGAAGATCGATATTTCGGAAGCCGACTGCATGGAAGTGGCCGACCGCAAGACGGCGTGCCTGTTTTCGGCGTGCGCGAAGCTGGGCGCGGTGGCGGGCGGCGCGGATACGGCGACCGAGGACAAGCTGGGCGAGTTTGCGTGGAATCTCGGGATGGCGTTCCAGATGGTGGACGATCTGCTCGATTTCACGAGCCGCGAACAGACGCTGGGCAAGCCGGTGGGCGGCGATCTGAAAGAAGGCAAGGTCACGCTGCCGCTGATCTATGCGCTCGAGAGGGCGACGGCTGCCGAGCGCGAGGTGGTTGCGACCGTGCTGCGCGAGCGGAATTACGACGCGGTGCCGTTTGAATCGATCTACGCGATGGTCGAGCGGCATGGCGGCATTCAGCGGACGCGGGAACGGGCGCAGCAGTTCACCGACCGGGCGCGGGCGCTGGTGCAGGAGTTTCCGGAGAGCCCGTATCAGCGTGCTTTGGGCGCACTGACGGAACTGGTGACGAAACGGGATCGCTAGGCCGCCGCGAGCCGTTTTTTGGGTTCGTGGTGGGTCCGTGGTTGGTTTGTTTTTTATGGCCGATCTCGTGGAATCAACGAGTTGGTCGGTTCGTTTCGCAATTTCGAAATTTTCCGGTGTGTTCGCCCATTGATTTGACACGTGCGGAGATTGATTCCGCGAAAATTGGGCATAGTGTTCCATCGGAGTGGAGTATAGACCCGAGGCGCCGGGGTTTCGGGCGAGCGCGCGTCTAAGGCGTTGAGATTTGGGGAGATTTTGCTGAGGGATTGCTGTTACTGGTGGCTGGGTCCGATGTTTGAGCACGGTGTGGCGGCAGCCCTAACCCCGATTGAGGGTCGACACCGGGAGTCCCGCGTTTCCTGGATTTCATGCTGGTCGCGGCCATGAATCCGTGCCCGTGCAGATAATGATCCAGCAAAGCGTGAACCGTGAGCGCATCAGCGGCCCTGGCGGTCTTGCGCACACCACTAGCGGGACTTCGGATCGCCGCCAGCGGTGGGGTCATTTCGCGACACGCTTTTGAGACATCGGGATCGCTATCTGCTGACGAGGTCTGAGGTTGCCCGTGGACACTGGGTGCGCGCGGTCAATCCCAGGGAGCAGTTGCTTGAGGTTTCGCTGAGATTCGACCTGGTGAGCTTCATGAAACCGTTCAGCCGGTGCATGGTGTGCAACGGTCCCCTAGAACAGGTATCGCGCGAATCGGTGGTGGAGACTTTACCGCCGAAAGTGGCTCAAAGGACGGATTTCCGATTTCCGCCGTTGCAGCGCCTGCAGGCAGCTCTACTGGAACGGCACGCATCATGAACGCATGAGCCGGATCGTGCAATAGTTGCGGCAAAGCGTTCAGACCATCGCCGGCGCGAAGGAGGGATAACGGAGAATCCGCGCCGGTTATGACGCGTGTCGCGTTCGACGGTTGCCGCGCTTACTCGAGGGCGATCGTCACTGTATTCGAGGTGTAGGTTGTACCGGTGGCCGGGTCCGTCACGGTGATGGTGAGCGGAACAGCGTTGCCTGATGGGGCGCCGGCGGGGATTGCGACGTTTACCTGATAGAGCGCGACGAGCGTGGGAGTGAGGCCCGCGAACTCAACGGGCGCGTCGATGCCGCCGATCGTAGCCGTCACTTTTGCGCTGGTCCGGTAGATGATGCTCGACGACGCGGCGGTGCCATCGGCCGGCTGCGCTTCGCCGTTCGGCCCGGAGACGGGGCCGAGACCGGTGCAGAAGATCTGCAGATAATCCTTGCCGCGCGTCGCCGGTGTCGAAGCATTGGCAAGCGATGCGGTTCCCGCGATTTCGACTATGCCCTGCCCCGAACCGGAGGCATCGTATGTGTAGATGCCGGGCTGATAAGGCGCGATCGTGAGAGAAACGGGCACCGACTCAGTGGATCCGCTCTGGATGAGGAGCGGATACGAAGTGCCGGGATTCAGATTCTGGGGAACGATGGCGTTGATCTGGCCGGGTCCGGCGTAAGAAAGCGGCACGGGCTGACCGCCCAGCAGAAGCTGGGTGTTGTTGAGAGTCGTCGGCAGGGGAATGGCGGAGGCCGAAACTCCGGTACCGGACGTGAGGTTCGTACCGTAGATGGCGACGTAGCTGCCGGGAGTGACGACCTGCGGCGTGGCCTGCGCTCCGGCGGCGGCATTCACAACGCCGGTCGGACGGGCCGCGGCAGCGCCCGCCGCGGGAGCCTGCACGCTGGCAACGACGGAAGAGGAGATCGCCGAGTTCAGAGTCAGGCCCGACTCAGACGCGCTGAGCTGGAGTGTCACCTGAGACGAGAGGGCAGCGGGATTCCACGTACCCTGCCATGTACCGAGACCAACATCATTGAGAGCGACTGACGCATCGCCGTCACTGAGTGCGATCTGCGCGGAACCTCCGGCGGCGGCAGTGACGGGATTGCCGCAGTCGTCGTAGAGCTCCACCTGGATGGAAACGGGAATGCCCGAGGCAAGCGCGGCTTTGCTCACCGGCTGGTCGAACACGGAAACGAGCGAACCCGGTTCAGCGCCGCTGCAGGCGACGATGGCTGCGTTGGGCCGGCGCAGGCTGCCGCCGGAGGCTGGCGCGGCGGTGGCGATGGCGAGGACATTGACGGTTGCACTGGTGCCATCGGAGAAAGAGAAGTTCACCGATCCCGTTTGCAGGCCCGCAGTGAGTGTGGCGAAGTTGGCCTTGATGGAGGCGCCGGCCGAACCCGATGTGACTGTGCCTGAAGCCGGCGCGACCGAGAGCCAGCCTGTGGACGGAGTTGTGGTGGCAGTGAAGGTGACGGCGGCCGCCGACGGGTTGAAGATGGTGACCTGGCGTTGCGCGGTCGAGGTATCGCCAGCGGCACCGAGCAGAACAACACCGCCGGTAGAAAGCGTGACTCCGGCACCGGAAGACGGCGGAGCGATGACGTTGAGCAGGATAGCGACCGTCTGGGGGCTGTTCATCGCGCCAGCGCCGGCGATATTGATGGAGCCGTAATACTGGCCGACGGAGAGACCGGCCGCATTCGCGGAAACCGAAATGGATGCACCCGGTTGCCCGCCGACGCTGGTTCCCGAGCCAGGTGAGACGCTGAGCCATGAGCCGCCCAGCAGCGTTTGCGCCTGCGCGGTCCAGCTGAGAGACCCGCCACCGGAGTTGGCTATGGTGAAGGATTGCGCGGGTGGCTGCGGTCCGCCGGCGATCGCGGTGAGCGTAAGGCCGGTCTGGGAGATTCTCAGGGATGGCGGCGCGGCGGAGACCACGAGGGTGACGGAGGATTGCCGCTCTGCGCCGGATTTCGTGTCGGCGACAGTGATGCTGCCGTTGTAGGTGCCGGCAGTGAGCTGCGAAGGATCGACGGAGAATCCGATGGAAGTGCCGGATCCGCCGCTCACCGAACCTGTTGCTCCCGATTGAATCGATAACCAGTTGCCAGTGTCAGCGGCGGCCGACGCGGAGTAGTTCAGAGTTCCGCCACCGATGTTCGCCACTGTCAGACTGCCGGTGGCAGCCGCGCTTGCCGGGCTGAGCACAAACCGGTGCGCGGGCGGCGCCAGGCTCAGCACGGGAGCCACCGGAACAGAACTGGTGACCGTCAGGGTCACCGGCACGGTGGCAGGATCGGTAAATCGCGATGAGATGGTCAGGGCGCCGGTGTAGCTGCCTGCGTTCAGGTGCGAGGCGTCGACAGATACGGTCGCACTCTGCGGAGCGAAGAACGAGGGCGGCGCGGCGACCGACAGCCAGTTGCCGCCGGAATCCGTGCTCACGGAGATCGAGAACGCTGCGATGGTCACTGCAGTTGTGATCTCGATGGTCTGAGGGTCGGGGGCCTTCCCACCCTGTTTGTACGCGAACGTCAGAGTGGATGGAACGGCCTTGACGGATCCCCCACCTCCACCACCTCCAGCACCTCCACTACCTCCTCCGCCCCC
>Ga0187771_10001912_pt1 | contig 14319 bp, 20 predicted proteins | sample 0116_SJ02_MP15_1_FD_133139 | JGI IMG/M metagenome (GOLD analysis project Ga0187771, IMG submission 133139) | Tropical peat soil microbial communities from peatlands in Department of Meta, Colombia - 0116_SJ02_MP15_10_MG | ecosystem: Environmental > Terrestrial > Soil > Wetlands > Peat | place...
GTCGAGCCGGTGCTCCACGACTACGAAGGTGGTCCCGAGCTCTTCCCTCAGCCTCCCCACGAGGCCCACCAGCTCCGCCGCAGTCTTCGGGTCGAGCAGTGAGGTGGGCTCGTCTAGGATCACAAGCTTGGGTCTCATGGCGAGGACCCCTGCCAGGGCCACCCGCTGCTTCTGGCCGTCCGAGAGCTCGTGAGGGGCCCTCAGTGCCAGGTCCCCGATCTCCAGGAGCCGCATCGCCTCGTCGACCCTCGCCCTCATCTCGACCCTTGGGACGCCGAGGTTCTCGAGGCCGAAGGCCACATCCCTCTCGACCGTGAACATGAAGATCTGGTTCTCCGGGTTCTGGAAGAGGAACCCCACCTTCTGGGCGAGGTCCCTCATGGTCGAATCCTTCACCTCGGCGCCCCCCACCCTGACATGCCCGGAGTATTCGCCCGTGTACATGTGAGGGATCAGCCCGTTCACTGCTCTCAATAGGGTGGACTTCCCGCACCCCGACGGCCCGGCGAGGACCACGATCTCGCCTTCGGGGACGGAGAGCTCAAAGTCTGACACAGCTTTCTTCGGAGAGTCGGGGTACCTGAAGTTCAGTCCCGAAATCTCCAGGATGTCTGTCAACGCGGGCCACTCAGCGTGTCTTTGGATCCGCCGGGTCTGGTTCCAACAAAGACCCTGCCGTACCTCGACTCCACCGCCTTCGCCAGGCTGTAGGCGAGAGGCACTGTGTAAAGAGCAATGGTGAAGTTGAATGCCCCGATGGGGACGAGCAGCCCAGGGACCGCAGCGGGTGTTATCGGGAACAGTCCAGACCCGAACCCCACCGGGTACGGGAGAGGGAGGATTACAGCGTTGACGACTGACATCACGCCGGTCCTGAGGGCTGCGCCCGCTCCGGTCGCCGCTGGCACCAGCCTCCTGGCTCCCCAGCCCCTCCCTCTGGCGTACCGATCCACAGGGAGCACCCCGGCAAACATCGAGAGTTGGGCGACGAGGTTGTAGAGCGGGGCCACCGGGAGGGCACCAGGCCTGTAGGCTTCCAGAAGGAGGGTGTTGAGGGCCGCGACCGTCGTCCCGTCCCAGAGTCCGAGCATGAGCACGGCCAGTAGTATGGGTACCTCCCACACCTCGTAGAATAGGAAAGGCTCGTAGGGGGCAGGGACCGCGATAGCGAGGTTCAGGACCACGGCCAGGGCCGTGAAGAGGGCAATCAGGCTCAGGCGCCTCGACCGCGAGAACCCTGACATGTGCGGGGCCGATTCCGGTATTCTTATAATGGTTTGGTACTTACAAGTAGGTTGGTAATTGACCAGCCGCGACTCGCGCGTCGACCCGACCCTGATACTCACGCTCGTAGAGCTCGTCAAGCTGGGGGCGGGGGGCGCTCCCGCCATCGTCTCCTCGACCCGGCTAGGAGAGTCCCTAGGCTTGTCCCAGCAGGCCGCATCCCTCAGGCTCGTCAAGCTGGAGAAGGCGGGCCTGATAAAGCGCGCCCACTCCGGCAGGGGCCTCGCCGTCCGCCTGACGGACGCTGGGCGAAAGGAGGCAGGCTCCTTCTACACCGACCTCAAGGGAGCTCTTGAACGCCCCAGGGGTGCGCTGGATTTCAGTGGGACGATCTTCACCGGCTTCGGCGAGGGAGGGTACTACGTCTCACTGAAGGGGTATGCCAAGCCGTTCATGGAGGCGCTCGGATTCCAGCCGTATCCCGGAACACTCAACCTGCGGCTTTCCACCGAGAGCATGATCGAGCAGCGGAGGAGCCTGGACTATCTCCAGGGGGTGGAGGTGAGCGGCTTCCGAGACAGGTCGAGGACGTACGGTCCGGTGAAGTGCTTCATGGCGCTTGTGGGCGCCAAGTACCAGGGAGCCGTCCTCGCAATCGAGCGCACCCACTACGACAGCAGCGTTCTGGAGGTGATATCCCCCTTCAACCTCAGGAAGTCCCTGAGGCTGAAAGATGGGGACGAGTGCTCCGTGACAGTCTTCCTCGAGCCCGGGATCAAGGGCGCGAGCTGAGCAACGATTTCCTTATCTAGAATCCGCCGCGTCCGCTCCATGTTGACAGAACAGGAGATACTCATCCTCGTCGACGACAACGACAACGTGATAGGAACGGACACACGCGAGAACTGCCACGCTGGCAGAGGCAAGCGCCACAGGGCCTACACGGCCCTCCTTTTCCACCGCGGCAGGATGCTGCTCCAGCAGCGGAGCAGGAAGAAGCTCCTCTGGCCCGGCGCCTGGGATGTGTCCTTCACGAGCCACGTGTACCCTGGAGAGACCTACCAGCAGGCAGCGTCCAGGCGCGCTCTACAGGAGCTGGACGCCAGGGTCAACGAGCTGGCAGACGTCCACTCTTTCGTCTACTTCGCTCCGCAGGGGGACAACGCTGAGAACGAGTTCTGCCGAGTCCTCGTGGGGGAGTTCGACGGCAGGATCAAGCCAAACCCGGACGAGATGATGTCTGTCCGATGGGCCAAGGTGAAGGACGTGAAGGCAGACGTCGCCTCCCATCCTGACGCCTACACCCCTTGGTTCCGGCTGACCTTCGAAGGGTTCCTGAAGAGCCCGGTATCCAGAAAGTACGCCTAGGTTATCTCCTTAAGCTCCCCCAGGAGTTCGGCCGCCCTCTTCAGGGTCGCCTCCATGGTCTCGTCCTCCCCTGCCATCGTGGAGAAGGACGCGGCGGTCGCGTGCCCGCCCCCGTGCCCTCCGAGCCTCTTGGAGACCTCCCCGGCCACATCGGTGCCGAGCTGTATCTTCGTCCCATCGAGGAACCTCTGGGTGGAGCGGAGACTGACTCTGGTCTCCCCCTGGGACTCCCCGCCGACCAGCGCGAGGTCCCCCCCGAGATACACCAGGGCCCTTGCGACGTGGGCCTGGAACGAACCCACCCTGCTCGTGGCGACGACCCAGTCCCCGCCTCTGTAGATCTTCAGGCGCTGGGCGCCCTTCAGCTTCGCCAGCACCTCCCCGTAGTCCGGCTCGCTCCTGAGCTCCTTCCTCGCCAGGATGACGTCGGCTCCGGCATCCATGAGCTTCACCACGGCTCTCAGCCCCTGGGGGCTCGCTATAGCCAGATGGGAGGAGTCGAACATGATCGCCTCCAGCAGTGCCTGCGCCGTGTCTCCATCCACGTCCACTCCCAGCTCCTCGAAGATGCTGAAAACAACCTCAGCGGCAGACGTCGCTCCCTCGTCGACGATGACTCTATCGTACGACGAGCTGTCCCTGAGAGGGTGGTGGTCCACGAGCACCCGGAGCCCCCTGGCGCTCTGCAGCTTCCCCTTCCAGTCATTCAGCAGCTCTTCGTCCCCCACGTCCACGGCCACGTAGAGGTCATATTCGTCGTCGCTCTTCTCCACCACGGGATGGGAAAACCTCCTGCTCAGCTTCTGGGTGAGGAGGGTCATCCCCCCTGGTGTCACCAGGTCCACCGTGCACGCCGGGGCAATGCGACCGATCAGCTTCGATAGGGCGTAGGCGGAGAGGTAGGCGTCAGCGTCAGCGTTTCTGTGGCAGATGACGGCCGCCCGCTTCAGGTCTCGGATTTCCAGAAACGGGAATCTCGACAGCTTCGTGTCATGGGTCAACTTCCGCCACGGTCTAGGCGTCTCCGGGCGGCTGGGGCTGCGGTCCCTTCGGCTTCACCGCGTCGTTGATTTTCGTCTGCAGGTCACTAAGGCTCTCCCTGAACCGTGTCTCCTGCTTCGAGAGCACCATCTTCCTTGTGTTGGCGAGCTCCTTTTTCTCGTTGAGGTCCTTCATCACGTCCTCCTTCTTCACCTTGACGAGAAGGTTCCCCGCGAACTTGTAGATCGCTTCCGTGTCGCTTGCCTTGTTCAGCTCCTCGAGCGCCTTCTCTGTCTCTCCCAGCTCCAGCTCCACCTGCTGCTTCTGGGCGAGCACGGCCTGCAGGTTCTGCTGCGCCTGGTCGTACCTCGCCAACTGTTCCCTCAGAAGCGGCGGAAGTTCGGGCTGGCTCAATTTCGCCCCTGCGACCCCCGACTCTACTTAAAGCCTTTCGAGCTTCAGGTCGCCGCCCGGAGCTTGTCGAGGACCGCCTTCGCCTTTTCCGCCATTTCCGAGGGCTCCTTGGCCTCGAGCTCGAGCCTGCAGACGCCGCCGCGCACCTTCGCGGTTGGGAGAAGCTCCCTGATTCTTGCCGCCGACTCCCTGTCGGCCCTGAAGGTGATCTTCAGCGCCAGCGACTCAATGGGCTTATCTTGCCTTGGCCTGGGCGAGTTCGTAGGCACCGCCTGCGACAGTGTACCCGCATGACTTGCACTTCCAGATGCCGGAGGCAGTCCTGCTCAGCCTCATGCTGGAGCACGCTGGGCACTCCCTGGCCTGCTTGAGCGTTCTGAACACCCTTGCGTACCTCTTCCTGAGGGTGCCGCCGTACTTCGCCCCCAGCCCTCTGACGTTCTCCTTCGCCTTCGGCACTACTTCGTCGCCTCGATGATCTGCTGTCTGATCTGGGTCCCGATTCGGAGGGAGGTGTCGGCTGACTCCAGGACCTGCATGGGGGTAATGGTGCTCGCCTCTCCCTTCTGGCTGGCACAGACGTGCCCTTCGTCGTCAGTGGTGATGGTTATCCTCATGTCCATGGACGCCTCCTCCTCTGTGTTGGGGTCCACTACCATCTTCTCCCCTATCCTTGCCAGCGTGACCGAGATCGGCGTCCTTTCGACCGGGACGGGGATCCACTCTTCCGTTGCTTCCGCCTTCTCGTCCTTCACCACGTACTTCTTCATCTTGGCTGTCCTCAGGGCTGCGACGACCGCGTAGCTTGTGGCGTCGAACAGGTTCCCGTCCACGTTCATGATGTTGCAGTCCACGAACACAGTGACCACGCTCTTCCCCGGGACCAGGCAGAGCTTGGTCAGGTCCACCATCTCGGACTCGCGAACACCGCGGTCCACTACCCTCGCCAGTTCGATGGCCTCCTCGCTGGGGGGTCCGGGCTCGGCGTAAGGGGACGCCATTGGGAGTATCTCCGCGTTCACCACCAGCAGGCCTTTGTCGGGGGTGTCGGGGAATGGGGTGCCCGTGGCGATCTTGACCCCCGCTATTACCTGGGTGTTCCCAAGGGTCACCCGGGCCGAGCCGTTGGCCTTCTGGATGAGCCCCGTCTCTACCCTCAACTCCCGGTGCTGGTCTAAGGCCCTGCCGTCGATGCGCTTGCCCTGGGCAAGCAGCTGGACCATCTGTGCCTTCCGGATGGTCTCCACCACGTAGTTCTTCTTCATCGACATCTATTCTGCACCCTCCTCCACGCTGGAGCTCGTCGCCTCTCCGCCGAAGAACCGCTCGGTGAGCGCCTGCCTCTGCATCCCGTAGATCTGCTTCCCCTTCTCTATGGCGAGCTCGAAGGCTTTCTGGAACTGCTCCCTGGTGTACATTCCGTCCACCTGCAGCAGGGTCACCTGCCCCAGGTTGGGCATTATGGCCACAGGCATGTCCCCGCTCCCTTCCTTATCTTCGGTGTCGTCCAGGTCGGCCACGACCGTGCCCTCTACCAGCCCGCAGGAGCAGCCGACCACCAAATCCCTCATGTTGATGCCGGCGTCTGCGAGGGCAAGGGAAGCTGCCGTTATCCCTGCGCACCTCGACCCTCCGTCCGACTGCAGCACCTCGACCCACACCTCGATGGCAGTCCGCGGGTAATCCTCCACTATCACGGCCGGCACCAGTGCCTCCCTGATTACCTTCGAGATCTCTATCTCCCTCCGCGAGGGCGCCGGGTTCTTCCTTTCGTCCACGGAGAACGGGGCCATGTGGTACCTGCACCTGAGCAGGGCCCTGTCCGGCAGGACCTGGTGCTTCGGGTGCACCTCCTTCGGCCCGTAGACCGCCGCCATTATCTTGTTCTTCCCCCACTCGATGTACGCCGACCCGTCGGCGTTCTTCATTAGTCCGACCTGGAGCTTGATGGGCCTCAGGTCGTCCCAATTGCGCCCGTCGAGCCTTTTTCCGTCGGCCCCGATAAGCTTCTTCTTAGTTTCCGCCACCGCTACTCCCTCCCAGATACGCCTCCACCTTCGACATCAGGTCGGCGGCGTGGGCCTCCTCCTCCACCATCTTCACTGCCATGGCGGTCTTCACTATGCCGTCCGGCGGCCCGTTCACCACGACGATCCCGTTCTGGCCGACCCTGACGTCACATCCGGTCCTTTCACTGATCAAGTTGATCATCGCACCTCTCCTCCCGATAAGTCGGGGCACCTTTGTGGGTGATATCTTAATGATTTCTCCAGAGTCGATCTTCCCGTAGCCATGGCCTCGGATGCTGAGCTGCGGGTCCCTGGACCTCTCGAACGATTCGATGCGAGCTCCGATCATGTCCCCCACTTTGAACTTGCTCGAAAGGTCGTGAGTCGAGGGGGAGAACTCCCTCCCGAATACGAAGGACGCAGGGAGGAAACCATCGAAGCAGGAATTGATGTCCACGACCCAGCCGAAGCCGTTGAGGTCCACCACCTTCCCAATCACATCGTCCTCCGCCCTCGGAAGGTAGGGGCCGGTCAGCGGGTTGAGCTTCACGCCGTCCCTTCCGACCTCCGCAAGGCCCACCCGAAGGGCGATGTACTCGTCCCCCCTCTTCTCGATGTAGGCCCCATACCTGTGGTTCCCCCGGGCTATGACGTCCCCCGGTATCACCTGCTTTCTTTCTATCATTGGCATTTTTCTATTTCACCACTGTAACCTGCGCGGCTCCCTTCGTCGTCGAGCCCAGGCGGTCCAGCAGGCCGGGCTGTCCGCCAGCGGGTATTTCTACTATTGCGGACAGTGTCCCGTCCGCAAGCCAGTCCTCCTTGATTATCTCGCCGTAGTTCTTCAGCACCCCTATGGCCTGTCCCGAATACTGGGCTGCCACCTTCACCTGAAGCCTGATCTTCTCGGACTTCAGAGGGAGGATGGTCCGCAGGCTCTCCACGACAGTCTTCATCTGCTCGTTGGGGTCCTGGAACGGGTCCACGATCACCCTCGCCTCCTGCATTGCCTGCTCTATCCTGAGAGGGGGGTGCGGTAGCAGCGTCCTCGGGTCCACGAAGTTCTTCGAGATGGCCGCGATTATCGCCTTCCGTTTCTCATCGGTGAGCTTTTTCCTCTGCTCCTGGGTAAGGTTCAGCTCCCCGCGCCTCAGCACCTCGAGGGCCGCCCTGGCATGGTCGTCCGTCCCGAAGTGGATCTTCAGCTTCTCGGTGCTTGCCCGCAGCCCCTTCCTGGAGTCGGAATAGACCTCGTCTACGGCTATGACGGCCGACGGCTCGACGTTCCTCCCCTGCTTGAACGCGAGGGCCGAGTCGGGGTTGACCAGGATTTCGTAGTGCTCCCCAGCTATGGTCAGCTTCACAGTCGTGAATTTCGATGCCTCATGGGTCCTCGGCTTGAAATCCCCGCCACCGCTCCTTCCGAATCCGCTGCTCATCGGACCCGCGCTTCTAGGAGCTCTTGGCAGGTGACTTGTCCGACTTTGTCTTGGCCCCGGACGCGCTCTTGCCTAACTCGGCCTCCGTGAGACGCCTCCACTTCTTTGTCTCGGCGTCCACAACGGCGACCTTGATGTGCGAAGTCCCCGTCTTGTCTTCGCTCACAAGGTAGATGCATTCGATGGCCAGTGTGACGGCAGCGTCCAGCGAGATGCTGTCCGAGTAGTTCTTCTCCAGGTAGTCGTTAACCTGGTCGCTCCCCTGCCCGATGGCTATGCCCCGGAACCCGGAATAGGTCCCCGTTGGGTCTGCCAGAAAGACGACCGGTCCCGAGCCCTCGTCGACCCCCGCTATGATCAGAGACACGCCGAAGGGCCTAACGCCCGCGTACTGCGTGTACTGCTGGTTCATGTCGGCGATTCTCTTGGCTATGGCTTCTATGTCCACCGGCTCGTCGTAGATCAGCCTGTTGCTCTGCGCCAGGACCCTCGCGCTGTCGACCTGTATCCTCGCGTCAGGAATGTACCCCGCCCCGACGGCCCCGACGTGGTCGTCGATCTGGAACATTTTTATGACAGAGTCCCCGCTTTGGAGCTTCCTCCCCTTCTCTTCCACAGCCAACACCACTCCGTCCTTTGTCTGGATGCCGACCGCCAGGCTTCCCCTTCTGACCGTCTCAAGAGCGTACTCAACCTGATACAACCTGCCATCCGGAGAAAATATCGTGATGGCCCTGTCGTACCCTGCCGAAGGTGCAAACATTTTCTTTTTCCTAGCTCCTTCGGCCAACGAATTTGGTCGGCTTTTAAAGTGTTCTGAGCTCGTGGCCGATTCCACGAAAGTTCTTATCGCGTAACGTGCCCGGACTCCCGTTGGTCCGGGTCCTTGTCGTCAACAACTACCCCTCCCGTGAGCGGGTCGAAACGCTCGAAAGGTGCCTGAAGCAGAACGGCGCCGAGGTCGTCCCCGTCGAGCTCGAAGGCGTCTCCGCCGGGAAGTTCGATTCGTTCGACGGCGTGGTGCTGAGCGGTTCACCCGCCATGATGACGGAGGCGAAGACCCGGTCGGCATTTCAGCCCGAGGTCGAAGCCATCCTCGACTCCAGGGCCCCCATCCTCGGCGTGTGCTTCGGCCACCAGCTGCTCGCTGACGCCTTTGGCTCCGAAGTGGTGAAAGACGGTCGGCACGTGCTCGAGATGGTGAAGACGACAGTCGTCAGAGAGGATCCTCTCTTCGAGAACCTCCCGAGGTCCATGATGCTGCTCGAGTCTAGGTACGAGGTGGTGAAGTCCCTCCCCAGAGGGTTCACCCGTCTGGCGAAGAGCGAGACGAGCAGGATAGCAACAATGAAGCACCCCTCGAGGCTGCTCTACGGGGTCCAGTTCCACCCCGAGCGGTACACGAAGTCGAACCCAGACGGGGACAGGGTCGTCGGGAACTTCGTCCGGCTGCTGAGGTAGGCGAGGGGTCTGCCGGTCCAGAAGGTCGTCTTCCAGAAGCAGGTCGTCGACAGCCTGTTCAGCTACTCCGCCATGGCCTACCCCAACGAGGGGATCCTGCTGCTTCGGGGGAAGACGAAGAAGGGGGTCGTCGAGGTGACAGGCGTCGTCATCCCCCCGCTGGCGAGCCACGGCGCGGCCTTCTCCTCTTTCAGCTGGTGGATGCTACCCGTCGACCTCTCCTACCTCGGAGTGGCCCACTCGCACCCATCCGGGAACCACCACCCGTCACAGCAGGACCTCCTCCACGCCACCGGGAAGCTGATGGTCATTATGGGGTACCCCTACGCCACCGTGGACAACCTCGGAGTGTACGATCACAATGGGAAGACGATACCCTTCGAAGTGAAGTGACCTACTTCTCGCCCAGAACGCGCCTGATGACCGAGACAGAGTAACCGTACTTCCTGCTCAACTTGATTTGTCCGAGCTTCAGTACTTCGTGGTCTCTCCTGATGTTTCGCTGAACCCCCGCGCTCACGACCACGGCGTGTGCGGCGCGGGCCCTCTCAGCATTCTCGAGCTTGGACAAACGAAGTCCCTCTCCCCTTGTAAATGGAAGGCTCAAGGGCCTAGTCTTCCCTCGGCGGCGTCCCGACCTCACCGCGGCATTGAAAATCGCAAGGGCTTGGTTGCCTGTTATCCTCCCCTCTAGGTATTTGACGACTGTCTCCAATTCAAGTCGCTTCTTCACGGTTTGCCCTATCAACGCCGTTGCAGCCACGATGACGCTATTGACCTCGGTTATGTCTAGCCTGTATGCAGCCTGCCAGACTCCGGGTTTACTGTCCCTTCCTACACTCGAAAGTCGTATTCCGTTCTTGGTCATGAAACTGGCTATCGATTCAATTTGAGGCCTCCAGGTATCGACGAACCTTAACTTGAATCGGATGACTCGTTTGACCAACTCCAAGCCAACATTTCCATCCCCGTCAAAGTAACCCCCGACCTGCTCCCAAGTAGAGTATGACTTGTCCTAACCGTCTTTAGTATTCGCAGAAACCTTCACACTTCAGCAACAGGTGTTACCTAAATAACGAACCACCAAACTCACATGAGACACTAAGGCTTATATCGTCTCATGAACGAGACGATGTTTCATGTCGTCCCAGTACACTAAAGGTCAGTCGTGGGGTGCATTGAAAAAGGCGTGGCGCGGCTACAAGGTCGCTAAAGTACAGAAGAACGCCGAAGACATGAAGAAGTACGCCGAGCGCATCCGCACTCTGCAGAGCGAGCTTGGGCTCGTCCAGGCGAAGTTTCCTGAGCTAGGTCTCAACTGAGACCCGGCTCTCCTCCTTTTACCTTATCTCCGACACGTGGTTGGTAACTATCTGGTTCCTCAGGTCCTGGGCCTGCTGCAGGGTGAAGTCTGGCTCGGTTCCGACGAGGACCAGCTTGTCTCCGAGGTAGAACGTCATGATGTTGATCCTCTCCCTCTTCTGATAGGTGAACTGCAACTTGCCGAAGTACCTGTCCCAGGTGGTGTCGTTGTTGATCTGTATGGTTATGCCTGCGATGAGCCTGATGTCCTCGCTCTGGGGCTCCAGAGAGGGTATCCCCTTCTTCATTCCCCCAGCTATATGCCTCCCCGACTGGTCGAGGATGATGGCGGACCGGATCCGCCTGTCGAACTTGAAAATCTCGGTACAGATCTTGTCCCACTGAACTTGCAGCATTATGTCCGCGATATGGGGGCGAACTGAGATATAAGGGACACGCCGAAACCAGGCCGAAGAGAGACCCAGCCCGTGGGCTGGTTCATATTACATGATGGAATTGTTGATAGTGTTTGACTCGGGCTCTGAAGAGCCCTGACGGGCCCTATCAAGGTCAGCAATGGTCCTAGTAGAAGCCACAATCGTGCTTGGCGTGGCGGTGGGCGCGGTCGCCGTGCTCTACGCTGCATCCAAGGGCTATCTCGGGCACCGGAAGACGAGCGTAGCAGTCACTCCAGCTCCAGCTCCATCCATCGACACTTACGCTACGACTACGACGGAGCAGGCACCAGAGGTCCCAGCCACGGAGGCACCTGCCGTGGCAGAGCCTGCTCCGTCCCCTGCACCAGAACCAACACCGGAGCCAGCACCAGCATCAGCTCCGGCACCAGCGATGTACGAGACCGTCCAGCCGGCCCCGGCGCCGGTGGTCTACACTGCCCCGTCGACACCAGCTCTCGGAGCTCCGACGCTGACGAAGCCGACCCGCACATACAGGCGGAGGACGGCCCCCGTACGGAGCGCCCCCGGTGCGAAGAAGTCCCTGGCGAAGCCCAAGAAGCGCTGAGCAGGAAAAGGAAAGTGAGAGCGTGGGTTCATAAACCCACACTCCGCCTCTTTTGATTCAAGAATGACAGAGCCGATGGTGGGGCTGCACATATCGAGCGCGGGCTCGCTCGATCTTGCGTTCGACAGAGCACTCGAGCTCGGGGCAACTACCTTCCAGATGTTCACACGCAATCCCAACCAATGGAAGTTCAAACCTGTCCCAGCCGAGACGGTGGCCGCGTTCAGGGAGAAGAGGAAGAGCTCGGGCTTTGCGCGCATAGTCGACCACATGCCGTACCTCCCGAACCTCGCCTCCCCGGAGAAGTCGACGATGAAGATCAGCAGGTACACACTCGACGAGGAAGTGAAGCGCTGCGACTCTCTCGGGATCGACTACCTCGTGATACACCTCGGGAGCCACCTGGGGAAGGGGTCGGCTGTGGGGATGGCCAACATCGCGGAGGCCTGCAATCAGGCGATCGCAGGCAGCGACGGAAGGACAACGATCCTGCTGGAGAACATGGCGGGGCAGAAGAACAGCGTCGGGGCGAGGTTCGAGGAGATTCGGGGGATTCTGGACAGGGTGAATGAAGGGGCGAGGATAGGGGTCTGTCTGGACTCCTGTCACCTCTACGCCTCTGGGTTCGACATCGGGAGCGACGAGGCGGTCGGAAGCACCATGGACCTGTTCAGCGAGGTCGTTGGCCTCGAAAGGCTCAGGGTGGTTCATCTTAACGACTCGAAGGGAGCGCTGGGGAGCAGGCTCGACAGGCACGAGAACATAGGAAAGGGGAAGATCGGTCGCAAGGGGATAAGGGCCTTCCTTCACTATCCCGGAATAAGGGAGAGGCCCCTGGTGATGGAGACGCCCTACGAGGACGTCAAGACAATGAAGACTAGCATCAAGCTCGTCAGGACACTCCTCCACTAGGCCGCGATTCACAGTCAAATACGGGGTGTCTCGCGAACCTGACGCGGGCCCGTAGCTTAGATCCAGAGATGGAGAGAACTCAGGTAGAGCATCGGGCTTTTAACCCGAGGGTCAGCCATGGCCCCTAAACGGGTTCGATTCCCGTCGGGCCCGCGGAAAAGGAAGGCCATAATGAACTCTGTTTGACCAGAATACCTTGACTCAGGCGATTTCTTGGTTCGCTTGTAGCTGGTTTGCTTCCCGAATAGGTTAGGAGCCGTCACCAACATTTAACTCGCAACTCTGTCTAAAGTGTGTGTTTGGCGTCCAGCGGGGTGCCCGCTTTAGACAAGCTGCTGGCTGACGGCTATCCCGATAAGTCAGCGATTCTTGTCGTTGGTCCTCCTGGTATAGGCAAAGAGGCTCTGGGTTACTGGTTCACTCAAACAGGGCTCGTCCAGGGAGACTTCTGCCTCTACGTCACAAGGTTGTCAGTTCGCGAGGTGCTCCAGGACGTCAAGGGATTCGGGATCGATATGCAACAGAAGGTTCCGCTATGGTTCGCAGGTGACGGAGGCCAGATCAAATATGATGTTAATGATCTCGCAGCTCTTTCCTTCAACATCAAGGATGTCCTCAAGAAGAACTCGAATCGCAGGATCAGAGTCGTTGTAGACGTTCTCTCATCACTATTGATGTTGAACCAGCCAGAAACGATCTACAAGTTTCTCGACCAACTGTTGGTTGACGCCAAGCAGTACGATGCCGTTGTCCTAGCGACCCTCGAAGAAGGCATGCATAGGCCCGAGATTCTGGCTGCTATGCAACAATTATTCGATGGGGTTGTGGAACTCCGGCTTTACGAAGAAGGCCTCAGGGTTCTGCCCCTTCTTAGGATAAGAAAGATGAGGGGCGTCCCTCCGCAACCGGGCTACTATAACTTCTCTTTCACCAAAGCAGGATTGGAGTTGGCAACACACGTCAAGTAGCATCGACCTCGGATTCATAGTGGTAGCAGCCGAGTTTCTTGTCATTGCGTACTTTGCAGGGCGTGCCGGATACACTGCTCTAACTGTACGAAGTGCGCTTTTCGTCAAGTTGTATCGGAACCAAGGGCTGAGCATATCTATCGCCGCCCTTGCAACCTGTATCCTCACGCTCGTTGGTCTGGTCACCGCTCCTGCTTCGAACCAAAACACTCCGTCTTCCGGCCCTGGCCAGGTTCTTGGCCCCCTCGTGTTGTTCGGGCTGTACCTGGCATTATTCTATACCGTAGACACCTTTGCTCGTGTCGCAAGATACTCGGATCCTCTCCTTCGGGATCCTTTGCACTGGAGAAAGATACGGGGGGTGGTATGGGCACTCGATTTCCTTGCAATTGCCTACGTAGTGGCGCTTGGAATTGTGACCGGCCAGGAAACTGTAGCGTTCATCTTCCCGATAGCAATCCCGCTTGTTTCAGGCGTTCTGCTGATCTCCGCGAACGTGCGGCGAACTCGTGACCCGACCCTGCGTCGGCACCTTTCGTGGCTAGGACCATTCTTCCTATTGTCATTCGTCGCTTTCTTCCTTGCATTTGGAAGCGCGCAACTGTCGGGACTGGCCTGGATTGCGGCGGCGTTCTGTTTGTATAAGAGTGCGGGGTCACTTGCCCCCCTAAACCGGATTGAGTCGAGCCTGTCAGGTACTGGAGAATAGGTGCGCCGCCTGCGAGATGTGTGGAAAAAAGAACCTGTATGAGTGCTCCCCCGTCGGGCCCGCAAAAATGAGCTCGGAATGAACCTTGTTTGACTGAAGGAGCCTGATTCGGGCTACTCCGAGTTCCGCTGGGACTCGATGATTTCGCCTTATCGATCAGTTCTGCCACAAAATACGGGCTTCGGGAACACCCTTCAGAGTTCCTAGCTCAAGATTTCAGTAAGCAGATGCTTCTCGGCCTTTCGCAGTTCTTCCGAAAGTGTTGACTTCGAGATTCCCAGTGACCTAGCGAGTTTCTTTGAATCCGTCTTCCTAGGGACGTCGAAATACCCACTGCTGTAGGCCTCGGCCATAGTCCTCCTTTGGCTTGCGGTCAGAGACATGAATAAGGAATCTGGAGTAAACTTTGCTTCGCTCGCCGAAACAATCTTGAAGGCCATTCCGGCCTTTTCGAGTCGCGAGAGCATCTTCTCGACTTGGGTTTTGGACCCGACGATTGTTTTCTTCAA
>Ga0187771_10001913_pt1 | contig 14312 bp, 11 predicted proteins | sample 0116_SJ02_MP15_1_FD_133139 | JGI IMG/M metagenome (GOLD analysis project Ga0187771, IMG submission 133139) | Tropical peat soil microbial communities from peatlands in Department of Meta, Colombia - 0116_SJ02_MP15_10_MG | ecosystem: Environmental > Terrestrial > Soil > Wetlands > Peat | place...
ATGCGCGGCGACAGCGTCGCCTTCCCGCCCGGCGGCTGCGCCTATCTGCACCGGCATCAGGGGCCGGGCATCCGCTGCCTGATCGAGGGCGGCATCCGCATCGACACGCATGGCCGTTCAACCTCCTATGGGCCGGGCGGCGCCTGGTACGAAACCGGCCCCGACCCGGTGTTCGCGCAAGCCGCCGCCGACAGGCCGAGCCGCTTCATCCGCGTGATGATTCTGCCGCGCGCGCTCGCCGGCAAAAGCTCGATCCAGTATGTCAACGAGGAGGACAAGGCGAAGCCGAAGGCGCAGCAGTACAAGATCTACGCCGACGCGCCGATTTCATTCGGGCTGAAGAAGTGAGCCGTCATTCCAGCGCTAGCCAAGCGAGCGAACCCGGAATGACCGGGCAAATGCCATGACGACCATCGACCGCCAGCAGGCTTTCACCGGCACCAAGGACGTGGCGGGCGCGCTCGCGCTCGACGCTGCGCGGCTGGAACATTACTTGACCGCGCAGGTGCAGGGGTTCGCCGGCCCGCTGACGATCAAGCAATTCAAGGGCGGACAGTCGAATCCGACTTATCTGTTGGAAACGCCGGCGCGCCGTTATGTGCTGCGTCGCAAGCCGCCGGGCAAGCTGTTGCCCTCGGCGCACGCGGTCGACCGGGAATACCGGGTGATCCGCGCATTGTACGCGCAGGCCTTTCCGGTGGCCGAGCCGCTCGTCTACTGCGCCGACGAGAGCGTCGCCGGCACCGCGTTCTATGTGATGAGCTTCGTCGACGGCCGCGTGTTCTGGGAGCCGCAGATGCCGGGCTCCAACCCGACCGAGCGCGCCGCCGTTTATGACGCGATGAACGCGACAATCGCGCGGCTGCACACGTTCGACCCAGCGACAATCGGTCTTGCCGATTTCGGCCGCGGCGAGAATTACGTCGCGCGCCAGGTCGAGCGCTGGTCGAAGCAGTATCGCGCCTCGGAAACGGAAAAGATCGACGCTATGGAGCGGCTGATCGAATGGCTGCCCCGGCACATCCCGCCGAGCGGGCCGGCGCGGCTGGTGCATGGCGACTACCGGCTCGACAATCTGATCGTCGCCAAGGACAGGCCGGACATCGTCGGCGTGCTCGATTGGGAGCTGTCGACGCTGGGCGATCCGCTCGCCGATTTCACCTATCACCTGATGGTCTGGCACATGCCACATTCGGAGAGCGCGGCCGGCACCGCTACGCTGGTCGGCCACGATCTCAAGGCGCTCGGCATTCCCTCGATGGCCGCCTACGTGGACGCTTACGTTCAGCGGACAGAGCTAGACCCGCGCCCGGCACTGCCGGTCTACCTTGCCTATAATTTCTTCCGCATCGCCGCGATTTTGCAGGGCATCATCGGCCGCGTGCGCGACGGCACCGCGACGAGCGAATTCGCCCCGGCCAAGGCGGAGATGATTCGCCCGCTGGCAGAGAAGGCCTGGGAGTTTGCAAAGCAGGCTTAGCGGCGCGCCTGGAAGAACTCCTTCAGCAATGCGGCGCATTCGCTCTCGTTGATACCGGAATAGACGTCGGGCCGGTGATGGCAGGTCGGCTGCGCGAAGAAGCGCACGCCGTGCTCAACCGCCCCGCCCTTCGGATCCGCGGCGCCAAAATAAAGCCGGCGGATGCGGGCAAACGACATCGCCGCAGCGCACATGGTACAGGGCTCGAGCGTGACGTAGAGATCGCAGTCGGTCAGGCGCTCGCTGCCGAGCGCGGCCGCTGCCTGGCGGATGGCCAGCAATTCGGCATGCGCGGTCGGGTCCTTGGCTGCGATCGGGCTGTTACCGGCGCGCGCAATCACCTCGCCGTTGCGCACGATGACGCAGCCGATCGGCACCTCGCCACGCGCTTGCGCGGCGCGGGCCTGTGCCAGCGCGAATTGCATGAACGAGGGCGATGCCATACATCGTGCTCATGCCCGAAAAGACGACCGATGACAAACAGGGCGAGCGCATCGCCAAGGTGATGGCGCGGGCGGGGCTTGCCTCGCGGCGCGAGGCGGAAGCCTGGATCGCCGCCGGGCGCGTCACCGTCAACGGCGCGGTGATCACTTCGCCCGCCCTCAACGTGACGCCGTCCGACCGCATCGTGGTCGACGGCGTGCCGTTGCGCGCGCGCGAGCGCACGCGGCTGTTCCGCTATCACAAACCGCGCGGGCTGGTGACCACCCATTCCGACCCGCAGGGGCGGCCGACCATCTTCCGCGCCCTGCCGAAGGACTTGCCGCGGCTCGTCAGCATCGGCCGGCTCGATATCAATACTGAGGGTCTCCTGCTACTGACCAATGACGGCGGGCTTGCACGCGTGCTCGAGCTGCCGGCGACCGGCTGGCTGCGCCGCTACCGCGTGCGCGCTCTGGGGCGGGTGACCCAGGAGGTGCTCGATCGCTTGCGAGCCGGCCTCACCGTCGCCGGCGTGCATTACGGGCCGATCGAGGCGACGCTCGACCGCGAACAGGGCGCCAACGTCTGGCTCACCGTCGGCATCCGCGAAGGCAAAAATCGTGAGGTGCGCAAGGTGCTGGAGACGCTCGGGCTGAAGGTGAACCGACTGATCCGCGTGGCCTTCGGGCCGTTCGAGCTGGGCGACTTGGACGATGGTCAAGTCGAGGAAGTGGCGACCGAGGACTTGCGCGCGGCGCTCGGACCGGAGCTGATCAAGCAGGCCGAGGCGGATTTCGCGGCGCCGCTGATTGAACACGAGGCGCAGCCGAAGAAGCGCCCCTCGCCCTCCGCGCCGCGGCGTGGCGCTCCTCCCTCTCCCCGCGAGCGGAGAGAGGGTGACGTGCGGCGAACGGGTCCACGCGCAGCGCGGCCTGATGATAAACTCCGCCGCGAACCGGATGCGGGGCATGTACGCAAACACAAGCACCACCGTCGCGATCGCAGTGGCGGCCCACGCCCCAAATATCCGAGGCCACCCTCATGAGAGTGGTCGGCGGCAGATTGCGCTCGCGACCGATCGCCGGGCCGAAGGGCGACGGCTTGCGGCCGACCGCAGATCGCCTGCGCGAATCACTGTTCAACATCCTCGCCCACGCCTATGGCGACCCGATCGCCGGCGCGCGCGTGCTCGATCTCTTCGCCGGCACCGGCGCGCTCGGCATCGAGGCGATCTCGCGCGGCGCCGCCTTCGCGCTGTTCGTCGACGACGGGGTGCAGGCGCGCGCGCTGCTGCGCGACAATGTCGGCACGCTCGGCTTGGGCGGCGTCACCCGCATCTTCCGCCGCGATGCCACCAAGCTCGGCCCGGTGCATCCACTCGAGCCGTTTACGCTCGCCTTCCTCGATCCGCCCTACCGCAAGGGCCTGGCCGAAAAGGCGCTCGCCTCCGCCCGAGCCGGCGGCTGGCTCAAGCCCGGCGCGCTGGTGGTGGTGGAGGAAGCGGCGGACGCCGCTTTCAAGGCGCCAGTGGGGTACGAGGAGCTCGAGCGGCGCGCGTATGACGATACGGAGTTGATCTTCTTGCGCAGCGCCTGATGTGTCGTCCCCCGCGAAGGCGGGGACCCAGTACTCCGTGCACCATCAATAGGCTGCGGCGTACTGGATGCCCGCTTTTGCGGGCATGACAGCCGAAATCACTTCCGCCCAAACAGCCTTTCGATATCCGTCAGTTTCAGCTCGACATAGGTCGGCCGGCCGTGGTTGCACTGGCCCGAATTGGGCGTCGCCTCCATCTCGCGCAACAGCGCATTCATCTCCTCCGGCTTCAGGCGGCGCCCGGCGCGCACCGAGCCGTGGCAGGCCATGGTGGCGGAGACGTGCAGGAGCTGCCGCTCCAGCGGCAGTTCGTCATCCCATTCCGCCATATGCTCGGCAAGATCGCGTATAAGGCCCTGCACGTCGACTTCACCCAACATTGACGGCGTCTCACGTACCGCCACGGCGCCGGGGCCAAAGGATTCAATCGTAAGGCCGAAACGCGCGAGTTCCTCGCTCTGCGCGACGAGCCGCGCGGCACCGGTTTCGTCGAGCTCGACGATCTCCGGGATGAGCAGGATCTGCCGCGCCACGCCGCTCTTGCCGATCGCCGCCTTCATGCGCTCGTAGACGATACGCTCATGCGCGGCGTGCTGGTCGACAATGACGAGCCCGTCCCGCGTCTGTGCAACGATATAGGTCTCGTGCACCTGCGCGCGCGCGGCGCCGAGCGGGCGGTCGAGCAAATCGGCCGCCGGCGCGAAGCTTTCGACCCGGGCGTCGGCGGCCGGCTCGCCGACCTCGAAGGCGGCTTGCGCCGCTTCGGCAAAGCCGAGCGCAGTAGCGCTGCGCGCCGAGACGAAGCCGGGCGGGCGCGCCGGCGAGCGGCGCCAGTCGTAGGAGCCGCGCCGCGCCACTGGGCGGAACGCCGCGATGGTGGCGCTGCCGCCGGTCGAAGCCGCTCGCTGCGCGTCGCGCGCAAGCGCCTCCTTCAAGGCGCTGACGATGAGTCCGCGCACCAGCCCGCCGTCGCGGAAGCGCACCTCGGTTTTCGCCGGATGCACGTTGACGTCGACCTCGCGCGCCTCGAGCGTGACAAACAGTGCGAGCAAGGGGTGGCGGTCGCGCGGCAGATAGTCGGCATAGGCGCCGCGCACGGCGCCGACCAACAGCTTGTCGCGCACCGGCCGGCCGTTGACGAACAGATATTGCCCGAGCGTGTTGGCGCGCGACAGCGTCGGCAGGCCGGCGAAGCCTTCGACGCTCACGCCCTCGCGTTCGGCGCCGACCTGAACCGCGTTGGCGCGGAAATCAGGCCCGAGCACGTCGCCGAGCCGCGTGAGCTCGTCCTTCGCCGCGCTCCAGGTGACCGGCGCGCGCTCCTCGCCGGCCAGCGTGAAGGCGACATCGGGCCGGCTCATCGCGAGCCGCCGCACTACCTCGCGCACGGCCTCCGCCTCGCTGCGGTCGGTCTTGAGGAACTTCAGCCGCGCTGGCGTCGCATAGAACAGGTCGCGCACTTCGACGCTGGTGCCCTGCGCGAGCGCGGCCGGCCTCGCCGCGGATTTCGCGCCGGCGTCGACCGTGATGGTCCAAGCATGCGGCTCGCTCATGTGCCGCGTGGTGATGGTCAGCCGCGCCACCGCGCCGATCGACGGCAGAGCCTCGCCGCGGAAGCCGAGCGTGTCGATGGCAAGCAGGTCGTCGTCCTTGAGCTTGGAGGTGGCGTGGCGCTCGACGGCAAGTTCGAGATCGGCGCACGTCATGCCCTCGCCGTCATCGGTGACGCGGATCAGCCGGCGGCCGCCGCCGTCGGTGAGCACGTCGATACGGCGGGCGCCGGCATCGAGCGCGTTCTCGATCAGCTCCTTGACCGCGCTCGCCGGCCGCTCGACCACCTCGCCGGCGGCGATGCGGTTGACGATCGATTCGGACAGTTGGCGGACGGGCATAAATGTCTCTGATTCGCGTGACAGCGAATCTAGCGGCGGCCTGTGGCGGCGACGAGGCAAGCTTCGAAGCTGCCCCCGTTATCCCAAGGGGGCATCCGGGCGAACAAAGCGAGGCTCGGGACCCATAACCCCTGCCTGTCCCGGCCCCATGGTGAGGAGCGCTGCGAAGCAGCGCGTCTCCCCGCTTGCGGGGACGACGGACAATTAGTCAAACGCCGGCCCCAGCCGGCGCATCGCCTTGATACCGGAGCGGCGCTTCTTGCTCTCCAGCCGCGCCCGCTTGACCGCCTTCGGCACCTTGGTCGGCCGGCGCGGCACGGGGCGAACCGCCGCCTGGCGGATCATCTCGAACAACCGCTCGCGCGCATCGGCGCGGTTGCGCGCCTGGTCGCGATATTGCTGGGCGACGATGACGATCACGCCCTCCTTGGTCAGCCGTTTGCCGGCAAGCCGCATCAGCCGTAGCGCCACGTCGTTGGGCAGCGAAGGAGAATGGCGCGCATCGAAGCGCAGCTGCACCGCCGAGGACACCTTGTTGACGTTCTGCCCGCCCGGCCCGGAGGCACGCACGAAGCTCTCCGACAATTCGGATTCGCCAATGGAAATGGTGTCGGTGATGCGGATCATTTTTCGCCTGTCATGCCCGCGAAAGCGGGCATCCAGTATACACCGGAGCCGTTCGTGATGACTGGATCGCCCGCCTGCGCGCGCGACGACACTTATTGCGCCAGATACTTCTTCGCCAGTACCTTGCCCTCTTCCACCGCCGGCTGGTCGAAGGCGTCGACGCCGAGCAGATGCGCCGCAACGATCGTCTCCAGCATGAAATGCATGAGCAATTCGCCCAGGCTTTCCTCGTCGAGGCGCGGCAGATGGATCCGGCGCACCGGACAGCCGTTCTTGGCCAGGGTCTCGGCGGTGGCGCGGCCTTCAGCAGCGGCAAGATCGCCAATGGTCTTGCCGGCAAAGTCGGGTTCGCCGGCAAGCCGGGCGAGCGCCGCGTCGATGCGCGGCCCGCGCCCGGCGGCATCGACGGTGACGACGGTGAACAGCTTGTCGCGCGGCCCGCCGATGAACAGCTGCACTTGGCTGTGCTGATCGACCGGGCCGAGCGCGGCGAGCGGCGTCGTTCCCTTGCCGTTCTTGCCCAGGCTCTCGGCCCAAAGCTGCACGTACCAATGCGTGAAGCGCTCGAGCCGGTCGGCATAGGCCATCAGCACGCTGATGGTCTTCCCCTTGCTCTCGGCGAGCGCCACGGCGAGCGCGGCGCCGAGCGCGGCCGGCACTTCGGCGGCTTGTTTCTTCGCCAGCACCGACGCGAGCGCGAGCGAAGCACCCTCGCGCACCGCCGCGATGTCGAGATCGAGCATCGCCGCCGGAAGTAGCCCGACATTGGTCAGCACAGAGAAGCGCCCGCCGATGCCGGTGTGATGATCGACTATGGGAACGTGATGAGCGGCGAGCAGGTCACGCAAGCCGTTGCGCTTGCCCGGCTTGGCCGGCTCGGTGAGGCCGAGGAAATTGTCGGGAATGCGCGTCTCCAGCCCCTGCGCCTTCACCGCCGAGAGCGCGGCGATGGTCTGCATCAGCGTCTCGGCGGTGCCGCCGGATTTCGAGATAGCGACGAAGCGGGTGGTCGTATGCGGCAAGCGCCGGAGCAGCTCGTCGAAGGTATCGGCGTCGAGATTATCGATGAAATGCAGGCGCGGCGGATTGCGCAGCGCGCCGATCCCGGACACCGCGTGCCCGGCAAGCTGCGCCAGCGTCTGCCCGCCCAGGCTGGAGCCGCCCGTGCCGAGGAAGACGACGTCGGTGGCGTTCTCGGCGAGCCTGCGGCCGGCCTGACGCAACGGCATCAGGTCGTCATGCGTTGTTGGCAACCGCAGCAGCGGCAAGTCGCCATCGGCATGCCGCGCACGGAGCCAATCGAGCGCGCCCTCAGCGCGTTCGAGCGCGGCGGCGAGCGCTTTGTCGGCCACGCCGTGCGGGCCAACGTTTTTTTCCAATGCGCTATCAATGGATTGGTGAAGGGGCACGGCTGAAGGACTATCTGCCCTTAACGCACGAGGGGTGCAACCGTTCACTCGCTCGAGGTCAAGCCCTTCGGCCGGCCGGCGACGGTGACCAGCATACCGCTGCCATAAAGGCGCTTGGCTACCCGCTTGGCGTCCTCGATGGTGACAGCATCGATCATGGCGCCGCGGCGCTGGATATAGTCGATGCCGAGATTGTCGAGCTGGATCTGGGTGAGCTGCGCTGCGATCTTGGCCGAGGAGTCGAGCGAGAGCGCATAGGCGCCCTTAAGGAAGGATTTCGCCGCCGCCAATTCGTCAGGCGTGGGGCCATTCTCGGCCATGCGCTTGGTCTCGCGCTCGACAATGGCCAGCGCCTCGCCGGTGCGGTCGGCGCGCGTCGCGGTGCCGCCGAGCACCACGGCGGCACGGCGGAACCAGACCAGACTGTCGGACACACCATAGGCCAGTCCGCGCTTCTCGCGCACCTCCCGGTAGAGCCGCGAGGAGAAGGTGCCGCCGCCCAGGATGTGATTGACGACGTAGCCGGCCATGAAATCGGGATCGTGGCGGGCAAGCCCCGGACCGCCGAAGGTGACCACCGCCTGCGGCACGTCGAGCGCAATGACAATACGGCGGCCAAGCCCGGCCGGGCTCGCGTCGGCGACCGGCTTGAGGTCGTTCTTCGCCGGCAGGCCGGCGAAGGCGCGGTCGATCAGTTCGCCAGCGGCCTTGGCGTCGATGTCGCCGACGATCGAGACGGTCAGCTCGTTGCGGGCAAAGACGCGCCGCGCATAATCGCGCATGTCGGCGACGGTGATGCGCGGCACGCTGTCCAGCGTGCCGCGGCTCTCGCGCCCGTAGGGATGATCGGGGAACGCTGTCTCCCACCAGCGGCGGCTGGCGAGACTGTTCGGATTGGTGCTGTCGCGCCGCAACCCCGCCAGCGTCTGCCCGCGCACGCGCTCTACCGCCTCGGCGTCGAAGCGCGGCGCGCTCAGCGCGAGATGCAAGAGATCGAACGCCTCGTCGCGGTGCTCGTTGAGCGTGCGCAGCGAGCCGTGGAAATAGTCGCGCGCCACGTTGAAGCGGAGCTCGATGGCATGGTTCTCCAGCCGCTCGTGGAAGGTCTTGCCGTCGAGATCGCCGGCGCCCTCATCGAGCAGGTCGGCGGCGAGGCTGGCGGTGCCGGCGTCGTCGGTCTCGTCCTGCGCGGAGCCACCGTGGAAGGCATAGTTCAGCGCGACGAGCGGCACCGACTGCTCGCGCACCAACCAGGCGGTGATGCCGGCGGGGCTGACGATCTTCTCGATCGTCATGGCGGACGCGGGCGTGGCGAGCGTGAAGGCAAGGGCAAGCGCAGCGGCGAACAAACGCGTCATGATTTCTTCTCCGCCTGCGGGCTCGTGTCTTTGACCAGATAACCGGTGACCGAACGCCGCTTGTCCAGCCAAAGCCGAGCGGCCTGCTGCACATCGGCGGCGGTGACAGCGCGGATGCGCTCCGGCCAGCGGCGCACATCGTCGACCGTTGCGCCGGTCATCAGCGCGCTGCCGTACCAGCGCGCCATGCTGACCTGGTTGTCCTGCGCATAGACTGCATCGGCAATCATGCGCGATTTGGCGCGCTCAAGTTCGTCGGCGGTGACGCCGCTAGCGGTCAGCTCAGCCAGCACCGCATCGATGTCCGCCTCGAGCTTCGGTAGTTCAACGCCCTCGCGCGGCGCGGCGGACAGGCCGAACTTCGCCACGTCGAAGGCGGCGCTGTCGTACCAGGCGCCGGCGCTCACCGCGACGCGCTTGTCCACCACCAGGGCGCGGTAAAGCCGCGAGTTGGAGCCGTTGCCGAGGATATGGGCGAGCACTTCGAGCGCTTCCGATTGCCCCGGTTTTCCGGTGCGGAACGAAGGCACCAAGTAGGCCCGCTGCAGCATCGGCTCCTCAACGCGCGCATCGGCGAGCGTCAAGGAGCGCACCGCCACCGGCGGCGGCTCCTGCGGGCGCTGGCGCGGCCGGATGTTGGCGTGACGGCGAAGCTTGCCGTAGCTGTCCTCAGCAAATTTCAGCGCCTCGTCCGGCTCGATGTCGCCGGCGACCACCACCACGGCATTGTTGGGCGCGTAGAAGCGCCGGTAGAAGCCAATGGCGTCGTCGCGGCTGAGCTGCTCCATCTCGTGGCGCCAGCCGATCACGGGCTTGCCGTAGGGATGGTTGAGGAACAGCGCGGCATCGACCTGCTCACCCAAACGCGCGCGCGGATTGTTAGCGACGCGCTGGTTCTGCTCCTCCAGGATCACGTCGCGCTCGGGCAGCACCACCGCGTCGGTGAGCTGTAACCCGGTCATGCGGTCGGCCTCAAAGTCCATCACGGTCTTGAGCGCATCGCTCGGCACGCGCTGGTAGAAGGCGGTGTAGTCATTGGAGGTGAAAGCGTTCTCCTGGCCGCCGATGCGGGCGACCACTTGCGAGAACTGGCCGATCGGATTCTTCGCCGTGCCCTTGAACATCAGATGCTCGAGGAAATGCGCGAGCCCTGACTTGCCCGGCGTCTCGTCGGCGGCACCGACCTTGTACCAGATCATATGGGTGACGACCGGCGCGCGGTGGTCGGGAATGACGACGAGCTCAAGGCCGTTCGCCAGGGTGAAGTCGGCGACCGGAGCGCCCGTGGATCCCGCGGCCAGCGACGGCATGGCGAGCGCGGCGGCCAAGAGCGTAATGGCGGCCGGGAACATCCGTCGTTTCAATGGCACGATTTTAGAACCTTGCAGCCCGCGATGGTGTGCCCCGCGAGAGATATCGCCGCTTAAACGCACAACCAGAACAAGTCGGGTCGAACGGCGGCTGCGCGGCTAGTTGGTCTGGCCGCCCGAAACTTCACCATGGGATTCGAGAAAGTTCGTCGCCTTCGGCGTGCTGCGCTCTTTGCCGACACCATAGGGCTGCTCCGGCGATGGCGTCTGATAGCCTGGCGGCGGCTCGGTGAGCGCGGTGCGCGGGGGCTCGCCGGTAAAGCTGCTGACATCCGGCTCGTCCTTGCCGAACAGCTTGCCGAAGAACGTGCCGGGCTTGGGGCCACGGGTCGAGGGATCGAACTGATCGCTTGAGGCGTTCGGCGACCGGTAACTGTCGTCGGCGGTGCGACGCGTGCTGCGCGGTTTGGGTCCCGGCGCCAGTTGGTCGGGCGGCAGCGGGCCCCACTCTTTGCGCAAAGTCTCGTCGGCATTGCCGTTGGTTTTGGCTTCGCGCCGCAGTGCCGCTTCCCGCTTGCGCTGCTGCACGTCGGGATCGACCGGCCAAGCCGGGTTGTTGCTGACCGCGGCGTCGGCCTTCTCCGGCGGCGGCAGATCGCGGTTCGGCGGAATGACGAGTGGCGCGCGCTCCTCGTAGGTAATGCCGTTGCCGTCGCGCTGCAGGCCGAGCTGGTTCATCAGACCGCGGAAGATCTTGGTGTCGAGCGGAACGCTCTCGCTATCGTCATCGTCGCCGGCGCGCGCCGGGCTCGCGGCCGCGAGCAGCGCGGCGCCAAGCAGGCAGCCGAGCGCGGCGCGGCTCAGCGTCCGCAGGCTCAGTGTGGCAGCGATTGCGCGCCGATAATCGGTCATTCGAGCCCTATCGCCCCGGCAAATCCAACGGGGATACCGCATTCCGATCGCAAAACCCTGACCCGGGATCAGGGCGCTTTTGGGGCGCGCTCCCCGGTCACTAGTTCATACAGCAGGCCGATGACCCCGGCAACGATGGCCACGTCGGCGAGGTTAAAGACGTACCAATTGAACCGCCAAGTTCCGCTGGAAACGTGAAAAAACACGAAATCGGCGACCCAGCCATAGGCCAGCCGGTCGATGGCATTACCGACCGCCCCGCCGATGATCAGCCCGAGCGACAGCGCGGTCAGCCTGGCGTGGGAGCGCGCCAGCCACAGCGCGAGCAGCACCACCGCCACTGCCTTGAAGCCCAGCAATAGCCATTGGCCGAGCGCGCTGTGTGTCTGGAACAGCCCGTAACTGATGCCAGTGTTCTTGGTGAGAATGAAATCAAAGAAGGGACCGAGCCGCAGCGGGTGGTCGGCGAGGTCGATTACGAACAGCAGGTACAGCTTGCTCGCCTGATCGATCAGGCAGACGATCGCCGCAACGGCGAGCCCGAAGCGGGTCTGCGGGCCGTAGAAATACGACGAGCGCATTCACTCCGCCGCCTTGCGCATGGTTTCCCACTCGCGCAGCGCCTTGGCGTCGCGTGGCGAGACGTCCGGATATTCGGGGTCGGCGCCAATGGTGGTGAGGATTTTCCACGAGCGCGCGCATTTCGTGCCTTCGGCGAGATTGGGCACCACGGCGACGCCGGCCACGTCGGCGAGACGGAAGGCGGTAGGCGGCGCATCGCCTTTCACCAAAGTGGCTGCCGAGGTGATGCACACTTCGGCAAGATCGATATCGGCCACCGCCTCGAACAGGTCCTCATCGGCGACGTGCACGATCGGATGCGCCTCGAGCGAGGAGCCGATGCGCTTCTGCGCGCGCTCGATCTCCAACGCGCCGGTGACGACGCGGCGCACCGTGCGCACCTTGCGCCATTTCTCCGCGAGTTTGTCGTCGCGCCAAGCGGCCGGCACTTCGTGGAACAGTTCGAGGTGCACCGACCTCGCCGCCTCGCCGTAGCGCGAGGTCCAGGCCTCTTCCGCTGTGAAGCAGAGCATGGGCGCGAGCCAAGTCACCGTCGAGCGGAACAGGTGGTCGAGCACGGTGAGGCAGGCCTTGCGCGTCGTCGACGAATAAGGATCGCAGTAGAGCGCGTCCTTGCGGATGTCGAAATAGAAGGCCGAGAGGTCGGCGGTCATGAAGGCGGAGAGCGCGGCAAAGATGCGCTTGTAGTCGAAATCGGCGTAGGCCTTGCGCACCAATTCGTCGAGCTCGGCGAGGCGATGCAGCATCAGCCGCTCCGGCTCCGGCATCTTCTCGAAGGCGATGCGGTCGTCCTCGTGGAAATGCGCGAGGCTGCCCAACATCCAACGGATGGTGTTGCGCAGCTTGCGATAGGTCTCGACCGTGGTCTTGAGGATTTCCGGCCCGATGCGCAGGTCGTCGGCATAGTCGGAGGCGCACACCCACATGCGCAGAATGTCGGCGCCCGACTGTTTGATCACGTCCTGTGGCGCGGTGACGTTGCCGAGCGACTTCGACATCTTGCGCCCGTCCTCGTCGAGCACGAAGCCGTGCGTGAGCACCACGTCGAAAGGCGCGCGCCCGCGCGTGCCGCAGCTCTCAAGCAGCGAGGAATGGAACCAACCGCGATGCTGGTCGGAGCCTTCGAGATACATCACGCTGTCGCGCCCGCCGTCGACCTTGCGCTTGAGGCCGGCGAGCGTCGGGAAGTGCGTGGTGTCCTCCAGCACGAAGGCATGCGTCGAGCCGGAGTCGAACCAGACATCGCAGATGTCGTCGACCTTTTTCCACTCTTCGTTGGCGCGCTTACCGAGGAAGCGCTCGCGTGCGCCGGACTTGTACCAGGCGTCGGCGCCTTCCGCCTCGAAGGCCTCGACGATGCGCAGCTCGACCTCGGGGTCCTGCAGGATCTCGACCGAACCGTCCGGCTTTTCCTTGATGAACACGGCGAGCGGCACGCCCCAGGCGCGCTGGCGCGAGATCACCCAATCGGGACGCGACTCGATCATGCCGGTGATGCGGTTCTGCCCTTGCGGCGGTACCCAGCGCGTCGCCTCGATGGCGGCGAGCGCGCGATGGCGCAGCGTGTCCGCGGGCTTGTCGATGCCCTTGTCCATGGCAATGAACCATTGCGGCGTATTGCGGAAGATGATCGGCTTCTTCGACCGCCAGGAATGCGGATATTGGTGCTTGAGGCGGCCACGCGCGATGAGCATGCCGGCGTCGATCAAAGCCTTGATCACCGCCTCGTTGGCGTCGCCCTTCTCGCCCTTGTCGTTAATGACGCGCTTACCGGTGAAACCGGGCGCCGCCTCGGTGAAGGCGCCGTTCTCGTCGACGGTGTAGGGAATGGCGGTGTTGATGCCGCGCGTTTCCAGCGCGAGCTTGTTGTCGACCCAAATATCATGTTGCTGGCCAGCTTGCTTCTCGAATTCTGCCTTCTTGGCCCGCAATTCGGCATCGTCCTCGTATTGCTTTTCAAGCTTTAATCTCTTTTCGGTCCAGACTTCGAAATCCTCTCGACCATGGCCTGGCGCCGTATGGACAAAGCCTGTTCCGGCATCATCGGTCACGTGCTCGCCAGCAAGCAGTGGAACGAAAAAGCGATAACCGGAATCAAAATCAGCCAAGGGGTGCTTGCAGATAAGTTTCGAAATTTCCGCTGCGTACACCGTTCCGAGACGGACGCATTCCTCAACGCGTGCAACCTTAAAAAGATCTCCGGCAAGCTTGTCGGCCAGGATAAATCTTTCGCCGACCTTGGCCCAATTTCCCTCCGGCGATTTCGTGACTTCGTACAAGCCATATGAAATTTTTGGAGAAAATGAAATTGCCCGGTTGCCGGGAAGCGTCCAAGGAGTGGTGGTCCAGATGACAACGCTCGCGCTGAGCAAAAAACTGACCTTGTCTTCCGCACCGCGCCAAGGCCCCTCGCCTCCCCACGCGATAGTGCCGCCCGACCGCACCACTGGAAACTTCACCCACACCGTATCCGAGGTGTAATCCTCATACTCGACCTCGGCTTCCGCCAGCGCGGTCTTCTCCACCACCGACCACATCACCGGCTTCGACCCGCGGTAGAGCGTGCCGTTGGCCGCGAACTTCATCAGCTCGCGCGCGATCTGCGCCTCGGCGAAGAAATCCATCGTCGTGTAGGGATGCGCCCAATCGCCCTCGACGCCGAGCCGCTTGAACTCCTCGCGCTGCACGTTGAGCCAGTGCTCGGCATAGGCGCGGCACTCCTG
>Ga0187771_10001914_pt1 | contig 14310 bp, 15 predicted proteins | sample 0116_SJ02_MP15_1_FD_133139 | JGI IMG/M metagenome (GOLD analysis project Ga0187771, IMG submission 133139) | Tropical peat soil microbial communities from peatlands in Department of Meta, Colombia - 0116_SJ02_MP15_10_MG | ecosystem: Environmental > Terrestrial > Soil > Wetlands > Peat | place...
CCATCACGAGTCCCACTCCCTGTTTGTCGGAAACGCTCGACCGGTCGTTGACCAGAACGTAGGCTTCGCGCGAGGTGATGGCCCCCCAGTTCTCCATGGCACCCGTGTGATACTCCGGAAGCGCGATGAGGTGAAGTTTCTTCAGCGGGTAGGGAACCTGGAAGTAGTCCTCGTAGTATCGTAGCACCGAGGCTCCGATGCCCAGCACGAACTTGGCGTTCTTCGACTCGTGCGGCCGTGACGCCACGATGACCTCCCTGCCTGCCTGCTTCTTTCTGACCTCCTCGAATTTGCCCACCCCCACGAACAGAAGGTAGGTCGACATGCGCGGCGTAGGCTCGAAGATGACCCTGACTCTTGCCCCGATGGCGCTCTTTGACTGTACCCGGGAGTTCGAAATCACCGTGAGACCCTTCTGGGTGGTCACCGCGACGTTGAAGACTGCCTTGAACGCCGGGTGGTCCTTGCACGGGAAGACAGTCCTTGCCTGGGCGGGCTCGAGGTCTGTCGCGAGGAGGTAGTCCTTGCCATACTTGGATTTGTACAGCCCAAAGATGACTTCGTCGGAGACCCTCTTCGAGTACGCCACTCTAACGGAGGATCCGGCGCCCGGAACGTCCTCCACCTTCAGGCTTCCCGCCTTCTTGTCCTGGCTGAAGGGTACCCTGGACCCGTTCACCTTGACATCGTTGACGTCCAGGTCCATTGCGTCCAGGACGAGGGGGCTCTCTCCCCTCCGGAGCTGGATCGTCACGACGCCGTTTACGCTCGCCCTGGGAAAGTCTATGTCCAGGTCTAGGTCGTAGGAATCGATTTCCAAAGGTCTCTTTCCCCGCCAGTGGGCCGGAGGCAACACGGCCTTAAGGATAGACGGCGACTACTCTTTGTCGATGAACTCTTCGGCCTTCGGGGGGTCCGGGGGAAGCCCCTTGCGCTTCCTGATCTCAGTGACCAGCCCCCAGAGCATGTTCTGAGGGACAGCCTGCCACGTCTTGAAGTGGGTGTTCCAGACCGCCTTGCCGGCTGTAGCCCCGCGCATCTTCTCGCTCAGGTCGAAGGTCTCGGACGCGGGAATCTCCCCTTCCACGACGGTCATCACTTCCTTCTGGTCTATCTTCACTAGCTTTCCTCTCTTCGCGCTGATCACTCCGGTAACGGCCCCAATAAGGTCCGACGGGCCCTTGACTTCGATGCCAAGTATGGGCTCAAGCAATGTCGGGTTCGCCGACAAGAGAGCTCCCAGAATCGCCCTCCTGGAGGCCGGCATGAGCTGCGCGTAGGTCCTGTGTGCTGCGTCTTCATGGGGCACGTAGTTGGTGAGCACAACCTTGGCGCCCCTCGTGAACTCGTAGGCGAGAGGCCCGTTCTTCATGATGTCGTCGAAGCCAGCCCTGATGGAGTCCATGGACTCCTGCAGGAACTGGACTCCCTTCGTTAGCTCTGTCATTATGTTGCCCCTCTCGTCTATGGCCTGCCAGTTCCTCGCCTGGTCGGGGTCCCAGCCCTCGTCGCGCAGGAGTTTCACAACTAGCTTCTTCTCGATGTTCTCACTGATGGTGCCGTTACGGATGAGCTCTATGACGTGGGGTTCCAGAGGTTCCACCTCGATGAAAATCTTGTTGTGCCTATTGGGAGAGCGCGCCATCACAGGGCCTGCCCTCGAGCGTATCGTCTCCCTGTAGTTGATTATCGGTGGCGAGGTGACTATCTCAAGGCCGGCCTGCTGAATCATGGTGGTGGCGATCTCCAGATGGAGGACCCCCATCCCTGACATCAGGGTCTCTCCCGACTCCTGGTTTATCGTGACGATGAGGTTCGGGTCCTCGATGTTTAGCCGTCTCATCACCTCGACGAGCTTTGGCAAGTCCCTCGGGTGCTTCGCCTCCACGGCGACGGTAACGACCGGTTCACTCACGTAGTGTATCGACTCGAATGGCGTGACGCCTTTGATGCTCGATATCGTCTCGCCCGACCTTATGTCAAGGCCGAGCAGAGCAGGAATGTTGCCCGCTGGCAAGGTGTCGACTATCTCCCTCTGGAAGCCCATGAAGATCTGGACTGACTGCACTTTGCCCTCCCTCTTCGAGTTGAGGAGGTACACTGGGTCGCCGTTCGAGATACTGCCCGAGAAGAGCCTCCCTACGCCGACTAGGCCGGCCGCCGGGTCCACGACAACTGTAGTGACCATCATCACTGTGGGTCCGTTCTCATCGCAGGCGAGCAACGCTTTGCCGACTTCGCTATTCAGGTCCCCCTGAGACCAGATCTTCGGGATGCGGTAGGCCTGGGCGACGTGCGGAGGGGGGTGGTGCTTCACTACCATACTCAACAACGACTCGTGGAGTGGTAGCTTCTTGCCCAACTCTTCGGGAGTGGAGGCGGTGTAGGCACTGATTATGTCCTTGAAGGACATCCCGGCTGCCTTCAGCATGTCGAAGTTGAACCCCCAACGGTCCTTGGAGGAACCGAAGGCGACCTGGGAGTTCTGAACCGAGACCTTCCATTTCTCCTTGTACTCGGGCTCGGCCCAGGTGTCGACAAGCCGGTTGAAGTCTTTGACGATATTGAAGAGCCATTCCTGCATCTTGTCGGGTGGCAGGCGGAGTTCCTTGATCAGACGGTCAATCTTGTTGATGTAGAGGACGGGGCGGACACGCTCGTCCAGTGCCTGATGAACCACAGTTTCGGTCTGCGTCATCACCCCTTCAACCGCGTCAACGACGACGATTGCGCCGTCAACGGCCCTCAGGGACCTAGTTACTTTTCCTGTGAAGTCAATGTGCCCAGGGGTGTCGATAAGATTAACGACATACGGCTTGTCCTCGTATTCGTAGTACAGGGTAACGTTCGCCGCCTTGATCGTCATCTGTCTCTGCTGCTCGAGCTCCATGTAGTCCAGAGCAAGCGCCTGTCCCGCAACGGACGGAGAGAGCATCCCGCACGCCGCCAGGAGAGAGTCCGACGTGGTGGTCTTCCCGTGGTCGACGTGCGCGATTATCCCGAGGTTCCTAATCTGGTCCCTGTTGTGGACTAGCTTTAGAGCCTCAGCGGTCGTTTTGAACTTCGGCATGGCTTAAGTCGGCTTTCCGTGTTCCCTTTCGTGGTGTGGATATGAAGGTTTTCCTATTGAGAGGGCACGCGCGGGAGTCCTCTCGTCCCGCTACGCGAAGTTGCTCTTCAGCGTGTCAGCCAGCAATTCAACCATGGCGGTGTTCTCGGGGACCAGGGTCTGGAAATAGAATTTCTGGACTCCCGCCTCAAGCTTTCTCGAAACGACTTCCACCAGCTCGTCGGGGGTGCCGCAGGGCGCTCCCCTGGCCCTGAGGCGTTTGAGCAACTCATCTGGAGTCCCTGTCTGGCCCAACTTCGAAAGCTGGAGCCTGGCGTTGGACTCGAGCCCGGATTGGCTCCGGCCGAGCATAAAGGGGCTCATCTCGGAGAGCTCGACCCTTCTGCCGGAGGCGAAGCTTCCGAGCAGGGACCAGCTGCCAGAGACGGCCTCCGGCGTCGACACGAGGGTGTTCCACTCGTCAGCCAGCCGAGCCGCGATTCTCACAATGCTCTTCGTCCTTCCCCCGATGACGACATGGATGCGGCCTGCAGGGCGAGGGAGGCAATCCGCGTGCGCAGAATAGTGTTTTCCGTCGAAGTCCACCCTCCCTTCTCTGACCATCGGAAGGATCACGGAGAGTGCTTCCTCGAACTGTGCCTTCCGCACGGCGAAGGGCGGAAAGCCGTAGCCGTGGGCCGTGTACTCGGGCTCGTACCAGCCTGCGCCAAGCCCCAGCTGCAGCCTCCCAGCCGAGAAGGCGTGGAGGGTGCACGCCATCTTCGCCAGGAGAGCCGGGTTCCTGAAACCGACCGGCGTCACAAGTGGACCGAACCTCAGGTGCTTCGTTGAGGCGGCGACGACCCCGAGGCTGGTCCAGCATTCTGGTGAGTCCATCCTACGTCTGTTGTCTGTGGGGAGAAGGTGGTCCGACCTGAGGAGGTATCCGAAACCCAGTTGTTCGGCTTCCGTTGCGGTCGCGACGAGCTGCGACATGCTCATCCCTAGTTGGGGCTCCAGCATCAGGCCGCAGTCGCCGATGGAGAACAGATGACCTCGTCGGCCGATGCCCTGAGGTCGATTTAATAGGTGTCGGAGGGTCGCTTCGGTATGCGCGGCCATCAAGTCCTCGGGCTGGTGTCGCTGGCCCTAGGATTGGTGATTCTATTCTTTCTCCGCGAGCCCCTTTACCAGCTGGTCATAGTTGTGCTGCAGCTGATCGGCATATTCATCGGGCTCATCCTAGTGATCGTCGGAATCGCTCTGATAGTGGGAGGGCGGTGGTCCATCAGACGCGGTTCGTGGGGGGAGAGCTCAATGAGTCTCCCCTCCGAACCCTAGGGACACACGGTTGGTCGCGAATCCCGAGGGATCGGGCCCCTATCCCTGCCGCCCTCACCTTCCGCCGAAACGCTGAGCCACTGCGGCCTCCGAAGGCCTGACCCGCATCTGAACTCGGGACCCCATTCTGCTGACTCCGAGCTCTATGGACCCTCCTGGTTGGACCTCGGACAGAGCGAGAAGGAGGTCCTTGGTGTGCGCGACATCGCGTCCTCCGGCCGCCATCACTACATCACCCGCGCGTAGACCGGCCGCATGAGCTGGGCTGTTGGGGACCACTTCGGCCACCAGAAAGCCCGACTGCGCCGGGATCCCGTACCGCCTCGCAAGGGGCTGAGTGAGGTCTAATCCCGAGACTCCGATCCAAGGCCTTGCGACGCGCCCCTTCTCCATGATCTCGCTCGTGATCCGCTTGACCGTGTTGATGGGTATCGCGAACCCGACCCCCTGGGCGAAGGGGACCATGGCGGAGTTGATGCCCACGACCCTCCCTTCGAGGTCTGCGAGCGGCCCTCCGCTGTTCCCGGGGTTCACGGCTGCGTCGGTCTGCAGAAGACCCTCGAAGATCAGATCCGCTCCCGGGAGCGGCCTACCCATGGCGCTTAGGACGCCCAGGGAGACCGTCGGGCCGCCTGGAAGCCCGAGGGCGTTTCCGATGGCCAGCACGAACTGCCCGACCTTGAGCGATTCCGAATCGCCCAGCTCGGCGGCGGGTAGATTGCGCGCATCAACCCTGATCACCGCTATGTCGGTTGCTTCATCAGATCCGACGACTTCGCCGATGAAGGTCCTGCCGTCCTTCAGGCTCACTTGCACTTGCGTGGCACCGTCGATCACGTGGTTGTTTGTCAGGATCAATCCCTTCTCGTCGATTATGACCCCGGAGCCCTGGCCTTCGAGAGGCACTATTCCGAAGAAGCGTCGTTCCAGGCGCATGCTGCTGACACTCACTAGGCTCTCGCTTACCTTCTCGACCGCCTGTGTCACGTAGTTCTCGAATCCTGAAAGGGCCAAACCCCTCACTCCTCCAGACCCCAGCTCCTGACGGCTCTGGGCCTGATTCTCACGACCGCGGTGTCTCCGTTGTCTTCATCGGACCGAGCGTCCCCTCTGACCTCCACACCCCTAGCTCGCCAGGGACGGGTCGAGACGACGTCGTCTACGACAATGGCGACCTTGCCATTGGCCGCGAGATTCCTGAACTTCAATGACTTCCTTAGGTTCCAGCCCCCGAACGAGAGTTCCCTCCCATCGAACCTGTATGCGACTGGGACCACGTGCGGCTGTCCAGACTGGGAGACTGTGGCCACCCTCCCCAGAACGTTCTCGGCGAGGTACTCTGCCTCCTTCTCGGAGAAGATCGCAAACCCCCTCGCGCCTGACTCCTTCCTGATCGTCGAATTCATGCAAGGATAGTAATCAGTCATCTTTATTAATGTGGTAGTAAACTGCTACCAATTAGGTAACATCGAAGTGAGCAAGTCAGTTCAGCTTGACCAGCGGACTATCAACTCGTGCGCGGTGGTGCACGCGGCTTGGAATGAAATCACCAGGACCTGGACACTCCCCACCATTCATGCCTTGGGGCTGAAGGAACCAGCGAGGTTTAACGAGTTGAAGAGGCGAATCAATGGAATAAGCGCGACGTCGCTTGCCGAGAGGCTGATCCAGCTGGAAAAGGTAGGAGTCATCCAGAGGAAGGTGTACGCCGACGTTCATCCTAGGATAGAGTATTCCCTTACGGTGAAGGGGCACGAGGTCTACGCGATACTCGGCGACCTGGCCAAATGGGCCCAGCGTTGGGCCGGGAAAGAGCCCAACAGCAGAGAGTTCATCGTTCCGAAGTGAAGACGCAGGTCACCATAAGTGCAATCCGACTAACCAGTCCATCACAGACCTCCCCCTATTGCGGGATTGGAGGTCGGATGAAGCCTCATCTAGGTCGGGAGACGAGGAAAGACGACTTGGCCATCATGTCCCAGCAGCGGTACCCGGAACCGACCGTCGGCGCGCTGATTCTGAACGGCAGGGGGGAGATGCTCTTGGTCAGGTCCATGAAGTGGGGGGACAGGCTCACCGTCGCCGGAGGGCACGTGGAACTGGGCGAGACCCTCGAGGCGGCACTGAAGAGGGAGATCAGAGAGGAAGTCGGGCTGGAGATCCGGGACCTCAGGCTGCTCATGGTGCAGGAGGCGATCTTCAGCAGGGACTTCTTCCGACGGAGGCATTTTATCTTCTTTGACTATGTGTGCAGGGCTGCGAGCGACCGACCGAAGGTGGACGGGGTGGAGATCCAGAGCTTCCTGTGGGTCCGCCCCGAGAAGGCGCTGAAGCTGCGTCTGGAGAAGTTTACCCGTAGGATGGTGAGGAAGTATCTGTCCGAGGCTAATGCTAGCGAGCCGGGGGAGTCTCTTCGTCCTGGCGGGACATCGAAACCCGGTAGATGACCGCCCCGAAGAGGACTGCGGCCACCACAGGCAGGAAGGCGGCCAGGGAGATCAGCAGGGGCTGCCTGGGCAGGTTGTCCACCTCGGAGGCCAAGACGGCACGTTGTGCTGAGCCGTTTGTGTGCGCACCGGACACACCAAAGTAGTCGATGGCCGACGGGCTACTCGAAAGGACCGCCAGCGTCGAATTGGAAACCCCTCCCCCTGCGGCGCCGGTCGTCGTGGCAGTCGCAGTGGTAAGGCTCGAGATGGAGGCGACGGTGGACAGGCTCACCTGGGTCGAATTGGAAGCTCCTTCCCCTGAGACCCCAGCCGTGACAGCCGCCGTGATGGCGCTTGAAATTGACGACGCAGTGGAGGTGGCCACTTCTTGATACGCGGGTTCATGGGATACGAACAGAGCGGCCGCGCTCTGGCTGGGCGAGTAGAGCGAGGTGGAACCCACTATCAGGAACCCCAGCAACAGCCCGGCGAAGAGCCCCAACCCGAACCGAGCGCGCATGTTCATAGTGTTGAGTTCCCCTCGTAGATAGTTCTAGTCTTCAGAACGGCTTCCTCCTCCAGACTCTCCAGGCTTCATACCAGAATACGCATGTCCCCCCCAGCGTGCCGATGAGGGCGTAGAGGTCAAGCAACCCCAGGGGGGTAGTGAGAAGGTAGGCCACGGCAATCGTGCTGAAGAAGGCAGCGTAGAACCCGAGCCTTGGGAGCGTGAGGCCAGCGATGTTCACGAATGAATGAAGGATGCCGCTGTCCACCTTCTTGACGAGGACATACCGCTCATACTCGTCCCTCTCGATTATTCCCAGGTTGATCAGCTTGTCAAGGTGGTGAAATGCAACGCTGGGGCTGGAAAAACCCAATTCTTTTTGGATTTCCCTCACCCCCACGGCCTTGCCATGCCTCAGGAGATACAGGTAGACCTGGAGGGTCTTTCCCCTGAGCTCGTAATCGACCCTTTCCCTCTCCCTGGCGTCGGCCATCTTGTGAAGAGGCTCGTTCTTGATGGATTAAGGCGTTTGTTCGCGAGATTAGAACAGCGGGCTATTGCGGCTGGCTGGTTGGCTCAGCCGGCGTCGCCTTCTTCCCCCTCCTGCTGAAGATATAGTAGATGGCCGGCCCCGACAGCAGGAATATCGCCACCACGACCAGCATGAGGTAGGACAGCAGGTCGGCGGTCCCGGGCGAGACATTGCTCAGCACGGGGTGCAGCGGGACGTTCAAATCGACTTTGCACCCCCGCCCGTGGGTTTATTCAAGCGTTGCTGCCCGACGGTCCCCTCCCCTGGACGTCGGCGACGCCGGGTAAATGATATTAAAGCCGGCGGAGCGTCGCTCCTCATGCCCAAGTGGACGATTCGGCCCGCCGATGTCCTCCGAAGGTACAGGGTGGTCGCCGTGGTGGGCGCCTCAAAAACACCGGACAAGGAGGCTTTCACCGTCCCTCTCTACATGAAGGAGCACGGATATGTGATAATCCCGGTGAACCCTACTGCGGACAGCATTCACGGCGAGAAGGCCTACCCGAGTCTTGCGGACCTGCCCGGCAACCTTGCAAAGACGATAGACGTCGTGGAGGTTTTCAGGCCGTCTGAGGAGCTCCCAAGCGTCGCGGCCCAAGTGGCGGAGATGAAGGGCAAGACCGGGAGACCGTTCGTCTTTTGGGCGCAACTCGGCCTCGAGAACGACGAGGCGAAGAAGATCCTGGCGACGAACGGGGTTGATTTCGTCATGAACGCCTGCATGCGGACCCAGCACCAGTTGCTGGGGAGCACCCCCTAGAGGAGAGGACCGAGACGAACGGCCCATGGCACCGGACGCACCCTATGCCCCGGAACCCCACCAGGGAGCAGCGCATCGAGTGGCATCGCCAGCATGAGGAGAAGTGCGGTTGCAGGCCAGTACCGGAAGACCTTCGAGCAGAGGTATCCGGGTCGGGGCCTTTGAGGCCCGGTCGTCGCGCTAAATAGCCGCTCCAAGTCGACCCCCGAGACTTGCCGAATCCGGCCTACGCAATCGTGGCCTCGTTCATCTGGGCATTCAGCCCCATCTACTACAGGGCGTTCATGAAGAAGTTCGACTTCCTCCAGCTGAACCTTCTAAGGACGACGCTATCCGCGGCTGTCCTCGCAACCCCGGCGATCCTACTTGGCCTCGGAGCGGGAGTCGAATATGCCCTCCTCAGCGGAGTGGTCACCCTGGCCGTGGGGGACAGCCTTTTCCTGCTATCGATCGGGGAAATGGGGGCCTCCATCGCCACCCCCGTTGTCTACACCTACGTCTTCTTCGTTCAACTCACGGCGACCACGGTCGGCGAGACTGTTCCTGCGTCAAACCTGGCAGCGGCGATCATGGTCGTGGGCGGGGTCTTCCTCATTTCTCGCGGAGGGGGAGCGAAGCCGAGGGCAAGGGGAATCGCGCTGGCAGTGGCGGCTGCCCTGGTGTGGACCGCGGGCCAAGACCTGATACGCGTCGCAACGAATGCCGGAGGGAATGTCGTCGGCATCGCTTTCGTGCGCGTACTCTCGGCATCAGTGGCCCTTGCTGCGGCCGCCCTTGCGACGGGGAGGATCAGGGCCTGGCCGCGGGGGTACAGCGGAAAGCAATACGGCTTCTTGGCCCTCGTCGCGGTGAGCGACCTCGCCTTGGGCTCCGTGCTTTACGTATACTCGATTTCGCTCGTCGGGGTGGCGTTGACGGTGATACTCACGAGTCTGTCTCCTCTCCTTACCCAAATTCTCTCCAGGGCCCTCGGGAAGGAGTCGCCGTCGAGGAGGGACTACGCGGGGGGCGCCTTGATCGTGGCTGCGGTCGTCCTCGCCGTGATTCTCTGAACCGCTCCCTCACTTCAGGCTGGCGGCGACGAAGTCCTCGTTGTTCTCTGCCTTCAGGAAGACCGGAACGTTCCTCTGCTTCGTCGCCTTGAAGGAGACGAAGAGCCACTCACCGGTGCCCAGGTCGGCAGACCGCTCGAGGACCTCGTAGGGGAGCGCGAAGGCGTCGGCAATGACCATCCTGTCGTACATCCGAGGAAGGGTGCTCACAAAATAGCTGTGGAGCTGCTGAAGGGCGTTGACGTTCAACCGGGCGACCCTCTGGGTTGCCATCCAGCAGTGCAGCCGGTATTTCCGCCCCTGCCTGAGCAGCTGCTCGACCGCGCGGTTCGATTGGGTAGTGTACTCCCTGTCCGTGTGTTCGTCCGGGATGTACTCCTGGGCTTCGTCCAGTACGACCAAGACCCTCTGCCTGCTGCCGACCTTCTTCTTCAAGAAGAGGAGCCGCTTGATCAGGCGGTCCGCAGTAGCCCTCGCGTGCATCGGGTCGGGCATGTACAGCACGTTGAGCCTCGCGGCCTTGCCCCTGGCGAGGAGCTCGGCGAGCGACTCGGGTGTGAGTTTGGCCGATAGCGGCGAGCCGAAGTCTCCTGTTTCGAGCATGTCGATGATCATGTCGAGGTCGGCCCTCAAACCCGCCCTTTCGTTTACCTTCTCGCTGATCTCCTTGAGCAAGAGCGCAAGCTCCTTTCTTGCATCCTCCTCGAGCTCCGTCAGCTTGGTCCCCGGCCGGAGTCCGCGCTTCTCGTAAAACGCTCCGGAGAGTTTCGTTATCCCAAGCTTGGCGGGGGTGGCCCCTGTCCTCGCATTGTCGACAGTGGACTGGAGGAGGGTCTCAATCCAAGCGAGATCTATGCCGCCGGCCTCCTGCATTGAAACCCGCTCGATTCCCCGCGAGTACACTTTCCTCAGAGCCTTCTCGACGGCCTCTCTCCCCACCGACTCCTCGAGGCTCTCTGGAATGGCCTGCGAGTTGACGAACTCTTCCTCGCTGTCAAAGCTCTCCGTTGACATCATCTTGGCGTTCTCCCCGAGCACGTCCAGGAGGTTCACGGCGTACTCTCCCGCGATGTCGAAGACCACCACGGTGAGGGAAGGGTCGCCTGCAAGCGCCATGCGCACGAGGGAGCTTGTCAGATTGGACTTTCCCGACCCAGTGAAAGCGAAGAACCCGCAGTGGTAGCGGATGAGGTTGTCCATGCTGACCGTAAACGGAAGATTGAACCCCGCCATCGTGCCGATGCGGGTCCCGCCGGCCACGCACACGAGCTTCTCGACCGCATCCTTGGAAAGGAGGAAAGCCTGAGCTCCCGGGAGCGGCGCGTGAGGGGCCCTTGAGAATTCGAGGGAGTCCCCCTCGATCTTGGCAACATAGGACGTAGGGATTGCCGCCAGATCTATCCAAGTCTCCTGCGACTTCCCCCAGCTCTCCTTGATGGTGTCGAGGTACTCCTTTCTCAAGAGGGTGGGCATCGAAGAGTCAATCCCCGAGAGCTGATAGTGGGTCGGGCTCACGCCAACCACCTCGAAAACCACGTACCTCGTGTCCTCGTCGACGGTCCTCTCTATCGCTATGAAGTTCGGAAAGTACAGCCTGTCGAGGACCTTGTAGCTGAACTTCGCTTCGACAACTGCGAGCGGGTTGGAGACTGTTAGCTCCCTCCCGTCGCTCTTGGAGCTCCTGGTGATGCTGGTGTTCGTTTTCAGGCGGGCATCGAATTCGCCGCCCATCGTGTCGAACGCCCAGTGCCTCGCGCTCATTTCTCCGACCTACCGCACCATCCTCGCGTGCTCCGCCTCGGCCCTTTGCTCTCTATAAGTTGTGACCAGCCCGAAGATTTTCCGCCGCCGGGAGACCCCGCCCACCCTGAGGTCTGCCACCCCCCGCAAGGAGCTCCTGAGCATTCTGACGTCGGCCTTGACAGCCTTGTCCGCCAGATAGAGGAGCTGGTTGTGGCCGTATGCTTCGAAGACCTCGGGGTTGTCGTTCAAGGAAAGTATGTGGAGCATGAGGTTGGAGAGGGAGCTCCCATCCCCCCCCTCGAAGTATGCATTGATGCCTGTCGTTATCCTGGCCACGCCGAGGCGTTCTTCGACTTCGAAACTGCGTATGGCTGCGGAGTCCTGAGCCGCGTCGTACATTCGGTCGAAGAGGAAGACTTGAGATCGCACCGCCGGGTCGCTCTTGAGGGTCCGCAGTTGGAAGAACGAGCGAGCGAAGAGCCTCTCCCGGGAGACGACCTTTCGGGCACCGACTAGCTTGCCGTCGAACTCGACCATCGTGGAATAGGCCGAATCGTAGCTCATCGTTCTCCAGGGGGTCGAGATCAAGGGGTTCTCCGAGCTGAGAATCGCCAGGAAGGCTTTGTCGTTCTTGAGCCTTGGAGGCGGCGAGACCAGCTTCACGAATCCGTTCTTCGTGGCGAAGGGGAGCACTGCCCTTGTGATGTCGGTGGCCGTGGTGTCCTTGGCGATGCCGACGAGTAGCGTTCTCGCCTTCTGCGCGCGTTCGCAAAGCATGCAGAGCATGAAGAGAGCCATAGTGTTGACGTCCAGTATGGTCAGGTACTGGTCTGCCCCCACCAGAAGCGGGTGCCTGTTCCCCTCGAAGACCGCAACCGAATAATCGAGTGTGACTCCAGAGATGCGCTCCCAGTATCCAGAGACGGTCTCGTTCAGCTTGAGGCCTCCGTCGGAAGAGTCGGCGAGGAGAGTGTTGCCGTGCCTTGAGTCGAGCCTTCCGATCGCCTTCGCGGCGCGTCTGACTTCGGATTCGCCCACGCCGAGCGCCCTCGCAATCGCCTCGTACCTCATCGGCTCCCGCATCAGGACCTTGATCATCGCGAGGTGGAGGAAACGCCGCCGGGTGGGCACGGCCATCATTGGGGAGCCCAGGCCCACTGCCAATTCGATGTCTAGCATCGAGACGCGATGAGTTCTATTCCAGTCCGCGAGCCGGCTCTCTCCCCGCCTGATCAGGTTCCGGGCGTCCCTCGACAGGGTGGAGAATGTCCCGGAGAGCGGGCGGTCGAGGAACAGGATTCTTGATCTTTCGCAGGCCCTCAGCCCGAGATACAGCTCGCCCAGCGTCATGAACGAGTTGGGTATCCGCTCCATGGAGTGTTCGAGCTCTATGTCCAGCTCGGGCTCGCGGCTGAAGACAGTCCCCAGGTCTTCTGCCCACAGCGGAATGGCAGCCGAAGCCGAGAGCTGCTCGTCTCTATGCGCAGAAGCCAGGTCGAACCGCAGATGCTCCCCCACGGAGAACGGGCAGCTGTAGGCCGCGGCGTTTGAGTAAAACAGCATCATCTGCAACCTCTCGTCGAAGTCCATCGAGCCGTCGATTCCGGTGGCGATGAACTCGCCTTCGCCGAAGAAGCTGCGAGCGGACCCCTCGGCTGCGGAGGGGTCAACCGATACGACAAGGCGCGCAAGGTCGGACCTCCCTCTGAATCCATTCGCCCTTAGCTCGAACCTAGAGACAAGGTCTCGCGTCTGCTTGGAAAGTTCCTCCGCTATCCTCGCGGACATCTGCCCCGCTTTGTTAGGCGTTGCCAGTTAATAGCCCCAGTCGGTAAGTGAGATTTGGACCGCCAGAATGTGTTAATAGGCGGAGGGTTCGGCTGGCAAATCCGTGAGGTTCAGGCTCGAGCACGCCCTGCCGAGGAGGCTGAGGTACGCGAAGGGCTATCTCGAGGCTGGCTCGGCTTCCATGTTCTTCTCCCTTGACGGGACACGCGCCGACTGGCGCGCAAGCATCGGCCGCAAACCAGTTGGATTGCAGATGACCGACCGCGAGTATTCGAGGCTGAGGGCGTCTGCGCCTGCGGCCGAGGCTGTCGCAGACGACGGGAGGATGTTCGTGGTGAGGAGCGCGTCGGGTCGCCAGGAGACCTGGCTCAGGCCAAGATGGACACTCCTTCGGAACGAAGACCCCAAGCGTCATGGGGATGCGCCCGACCGGTAGGGGACTGACCACTTATCACGAACCTGTCAAATCGCGGCGAACTGCAAACACAGTTTAAATTTGAACGCGATATCCTGACGGTCGGATGGAGAGCATAATGGTGCTTCCGGCAAACGGCCTGGAGGCCGCTGTGCAGATCATTGACGTGGCCGAGGAGAAGGGAGTCAGGCTCAGACTCCTGGGGGGCCTCGCCTTCAAGAGTCTCTGCCCCAGCGCCAACGACTCCCACTACTTCCGGGAGAACAAGGACATCGACCTGATGGGGAGACGGGAGGACACGAAAGAGATTATGAAAACCATGGAAACGCTGGGTTACAAACCCCGCGACGTCTTCAATAAACTCAACATGGGGCAGCGTCTGATATACTACGACCTTGGCAACAGGCGAAGAGTGGACATATTCCTTGACGAGTTTGTCATGTGCCACAAGTTCAACTTCAAGGAGAACATTCTCGAAGGAACTCGCACGCTTCCGGTGACGCAACTGGTGATGACAAAGTTGCAGGTCGTCGAGAAGACCGACAAGGAGTACCTGGACCTACTCGCCGTCTTCAGGGACTTTCCGGTCAGCGACGGCCCCGGCGGAATCAGGGGAGACGAAATAGCGGAACTCTGCTCAAAGGACTGGGGGCTGTACACGACTTTCCGCAAGAGCCTCGAGGCGACTTCGGC
>Ga0187771_10001915_pt1 | contig 14309 bp, 15 predicted proteins | sample 0116_SJ02_MP15_1_FD_133139 | JGI IMG/M metagenome (GOLD analysis project Ga0187771, IMG submission 133139) | Tropical peat soil microbial communities from peatlands in Department of Meta, Colombia - 0116_SJ02_MP15_10_MG | ecosystem: Environmental > Terrestrial > Soil > Wetlands > Peat | place...
GTGCTGGTGGCGACGGTCACGCTTCTCGGACACCGCACCCACATCGAGCAGGTGATCGCCCAGTCCAAGGCCACCGACCAGTGGTCGTATTACCAGGCCAAGGGCATCCGCCGCCACAACTATGAAGCTTTTGCGGAGCTGATGACCTCGCTTGCGCGCAAGGACGAGGCCCGCGCCGAACAAGCCCGCGAGAAGTTCATGCGCGAGGCGGAGCGCTATCGCGACGAGCAGAAGGAGATCGAGACCGAGGCCCGCAACCTCGAGCAGGAAGTCTTGGTGGCGGGCCGGAGGGCCAACCGCTTCAACCTCGGCGAGGTGTTTCTGGAGATTGCGCTGGTGATTACGTCGATTACTCTGCTGACCGCGAACCGCGGCTACTGGATAATGGGACTGCTGTTTGCCGCGCTAGGCGTGATTGTAGCCGCTACCGGTTTCCTGGTCCGCTGACTCTCCCATCCTTAGCTTGCGCGTTGCCGGGTCCGCCAGTCGTCGGCCCTCCACCAGTCCTCGCTTGCTTCAACCGATAAGGCCGAGCTTGGCTCAGCCGTGTTTGCCGAACGGATGTCAAAGAGAGAATCCAGCTCTGTCAGCTCCAGCAGTTCCAGAACCGGCTTCGAGGGAATGACTTGCAGTTCAACACCGGCGCCGTGGGCCCACTGTTTCAGAGCCACCAACACTCCCAAACCGCGGGCATCAGCGCTAGTCACCCCGGCGAGATCAAGCACGACGACACGCTTGTTCTGCAAAGAAATGGCGTTATTAAACAGAGTCCAAGCCTCTTCGCCGGCGACGAGCCGGCCCGAGCAATGCAGCACCGCCGTGTTCCCAGAGTTCTCGATTCTCACGCTCAACATAATGCCCCCAAAATTCGATACGTAACCGTGGTGTGGAAGGTTCCGGTCTCGCTGCCCTTTTCTTATCTGATGTGATTAGACGGTCGACGCTGCAAAGTGTTTAGGTAATTCTGCGGATCCTAATTGCAATAAAGTTGTCACGAGCGTGCTGTGCAAGTTGAAAGACGAAACCGCTACTTGACGTCCTTCATGGCCAACAGGGTGCCGTAATCGCGCCCGGAGGGTTCGGTAGCGCGCGCCACCACGCCGGCGAAAGCCTCGCGGAACTGCGGATAGCGCCCGACGATGGCGCGGATCACCGCCATGTTATCGTCGAACGCGCGCTGCGTGTCGGAGACGTCGGCCACGCGGTACTTCACCAGCAGATCGAGATCACTGCCCACCGGCAGCGCAGACATGTAGATCACTTGGTAGCTGCGGCCGCCGCCAGCCGCGAGCGTCAGCGGATGATCGGCGCTGGGCAGATCGCCAGGACGCGCGCTCTGCATCTCCTCGCTAAGCCTGTCGAGCGCGCGCGTGCCCATGAAATCCACCGGCGCAGTTACGTCCCAGGCGGTCAGGTAATAAAGCCACGCGTTGTAAGCGGCGCCCTTGGCCTTGTACTCCCGCGCCTTGGTCTGGAACCATTGTCCATCGTGGCCGCCAATCTCCTCCGGCTTGCTGTAATAACCGGCCAGCTTCCACGCCGCACCCTCTTGCTTCAGCACGACGGTGAGCGCGTACTTTCCCTTGGACGTGCTCACGTCCTGAATGACCAAGCCATATCGGCCGGGGGGCAGGTTGTTAATCGCGAAAGTGGCCCAGCCGGGCGTCGCCCACACGCCGCACATGAATTCGGCTCGCGCCAGCGGCGCGGTGCCGGACAACTCCAGAAGGTAGGAAGCGCGCACCGTCGCCTGGCCGCCGGCAAAGGCGGATTTCTGGTCGATGACCAGGCCTTCAATGTTGCCGAAACTGGAGGCCAGGCTGGGGATCGCCGACTGCTTCAGGTCAAACACATCTCCCTCCGAGGCGTAATCGAAGAACTGGCGGGCAGTGCGTTCCAGGCCGGAGCGCGTGGGGGCGTCCATCTCGGCGGCGGAGGCGCAAGTTTGGCCCACGGCCCAAGGCCGCGCCATGCCCAGCAGCAGGAGCAGCAACACCACGAACTTGCGATGCATGGCTGTCTCACCCATGCGGCTACTCTGAATAGATGCCCGAGATTTTACTCCTGATATCAGTATTCTCCTTCGGAGTGCTGCAAGTTGAAGCAGCTGGGTTACAATTGACCGAGAGCGCGGTTCTTTGGGCATGGGTGGGATGATCTTTTCTTGGCGTAAGGCCTCCGCAATTGTAGCTTGGTTGCTGTTTTTGCTGAGCGTTTCCGCAGCGGCGCAAACGCCGAGCGCCGCCGCCCCGGGCGTTGCGGCAGCACCCCCGCCGCGGCAAGCAAGCCCGGCAGGACACAAGCGCGGCAAGTCCAAGCCCTCTCCGGCGCCGGCGCAGCCGACGCCACCTCCGCCGCCGTTGACTCCCGAGCAAATGCCGCCGACGCCACCGCAGGTGACTTACGCCAACGGCCTGCTGACTATCGTGGCCAGCAACTCCACGCTCTCTGACGTCCTGCGCGCGGTGTCGGCGCGCACTGGCGCCACGGTGGACGCTCCCGCCCCGCTGACCGGCGAGCGCGTGGCGGTGAGCCTTGGCCCCGCGCCGCCGCGCGAGGTGCTCTCCGAGCTCTTGACCGGTCCGCGGATCGATTACATTCTCCTCGGAGCAGATGGCGATCCTAACGCCGTGCGCAGCATTATCCTGAGTCCAGCCCAGTCTTCGTCCGGCACCAGCATGGCGATGGCGCGACCGCAGCCAGCGCCCATGCCTCCGCCGGAGGAGGCAGACGACGAAGACGACCAGCCCACGCCCGAGGTCCAGCAGCCGGTCCGCCCTATCCAGCAGCCTTCGCCCGGGCGCCGGCCATTCATGCAGCCGCAGCCTCCGGACCAGATGGCGCAGCCCATGCAGCCACAGACCCCAGACCAGGCAGCGCCGCCCGCCCCCCCAGGCGAAGGAGGCGGTCCGCAACAACCCATCAAGACTCCTGAACAGTTGCTGCAACAGCTCCGGAGGATGCAGCAGCAGGGCTCTCCCCAGCCGCCACCGCAGCCGCAGCAGCAGTAACCACCAGCTAACCGAGGGGCCGCTGCCCGTCTCGGAGGGGGTGTCGATGCGGGTGTCCGGGAAAACTAACGAGGGTCAGTAAGGCGATATGCGGAAAGCGGAGATCGAGTAACTCCGTGCGGAGGGCCTGCGCGGAACACCAGGTATTCGCTCATTACGAAATTCACTAGCGAACACGCCGCGACGCTGACCAGGTTGGCGGGCAAGGACGGCAAGCGCATTTGTCCGACCAGTATCCGCATGAGCAGCAAGTTCCCCGCGATCGACACTATACCGGTGGTGACATTGAAGCGAACCAGCCGTAGGAGCGCTTGACGGCAGCTGACACTGGCGCGATCAGCCCAGGTGAAGCGCTCGTGCCAGAAAAAGTTGTGCAGCACCGCCGCTTCCACTGCCAGGGCAGTGGCGGGCAGATAGTCCAACTTCAGAACGCCATTCAGGATTCCCAGCACGCTCAACTGCACCACGATGCCGATGGCACCGACCAGGTTAAACTTCAGCCAGCGGCGTCCGGTGACCCGGTGGTCCGTGGCGGCGGTCACCGAATCCTCTCCTGGCGATAGAGCATTGCGGTGTGCCGCACCGCTGAGGCCACCAGCATCACTCCCATGGCAACGGTGGCGATTACCCCTCCGACATCGAAGAGCCGGAATGCTTGGCCGAGAATACGCGTCGTGGGCCGGAAGAGGAGGGCGACGTTGCCCACTGCCAGCAGAATGCGAATTTCTGTGGGCCCGAAGATCCAGTAGGAAAGCTGAAAGTGTCCGAGAGTGTAGGTGGCCAGGTACACCTCGATGGAGAGCATGAGGAAGACGATCAGCATTCCAATGGCAATGCCCCAGTGCAGATAGTCGGAAATCGCCAGGCCGCCCATGAGGAACGCCGCGCCGAAGGTGTCGGTGATGTGGTCCACGTAGAAGCCGTAGCGCGGTCGCTGCTGGTTGCGGAAGCGCGCCAGAGTGCCGTCGAGCGAATCGCCGAGCCAGTTCAAAGCGATGAAGAATGTGGCGGCCAGCAGCGCGTACTTGTTCCGCCCGGCCAGGGCATAGGACACGCCCGCCAGGAACTGGGCGGCAAAGCCAAGGAGCGTCAGGTGATCAGAATTGACGGTAGCCGGAGTACGCGCAGCCAGCCATAGCAGGACCTTCTTCTCAACTCCTGAAGAAAGGCTCCGTTGTACGCGGGGAGCAATCGCGAACGGCAGCTTGCGTATCTCCCGATGGTTACTTCGCAAGTCGGTGCATTCGGCTTCAAGCAGTTCATTTCGCGCGGACATCTTGAGTCTCCTTTATCTGAACGCCGGCGACTGCAGCCTGGCGCATAGTGACAGCCTTGCGCGTAGCGGCCAGCGTGAACTCGAGTGATTCACGGGGAATACTCTCAACGAAGGGTCCTACCAGCCAACCGAGACCGGGAGGCACGTCGCGGGTGAGTGAGATGGCTTCACACTGAATGAACACACCATCCTCGGCCTCGCGGAAGCGCCAGTACGTATCCAACGCCCAGAGGAAGCCGTGATCTTTGCCGGGCAGCAGATCGCGCTCACCGCGCTCGCCCGGATGCTCTACTTCGGCGATGCGGGTGCTGTGGGAGCGGGAGTAGGCACGGCGCGAGTCGAGGCGGGCGAAGTGGACGTCGTATTCGGTATCGAGCACGACGGTCCTGACCTTATGCTTCCTCAAGCGCAGAAAGATGTGGAAGTCATCGCCCTGTCGTTGCAGCAAGCGCGACCGCAGGACTTCAGGCGAATAGACGTTTTGATGGCGGTCGTAGTCCTGGATGAGGGCAAGCGCTTGATCGAGGGTTGCGCTGGGAACGAAAACGATGGCCGCCCAATGATGCACCATGCCGTGCGGCACCTGTGCTTCAGGCCCTTGGCCGAGATTTTCGATCGCCATCTCTCCGCGCCGCAGTCGCAGATAGGTCTGGTCGCGGCGCTCCGCCGACCATCCGTCGGGGAGCAGGAAGGAGCCCCCGGCGTGAAGTTCGTCCACCATCCTCCGTTCCGCTTGGCCCACATAGCGATCGAAGGCGGAGAGCGTCTCTGGCTCGAGTTCAACAGTCTGGGCCAGGCCGGGCGCGACGAGCATCCAGGCCAACACCAAAGCCATCGCCGTTGCACGGATTGCTTTGTTCACGGGTATCTCCGGCTCGCGGCCCACTTTCCCGCAAGCTGGCGCGTCACTTCAATGCACTGGGGGTAAAAACGTGCTCAGTGCGAGGTCATTCGATAAGTTGCGCAAAATCAGGTAGCTAGCTAGGCAGATAACTTCGCGGTCGCGGCTCGGCTGTAGACTAAACTCTCACGGGCGAGGTCCATGCAGCCTGCTTCCAGCGAAAAACGCGTCTTCAGCTTCGGTCTTTACCAGGCCGATGCAGCCGCAGGCGAGCTGCGCAAGAACGGTCGCAAGGTAAAGCTTCAGGAGCAGCCTTTTCGAGTCTTGCTGCTGCTGCTCGAGCGGCCGGGAGCCATTGTTACCCGCGAGGAGATCCGGCGGACACTGTGGTCGGAGGATATCTTTGTGGATTTCGACCACAGCCTCAACACGGTGGTGAACAAGCTGCGGGACGCGCTGGACGATGCGGCCTCGAACCCACGATTCATCGAGACCCTGGCTCGGCGTGGCTACCGCTTCATCGCTCCCGTAGAGTTATTGGGCGAGACGGCTGCCCCAGGTTCCGCGTCGGTGGCGAACGAAACGCCCGCCGGCCGCTTGTCACTGCTGACGCACCCTGATGAATTGCCGAGCGTATCGCACGGCATTGTCCGCGTGCTGTTTGCGTTGATCCAGGTGATGTACCTGTGCTTCTACGTTGTTTCGCTGGCGAAGCTAGGCTCGATCGAAAGGATTGTGGCGGCGATGGTCCCGCGCCCACAGTGGATCGTGGCGCTGGTGTTGCTCACCGCCGTGGCCGGCATTCCCACGCGGCTGTATCTGCTCGCGAGCGTGGCGTTCGATTCTAAGAGCCTGCAGCAGAAGTTCCGGAAGTTGTTCCCGCTTATCTTCCCCTTGGACGAACTTTGGGCATTGGCCCCATTTCTGGCTGTGCAGCAATTGGGTCTCGGACTTGCATTCGCTGCCACCGCCGCATTGCTGTACTTGCCATTCTCGCAGCGAACGTTGATGCTGATGCGATCGAAGGCAGTCGGCTAGGCAGCGCGACGCCGGGCTACGCCGCAACGGCCTCCATCGCCCGCGCCTCGGCCCTCGAACAGGACGCTCGAGAGATAGCGCTTGCTGAGATCCGAGGCCGCCTTGGCCTAGCGATAGGCTTCGCGACGATGGAGCACACGGCGCACTTCGATGGCGTCAGCGGTAGCGACAAAAAAGAGCCTGTAATCGGCGATACGGAGCCGGAGTTCCTCTCGTCCGTGAAGCGCCTTCACATCGCCCTCGCCAGCTTCGGCAAAGCGGTGCAGGGCGGCAAATATTCGCATGGCGATCGGCTTGTCGAGGTGGCGGACATCGGCCTTGGCTGGCTCGGCCCACACGATCCGCTTCATCGTGCTTTGTTACAGCGGTCGATCTCTTCCTGGGTGATGCCGAGCTCCGTCAATACCTGTTCGTGGGGGACCCCCTCATTGTGTTTCAGCCATTGGCGAGATTCATCGAGGGCTTTGATCTCTTCCGCCGTAAGCGGTTCCTCATCCACCGGAGCGTGGGCGACGGCGCGGGCCACCGGGTCGGTCATCACCTGGAGCAGATGAACGACGGCCGCGAGTTGCCCCGCATCGAGCTGATCCAGAAGCTCGTGCGCCTGCTGTTTGTCGTTGGCGGCTGCCATGAGGATAGTTTACCAACCATGGATGCTGGTTGCCGCTTTTTGTAATGCGACCGCCCGTCGCTACACCGCAACAGCCTGCATCGCCCGCGCCTCCTTCTCCAGGCTCTCGAACAGGATGCTCGACAGATAACGCTCGCCGAAATCCGGGATGACCACCACGATCAGCTTGCCGGCATTTTCCGGGCGTTGGGCCACGCGCACCGCGGCCACTACGGCTGCGCCCGAGGAGATCCCCACCAGCAGGCCTTCTTCGCGCGCCAGCCGGCGGGCCATGGCCACGGAATCGTCGTTGTTGACGGTGAGAATTTCGTCGATCAGGTCGGTGCGCAGAATTTCGGGGATGAATCCCGCGCCAATTCCCTGGGTTTTGTGCGGGCCCGGCTGTCCGCCAGAAAGCACGGGGCTTTCCGAGGGCTCGACGGCGACGATACGGAAGCTCGGCTTCTTCGGTTTGACGTACTCACCGACGCCGGTCAGCGTCCCTCCGGTGCCTACGCCCGAGACGAGGATGTCCACCTGGCCGTCGGTGTCGTTCCAAATCTCCGGCGCGGTGGTCTCGCGGTGGATCTTGGGATTGGCAGGATTGGCGAATTGCTGTGGCATGAAGCCGTTGGGCGTGGCGGCGAGAATCTCCTCGGCCTTCGCGATGGCGCCCTTCATGCCCTTGGCGCCCGGGGTCAGCACCAGCTCGGCGCCGAAGGCGCGCAGCAGCACGCGGCGCTCCAGGCTCATCGTGTCGGGCATGGTGAGGATCAGCCGATAACCACGGGCCGCGGCCACGAACGCCAGGCCGATCCCGGTGTTGCCGCTGGTGGGCTCGATCAGCACCGTCTTGCCCGGCGTGATCTTCCCCTGGCGCTCGGCTTCGTCGATCATGCTGACACCGATCCTGTCCTTCACGCTGTGGCAAGGATTGAAGCTCTCCAGCTTGGCCGCCACCCGGGCCGGGCAGCCGGAAGTGACCTTGTTGAGGTACACCAGCGGCGTATTTCCGATAAGTTCTGCGACATTGTTTGCAATCTTCATAGAGCTCCTGGGGCGCAGCGCTGTGGACGAACCAGTGAAAGCGCAGAAGCTGCTAACTTTAGCAGAAGACGGGGCGCTGAGACACGCCGGCACCGTTGCTGGAGCGCGGCTGCGTCCTTATTGGCTGCTGGGGCGATTGAACTGCAGAATGATCTGCAGGTCGGATTCCGTCGGCTGGCCGTTCAACATGGCGGGCTTGTAGCGCCACTGCTTGACCGCGCTGAGGGCATTGTTGCGGAATATCTCGTTGCCGCTCACCCACTCTACGTTTCCGACACTGCCTGTTTTGGTGATCGTCGCTTTCAACACTACTTTGCCGGTGAGCTGCAGGTGGCGAGCTGCTTCGGGGTAAGCAGGCGGCACGCGCGTGACCAGTTGCGCCGGAACCATGCGCGACACCGGTGCGCCGACCACCCCGATCGCGGGCTTGGCTAATACAGTGGGCAGATCCGAAGATGCCAGCGCAAGTTGCGGTGCTTGGGTTTCCGGTAGCTGCGTGCCCTTTGCCGTCGGCCGGCGCGTGGGTTCTTCAGCTTCAACCACGGGCTGCGGGCCGCTGCGGACGGTCACATCCGCGGTCTCCAAAGCCGCCGCCGACTTGGATGGCAATGGCGCTTTCGCGGGGGAAATGAGCGCGCTGTGTTTAGCCTCTACCAGCTGGGATTCGGCCGATGCTGGCGCTAGCATGGACGGCGGAGCGGGAGCGGCCTGCGTTTGCGTGGAAGCGGTAGGAATCGCCTTGGACATGCCGGACCTTCTGGCCGTATGCCAACGCCAGGCGGCCACCGCAATAAGCGCAAGGATGGCCCCAACAACTGCCAGCAACAGCCAGCGGCGGCGCCCTCTCTCCGCAGTCTCGTAACCGCTGAAGATGAGCCCGGGGAGAGGTTCCGTCCCTCGGGCGGGCTGTCCCAGCGGCACCAGCCGCGTCGAGCTCGGGGCCACGGCCTTGCTGGGCTGGGGCGCACTGCTCTCCAGCGGTTTCGGCGGAGGCCCATCCTTCTGACGACGAACCTCGAATAACTCCGCGCCGCTGTCCTGCGGCGTGGCCTGGGCTTTGGGTGGAGGCGTTACCGGCAGCGGTGAGACAACCGGGGCTGTCTTCGCTGCGGCAGACCACGGCATGGGCGTGGGTTCCTGCGGTGCCGCCGCCAGACTCCCCGGTTCCGCGAGCGGCGCGTCCAACGGCGAAAGCGGCTCCGCAACTTCGTCAGCCATCGTTACCAGAGCCGGCCATTCCGCAGTTTGGTCAGCAGGCGGAAGCGGTTGCGACTCACCCAGCAGCTCGACGATGACCTCCGAAAGCGTGGTAAGGATGAGGAGGTGCTTGTCGGTAAAGGCGTTGGGCGTGTCGGAAAAGGCGGCAATTACGCCGACCACCTTCACCCCGCGGCGGACCGGCGCCACCGCGATGGCGCTGATCCCCAGCGCCCGGCAGGCCTCGGGATCGACCCGCGGGTCGCTCAGGGCATCGTCGCAGCGCAGCGGGTGACCGGTGCGCACGCACAGCCCAGTGAAGCCCCGCTCGACGCTGAGCTGGGCGCCCACGTCGGGCGCGCTGGTGCCCCAACTGGCGCGGCAGACCATCTCCTGGCCTTCGGTGAGCGCAATAGCGACGCCCGTGGAGCCGGTGAAATTCTGTGCACGGATGGCAACCGCCAGCAGCTTTTCCGCCAGCGGCGTGTGCTCTCCGAACTCTGGCGTGGCGCCTGCCTGCTCCAGTTCGGATGTGGCTGGGCCCTGAGCCGTACTCATTCCCTACTTCTCCCGTCAAATGCTCTGGGGTAGCCCCATCGTATCAAGTAGGCGATAGGAAAAATACACCAAAAGGCGGTGCCCCCTTCCCCACCGGACGCTGTACCTCGGTCACGTCCCATGGCGGGCCCGCCCCGCTTATAGTCACGGGCGAGGGCGTTCATGAAGACCATCCAGCAAGTTCTGCACGAAAAGGAAGCCGAGATCGAGAAGTTGAGCCGTGAAATCAAGCTGTTACGGGTGGCGGCGCGCATTCTGGACGAGGAAGGCGAAGGCCACTCGGTGCGCTCCATAGATTCGATTCAGCGCCACGCCGAGGTGGCGGCCACGGGCCCCGAGGGACCGGTGATGGACGTCCTGCCGGCCCCGGGATCGGCCAACGGCGAAAGTAGCAAGCGCTGGCCGTAGCTGTCCCCTGCGCTCCTCTGCCGGTGGGGATCTCGCGCAGACACGCGCTGGCCACCCTCAACCGCGGGGCGCAACGGCTACGGACATCATCTCTAATGAGATCTGGCAGGATGTGCCCGAGCGGTTCGGCACCCTGCACCAGCCCCAGCCCGCCTTGCTGAAAATTGTCTTGCTCCTAGTGCCCACCTTGCAGGGTGCGACGTAGAAAGGCGACGGTTTTGGTCCAGGCTTGGGAGGCATCGTCGGCCCGGTAGCCGGTTTTGTTGTTGGGATTCTCGAAGGCGTGCCCGGCATCGGGGAAGATCACGATCTCGATGGGCTTGCCGAGCTGCTTCATCTGCTGTTCGAAATTGCGGACATCGCTGACTGGGATGCCGCGGTCCTGGCCTCCGAAGATGCCGAGGATGGCAGCGTGGAGCTTCTTCAGGCTGTCCATAGAAGTGGCCAGATGTCCGTAGTTGATCACCGTGGCCGCCAGGCGCGGATCGGCGAGCGCCAGGTCGAGTGAGTAGCCTCCGCCCATGCACCACCCGATTGAGCCCACGCGCCCCGGGTCTACATTTTTCTGCGAGCGCAGGTAATCGGCAGCCGCCAGCAAGTCGCGGTCGGCGCGGTCGTGGGGCAATCCGCGGCTGAGTTCGTGGGCCTCGTCGGGAGTGGTGGCCACTTTGCCGCGATACAGATCGACGGCCAGCGTGACGTAGCCCTGGTCGGCGAGTTTTGTGGCCTGTTCCTTGACCCAGTCGTTCAGGCCCCACCATTCGTGGATCACCACCAGGGCTGGGAACGGTCCCTTGCCCGCGGGCGTGTAGAGCATGGCGCTCACGGTCTCGTCTCCGCTCTTGTACGAGACTTGCTTGCCGTCGGCAGCCAGAGCAGACAGCGCAGCAAGGCAAATCGGCAGCACTAAAAGAAGCACGCGCATGGGACCTCCGCAGTGAGATTTTTTCGATCCTCCGCTGCGCTCAGGATTTCGGCAGCGGGCTCCGGCTCCGCTCACACCCGCTAGACGCCTCAAGGTTCGATCCTGCAGAGCGTGTAAGAGATGCCGAAAAGATAATCGGCGTGCAGGCTAGCCGACGAACTCGCGGAAAGCCGTGCTCACCCTGGCGGCGAGGGCCGGAAGTTCTTTCGCGAGACTATGACCTTCGCCTGCGACGACCAGCAGCTCGGTCGGAGCCGGGATCAATTGCAGCGCTGAGGTGATCTCCTCGACGGAAGCGAACTCGTCGCGCGTACCTTGCGCAAACAGCGAGGGCACGCGCAGCCGGGGAAAGTGCGCCGTGCGCAATTGCGAGGGGCGTCGCGGCGGGTGCAGCGGATAGGAGAGCAAGAGCAAGGCCGCAGCCACGGCGGGATCGTCGGCCGCCAGCATGCTGGCTTGCCGCCCACCATAGGAGTGTCCGCCGAGGAAGATTCGTCCGGGGACGATCTTCAGCAGCGCCATCGCAGCTTGCCGCAAGCCGTCGCGATCGCGCGCCGCGCTTCCTGGCCCTGGCGGCCCGTGCGGACGCATTTGACGAAAGGGCAAATCGCAGCGCAGGACCGTCAGCCCCAATGCGGCTAGCCCCTGTGCCACCGCGATCAGCAAAGGCGACTGGCTGTCGGCGCCGGCGCTGTGGGTCAGCACAAGCGCATCGCTGCTCGGAGACGCGGGACGGTGTAGGAACCCCCGAACCGGCGGATCGCAGGTTCCATCCACGAATGGTTCAACGGCGAGAAGCTCCATCCAGCCATTGTAAAGACGGAGCATGCTGCGCAACTTTGCCTGGGCTTGTAGGGGAGGTACTTTGGTGATGCGGTAGACAAAGATTTAGCTGGCATGGGTCGACAGATGGCGGGATCATTCTCCAAGGGGGTGGGGAAAGCGTGTGCCCCGCGTGGCGAATTTTGACGCCCGCGGTAACGCGCCCATTGGCGAAGGCTGCAAGCGGATTGCCTTGGAGGGCAACCTGCTAAATTGTGTCCCGTGAGTATGGGCTTGCATCCAAGAGAGGTGGCAGAGATCCTGCGCGCAGAGCGGCTCAGCAAGGTTTTCCGCTCCGGCTGCACAGATTTGGTGCTCTTTGAAGATTTGTCCTTCCGCGTGATGACGGGAGAAATGCTGGCCATTGTGGGAGAGTCCGGGGCGGGCAAGAGCACTTTATTGCACATCCTCGGAGCGCTTGATAGCCCTTCTGAAGGTAACGTATACTGCGGTTTGACGCCCCTGGCCTCGCTCGCAGACGACGCGGCAGCGGATTTTCGCAATCGGGAAGTCGGTTTCGTGTGGCAGTTTCATTACCTGTTGCCGGAATTTACTGCCGTGGAAAATGTAGCCCTGCCCTTGATGGTGCGTGGGCAGGACGCGAGCGAAGCCGAAAAGGAAGCAGCGTTCTGGCTCGGTGAAGTCGGATTGTCGGACCGGGCGCACCATCGCTCCGGTGAGCTTTCCGGGGGCGAGCAGCAGCGGGTGGCGCTGGCCCGGGCGTTGGTGACGCGGCCGCGCCTGTTGATGGCCGATGAGCCCACCGGCGACCTCGACAGCCGCACGGCGGAATTGGTGTTCAGCTTGATCGCCAGGCTACATCGCGACTATCGTTTGACCTCTCTTATCGTCACGCACAACCTTGATTTTGCGCGCCGGGCTGACCGCGTGCTGCGCTTGCATCAGGGTCGTCTGGAAGAGGTCGAGCCGCACTCACTCCCCGCCTGACAACAACGGCGGAGGGAAGGACGTCCACGACGAGTGGACACGATTCAAGGTTCGCGATCGCTGGGCAGCGGTCGCCGAATTGCAAGGTTGCCATACTGCCTCCCCCTAGGCAGTATGGGCAAGGGGAGAGAGTCCGAGGAGGGACGGTCTTCCGTCCCCGCGAAGGGCTTTCCGGCGAGGGAGCATGTTTGAACGCTACACAGAAAAAGCTCGACGCGTGATCTTCTTCGCGCGCTACGAGGCCAGCCAGGTCGGTTCGCCTTATATTGAGACCGAACACCTGTTGCTCGGCCTTCTGCGCGAGGACAAGGCGCTGACGAATCGCTTCCTGCGCGCGCACGCCTCGGTGGAATCCATCCGCAAGCAGATCGAGGGCCACACCACGATCCGCGAGAAGGTGTCCACTTCGGTCGATCTCCCTCTCTCGAACGAGTGCAAGCGCGTGCTGGCGTATGCCGCCGAGGAGGCGGAACGGCTCTCGCACAAGCACATCGGCACGGAACACTTGCTGCTGGGTTTGCTGCGGGAAGAAAAGTGCTTTGCCGCCGAGATCCTGCACGAGCGGGGGCTGCGGCTTTCGACCATCCGCGAAGAATTAGCGCGCAGCTCTCAGGAGAAAGCGCAGCCGCAGCGAACTCGCGAGTCTTCCCTGCTGAGCGAATTCTCCCGCGACCTGACCCAGGCCGCGCTGGACACGCAGCTCGACCCGCTGGTTGGGCGTGAGCAGGAACTGGAGCGCGTGGTGCAGATCCTGTGCCGGCGCACCAAGAACAATCCCGTGCTGATCGGGGAGCCGGGGGTGGGAAAGACCGCCATCGTGGAAGGCTTGGCGCAGCGCATCGCCGACGGCGACGTGCCCTCGTTCCTCGCAGACAAGCGCATCCTCGCCCTTGATCTTTCCCTAATCGTCGCCGGCACCAAGTACCGCGGCCAGTTCGAAGAGCGGCTGAAGACCATCATGAAGGAGCTGATGGAGTCGCAGAACGCCATCATCTTCATCGACGAGCTGCACACCCTGGTGGGCGCGGGATCGGCGGAAGGCTCACTGGACGCGGCCAACATCCTCAAACCGGCGCTGTCGCGCGGCGAGATCCAGTGCATCGGAGCGACGACTCCGGGAGAATATCGCAAGTCGGTGGAAAAGGACCGCTCGCTGGAGCGCCGCTTTCAGTCGGTGAAGGTTCCGCCCCCGGGGGAAGAAGATGCGGTGCGCATCCTGAACGGCATCAAAGACCGCTACGAAAAATTCCATGCCGTTTCTTATACGGATGAGGCCATTCAGTTCGCGGTGGCGCATTCCAACCGCTACATCCCTGACCGTTTTTTGCCGGACAAGGCCATCGACTTGGTTGACGAGGCCGGGGCGCGCGTGAAGCTGCGCCAGACCTCGCTGCCGGAAGAGATCACCGAAGTGCAGAAGCGGATCAAGTTCATCGTCCATCGTATGGAGAGCGCCATCGCGAACCACGAGTTCGAGAAGGCGCGCTTCTACTCGGACGAGGAGCGCAAGGAGCGCGAGAACCTGCGCGCCCTGCGCGAAAAATATCACCTCGACGATTCCACCACCGGCGTGGTCGGGCGCGAGGACATCGAGGAAGTGGTTTCGCGCTGGACCGGCGTGCCCATCA
>Ga0187771_10001916_pt1 | contig 14308 bp, 8 predicted proteins | sample 0116_SJ02_MP15_1_FD_133139 | JGI IMG/M metagenome (GOLD analysis project Ga0187771, IMG submission 133139) | Tropical peat soil microbial communities from peatlands in Department of Meta, Colombia - 0116_SJ02_MP15_10_MG | ecosystem: Environmental > Terrestrial > Soil > Wetlands > Peat | place...
CGCATCAGCGGGGGCAAAGCCCAGATCAGCGGGTCCTTTACGCCCGAGGAAGCCTCCGACCTGGCTATCGTCCTTCGGGCCGGGGCTCTGCCCGCTCCGGTCAAGATCATTCAGAACGTCACCGTCGGGCCAACCCTAGGACAGGATTCAATCGACAAGGGCATCCGGGCGGCGATTATCGGGGCCGGTATGGTCGTTGTTTTCATGGCGGTTTATTACGGCCTTTCCGGGTTGATCGCCGATTGGGCCCTGGTTCTGAACATCGTCTACCTGATGGGAGCGCTGTCTTCCATGCGGGCCACCCTGACCCTGCCGGGCATTGCCGGCATCATCTTGGCCATCGGTATGGCCGTGGACAGCAACGTCCTGATGTTCGAGCGCATCCGGGAAGAGCTTCGTCTGGGGAAAACCGTCCGGGCGGCCGTGGATTCCGGATACGACAAGGCCTTGTTTACCATCATCGACTCCCACGTGACAACCCTGATTACGGCCGTCGTCCTCTTCCAGTTTGGCACGGGGCCCATCAAAGGCTTTGCCGTCACCCTCAGTCTGGGCGTGATCATCAACCTCTTTTCGGCCCTGATCGGAACCAAAGTCATCTTCGACTGGATCAATTTCAAGAAGCAGCTAAAGGCCTTGAGCATCTGAGGAAAGGAACCCGTAGATGGGAATCGAAATTTTGAAAAAAACCAAAATTAATTTCATCGGCCTGCGGAAATATGCCTTTTTTGTCTCCGCGGTCCTGGTCTCCCTGGGTATCATTGCCTTCGTGCAACTGGTGCGGGGGCAAGCCAACCTGGGAATCGATTTCGCCGGGGGGACGGCGGTTCAGCTTAAGTTTGAAAAGCCCATCCCGTTGGACAAAGCCCGCCAGACCCTGGATGCCAATGGTTTCAAAGACAGTGAGCTTCAGCAGTTTACCGAGGGGAACAAACTCCTGATTCAGGTGAAGAAGCCTACCAATGTTTCCGAGGGGAAAGTGGCGGACAAGGTGGTGGAGATCTTCCAGAAGGAATTTGCCGACAATAGACTTACCGTTGATAGCACTACGGAGATCGGCCCCAAAGTGGGGAAGAGCCTCCAGCATGATACCCTCATTGCCGTAATCATCTCCGCCGTTGGTATGATAGTCTACATCGCCTGGCGCTTCGAATTTTCTTTCGGCGTCGCGGCTTGTATTGCCACCTTCCATGACGTCCTGGCCGTCCTGGGGGTCTTCTTCGCTCTGGGAAAAGAAGTGAACCTTCTTCTAGTCACGGCTCTGCTTACCCTGGGCGGTTATTCTCTGACCGACACGGTGGTGGTCTATGACCGGATCCGGGAGAACCTTCGCTTACGTGGCAAGGAACCGCTGGATGTGGTGATAAACGGCAGCATCAACGAGGTCCTCAGCCGCACCATCGTCACCTCCAGCACCGTCTTCCTGGTCTGCCTGGCTTTATTTTTTTTCGGGGGGGAGGTGCTCCACGATTTCTCTTTTGCCTTGCTCATCGGGGTAATTGTAGGGACCTATTCTTCCGTTTTCGTGGCAAGCCCCGTCGTTTACGAGTGGCGGAAAGGGCAGAAAATTAGGATCCGGACCAAACGGTAAGAAAAGAACGCGGCGGGCACGGGAGAGCGATAGCCCGCCGAGGGTTGCCGCAAGACCGCAGGACTTTCCTCATTTTCTTTCCGGCCTAAACCTTTTTAACTTTTCGGCCGCCATCCGCAGGGTTTCGATTTTCTTGGGGAAAGCGAAGCGAACCTTCGTCCTTCCGAGTTCCGGGCGGCTGTAGAAACAGCTCCCCGGAACCGTGGCCACTCCGAACTTCTCCACCAAATAAAATGAGCAGGCTACATCATCTTTGAAGCCAAAATGGGCCACGTCGGTCATGATGTAATAGGCCCCGTGGGGATGGTAAATCCGGAATCCCGCTTCCACCAGGACATCCAAAAGAAAATCTCTGCGCTCCCTATATTCTTCAGCCAGGGTCCGGTAATAGCTTGAAGGTGAACGCAGGGCCGCAACTGCACCTTCCTGCAGAGGGTGGGCGGCTCCAACGGTCAAGAAATCGTGGACCTTCCGAATAGAGGCCGTCAGATGCGCCGGGGCAAGGGCCCAGCCCACTCTCCACCCGGTAAGGCTATAAGTTTTAGAGATGGAATTGATAGTGATGGTCTGCTCCCGCATTCCCGGAAGGCTGGCAATGCTGATGTGCTTGGACCCGTCGTAGAGGATATGCTCATAAATCTCATCGGTCACGGCGACGACCCCCCATTTCTGGCAGAGGTCAGCGATGAACTGCAACTCTTCCCGGGTAAAAACCTTGCCCGTCGGGTTGTTGGGGGTGTTGATGACAATGGCCTTGGTCTTGTCATTGAAGCTGCGAGCCAGTTCTTTTTCATCGAAGTGCCAGTCAGGCTCATGGAGAGTGATGAATCTCGGCATAGCCCCGCAGAGGATGGCGTCCGGCCCGTAGTTTTCATAGAAAGGTTCGAAGATGATCACTTCCTCTCCGGGATTGACGATGGCCATGAGGGAAGCGATCATGCACTCCGTCGCCCCGCAGGCGACCGTGATCTCTTTTTCCGGGTCCATCTCCACTCCATTGTAGCGCGCGAATTTTTGGACTATCGCCTGGCGCAACGCTGGAGTTCCCCAGGTAATGGCATACTGGTTGAATTCCTCGCGGATGGCTTTGATGGCCGCTTCTTTGATCTCGCTGGGTGCCGGAAAATCTGGAAATCCCTGGGCCAAATTTACCCCTCTATGCTTGATGCACACCCGGGTCATATCCCGGATAACCGATTCGGTGAAGCGAAGGGCTCGCTCCGACGAAAAATCCTTCATGTCTTTATGTCTCCCCTGTTTTTGAAAGATAAGCTGCAAAGTAATATATATAATGACTCGGGCTCCGTCAACAAAAAATGGGGATACGTCATCCGGAATCAGATGCGACGGATTGGGAGCAGCAGAAGGCTTTCTTGATAGACTATTCCAGAAATTCAAACTGTTCTTCCAATTCGGGCAGCAGGGATCCCAGTCTCTTTAAGTCTCCCTCCCTGCCGCCATCAGCCGCTTCAAAAAATCCTCCTGGTCGAAAATCACCTCACCCGCCGACCCTACTCCCATCCCCGCCGGTGGCGCCCCCCCAGATTGAACCGTCGAAGAGGTCTCTGGGACCTATGCCTTGCAAGGCTTTACTGTAGGGCAGACCTATTACCTGGCTGTCACTGCTTAGGATCATTCCAAAAATGAAAGCGGTTTTTCAGACGAAGTCTATTACACTCCAAGATGAGAGACAAGATGGGTTCCTCCCTTTCCAAGCCGGGCTTATCAGTTTGACTCCTGCCCGTATTTTTTGACCATATGCCTGGAGCGTAGGGTAAATCCTTCATCATGATAGATTAGTACAATACCTAAGTTGACTAGCTTAATTAGGGATTACTCCGAGGCCATTCGGGATGTGCATAGGGGACAGTTCCTGCAGATAGAAACTTTCAAGAAAAGTCAATCTTCCATATTATTCTCCAGCTATTCTTTTCTAGCCCCCCTTTGAAGTGCGCCTTTCTTCTGATTTGACTATATAACGTAGTTCCGCTAATTCCGTTGCTCCTACCATAAGCGAGGCTTTTTAGTTGCAGAATTATCGGAACTACGTTTGCCCCATTACTACGGTCCACTCTATTTCCCGTTGCCAGGAAATACTTGCCTAATTCTCCTTAGGGCAATTTCAAGGCTTTTTTCCTTTCTTTGTTTCCCCTAATGTCAACATAGGCCGGATCTTTTGAATCCGGTAAGCATTGCCCAACCGCCAGCACTGTTCCTGTCGCAGGACTTCCAGGCAATATCCAAGCTGCTTTTCCTTCTCCGTTTCCCTTGATGTCAACGCAGACCCGGTCTTTCGAATCCGGAGGGCATTGCCCGATAGTTAGAGGGGACCCTGTTTGGGCGTGTCCCGAAGGAACGGCCATGCATATGATCGCCAATGCTATGTATACAGCCATTAATCTTTTCATTTTTTCCTCCCTTCTTGTTGTTGTCGCGGACTTAAGTTTTTCAATTCCTTCCGCTTTATCCTTGTAATTGCGTAAAGCATGCCAAAAAAATGTTTAATAATATCAGATATATAAATTTCTTTATCTGATTTTATGCCATATTAATAATATTAATATGTCTTATTAGACATATCTTGTCTTATAAGACATACTAATTTGTTTATTGCTTTATTAACCAAGAAAATGATAACATAAGTCAAAATTATTTCTTAAAGCAGGAGAAATGTTCTATGGTCGACGAAAACGAATTTTTTCGGGAGGCGACGTTAAGGATCTGCAGTAGCCTGGAAATCGAAAAAGCTTTATGGAACTGTCTCACCTACCTCCAGGATTTTATTCCTGCTGAAACTATTTTGATGAATGTTTACGATCCAGGTTTGGGGGTTATTGAAATTGTTGCGGGGGCGGGGGGCCAGGTTAGAAATATTCCTTTCCCCTTCCGCATGCCCATGTCTCATGCTGCCCGTAAAATCATCGATGCCGTGCGGGCCAACCCCGATGGAGTTTCGCAGGTCACCACGGTTGATCGGTTGGCCGACTTTGAACTGTCCAAACCGTTCGTCAAAAATTTCAATATCCCGGATGCCTCGGCTTTGGTCCTGAGGCTTAAACTGGAGGGAAGATTCCTGGGCGGCATAGTGGCGGCGAATAGGGGCCAGGAGAAATTCACCCAGGACCACGCCAGACTGTTGAGCCTCCTGAATGAACCTTTTGCTATTGCCTTGAGCAATTATCTGCGGTACCGGGAAGTCTTGCAGCTGAAGGATCTGATCGCTGATGAGAACCGATACCTCCACGACGAGATTCGCGGGCAAGTGGGTGACGAAATTGTCGGCGCTGGCTTTGGTCTAAGACACGTAATGGATATGGTCCGCCAGGTAGCCCCCCTCTCCAGCCCGGTTCTCCTGCTCGGAGAAACCGGTACAGGGAAGGAAGTAATTGCCACGGCCATTCATAATCTCTCCCCGCGCAAAGCCGGCCCGTTCATTAAAGTAAATTGCGGCGCCATTCCCGAAACTCTCATGGACAGTGAGCTTTTTGGCCATGAGAAGGGGGCATTCACGGGAGCCTTATCCCAGAAGCGCGGGCGTTTCGAGAGGGCCAATGGTGGCACAATTTTTCTTGACGAAATCGGTGAACTAACGTCCGGGGTACAAGTTCGGTTGCTCAGGGTCTTACAGGAAAAAGAGATCGAGCGGGTGGGAGGGACGGAGCCTATACAGGTTGACATCCGGGTTATTGCTGCGACCCACCGCAATTTGGAAACCATGTTGACCGAGGGAAAGTTTCGAGAAGATCTTTATTTCCGCCTCAAGGTCTTTCCCATCGTTATTCCTCCCTTAAGAGATCGGCTTGCCGATATACCCATTTTGGTCCAGTATTTCATGCAAAGGAAGGCGCGGGAGATGGGCCTTGTGCAAATCCCCACCCTGGCGTCAAAGGCCATTGATCGGCTGATGAACTATCAATGGCCGGGGAATGTGCGGGAACTGCAGAACGCGGTGGAACGCGCGCTTATTCTGAGCAAGGGGAAACCTTTGGTCTTTGATGACCTTGGAGAAATGCCGGAAAAAATGACCGCCAAACCTGACCTGCCGGATGAAGATTCCTTAGCCCTGGACCAGGTGGTATCGCGACACATCCTGCGGGTTCTTGAAATTACCGGGGGCCAAGTGGGGGGGCGCAATGGGGCTGCAAAACTTCTGCAATTGAATCCCTCCACTTTGAGGCAGAAGATGAGAAAGCTGCATATTCCTTTTGGGAAAAGGGCGGGGACTTTCAGAAAATTTCAGGAGGAGGAAAAAGCAAAATAAAAAATAATTCTCAAAATATTCACTAAGATTTCGGAGAAAAGAGGCCGGGACCAACCCTCGGTTCTGGTCAATCGTTTCTTCATGTTCTATCTTCCGCCGGGCCGGCAAGGGGAAAGGAAACACAGTTTTGCGCACGAAGGGTGCGATTCCCGATGAGGTTTACTGCACCCTCAGGAACTGAGGGAGGCGGTCGGCTGTCCCTCCGACGGCGCGCGCTAGGCTGAGTTTGGCGATGTTGTGAGCAAAGACGCTGTTGATGTAATCCAACTCCGCCGCGGCCAGGGATTCCTGAGCCCTGACTACCTCGACGTTGTCGCTGATCCCTGCCTCGAAGCGCTGGCGAGTAAGTTCCAGGTTCTGCCTGGTTACATCCAGGTTCCTACGGGCTACCTCGATCTGGCTCGTCGAAGCCTCGGGGTATCATCTGCAAAGGGTTGGGGTTTCCTCCATGTACCCCGGCGCCTGGATTTGTTTTCTTGGTTATTCTTATTCATTAAACGCTAGTTTAAAATATTTGTTTAAGAAGATCAAAGGCCCTTCACACCTGCAAGAATAACCCTTGATTCCCGCCAGCGTCCTTAGCTAGCCCATCCATCAAACTCACGTCCCCGCATTAGTCTTTTTTCTTGACCCACCATTCACCTTTTCCATATACTGATTTCACCAGGACGCGAGTTTTTATCAATATCCTCGGTCTTACGATCCACGATCACCTATCCTTCTAAAAAGGATACTTCCTTCATAAGAATATCCCGAGGAGGTTACGATGGCGAAGAAAAAAGTATTGTTCTTCTACCCCAGGTTCATCGAGGAGTACAAAGCTCTATTGGAGAAGAGCATCCCCGAGGCGGATTTCATGATCTGCACAGACCGAGAAGATATGGAAAAGCAGGCGCCGGAGGCGGAGATCGCCCTGGTGGGGATGACCTTCCCGCAGGACGTTTTTAAAAGGATGCCCAAGCTGGAATGGATTCAGGTGCTGGCCGCGGGAGTGGAGAGCTACGTCCAGAACGCGGAACAGTTCAGGCACATCCCCGTATGTCGAATCACCGGGGCATTCGGGAAATATATGGCGGAATACGTCTTGGCCTACGTTCTCTACTTTTGCCAGAATATTCCACGCGTGCTCAAGTCCCAGGAAGAAAAGAAATGGGATCCTTTTCGGATGGAGTTCATTCATCAAAAGACTCTTGGCGTCATGGGCCTGGGACATATTGGCAAGGTGGTGGCCCAGAAAGCCAGGGATGCGGGGATGCGAGTGGCCAGCTGGGATATAGTCCGGGCAGATGCTCCCTATGTCGAACGCCAATTTGGGTCTCAGGAGATGCCTGTTTTTCTGAAGGAGGCGGATTTTGTGGTTCTTACCCTGCCGGTGACACCAGCAACGAAGGACTTGGTCGGCCGCGACTTCCTCCAGGCCATGAAGAAAACCGCTTATCTGATCAACATCTGCAGGGGGGCCATTGTAGACGAGAACGCCTTGGTGGAAGCCTTGACCTCAGGTCAAATAGCGGGTGCGGTCATTGATGCGATGAAGGAAGAGCCCCTGCCCAAGGAAAGCCCGTTGTGGGACTGCCCCAATCTGATCGTTACTTCCCATATCTCCGGGCCCAGTCTGCCGGAGGACATGGTTGGGATTTTTAAGGAGAACTTCCGGAGATTTATGAGCAAGGAGCCCCTGATCGGGCTTATTGATTTTTCAAGAGGGTTCTAGCGGTTGACGCCCGACACCCTAAAAGGAAAAATCCGCTAAAAATCATGGGGGCGGGATAGGTTAGAACCCTCTAGAAGGTGAGGCTAGGGAAAACGCCCAAGCCGTGCAGCTGGGGAGAATTTCTGGTAGTATTGGCCCCCTCGCGGAATGCAGACACGTTGGTTCTAGTTTGACACTGAGCCAGTAAAGGGAGGGTGAATGATTCTGGACAAGTTCAGCTTAAAAGGAAAAAGTGGGATCGTCACCGGAGGCGGAACGGGGCTGGGGAAAGCCATGGCTACTGCCGTCGTTCAGGCTGGCGCTGAAATCTTGATCGTGGGAAGGAGAAAAGAAGTATTAGAGGAGGCAGCCAAAGAGATGAACCGGTTTGGTGGGCCGGTTATTCCGTTTCAGGCCGATATAACCAAGATGGGGGACATTCCTAAGATCGTAGATAAGGCAATAAAAGAATTCGGCAAAATCGACTTTCTCTTCAATAATGCTGGAAAGGGACACCCTGCGCCCCCTGAGGATTACAAAGAGGCCGATTGGGATGAGGTCTTGACGACCAACCTCAAGGGGCCATTTTTCTTAGCCCAGGCTGTCGGCAGGACCATGATCGCGGCAAAACGCCCTGGTTCGATCATCAACACCTCTTCCATCATGGCCTTCATTACGCTGAAAGATACTCCGGCGTATCCCACCAGCAAGGCGGCCATAAGCCAGCTTACCAAGGCTTTGGCCAATTCCTGGGCAAAGTATGGTATCCGAGTTAACGCCATCGGACCTGGATGGTTTCGGACGGAAATTACCCAACGAAGGTTCGAGGATAAGGAAAAGAGTTCACAGATCGTCAGCCGCATTCCTTTAGGACGTACGGGCGACCCAGAAGAACTTGGGGGGATGGCGGTCTTTTTAGCGTCCGATGCCTCGAGTTATGTAACCGGCCAGACCATTGTTGTGGATGGAGGGTTGTTGAGTACCCAATAGGGCTAATACATCTCCAGCGTGAATATTTGTTGCCCATAATGGTCCAAAATACTCTTGTAGCGGCGGACACTAGGCCTGCCCTTGATCTAAGCGGAATTGAAGGAGACCTTGCCGCAGTGAGCCAGTGCTTAGAGGAGCGATTATTGTTCCTTTTTCGCCGATTAATATGAACAGCCATCACGGGAGAGACAACAACACATTCCCCGAAGAATTCCCCTGAAAAATTCTGTGCGAGGGTCCTTATCATTGAAAACGATCCCCAAATTGGCCCCCAATTATCCCCAGATTATCCCCAAAGGCTAGGCTCCTATTTGGATCGATCCTGATCCAGAACGTACCGCACGAGCTCGGCTCCTTCTCGAACGGTGAATGGTTTCATGATGTACCCCCGAAAGCCCATGGTCGTCGCCTTTTCCGACGAAATCAAGTCACTGTATCCAGTGCACAGAATAACCGGAATATCCGGCCGTAGGCGCATCATTTCCTTGCCTAGATCCTCACCGGTCATGAACGGCATCGTCTGATCCGTCATCACCAGGTCGAATTGAGAAGGGTCTGCAGAAAAAATTTTCAACGCCTCCTGACTGTCTTTTAGCGCTGTGACCTGGTATCCCAAATGCTGTAGCATGTTCTGGACGGAATTGACTATGATTTCTTCGTCATCTATAAACAGGATTCGTTCATTTCCCTTCGGGATAGGTCTAGGGTTTTCCGTCGGCACCGAAACGCCGGTCTCAGCTTTTGGTAGGTAAACTCGGAAAATGGAGCCCCTGCCCGGTTCACTATACACCGTGATGTTTCCCTTGTGGCTCTTCACGATCCCATAGACCACCGATAGCCCAAGTCCTGTCCCCTCACCGGTTGGCTTGGTAGTGAAGAAGGGTTCGAAGATCCGTTTTTTAACCTTTTCTTCCATTCCGGATCCGGTATCCTTCACCGAAAGGACTAAGTAGTCTCCGGGCTCCATATCTGCCTCCGGTAGATCATTTGAGCCGAAGGCTCTGGTTTGAAGACAGATGTCGATCGATCCCATCGTTCCCCGCATTGCATAAGCTGCATTGGTGCAGAGATTCATGATTACTTGTTGAATCTGAGAAGGGTCGGCGTAAACCGCATCCGATTCCGTTTCCAGATTCAGTTTCATTTGGATAGTGGTCGGGAGGGAAGACCGCAGCAGTTTGAACGTTTCCTTTATGAGAGGGGTTAAAGTTAAGATCTCTTGCTTCTTTTCGGATTTACGGCTGAACAAAAGCATTTGCCTCACCAGGTCTTTGCCCCGTATCCCTGAACTAAGAATCAGCTCTAGATTACTGCGGAGATCGGATCCCCTGGGAAGGTCGAAAAGAGCCATTTCCGAATTAATGACAATCGCCCCAAGAATGTTGTTGAAATCATGGGCGATGCCTCCTGCCAGTGTCCCGATGGACTCCAGCTTCTGTGTCTGGAGCAGTTGCTGCTCGGCTTTTTCCCGCCTGGCTATTTCCTCTTTTAGCTCAGCCGTTCTTTCCTGGACCCTCATTTCCAACTCGTCCCGTGATCTCCGAAGCTCTTTGACAAGTCTCATCCGTTCCATGGCCGTAGCTACCTGGTCGGTCACCGTTCTCATAAGGGCAAGGTCCTCGGACGAGAAGCTCTTCCGGGTTTTTGTGCCGAAGGAGAGCGTGCCGATGAGCCGGTCCCCGATCCTCAGCGGGTGGCAGGCATAAGCCTGGATACCATAAGATTTTACCAAGTCGGTCCGAGGATCAGGGATATTGAAAATGTCTTCGGCAACAATGCGGACACCATCCCTGGCAACACAGCCACAGACGGCCACGCCATAATCCAACCACTCGATTTTTCGGGCTTCCTCTTTGGGAATGCCGGCGCAGGCGTTCAGATGGAGCCGCCTGGCTTTCTCCTCCACCAAGAAGTTGAAGAAAGCGTGGCAGTTCAGGTGGGCCATGACGTTCTGGCAAAGCTCATTGACAATTCCTTGAGGATTGTCCGTCGCCAACAGACGCCAGGCCGTATCGGAGAGCAGTTTAAAACGGGCCTGGCTGTGATGAAGGGCTTGTTCGGCCTGTTTGCGGGCGGTAACGTCCACGACCACTCCGTCCCATAGAACCGAGCCGTTCTCCATGCGGCGCGGGGTGGACTGGCAATGGACCCATTTGATCTCCCCAGCAACCGTGCGCTGCCGGAATTCGCAGTCATAGGTGCTCCATTCGCGTAAAGATTTTTCCTCTGCCGCGGTGCAGCGGGGACCGTCCTCTTCGACGATGAGTTTACGGAATGCATCCGGATCGGCCATCACCTGCCCGGCGGTCATGCCTAAGATTTTCTCGATGCCGGCGCTCATGTATGCGTAACGCACGTGTCCATCGGGCTGCAGAACATGCTGGTAGATCGCGCCGCTGGGGATATTATCGCTCAAGGAGCGCAGCCGCTGCTCGCTCTCCCGCAGTGCCTGCTCGGCACGCATCCGAGAGAAGGACTCCACGATGGCGACCGCCAAGGCCTCCAGGGCCTCTACTTCCTTCGGTCCGTAGCCACCCTCGCGGTTGCCCACGGCCATCATGCCGATGATCCGGCCGTCCCGAACGAGAGGGACACCCAAGAATGCATCCAGCTGTGGATGTCCAGCGGGGGTGCCGATACTGTCAGGGTGCTCTCCAGGTGTATTGGCAAATAGACTCTTGCCATCCTGCAAGACCCGGCCGTACAAACCGTGCATTTTGAAATCTCCCGGGGGCCGGCGATGCCCTGTCTTGTCAACCATCGTGCACAGTTCCCAACCCGGATTGCTGATGGCGATATCATGAAGCAGCCCGTCCTGACCAATTTCCCCGATGAACCCAAACTTGCTCTCGGTGACTTCCTCGGCTACATTCAGATATACTTTGGCCAAATCTTCTTCGGTCTGTGATTTGAGGGTTTCCTCGAAAATCCGGTTTATACCCTGCAGGACAGCATTTTGACGGCGGATCGCCGCCTCCATCTGCTTGCGCTCCGTAATGTCATGGGCCACTACCACCGCACCCGCCGGCTTTCCATCCTTTTCAGTGAAGCTGATGTTCAAAGCGCCGTGAACTTCCCTTCCATCTTTCGTTTTTGATTTGTATTCCACGGAATCACTAATTGCTTCCCCGGCGAGTTTCCTCCTGATTCTCTCCCGAAAGAGCGCCTTCCCTTCTTCGTCCAAGAGGTCAAACGGGTTCATGGCCAGCAACTCTTCCCTCGTGTACCCCATAAATTGGCACATGGCATCATTGACGCTTTTGAACGCGGGACGATGAAAATCAATCTCATAGAGCATGCTGGGGGCGTATTTTATGAGCAGCCGGGATTTTTCCTCCGATTCTATTAATTCCTCCTCCAACCGCTTGCGCTCTGCGATCTCCGCCTTCAGCGTCGCATTTGCCCTCTGCAAATCCCCGGTCCTCTCTTCAACCCGCTTCTCCAATTCTTCCTGGCTCTTCTGCAGGGCTTCTTCTGTCCGCTTCCTCTCAGCTACCTCTCTTTTCAGTCCCTGGCCGATCTCCGCGAGTCTTATATATGGGTCCTTGACCGATGCCCGGTATATCCCGTAGTAGATGAGAAAGAAGGCGATAATTTTATTGATGTGCCCTAGCACATTATAGGTATCGAATGCCCGTGCATAAAAAGCGAGGGGAAGCTCGCTGAAGATGCTGACGACAAAGGCGGCCAGATAATAGATGAGCAGTCGGTCTCCCGTTATCTCCATCCGCCTCCAGTAGGCCCCCGTTGCAGCGCACAGCAAGAAAATGATCAGGTACTCACAGAATTTCTTAAGGGGGGTGACCCCGACTCCCCAAACAAAAAACGTAGGCATATGGCTCTGGAAAAAAATAATACCGGTAAAAACGAGCGAGGACACAAGTAGGGACGATGCTATCAAAATCCGCTTGGACAACCATCGGATGGGTTTATCTGGATACACATATGCGCTGGCCAGGAAAGCGACCGCCTGGAACAGTCGCACCGGTATCCAGAACTGAACTGACTTTTGAGGGTCGTTGGGCGTGATAAAGTCGGGCATAGCTGGCATGCTCATGGCGTGCATGAAATCCACGATGCCGATGGCCAGGAACGCCGTGCCCAAGAAAAGGGCGTGCCGATTTTTTGATTGCTCATAGGTATACCAGCTTATTCCGAACATGGAAAGGGAAACCATGATGCTGAAAAATTCGGCAGTGTTATGGAAAACGAGATAAGCAGCGGGTTGCATCACAAATTTAAGCAGCCGGGGGAACATTTCCACGATCAGGAGGGGCAACGCTGATAGAATTAAGACTCCTACCAATACAGTCCGCGGCGACCATTTAGACAGCCATTTATCAACTAGTTCTGGCATCTTGTTTTCCTCATTCCCCGTTCATTAAGAATTGGGAGGCTGATTGGTTCGAAAGGAGCACTTCCTATTTCGCGTATTTTCCATATTCTAGAGCCGCCTCAAAAAGGGCACAGATGTTCGCCGGCTTTACCTCGGGACGGATATTATGAACCGCGGCCAGAACCAGCCCCCCGCCGTCGGCAAGGTCATCGATCCGCCGGCGAACCTCAGCCCTGACTTCCTCAGGAGTTCCGAAAGGGAGGATTCTCTGGCTATCGATACCACCCCAGAAAGTCAGATCCTTCCCGTAGAGCGCCTTTAATCTCTTTGTATCGTTCATCCCTTTGGCAGAGACCTGTACCGGATTGTAAGCATCCACCCCGATTTCGATTAAATCCCTTAAAAGGGGCTCGGCAGCTCCGCAGCAGTGATAAAGGATCTTTGCCTCTCCGGCGTGTTCCTTCAAAAAACGGATGATGGCCTTATGACGAGGCTTGAAGAGCCTGCGGTACATATCTGGGGAATAAGTCAACCCTCCCTGGTGGGAAAGGTCGTCTCCGATGACGACAACATCTGTGTAGGGCTCCACTTCTTCCAGGATGCGGCGGGTCATCTCCATCTGGATTTCCAGGATTTTATCCAACATGTATTCCAGAAGCTCCCGGTTCAGCACGGTATCCATCATGAATTGTCCTAACCCTCGCATCCATTCGGTTTGGGTCATGACCATCAGGGGGGCATTCAGAATCACACCGAATCCTTCCTGCCGGTACCGTTGGGCAAGTTCCTTTAAGCCTTTATACCTGGAGGGATCGGAAGGATCCGGCCAGGGGTGTCTTTCGATTTCTTCTTGGCAAGTGGCCTGACGGAAAGGGGCCTCCTTTTCCAAGACAAAATGGGTCTGGGCCTCTTCATGCTTCTGGTAAACGACCCCCCATTCGTCTACCATCTTTCCGTCGGGAGATTCCTTCAACTGGAAATTGGCCGGAGAATGGGCCGTTATCATTTTCATATCGATCCCGAAGCGGCGAATGATTTCTTCATCGGGATAAGCAGTCAGAAAGATGGGGTTCATCACCTGGGTAGAGGAGGTGATCTTCAAATGGAACTTCAGATTCTCCAGAGCGCTGATCGAAATGGTGCTTGTTGGAGTTCCCCCCAGGTCGATGGGTATCCGATCCGGTTCGTGGTGGTTTAAGGCGATTAAAAGCCTCTCTCTGGAATTTATAGAACCACCCCCTCTCTTGGAAAAATACCGACAGCCGATTTTTTCATTTCTTCCAGCTATAGTAGCCCGCCTTTTCCAGGATCTTGCGCACGGGGTCCACGATTCCGTTCATGGCCTGTTCCGGGGTTTTCTTTCCGGTTATGGCCTCGTGAACGGCCGTTCCCAGATAGGTCATGGAAATCTCCGGCCACTCCGGAATCAAGGGGCGC